>VFQN01000111.1_pt1 | contig 175827 bp, 163 predicted proteins | sample 3512371 | NCBI WGS metagenome assembly VFQN01 (sample SAMN10412370, study PRJNA504923) | tailings metagenome | isolation source: Replicate 2 from Balatoc abandoned mine | place: Philippines: Itogon, Benguet | collected 2017-08-28
CCTCCGGTTTCATCTTCCACCTTAACAAGGTGTCTTTGAAACCGGCAGCAGCCCATACTGCTGACAAGTCGGCTAACGTGACAGAACCGCCATCGTTGCTGCTCGGGACTGCCTCTGCGTGCCGTATCGCCCTAGCGGCAGCAACTTTCGCCTCATGGCGCAGTGCTGAGATGTCCAGCCTCGCCACCGCCAGCTTAGCTTGAAGGATTGCGGGGTCCTGAGTATCGTCTGGTGCACGCTCTACCGCACCCGGTTGCCCAGCCTGATACGCAAGAAGAAGTTGTAGATATGCACGATTGCGCATCAGGGTCGTACGGTGAACATTGATTCGTTCCGATACATGTGCAGCAAGGAGGCCAGTCGTCTCAAAACGTAGCTTCCGCTTCCGATATAGCCTAAGTTCGTGCTCAAGCATTGGAATAGTGTTCGCCGAGCGGATGCTGTTAAACATCGCCAGATTACCGGCGCCTTGCTTTCGGCTCATTTCAGGATACCTTAGGCAGCAAACTACCCGGCCTGGGCTTCGATTCGCCAAGCGAGCGTGATACTTGCTCACGTGATAGCCCCGTTGCTTTCATCATTACAGCCAACATCGCAGCTGCATCTGAAACTGCGGAGTGCATATCGTCTTCGAAATCAGGGCTGTAATCTCGGGTGCTAGCAAGCAGTCTTCGTTTGATTTGGCTTGCTGCAATCTGCACTTGTGGCGAAGTCATACTCGGATACGCGTTACTGTCAGCGATACGCTGGAGAATGAAGCTGGCAACATCTGTAGAGCGAGTCACTCGAATCAGGTGTCGCCTGACGATGTCTGGCTGCTTGACAAGCAATACAGGTCCCGTAGCGTTTGAAGTAGTGGGTGGTAGGTCGGCAAGCAGCTCGCTACTCATCTGCCACCCAAGATACTCATTGGCATCCAGTTCTAGCTCCTCCCAAATTTCATCTAATACGGCTACAGGTTCGCCATTCGCCTCTAGGCGCCTGTAGAGGCCGTGTTGAAAGCGAATTCTCTCGAGCAAGAGATTCTGTTTTGCTGCGATAGCGGGCCCGTGGTCCACGCACTTTAAGCTCAGCGGACAACAACCGCATCGGCGCGGTGCACCAATCAACTCGATAATGTCAGCCGGACATTCCTCCCCTACAGGGCAGACATGCGTCTCCCGAAATTTAATGCGCGACATAGGACCTTCACGAAGCAATCTAATGCCCTGGTCAGGACCAAGACTTTCTTCGGTAGACCAAAGTCTGATGCCTGGTATAAAGCCGAAGTGTTTAATGGTCTCAGTTCTGTCGGCTTTGAAGCTCTGAACTAACGTACTTTCGGTCTTGTCCGCTCGCACATGGACCACAGACTCCTGCTCAAATTGTATGAAGTCCTGATTTATTGAAAGGTCACTTTCTTTTAGCCGCTCTTGGAGGTCCTCAATCGATGGTTTGTCATAGTGAGCGGTTGTAATCAAATCCTGATGCCCCAGCAACTCGGCCGCCTCCGGGAGGGAAAGAATCCCTCTTCGATTAGTCGCGAATGTCGCACGACAAGAATGTGGCGTGTGTACGGCCAATAGGCTTAGTGGGCAATAAAGTTTCCCGCTGGCATACGGAGCACGTGACTTCTCTCGGATTTTGGTTTGCCCGTCGCGTGTACACGTGGGTTTAAGCGTAAAGAATTCTGCGTGTTGTTCACCTGTTGCCGTCCGGAAGTACTCTTCGAATCCGACCATCAGACGTTGCCACTTTTCGAAGTACAAGGAGTCAGATACTGGATTGGGGCCCCTTGCAGCTCGAAACAACGGTTCGATTGGCGCGAACGGCGAGTCCACTCCCTCATATAGGACTGGTTGATAAGCGTCAGCATCAACAAACAGGTCTTGGAACTGTTCCTGACGGTGAAGCATGTCTCGCACTCTGTAGACCACCGGAGTATCCCAGGCTGTATCCTTCGTTTTATCAGTGTTCACGAATAGCCTGAACGTGTAGCAGTCTGATGTTGTTGCGGATGCGAGCTTTCGCCACGTCCGTTTGTCCAGCCATTGAACCGACTGAGCCCGGAGTCCTGTCTCAACGGACGTAGTCAACAGACGAAGGACCGAGCAAGAAGGCAGAAATGCGCTCGCGCTACCACTACTTGCGGGGTTCTTCAAATGCCGCGTATGCCACTCAAAAACGTTAGGAATCTCCTTTAGTGGAAGAAGCTTCGAACGATGCTTTACGCCAATCCCTTCTAATCCGAGCTGAGATAAATTGAGAGTAGGTGCCGTAAGTCGAGCTCTGGGATGGGTGTTCAGTTCCCCTGCAATTGCCATTTGCATCAACTTCATTCCAGCTTCTTCAAGGGCGTAGCAATAGAACACCAGGTGTCCGTAGACGTTCTTCGGGATAATATGCTTATTGGTCTTATGCCTCTTTTTGCTGCGAGGCACATCGAAATTCTTGTCAATTGGATTGCGAAAATCCCTGCCTGCGATGCTCTCGTCCTCTGAGAAGTGCACCTCAATAAACGCGAAGAATAGTGAAAGCTGACGTACGATTATCCCGATGCTGTCTTTGCTGCGTCCTCGCCATGCAAGCACCGTCATTAGTGTCTCTGGGAACTCATCCAGTGACTCATTCGTATGTCGCGTGATGAAGCCAAATCGGCTCAGGGTTTTGGGGCATTTAGGGGGCGAGACCTTGGGATTTTTGGCTAGCTCAAGCCACCATGGCAAATACAGAAACAAGTAGTCCGCGAGGGCGGTGAGGGCAGTTTTTGTCCCCGTGTCGCTGCGATACCCCTTGATTGCTGCTCGATGGTGGAGAAATGCGCGCATGGCCTCAATCCATTTCGGAGTAAGGTCAGACAGGTCAATGTGCTCTCTGCCCTTGTAACTGAGCGTATTCATCTGCCCCCAGTTGAACGGCGACAGGTCCTGTCTCCGGTAGTTCACAAAGGCATTTCGTAACGCGTCATGTCCCTCCAGGACTAGTTCCTCTTTGGCCAGAGCAGGCCCCTGCTCTGCGCGCTCGCTTGTCTGAACTCCAGCGGTGCAAGTTTGGCGTACTGGCGGTGATGGTTCAATGAATTCTTCAAAGGAGGCCCGCGATGCCATCGAATGGGCCCATCGCGAGTAGCGGGCAAGCTCCTGGGTGTTGAATTGGACTTCGTCTGGGAATTGTCTAAGGGCGCTAGCTGCGAAGAACGTGAACGGTAGTTGGGCTCCTCCGGCGATTACGGTGGCTGATGCTTGAGTGAGATACAGTCTGCTTGCTCGATGCAGAGAAGCAAGTTCGACTAGCGAGATGTCACATGGTCTCATCCAGTTTGTCGTGAATAGTAGCCGCGGACCATAATAGCGAAGACGTCGAAGGTCTGCTGGAGAGCCTGTTTGCCCTCGGTAATTTGGGTCGATTCCATGTAACCACTGCAGCAACTGATTGTCAAAAAGTTCGAGAGGGAAGCTTGGACCCGGAGCGAATGTTGTTGGCAGCAGTATGGTCTCACTCCTCCAAAGCTCCAACAGAAGTAATTTAATGCCCCGCCTGAGGAATGCTTGGCCCGGAGCATCGATTTGGAACGCTCGGAAGTACGTGCTCAGCTGCGAACGGGCAGTGCTTGTACCCGTGTTTCGAGAGTCCGTTTGGGCCGTATCAAAACATACCTCAACAAATTTTTCGTCAAAATAGGCTTCATCCGCATGATTGTGGGCGTTAAACGTGTGATTGAAACTCAGCGTATTAAGCCCTCCGCGCGAGCGCTGATTCAGCTGATGCTCCATCAGAGCTAAAGCAACGGAGATGCCTCGCTGAATCGAGTTGTGCAGTTCCAGTTCCTTGCGCAGGAATACTGGTCTGTCAGTAGCATTAATCACAATTGGCCCCTATTTCTGCAAGCACGGCGAGTGGTAGTCGTGATAGCTCAGACTCATCTAATCCTAAAATCAGCTCATCATTCTTCTCGAGTCGGGCTATTAAGCGGCTCGACGTTGGTCGCGCATAGCGTTTTGTTGATTGGATACTTTCATGGCCCATCAGCATCTGCACATCAACCAAGTGGAGGCCAAAGCGTCCCGCCAGGGGATTCAATGGGTAGTCGTTCAGCATATAGACGCCGTATAAGTGACGGAGTGAGTGAAGAGTCCAATTGCCCCCATCATCAGGAGGCGGTGCTGTGGTTTTTTCTACCGCAGCCTTGAATGCCTTTGTGAGTGCCGTATCGCTGCAGTGAACAAGTGGTTGTCCTCGGCGTCGGGCCTCCACGTATTGGAAGAGGTACTGTGGACGGCCGGGTTCGAAGTTTGGAACGAACTCATGCTCCAAATACGTTCGAAGTGCTTCAAAGAACTGCTGACGCAATGGCGGGAACAAGTACGTTGAAGCCATAGTGCGGCCCTTGAAGCGGGGCTGTTCTTGAATTGTTCGTGGCAATGCGAATCGCCGCCCTGCTGGGTCAAGGACGAAAACACGCTGCTCGTCAAAGTCCACGTCGCAGAGCAACAGATTCTTTGCTTCGCTGGTACGGATTCCTGACGCTCCAAGCAATAGCCATAGCGCCTTGTCTCTCCAGCTAGTGGCGGCAGCCAAGACATTCGGTAGAAACGCCAGTGGGAAATCCCGCTCACGTCTTTCGCCTCTTGGAGCTCGGCCTGGCAAGGTAAGACGACGAGGTTTGCGAATGCCCCTTGAGGCAAATTTGGCTACGCTTCCAAACATCGAGTTTTGCCGCATCCTCGCGACTTCGTTTGAAGTCATCTCTCTGTGTCCGTCTAGGACATTGACCAAGTGGTGCGGTAGTTCGGTTCTAGTTCCCAGAACCACTTCGCGCTCTTGCTCTTGCCTAGCAACAGTTTCAGATAGGGCAAGAAATCTGTTGATGGGTGCCAGAGTGTTCGAGAAGCTGCTGAGGCAAAGTGGCCTCCAGTTCAGGGAACGTGCAACATCAAAAAGCCATGTGTCTTCTGGTGGCAGTCCATGTCGCTCAAGGCGGGCCATCATTCCTTCGGAGCCATCCCGAAGCAGCAAGGGAAACGCTTCGACTGCAGCATTGATTTTCCGCGCCGTCATCCCTTCGAATGAGAAGGCTCCTGCCTCATACAAGTAGTCGATGAATCTTGACAACGACTCCACGTAGCGCTTCTGCGTCCTCGGAGAAAGCGTAGAAATCTGCTCGCAGAAGAGGTTGAAAGATTCGATGACCTCTCCCGTGCCGTTCCACGTGTAAACGACTCGAACAGCGTGGCATGCGTCTTGGCGCAGAGCGAGGCCAAGTAGGCTCTCAACGCATCGGTAAGTGTCAACGCAACTGGCGCCAGCCCGCATGGACCTGGAGGACGGGCCGAGTTCTCAAGCTTCCTCGTTGGAGCGGAAAACCTCTTTCCGGTTTGGCTTGGAGCTGAGGATTCGCAGCATCTCATCCCGAATTGCTGCTTCATCGTCGAACTGGAAAACCAGGCAACCAGTTTCCTCAAGCTCGTTGTGTGCTGCCAACCAGATTCGCCTCACCCAGCGCATGCCCCATCGCGCCTGATTCGAACCCTCGATGTCCAAACGCGCTATTGCAACAACGCTTGAACCTTCTTCGGCGGTCAATAGACCTTGAAGGTCAGACTCCCATGCGACCAAAATTGTTTGCGGCGGCACCTTGTCCGAAGCCTGGAGAACACACAGATACCAAGGCGTCTGCAAAGTCAGTCCCACGGCACGCCAGTATCTGTTGGCTGGGACGGCAATGCCTGCTGGCACGTGCTGCTCAAATTGGGCCTGAGTGACGAACATGGCTTTACAGATTGGAATGGGCGCCGCCGATTGTGCATTAAATTGGTACACCCGGTTTACCCAGAGGCAGACACTTTTTGAGTGTCTAAAGCCTCCTCGCCTCGGTCTCCCGAGACTCAGTCGTTGATTCAGCAACTTGCGGCCCACATTCGCTCACAAAGGGTTGCTGGCGGTTGGTCTGTCCGTGCGCTTGCGAGGCAATGCCGGATGTCTCACGAGACGGTCCGCCTCTTGGAGCTAGGCAAGCTGGGCGCGCCGTCCCTGAAGACGATAGACAAGCTTGCAATCGCACTCAACTTGGAAACCAGTTCGCTTGTGGGACCAGTCGTGCACCCGCGCTCCAGTGGGCCAGTCGCCATAGAGGGCGTGTTGGCTGCGAACTTGGTAAGGGAGAGGGCGGCACACAAATGGACCCAAGAGATGCTGAGCGAGGCGTCTGGCGTGGGCCGCGCGCACATCGCGCATATAGAACGGCACGAGCTTAGCCCGGCCCTTGACACTTTGTCTCTGCTCGCACTCGCTCTTGGCACATCCGTTGAGCTACTTCTGTGCACGAGACCCCCTGCAAGACGCTAGCGGGCTTAGATAGTTCAAGCGTGAAAGCGTGGCGTTGCGCGAGCTATCTGTTAAGTCGTCACCGGTTGACCAGAACAGTCTTGTAGCGCTCCAAGACGACTTTCCCACCGCGGCGGTCGGTTCGTCGCAAGCGCCGACCGCCGCCGTGGAAAAGTCTTGCTCGCGCCGGCAATTGCGTGGGTAAACCACCTTCGAGCGTGCAATGGCTGTGGCCGCCAGTGGATGCTTTGACCCGCTTGTGTTGCAACCGACTTGGCAAGTGCTCGCTTCGCCTCTCGCTTGCACGGTCTCGCGGATTCGCGCGCCTCCGGGCTCTGGCCTAGATGCACAGATTCTTGGTTGAGATAAGAACTCACGGACCCTTGCGGGTCGGCAGTTTTCAAGACTGCTGGTTTAAACCACTCACCCACGTCTCCGCAGCGGCTGGGATTCTAGTGCGCCGCGACCGACAGCACACGGGGCCGGCGGGCCGAGGCCTTCAGGCCGGCTGCGCCGCCGTCAGCAGGCCGCGTGTTTCGATGAAACGCACCACCTCGTCCAGCCCTTCGAGGGTTTTGAGGTTGGTCATCACCCAGGGGCGGCGCTGGGCGTCGGGGCGCATGCGTGCGGTGTCGGCTTTCATCACTTCCAGGTCGGCGCCCACGTGCGGCGCCAGGTCGGTCTTGTTGATGACGAAGAGGTCGCTCTTGGTGATGCCGGGGCCGCCCTTGCGCGGGATCTTCTCGCCGGCCGCGACGTCGATCACATAGATGGTGAGGTCGCTCAGCTCGGGGCTGAAGGTGGCGGCCAGGTTGTCGCCGCCGCTTTCCACGAAGACGATGTCGGCCTCGGGAAAGCGCTCGAGCATGCGGTCGATGGCCTCGAGGTTGATGGAGGCGTCCTCGCGGATGGCGGTGTGCGGGCAGCCGCCGGTCTCCACGCCCAGGATGCGCTCGGCCGGCAGCGCGCCGCTCACGGTGAGCAGGCGCTGGTCTTCCTTGGTGTAGATGTCGTTGGTGATGGCGATGAGGTCGTGGCGTTCGCGCATGGCCTTGCACAGCATCTCCAGCAGGGTGGTTTTGCCCGAGCCCACCGGGCCGCCGATGCCCACGCGCAAGGGGGGCAGGGGCTTGGTGCGGTTCGGGATGTGGTGCAGCGGTGTGGTGCTCATGATCGGAACAGGCGTGAGTACTGGGTTTCGTGGCGCGCCGAGAGGATGGCGAGCATGGGGGTGAAGGCCTGGCGCTGGTCGTCGCCGTCGCGCGCGATGGCCTCGTCCACGGCGGCGGGGATTTCACCCACCAGGCGCGCGAGCAGGCGCTGGCCCATGCCCTGGCCCAGGGGCACGGCCTTGATGGCGGCCTGCACCATGTTCTCGGCCCAGCCAAAGGCCAGGCCGATGAGGGCTTCGCGGACCGTGGCCTCGCCCTGCGCGGCGGCGCAGGCGGCGGCCACGGGCCAGGTGGGCGGGTTCAGCGCGGCGTCGCTGAGGGCGGCGTGCACGGCGGTGCCGTGTTCGCCCAGGGCCTGCGCCCAGGCCAGCAGGGACTTGCCCATCTGCTCGCTCTGCAGGCGCAGCTCGCTGCTCTCGCGGGTGGTGAGCACCCATCGGTTCAGCGCGCGCACGCGTTCGACGTCGCGCGCGCGCCAGGCGCTCAGTGCCTCGGCCATCACGGCCAGGTCGCTGCGGGCCTGGCCCAGGTGCAGCTGGTCGACGAGCCAGGTGGCGACGCTGGCCTCGTCGTGCGCCAGGCCGGCGTCGATGGCGGCCTCCAGGCCTTCGGAATAGGAGAAGCCGCCCACGGGCAGGGCGGGCGAGGCCAGCCACAGCGTGCGCAGCAGGCCCGCGTCAGTGGTCGTGCGAATGGCCGTGTTCGTGGTCATGGGGGGGGCCAGGGGCGGCGTGGTCGTGCCCACTGCCGTGGGAGTGGCCGTGCGAGTGGCCGTGGCCCTGTCCGCCGTACGCCCCGCCTTCGGGTTCGAAGGCCTCGCTCGCCTCGGCCACGTCCAGGTGCATGGCGCGCAGCATGTCGGCCAGCACGTGGTCGGGTTCGATCTTCAGGTGGTCGGGCTTCAGCTCCATCGGCACGTGCCGGTTGCCCAGGTGGTAGGCGGCGCGCATCAGGTCGAAGGCCTGCTCGGCCAGCGGGTGCGCGGGGCAGGCGGTGATGCGCAGCACGGCCTGCGGCGCGGCGATCACGCGCACGAGTTCGCCCTCGGCCGTGACCAGCACGTCGCCGCCACGCACCACGCGGCCGCGCGGCAGGAAGACGGCGAGCGCGCGGCCGTCGCTCAGGCGCGCATCGAAGCGACTCTTCTGGCGGATGTCCCAGTCCAGCTCGACCGTGGGGGCGCGTTTGAGCAACACGGGCGCCAGGCCCTTGCCGGCGGCGATGAGTTGGGAGGCTTGTGGCATCAGAACAGGAAGTAGCGCTGCGCCATGGGCAGCGCGGTGGCGGCTTCGCAGGTGAGCAACTGCCCGTCGGCGCGCACGCGGTAGGTCTGGGCGTCGATCTCCATGGTGGGCAGCCAGGCGTTGTGCACCATGTGGGTCTTGTTCACGCCGCGGCAGCCCTGCACGGCGGACAGGGTCTTGCGCAGGCCGTAGCGCTCACCCACGCCCGCGTCCAGCGCGGCCTGCGAGACGAAGCTCAGGCTGCCGCGCGCCAGCGCCCCGCCGTAGGCACCGAACTGCGGGCGAAAGTGCACCGGCTGCGGCGTGGGAATGGAGGCGTTGGGGTCGCCCATGGCGGCCAGCGCGATGCTGCCGCCCTTGAGCACGACGAAGGGCTTGACGCCGAAGAAGGCCGGCTTCCACAGCACCAGGTCGGCCCACTTGCCCACCTCCAGCGAGCCCACGGCGTGCGAGATGCCGTGGGCGATGGCGGGATTGATCGTGTACTTGGCGATGTAGCGCTTGACGCGGAAGTTGTCGTGGCGCGACGCATCTTCGGGCAGGGTGCCGCGCTGCAGCTTCATCTTGTGCGCGGTCTGCCAGGTGCGCAGGATGACCTCGCCCACGCGGCCCATGGCCTGGCTGTCGCTGCTCATCATGCTGATGGCGCCCAGGTCGTGCAGGACGTCCTCGGCCGCGATCGTCTCTTTGCGGATGCGGCTCTCGGCGAAGGCCAGGTCCTCGGGGATGGCGGCGTCCAGGTGGTGGCACACCATGAGCATGTCGACGTGCTCGTCGAGCGTGTTCACGGTGTAGGGCATGGTGGGGTTGGTGGAGGACGGCAGGAAGTTCTTCTCGCCCACCACGCGCAGGATGTCGGGCGCGTGGCCGCCGCCCGCGCCTTCGGTGTGGAAGGCGCACAGGGTGCGGCCCTTCGTGGCCTCGATGGTGTTCTCCACGAAGCCCGACTCGTTGAGCGTGTCGCTGTGGATGGCGACCTGCGTGTCGGTCTCCTCGGCCACGGCCAGGCACTGGTCGATGGCCGCGGGCGTGGTGCCCCAGTCTTCGTGCAGCTTGAGGCCGATCACGCCGGCGTGGATCTGTTCGCGCAAGGCGTCGGGCCGGCTGGCATTGCCCTTGCCCAGGAAGCCAATGTTCATGGGCAGGCCATCGGCCGCCTGCAGCATGCGCTCGATGTGCCAGGGCCCGGGCGTGCAGGTGGTGGCGAAGGTGCCCGTGGCGGGGCCCGTGCCGCCGCCCAGCATGGTGGTCACGCCCGAGGCCAGGGCCTCGTCCACCTGTTGCGGGCAGATGAAGTGGATGTGGCTGTCGATGCCGCCGGCCGTGACGATCAGGCCTTCGCAGGCGATCACCTCGGTGCCCGGGCCGATCACGATGTCCACGCCGGGCTGCGTGTCGGGGTTGCCGGCCTTGCCGATGGCGGCGATGCGCCCGTCCTTGAGACCGATGTCGGCCTTGACGATGCCCCAGTGGTCGACGATGAGCGCGTTGGTCATCACGGTGTCCACGGCGCCTTGCGCGCGCGAGCGCTGCGATTGCGCCATGCCGTCGCGGATGGTCTTGCCGCCGCCGAACTTGACCTCTTCGCCATAACCGCCGGCGGCCAGGGTGAAGTCCTGTTCCACCTCGATCAGCAGCTCGGTGTCGGCCAGGCGCACGCGGTCGCCCACCGTGGGGCCGAACATGTCGGCGTAGGCGCGTCGTCCAATGGTCGCCATCAGAGCTGTCCTTGTATGAGGCCGCGAAAGCCGAACACCACGCGGTCCCCGGCGTAGTCCACCAGTTCCACCGTGCGCTGCTGGCCGGGCTCGAAGCGCACGGCGGTGCCGCTGGCGATGTTCAGGCGCTTGCCGCGCGCGGCGGCGCGGTCGAAGTCGAGCGCGCCGTTGGTTTCGGCGAAGTGGTAGTGCGAGCCGACCTGGATGGGCCGCGTCGCGGTGTTCTTCACCACCAGCGTGAGGGTGGGCCGTCCGGGGTTGAGGGCGTGCTCGCCCTCGGCGATGAGGTATTCACCGGGCGTCATGGCCGTCAACCCGCCAGCAGGCCCCAGCCCATGTTCAGGCCCATCAGGGCCACCACCGCGCCGGCCGCGCGCGTCCACCACACGCTGTGGTGCCGCAGCCGCCGGCCCAGGGTGATGCCGGCCCCGTGGAGCAGGGCCGTGCCCGCCACCATGCCGGCCAGGGCGGCCAGCCCGCCGAGTTCCTGTCCGTGCGCCGCGCCATGGAACAGCGCGAAGCCCCCCACCAGCAGCGCGCCCGCGCCTGGCGGCAGCTTCGTCCGCGCCGCCAGCAGCAGGCCCACCACCAGCAGCGAGGCGGCGATCATGGGTTCGATGGCGGGGAAGCCCAGACCGCCCTGGGCGAGCAGGGCGCCGGCCAGGAGCGTGAGCGCGAAGGCGAGGGGGGCGGTCCACACGCGGCGCGTGGTGGCCGCGCTCCACACGCCCACGGCGAGCATCGCGGCCAGGTGGTCCGGGCCGGTGATGGGGTGCAGCAGCCCGGCGAAGAAGCCGTGGTGGCCGTGTCCGTCGGCCCCCACGTGGGCCAGGGCGATCGACCCCGTGCCCGCGAGCGCGGCGGCGCCCAGGGCCTTGATCCAGTGGCCTTGTGTCATAGGTGTGTCTCCTCGTTCATGGAATGGGTTGGTGGACGGTAACCAGCTTGGTGCCGTCGGGGAAGGTGGCTTCCACCTGGATGTCGGGAATCATCTCGGCCACGCCGTCCATGACGTCGGCGCGCGTGAGCACCTCGCGGCCCGCGCTCATGAGCTGCGCGACGGTCCGGCCGTCGCGCGCGCCCTCCATCACGGCGGCGGTGATCAGGGCGATGGCCTCGGGGTGGTTGAGCTTGAGGCCGCGCGCGCGGCGGCGTTCGGCCAGCAGGGCGGCGGTGAAGATGAGCAGCTTGTCCTTCTCGCGCGGGGTCAGGTCCATGGTGGTCGGTTTCTCCTGCGGGCCGGGTCAGCAAGACGCATACCCGATGAGGGTAGTGGCATGAAAGCTGCAGCGCCAGTCTCGTGAACGCCTCGTCCGCCGATCCCGCCGCCGCCGCGCCCGACGCCCCGCAGCGCATCATCAAGGTGCGGCGCGACTACAACAGCTGGGTCGGCAGCGAGACCCTGGAGGACTACGCGCTGCGCTACACGCCGCAGCGCTTTCGCAAGTGGAGCGAGTGGCGCGTGGCCAACACCGCCTTCGGCGTGGCCTCCTTCCTGGTGCTGGAGGCCGTGGGCGCCACGCTGCTGCTCGGCGTCGGCTTCACCAACGCGGCGCTGGCCATCCTCGCCACCGGCCTGATCATCTTTCTCGCCGGCCTGCCCATCAGCGTCTATGCCGCGCGCCATGGCGTGGACATGGACCTGCTCACGCGCGGCGCGGGCTTCGGCTACATCGGCTCGACCATCACCTCGCTCATCTACGCCTCCTTCACCTTCATCTTCTTCGCGCTGGAGGCCGCCGTCATGGCCTACGCGCTGGAACTGGCGCTGGACATCCCGCCCGCCTGGGGCTACCTCATCTGCGCGCTGGTGGTGATCCCGCTGGTGACGCACGGGGTGTCGGTGATCAGCCGCTTCCAGATGTGGACCCAGCCGCTGTGGCTGGTGATGATGGTGGTGCCTTTCCTGGCCGTCGCGGTGCACGCGCCCGAGACCTTCCGCGAGGTGGCGCACTACGCGGGTGCGTCCGGCACCGCGATGGGTTTCGACTGGCACCTGTTCGGTGCGGCCCTCACGGTGGGCATCGCCCTGATCACGCAGATGGGCGAGCAGGCCGACTACCTGCGCTTCATGCCGGCGCGCCAGTCCGGCCGGGGCCTGCGCTGGTGGGCAGCGGTCGTCGCTGGCGGCCCGGGCTGGGTGCTGATCGGGGTGCTCAAGATGCTCGGCGGCGCGCTGCTCGCCTACCTGGCCATCCGCCACAGCGTGCCGGCCGAGCGTGCGGTCGACCCGAACCAGATGTACCTGGCCGCCTACGACTTCCTGCTGCCCCATGGCTGGGCGGTGGCGGCCACGGCCCTGTTCGTGGTGGTCTCGCAGCTCAAGATCAACGTCACCAACGCCTACGCGGGGTCGCTGGCCTGGAGCAACTTCTTCTCGCGCCTCACGCACAGCCACCCGGGCCGCGTGGTCTGGGTGGTGTTCAACACCTTCATCGCCTTCCTTCTGATGGAGATGAACGTGTTCCAGGCCCTGGGCCAGGTGCTGGGCGTGTACGCCAACATCGCCATCGCCTGGATCATGGCCGTGGTGGCCGACCTGATCGTCAACAAGCCCCTGGGCCTGAGCCCGCCCGGCATCGAGTTCAAGCGCGCCCACCTGTACGACATCAATCCCGTGGGCGTGGGTGCCATGGCGCTGGCCTCGGTGGTGTCGATCACCGCGCACCTGGGCGTGATGGGGCCCACGGCCGAGGCGTTCTCGGCGGTGATTGCGATGGTCACGGCTTTCCTGGCCGCGCCAGCGATCGCCTGGCTCACCCGGGGGCGCTTCTATCTCGCGAGGCCGTCCGACCCCGACACACCGCGGAGCCGGCGCCGCCAGGCCGCCGGTGCGCCCGCCATGGCGGGCGGGCGCGCCGGCGGTGCCGCGGGGGGCGTCTGCGTCATCTGCGAACAGGTCTACGAAGGGCCCGACATGGCCCATTGCCCGGCCTACCAGGGGCCCATCTGTTCCCTGTGCTGCACGCTGGACGCGCGCTGCGGCGACCTGTGCAAGCCGCACGCACGCCTGTCGGTGCAGTGGAACGGCGCCCTGCGCCGCCTCTTGCCCCGGCGGGCCTGGCCCTACCTGGACGCGGGCCTGGCGCACTACCTGCTGCTCATGCTCATCGTGGCGCCGCTGCTGGCGGCCGTGCTCGGGCTGCTGTACCGGCAGGAGGTGCAGTCCCTGGCGGCAACCCTGGGCGGCGGCAGCGCCTCCCTGCTCGACACCGCGCTGCGCTCGGGCTTCCTGCGGGTGTACGCCGTGCTGCTGCTGATCGCCGCCACGGTGGCCTGGTGGCTGGTGCTGGCGCACAAGAGCCGCGAGGTGGCGCAGGAGGAGTCGAACCGGCAGACCCACCTGCTGATGCGGGAGATCGAGTCGCACCGCCGCACCGACGAGGCCCTGCAGCAGGCGCGCCACGCGGCCGAGCAGGCCAACCAGGCCAAGACGCGCTACATCAGCACCATCAGCCACGAGCTGCGCACGCCGCTCAACAGCATCCTGGGCTATGCGCAGCTGCTGCAGGAGGACAGCGGCCTGGCGCCGCACCGCGCCCAGGCCATCCGGGTCATCCACCGCGGCGGCGAACACCTGCTGTCGCTCATCGAGGGCACGCTGGACATCGCGCGCATCGAGGCCGGCAAGTTCGCGCTCGACGTCAAACCCATGGCCTTCGCGGCCACGCTGGCCGAGGTGGCGGGCCTGTTCGAGCTGCAGGCCGCGGCCAAGGGCCTGCGTTTCGTCTACGACACCGACGGTCGCCTGCCCGAGGCCGTGCGCGCCGACGACAAGCGCGTGCGCCAAATCCTCATCAACCTGCTCGGCAATGCCGTGAAGTTCACCCGGTCCGGCGAGGTGCGCCTGCGCGTGCGCCACGCGCGCGAAATGGCGCACTTCGAGGTGCACGACACCGGTCCCGGCATGGGCAGCGCCGACGTCGAGCGCGTGTTCGAGCCCTTCGCGCGCGGCGCGGGCGAGGCCGGCGATCGCTCGGGCGTGGTCGGCACCGGCCTGGGCCTGACCATCGCCAAGATGCTGACCGACCTGATGGGGGGCGAGCTCAGCGTGCGCAGCGCGCCGGGCCAGGGCAGCGTGTTCACCGTGCGCCTGTTCCTGCCCGAGATGCGCGGTGCGCTGCCGGTGCGCGAGCGCGTGGAGCTGCCGGCAGGCTACGAGGGGGAGCGCTGCCGCGTGCTGGTGGTGGACAACGAGGAAGCCGACCGCGAGCTGCTGCAGCGCTGGCTGGAGCCGCTGGGCTTCGAGGTGCAACTGGCGCGCAGCGGCGACCACGCGCTGGAACTGCTGGCCGGCCTGCGGCCCGGCGAGGCGCGCGCGCCGCACGCGGTGTTTCTCGATCTCGCGATGCCCGGCATCGACGGCTGGGAGACCCGCCGGCGCCTGCGCGCCGCCGGCTGGGCCGGTGTGCCGCTGGCCATCGTCTCGGCCAACGCCTTCGACAAGGGCCTGCACAGCGAACTGGAACCCGGCGAGGCGCTGCCGCCGCAGGACTTCTTCGTCAAGCCGGTGCGGCGGTCGGAACTGCTGGCCTGGCTGGCGCAGCGACTGGACCTGCGCTGGACCGAGGCGGCCGCGGCGCCCGAGCCGCCGCCGCTGGCGCGGCCCGAGGCGGCGCCCCCGGCACGCGAGGAGATCGCCCCGCTGCTGGAACTGGTGCGCCTGGGCTACACGCGCGGCATCCTGCAGTGGCTGGACGACTGGGTGCGGCGGCGGCCCGAGCGCGCGGGCCAGGCCGCCGCGCTGGCCACGCTGGCGCGTGAGTTCCGCTTCGAGGCCATCGAACGGCAGCTGGGGCAGGACCATGTCTGAGGCCATCGATCCGCAGCGCCTGTCGCCCCGCCTGCCGCGCGGCGAGCACCGCGTGGTGCTGCTGGTCGACGACGCGCCCGACAACCTGGCGCCCCTGCACGACGCGCTGGACGGCGCCGGCTACACCGTGCTCGTCGCGCTCGACGGCGAGAGCGCCATCCGCCGCGCGCGGCAGGCCCTGCCCGACATGGTGCTGCTCGACGCGCTGATGCCCGGCATCGACGGTTTCGAGGTGGCGCGCCGCCTCAAGGCCGATGCGCTGACGGCCACCACGCCCATCATCTTCATGACCGGCCTGACCGAGCCCGAGCACCTGGAGGCCGCGTTCGAGGCCGGGGGCGTGGACTACGTGACCAAGCCGGTCAAGCCGCGCGAGGTGATGGCCCGCATGGCCCTGCACCTGCGCCAGGCGCGCCAGGCCCGCGACGGCGCGCGCGAGCGCAGCCAGGCGCGCCACGCGCTGGACGCCTTCGGCTACGCCACCATCACCGTGCGCGCCAGCGACGGCCGCCTGCTGTGGCAGACGCCGCTCGCGCGCGAGCTGCTGCGCCAGCACGGCGGCGGCGATTCGGTGCACGCGCCCGAGGCCGTGCTGCACTGGCTGCGCCGCCACCTGGCCGATGCCCAGGCCCTGCGCGAGCCGCCCCGGCTCACCCTGCAGAACGGTCCGCGCCGCCTGAGCTTTCGCCTGCACCAGCGCGTGGGCGACGAGGACGGCGATCCCCTGGGCCAGGGCGACTGGCTGATCGTGATGCAGGAGACCTCGGATGAGTCGGCCTTCAGCGCGCTGTCGCAGGCCTTCGGCCTGACCGCGCGCGAGGCCGAGGTGCTCTACTGGGTCGTCAAGGGCAAGATCAACCGCGACATCGCCGACATTCTGGGCGCCAGCCCGGCCACGGTGAAGAAGCACCTGGAGCGCATCCACGCCAAGATGGGCGTGGAGACGCGCACGGCGGCGGCGGCGATGGCGATGCAGCGCGTGCGGCAGCTGGAGACGCTGAGGGGCTGAGGGCGGGCCGCGCTTGGCGGACAATCCGCGTTCGCCGCCCGTTCCCGCCATGCGACTGCGCACCAAGATCCTCCTGCTGGCCATCCTGCCGCTACTGGCCGCGCTCGCGCTCATCGCCCTGGCCGTGCAGCAGCAGGAGCGCGCGCTGGCGCAGCGCGAGTACGCCCTGGTCGAGCGCGCCTACATGGACGCGCGGCGCAGCGAGTTGCGCAGCTACGTGGACCTGGCCGTGAGCACGGTGCGGCCGCTCTACGACCGGCGCGGCGGCGAGGCGGAGCGTGAACAGGCGCTGCGCCTGCTGGCGTCGCTCGACTACGGCCCCGACGGCTACTTCTTCGTCTACGACCTCCAGGGCAAGGTGCTGATGCACTCGCGCCAGACCGAGCTGGTGGGCCAGAACCTCTGGGCGCTGAGAGACCCGCAGGGCCGGCCCACCATCCAGCGCCTGATCGCCCAGGCGCGCGCGGGCGGCGGCTTCGTCGACTACCTGTGGCAACAGCCCTCCAGCGGCCTGGTCAAACCCAAGCTGGGCTATGTCATCGCGCTCGAGCGCTGGGGCTGGATGATGGGCACCGGCCTGTACCTCGACGGCATCCAGGCCACGCTGTCGCAGCTGGAGCGCGAGGCCAACCGCAACATTGCCACCACGCTGCTGTGGATCGCCGGCATCGCGGCCTTTGGCATCGCCCTCATCAGCGCCAGCGGCCTGGCGCTCAACCTCAGCGAGCAGCGCGTGGCCGAGAACAAGCTGCGCCTGCTCGCGCGCCAGGTGCAGCAGTCGCAGGAGGACGAGCGCGCGCGCCTGGCGCGCGAGCTGCACGACGGCGTCAGCCAGACCCTGGTGTCGAGCAAGCTGCTGGTGGAGGCGGGCGCGGCGGATGGCGATCGCGAGTCCCTGGCGCGCGCCCTGCGCCAGCTCGAAAACAGCCTGGTGGAGGTGCGGCGCATCTCGCACCGCCTGCGCCCCGCCTTGCTCGACAACCTGGGCCTGCCCGCCGCGCTGCAGCACCTGGCGCGCGAGGTCGAAGACGCCAGCGGCCTGGCGGTGGCCGTGCGCCTGGAGGGCGCGCCGCGCGAGCTGGGCGACGAGGTCAAGACGGCGCTCTTTCGCATCGCCCAGGAGGGCCTGACCAATGTGGTCAAGCACGCGCAGGCCCGCCAGGTCGAGTTGCTGCTGGGCTTTGGCACCGGCGGCGCGCTGCGCCTGAGCCTGACCGACGACGGCCGAGGCTTCGACGAGCAGGCCGTGCAGCTCGACCCGGAACGCGGCATTGGCCTGCGCAACATGCGCGAGCGCCTGGCGGCCATCGGCGGGCGCCTGCGCATCCAGTCCGCGCCCGGCCATGGCACCCAGCTGGAGGCCGCGCTGTCCGCCTGAGCTTTCCCATGAACGCCCCCGGCAAGCCCATCCGCATCCTGCTCGTCGATGACCACCCCATGGTGCGCGAGGGCTTGCGCGCGCGCCTGTCCAGCGTGCCGCGCCTGCAGGTGGTGGGCGAGGCCGGCGACGCCGCCGAGGCGCTGCGCCAGCTCGAGCTGAACCCGCCCGACGTGGTGCTGCAGGACGTGGGCCTGAAGGATGGCAACGGCATCGACCTGGTGCAGGCCATGCTGGCGCGCCAGCCCACGCTGCGCGTGCTGATGTTCAGCATGTACGACAACCCCGAGTACGTGCAGCGCGCCCTGCAGGCGGGCGCGCGCGGCTACGTGCTCAAGGAAACGCCGGCCGAGGAGGTGCTGGCCGCCATCGACGCCGTGGTGGCGGGCGGCACCTTCCTCAGCCCCGCCGTCTCGCGCCGCCTGTTCCGCGGCCAGGCGCCGCGGCCCATGCTCACGCCGCGCGAAAGCCAGATCCTCAGCGCCCTGGGCCGGGGCGAATCGAGCAAGCACATCGCCCAGGCCATGCACCTGAGCGTGCGCACCGTCGAGGCGCACCGCCAGAGCATCAAGCGCAAGCTGGGCATCGAAGGCCAGGCCGAGCTCATCAAGTACGCGGTGGAGCACGCGCGCGAAGCGCCCTGAGCCCGCTGGCGCCGCCGCGCTGCGGGGGGTGATTAAGGGTTTTCCCTTAAGTGGTGCCGCGCGGGATCGATCGTGGTGCAACGGATGCGCCACGGCGGTGCGCTGACCATACTGCGCGGCGCCCGGCGGCCCCGCCTTTTCTGGGGGCGGGGCTCAAGAGGAGACTGGCATGTCTGGACTGGGTCGCCACCTCGGGTGGCTTTTCGTGGCCGTGTTGGGCGCCTTCGCGCTCGCGGCCGTGGCGCTGGGGCGCGGCGAGGCCGTCAGCGCCCTGTGGGTGGTGGTTGCCGCCGTCTGCGTCTACCTCATCGCCTACCGCTACTACAGCCTGTTCCTCGCCACCAAAGTGCTGGGCCTGGACGGCCAGCGCATGACGCCCGCCTGGCGCCACAACGACGGCCTGGACTACGTGCCCACGCACAAGTACGTGCTCTACGGCCACCACTTCGCCGCCATCGCGGGCGCCGGTCCGCTGGTGGGCCCGGTGCTGGCCGCGCAGATGGGCTACCTGCCCGGGCTGCTGTGGCTGCTGGCCGGCGTGGTGTTCGCCGGCGCGGTGCAGGACTTCATCGTGCTGTTCATCTCCACGCGCCGCGACGGCCGCTCGCTGGGCGACCTGATCAAGCAGGAGATGGGCACCGTGCCCGGCCTGATCGCGCTGTTCGGCGCCTTCATGATCATGATCATCATCCTCGCGGTGCTGGCGCTGATCGTGGTCAAGGCCCTGGCCGACTCGCCCTGGGGCACCTTCACCGTGGCGGCCACCATCCCGGTGGCGCTGTTCATGGGCGTGTACCTGCGATTCATCCGCCCCGGTCGCATCGGCGAGGTCTCGGTGATCGGCTTCGTGCTGCTCATGCTGGCCATCGTGGGCGGCCAGTGGGTGCACGAGAGCCCGGTCTGGGCGCCGCTGTTCACCTACGACGGCAAGGCGCTGACCTGGATGCTCATCGGCTACGGCTTCGTCGCCGCTTCCATCCCGGTGTGGCTGCTGCTGGCGCCGCGCGACTACCTCTCCACCTTCCTCAAGATCGGCACCATCGTCGCACTGGCCATCGGCATCGTGATCGTCGCCCCGCCGCTGCAGATGCCTGCCATGACGCAGTTCGCGGCCGGCAACGGCCCGGTGTGGTCGGGCAACCTGTTCCCCTTCCTGTTCATCACCATCGCCTGCGGCGCGGTGTCGGGCTTTCACGCGCTGATCTCCTCGGGCACCACGCCCAAGATGCTGGACAACGAGACCCACGCGCGCTTCATCGGCTACGGCGGCATGCTGGCCGAGTCCTTCGTCGCCGTCATGGCCCTGGTCGCCGCCGCCTGCATCGACCCCGGTGTCTACTTCGCCATGAACAGCCCGGCCGCGCTGGTGGGCAACACGCCCGAGCTGGTCGCGGCCAAGCTGTCCACCTGGGGCTTCGTGATCACGCCCGAGATGCTGGTGCAGACCGCCAGGGACGTGGGCGAGAACACCATCCTGGCGCGCGCCGGCGGCGCGCCCACGCTGGCCGTGGGCATGGCCCACATCCTGCACCAGGTGGTGGGCGGCAAGACCATGATGGCCTTCTGGTACCACTTCGCCATCCTGTTCGAGGCCCTGTTCATCCTCACCGCGGTCGACGCCGGCACGCGCGCGGGCCGCTTCATGCTGCAAGACCTCATGGGCAGCTTCGTGCCCGCGCTCAAGCGCACCGACTCGCTGCCCGCCAACCTGATCGCCACCGCCCTGTGCGTGGCGGCCTGGGGCTACTTCCTCTACCAGGGCGTGGTCGACCCGCTGGGCGGCATCAACACCCTGTGGCCGCTGTTCGGCATCGCCAACCAGATGCTGGCCGCCGTGGCCCTGATGCTGGGCACCGTGGTGCTCTACAAGATGAAGAAGGACCGCTACGCCTGGGTCACCATGGCGCCCGCGGCCTGGCTGCTGGTCTGCACGCTGTCGGCGGGCTGGCTCAAGATCTTCTCCAGCGACCCCAAGGTGGGCTTCCTGTCCAACGCCCAGCGCTACGCCGACGCCATCCAGCAGGGCGTGCTGCTGGCGCCGGCCAAGACGGCAGAAGCCATGTCGCGCATCGTCTTCAACAACCGCCTGGACGCGGTGCTGTGCGGCCTGTTCATGTTCGTGGTGCTGAGTGTGCTGGTCTACAGCGTCAAGAGCATCTTGCAGGCGCGCGCCGAGCGGCACGCCACCGCGAACGAGGTGCCCTTCGAAGCGCTGCCGGCCGGCGCCAATGCCGGTGCCTGAGAACGCTTCGCCCGGCAAGGGCCTGCTCGACGACATCGGGCGGGCCGGCCGCTACCTGACCCAGAGCTTTCGCCTCATGGTCGGTGTGCCCGACTACGGCAGCTACGTGGCCCACATGAAGGCCACGCACCCGGACCAGCCGCCCATGAGCTACGAGGCCTTCTTCCGCGAGCGCCAGGCCGCGCGCTACGGCTCGCGCATGGGGCGCTGCTGCTGACCGGTCGGACGGGCGCGCCCACCGGGGCGCACCCAGCCTTCGCCCGAGGCGCGTACGCCAAGCGGCGTACATACGCCATCCCCGCTTCTTCCTAGCATCCGTTTCGTCCGCTGTCAGGGCCTTCGGGCCCGCCTCAGCGGCGCGAATCCCGTCCCACGGGCCCCCAACGGATCCAGCTGGAGAAGCGCCATGTCGTCGAACACCTCCCAACCGCGTCGCCTGACGCTCAAGACCCTGGCGGCCGCCGCCACCGCCGCCTCGCTCGGCTTCACCGGCCTGAGCGCGCACGCCCAGGACACCATCAAGGTCGGTGTGCTGCACAGCCTGTCGGGCACCATGGCCATTTCGGAAACCGTGCTCAAGGACACGGTGCTCATGGCCATCGACGAGATCAACGCCAAGGGCGGCCTGCTGGGCAAGAAGCTCGAGCCCGTGGTGGTGGACCCGGCCTCCAACTGGCCCCTGTTCGCCGAAAAGACCAAGCAGCTGCTCACGCAGGACAAGGTCGCGGTGATCTTCGGCTGCTGGACCTCGGTCAGCCGCAAGTCGGTGCTGCCGGTGGTGGAAGAGAACAACGGCCTGTTGTTCTACCCCGTGCAATACGAGGGCGAGGAGCTCAGCCCCAACGTGTTCTACACCGGTGCCGCGCCCAACCAGCAGGCCATTCCGGCGGTGGAGTACCTCATGAGCAAGGACGGCGGATCGGCCAAGCGCTGGGTGCTGCTGGGCACCGACTACGTCTACCCGCGCACCACCAACAAGATCCTGCGCGCCTTCCTCAAGAGCAAGGGCGTGAGCGAGGCCGACATCATGGAGGAGTACACCCCCTTCGGCCACAGCGACTACCAGACCATCATCGCCAAGATCAAGAAGTTCGCGGCCGAGGGCAAGAAGACGGCCGTGGTCTCCACCATCAACGGCGACTCCAACGTGCCCTTCTACAAGGAACTGGGCAACGCCGGCCTCTCCGCCAAGGACGTGCCGGTGGTGGCCTTCTCCGTGGGCGAGGAAGAGCTGCGCGGCGTGGACACCAAGCCGCTGGTGGGCCATCTGGCCGCCTGGAACTACTTCATGAGCATCAAGAGCCCGGCCAACACGGCCTTCGTGAAGAAGTGGAGCGACTACGCCAAGGCCAAGAACATCGCCGGCCACAAGGACAAGCCCATCACCAACGATCCGATGGAGGCCACCTACATCGGCTTCAACATGTGGGCGCAGGCCGTGACCAAGGCCAAGAGCACCGACGTGGACAAGGTGCGCGAGGCCATGGCGGGCCAGACCTTCCCGGCACCGGGCGGCTTCGTCTCCACCATGGACAAGGAGAACCACCACCTGCACAAGCCGGTGTTCATCGGCGAGGTGCGCGCCGACGGCCAGTTCAACGTGGTGTGGAAGACCCCGGGCCCGGTGGTGGCCGACCCCTGGAGCGACTACATCCCCGAGAACAAGGGCAAGAAGAACGTGCCCAGCAAGGCCGCCAAGGTGGCGTCCAAGTAAGCCGGTGGTGGAGGCCCGATGCGCGGTGTGATCGTCCGTTGCTGTGCCGCGCTGCTGGCCTGGTGCTGCCTGGCGGGACCCGTCCAGGCGCTGAGCGCGGCCGACGCGCTCGCGGTGGCGCGGGGCGACACGGACGACCGCATCGCCGCCATCCACCGCCTCGCCGGCTCGGCCGACGATCGCGCCACGGCCCTGCTGCGCGCGCTCGCCGCCGAGTCGCTGAAGTTCAGCGACACCCAGGTCTTCATCGTCGAGGGCGAGCGCGCCCTCGACGCCCTCAGCGGCCAGCCTGCGGCGCTGCCCGACGCGGCCGAGGACGCGATGCTCAACAACCGCCTGCGCGGCGCGCTCGACACCGCCCTGGCCGGCATCGAGCTGTTCACTGCCGGTCCCGAGCGCCAACGCGAGGCCGCGCGCAGCCTGCAGCGCAACGCCTTCAACGACCCCGACCCCGAAGGCCTGCCCCTGATCGAGAAAGCCCTGGCCACCGGGCTGGACGCGGGGGCGCGCCAGTCGCTGGAGCTCGCGCAGGCGGCCCTGCAGCTCGCCAGCGCGGACCAGGCCCAGCGCCTGGCCGCCGCCCTCAAGCTGGGCGAGGCGCGCCAGCCCATCGTGCGCCCCTTGATCGAAGAGCGCCTGAAGAACGAGGCGAGTGCCGAGGTCCAGACCGCGCTGGCGGCGTCGCTCGCGGCCATCGACCGCCGCGTCGCCCTGGCCAGCGGCCTGGGCCAGGCGTTCACCGGCATCAGCCTGGGCAGCATCCTGCTGCTCGCGGCCCTGGGCCTGGCCATCACCTACGGGCTCATGGGTGTGATCAACATGGCCCATGGCGAGCTGATCATGATCGGCGCCTACGCCACCTGGCTGGTGCAGGGCCTGTTCCGCCAGTACCTGCCGGACTGGTTCGACTTCTACCTGCTGCTGGCGCTGCCCGCGGCCTTCGCCGCCTCGGCCCTGGTGGGCGCGGTGATGGAGCGCACCGTGATCCGTTTCCTCTATGGCCGCCCGCTGGAGACCCTGCTGGCCACCTGGGGCATCTCCCTGGTGCTCATGCAGCTGGTGCGCAGCCTGTTCGGCGCGCAGAACGTGGCGGTGGAAAACCCCAGCTGGATGAGTGGCGGCATCACTGTGCTGGGCAGCCTGAGCCTGCCGTGGAACCGGCTCATCATCCTGGCCTTCGCGGCGGCGGTGCTGATCGGCGTGTCGCTGCTCATCGCACGTACCCGGCTGGGGCTGTTCGTGCGCGGCGTGACCCAGAACCGGCCCATCGCGGCCTGCATGGGCGTGAACACCGCGCGCATCGACACCTGGGCCTTCGCGCTGGGCTCGGGCATCGCGGGCCTGGCGGGCTGCGCGCTCTCGCAGATCGGCAACGTCGGCCCCGACCTCGGCCAGGCCTACATCGTCGATTCCTTCATGGTGGTGGTGCTGGGCGGCGTCGGCCAGCTGGCGGGCACCGTCTATGCGGCGCTGGGCCTGGGCCTGATCAACAAGTTCATCGAAGGCTGGGCCGGCGCGGTGCTCGCCAAGATCGCGGTGCTGGTGTTCATCATCGTGTTCATCCAGAAACGCCCGCAAGGCATCTTCGCCCTCAAGGGCAGGAGCGTGGAAGCATGAGCCGGATGCCATCGCCGACCACCGTGGTGCTGCCCGCGCGCGCGCCGCTGCTCACGCGCGCGGGCTGGAGCGCCTTCCTGGCCGCGCTGCTCGCCGTGTGCGCGCTGGCGCCGGTGCTCAACCTGCTGCTGCCCGCGGGCCACCCGCTGCACCTGAGCGACTACATGGTGAGCCTGGTCGGCAAGATCATGTGCTACGCCATCTGCGCGCTGGCCATGGACCTGATCTGGGGCTACAGCGGCATCCTCTCGCTGGGCCATGGGCTGTTCTTCGCGCTGGGCGGCTACATGATGGGCATGTACCTCATGCGCCAGATCGGTCGCGACGGCCAGTACCAGAGCGAGCTGCCGGACTTCATGGTCTTCCTGGACTGGAAGGAGCTGCCCCGGCACTGGGCGCTGTCGGACAGCTTCCTCGCCACGCTCGCGCTCATCGTGCTGGTGCCGGGCGGCGTGGCCTTCGTGTTCGGCTACTTCGCCTTCCGCTCGCGCATCAAGGGCGTGTACTTCTCCATCATCACGCAGGCCCTGACCTACGCCGCGCTGCTGCTGTTCTTCCGCAACGAGACCGGTTTCGGCGGCAACAACGGCTTCACCGACTTCAAGCGCATCCTGGGTGTTCCCATCGCCACGCCGTCCACGCGCATGGTGCTGTTCGTGCTCACGGGCCTCACGCTGCTGGGCTGCTTTCTGCTGGCGCGCTGGCTGGTGCGCAGCCAGTACGGCCGCGTGCTGCAGGCCATCCGCGACGCCGAGAGCCGCACCATGTTCTGCGGCTACGACCCGCTGCCCTACAAGCTGAGCGTCTGGACGCTGTCGGCCGTGATGTGCGGCATCGCCGGCGCCCTGTACGTGCCGCAGGTGGGCATCATCAACCCCAGCGAGATGACGCCGGCCAACAGCATCGAGATCGCCGTCTGGGCGGCCGTGGGCGGGCGCGGCACGCTGATCGGGCCCATCGTCGGCGCCTTCCTGGTCAACGGCGCCAAGAGCTGGCTGACCGTGACCTTCCCCGAGTTCTGGCTCTACGTGCTGGGCGGCCTGTTCATCGCGGTGACGCTGTTCCTGCCGCAGGGGGTGGTGGGCCTGGTGAAGAAGCTGCGCCGGGGAGGCTCGGCATGACGCCCGACCTGATGCAGGCCGGCGCCGAGCGCATGCAGCGGTTCGCGGGCGTCCTGCCCTCGGGCAACACCGCCTCGGGCGGCCGCGCGGCAGGCTTCGCGCGCCCCCTGGTGCCGGGCGAGGTGGACGTGACGCACGGCCGCATCCTGTACCTGGAGGACGTGCACGTCGCCTTCGACGGCTTCAAGGCCATCAACGGTTTGTCTCTGGACATCGCGCCCGGCGAGCTGCGCTGCATCATCGGCCCCAACGGCGCGGGCAAGACCACGATGATGGACATCATCACCGGCAAGACGCGGCCGGACCGGGGCACGGTGTTCTTCGGTTCCACCATCGATCTGCTGCGCCACCGCGAGGCCGAGATCGCCACGCTGGGCATCGGCCGCAAGTTCCAGAAGCCCACGGTGTTCGAGCGGCTCAGCGTCTACGAGAACCTGGAACTCGCGCTGGCGACCCACAAGCGCGTCTGGCCGTCCCTGCGCTTCCAGCCCAATGGAGAGCAGCGCGACCGCCTGGCCGAGGTGCTGACGACCATCCATCTGGTCGAACACGTGGCGCGCACCGCCGGCGAGCTGAGCCACGGCCAGAAGCAGTGGCTGGAGATCGGCATGCTGCTGATGCAAGACCCCAAGCTGCTGCTGCTCGACGAACCCGTGGCCGGCATGACCGACGAAGAGACCGAGCGCACCGCGCAGCTCTTCCTCTCGCTCAAGGGCCGGCACTCGCTGATGGTGGTGGAGCACGACATGGCCTTCGTGCGCGCCATCGCCGCCACGGTGACGGTGCTGTGCGATGGCGCCGTGCTCGCCGAAGGCACGCTCGACGAGGTGCAGGCCGACGAGCGCGTGATTGAGGTCTACCTGGGCCGCTGAAGGACTCCCCATGCTCGACGCGAGAGACATTCACCAGGCCTACGGCGGCAGCCACATCCTGCGCGGCGTGAACCTGCAGGCCCGCGCGGGCGAGGTGACGGTGGTGCTGGGCCGCAATGGCGTGGGCAAGACGACGCTGCTCAAGTGCCTGATGGGCCTGGTGCCCCTCAAGAGCGGCGAGGTGGTGTTCGACGGCCGCTCCGTGCGCGCGGCGCCGCCGTACGCGCGGGCCCGCCTGGGCATGGGCTACGTGCCGCAGGGGCGCGAGATCTTCGCGCGCCTGACGGTGCAGGAGAACCTGCAGATGGGCCTGGCCACGCGCCCCCTGGGCACGCCCGTGCCGCCGCAGCTGTTCGAGCTGTTCCCCGTGCTCAAGCAGATGCTGGGCCGCCGCGGCGGCGACCTCTCGGGCGGCCAGCAGCAGCAGCTGGCCATTGCGCGCGCCCTGGCGAGCCGGCCCAAGCTGTTGATCCTGGACGAGCCCACCGAAGGCATACAGCCCAACATCATCAAGGACATCGGCCGCGTGATCCGCCAGCTCGCCACGCGGGGCCTGGACGGCGAGCCCATGGCCATCGTGCTGGTGGAGCAGTACTACGACTTCGCCGAGGCCCTGGCCGACCGCTACCTGGTGATGGAGCGCGGCGAGGTCATCGCCAGCGGGCCGGGCAGCGAGATGGCGGAGAAGGGCGTGCGGCAGCTGGTGGCCATCTGAGGCCGCGGCGCCCGCCCAGGGTCGGGGCCTGATCCGCTGGTTCGGCCAAGTCCTGGCCAACCGCGCCGCCGACGGGGTCTCTGCGCACAGGCCTGGGGCACGGGCGCACCATGGCACGGTCCCGGTGGGCGCGGCGCGCGGCGCATTCACCCGGACGTGCCTGCAGGAACGCCGCTTGCCGCGCGCATTGCCCATCAACCGTTGTGAGGGCCCCTGCCATGACGCACAAGTACCCACCCCCCGACCAGGCGCTGGCCGAGCACCCGAAGGATTACTCGGACCCGGAGCTCAAGGAATACACCGACGAGTTCGCCCAGGACATTCTCGACGAGGTCATGCCCATCATGCCGCTGGTGCTGCCGCTGATGGCGGTATTGCAAATGTTCATGCTGGCCTTCATTGCGGTGGTGATGGCCTGAACGCCTTGCTCAGTCCGCCGTGATCTTGCGTTCCTTGATGACCGCGCCGAAGCGCTTGGAGTCGTCCATGCCGCGCTTGCCGAACTCGGCGGGCGACAGCGGCAGGGCCTCGCCGCCGAGGTTGATCATCTTCTCGCGCACGGCGGGCGTGGCCAGGATCTTGTTGATCTCGGTGTTCAGCCGCGCGATGACGGCCGGCGGCGTGCCGGCCGGCGCGTAGAAGCCGAACACCGTGTCGGCGTCGAAACCCTTGAGGCCGGCCTCGTCCAGCGTGGGCACGTTGGGGAACAGCGGCGAGCGCTTGCTGCTGCCCACGGCCAGCAGCTTCAGGCGCCCGCTCTTGGCGTGCTGCAGGCCGATGCCCGGGTCGAAGGTGTAGTCGATCTGGTTGCCCAGCAGGTCGTTGAGCGCGGGCGCCGCGCCGCGGTAGGGCACGTGCACGGCGAACAGGCCGGCCTGGCTCTTGAACATCTCGCCGGCCAGGTGCGGCGAGCTGCCGTTGCCCGGCGAACCGTAGCTGAGCTTGCCCGGGCGTGCCTTCACGTAGGCGATGAATTCCTGGATGTTGTTCACCTCCAGCCCGTTGCGCGCCATCAGGTAGACCGCGATGCGCGCGGCCGAGGCCACGGGCACCAGGTCCTTCGCCGGATCGAAGGCCATCTTGGCGTAGAGGTGCGGGTTCACCGAGACCATGCCGCCCGAGGACAGCAGCAGGGTGTAGCCGTCGGCCGGCGACTTCGCCACGGCGTCGCCCGCCACGTTGCCGTTGGCGCCGGCGCGGTTCTCCACCACCACGGTCTGGCCCAGGGCGTCGGCCAGGGGGGTGGAGACCAGGCGCGCGATCTGGTCGGCCGCGCCGCCGGGCGCGAAACCCACGATCACCTTGACCGGCTTGTCGGGCCAGGCCTGCGCGAGCGCGGCGGGGGCGGCCAGCAGCGTGGCGGCGGCCAGGGCGGTGGCGGTGAGCAGGGATTTCATGCGGGTCTCCTGGATGTGTGTGTTGTGGAGGGGAACGGAACTCAGTGGGCCGGCTTCTTCAGGCGCGGGTTGTGGTGCCAGCGGATGGGCTGGGCCTTGAGCGGGCGCGCGGGCGCGCCGTGCTGCACCAGGGCGCGGTCGAGCGCGGTGCCGGCCTCGTCGGCCAGCGCGGCCTCGCGGGCCTGGGCCACGGCCTCGGCGGCGCCGGCCTTGGTGGCGTCGGACAGGTGGTCCACGATGTGCAGCAGGTTGTCCTTGCCGCGCTCGTTGGTGCTGCCGTAGCCCTTGATGAGCCGGCCGCACTTCGCCAGCTCCAGTCCCAGGCGCGCGTCGGCGCGCGCGCCGCGCTCCACGGCGGCCAGCCAGCGGTCCATGAGCGCCTGTTCGGTGGCGAAGCGGCTGCCCAGGGGGCGCAGGCGCTTGGTGGCGGCCAGCGCGCGCAGCGCGAGCAGGCCCAGCACGCCATGGCTGGGCACCTTGAGCGGCAGCGCCCAGGGCGCCTGGCCGCGCTGCACGCGGCGCTGGTCCCAGGCCAGCACGCGGCGCGCGAGGGACTCGGGCAGCATGGCGGCGAACTCGGGCGCGCCGGGCTTGAAGTGGTCGTAGACCCGCAGCAGATCGCCGTTGCCGGCCTTGACCTCGCGGCGCACGCGCTCGGCGCGGCTGGCGCGGGCCTTAAGCTCGGCCACGCGCACGATGTCGTCGAAGGCCATCCACAGCGCGAGCCAGCGCGCGGCCTCGCGCGTGGCGGCGAAGCCCTGCGCGCCGGCCGGATCGCCCGCGCGCTCGGCGGCGAGCACGCGCTGCAGGCGCTCGAGGTAGCGCAGGCCGTAGGCGGCGTTCTGGTATTCAACCGCACGCGCGTGGCCCAGGGCCAGGATGTCGTGCAGCGCGGTGGGGAATGGCGCCAGCAGGGCGGGCGGCGTGGCGGCCGCGGGCACCGGCGCTTCGGCGTCGTCGTTCATCACCTGCTCGACCCAGCGCGCCTGTTCGCGCTGCGCGCTCACGGCGTCGAAGGCGAGGGCGAAGCCGCGCAGGCTGGCCTTGGCGTGGCCGCCGGCGCCGCCCACCACGGCCTCGTAGTCGGCGCGCGTGAAGGGCAGCAGGCCGCTGGCGGCGATGGCGCCCAGCATCACCGCGCTGACCACGGTGCCGGCCTCGCGCGTGAGCGCGGCCATGTCCAGCACGTGGTGCGCGCGGCTGTGCTCGCGCACCAGCGCCAGCAGCGGGGCCTCGTCGCGGCGGCCGTCGCCCATCACCATCTTCTCGGCGGTGGTGAAGGCGCGCGAGGACGAGGTGATGACCAGCGTGTGCTCGCCCGACGCCAGGCCGTTGCCGATCTGGCGGCCGGTCTCCAGCAGCTCGGAGGAGACCAGCGCGTCGAGCCGGCCCGGCAGCGGGTTCAGGCCGAACACCGGGCGGCGGCCGCGCAGCTCGGCCAGCGGCGTGGGAAAGACCTCGAGGTAGTAGGTGGTGGCGCCGGTGCGCTGGGCCACGCCGGGGATGCTGGTGGCCTGGGCCGCGTAGCCGGCGTGGCGCGCGGTGTCCACCAGCCAGTCGGTCAGCGTGCCGCCGCCTTCGCCGCCGAGGGCGCAGAGCAGGAGGGAAATGGGTTGGGCGGAAGACATGTCGGTATCAGGCGGCTTGCAACAGGCGGACGAAGGGCGCGCGAACGGCATCGAGCAGGCGCTCGTGCCACTTCGGGTTCTGCACCACCTCGGCGCGGTAGAAGGAAGGGCACAGCGTGGCCGCGTGCGCGTTGGCGCCGCACAGGCCGCAGCCCACGCAGCCGTCGATGACGGTGGCCACGGGGTCGACCTTCAGCGGATCGGGGTTGTCCTTGAGCGTGAGCGTGGGGCAGCCCGACAGGCGGATGCAGGCGTGGTCGCCGTTGCAGACGTCCTCGTCCACGCCGTACTTCACGCGCACCACGCGCTGGCCCTTCTTCAGCAGCCCGGCGATCCAGGGCTTGATGCGGCGCTGGCGTTCCAGCTGGCATTCGCCCTCGGCCACGATGACCTTGAGGCCCTGGAACTCGGTGGTGAAGGCCTCGGTGAGCGTGGCGCGCACGGTGTCCACCTCGTAGGTGTGCACGGTGCGCATCCATTGCACGCCCAGGCCCTTGAGCGTGCTCTCGATGGTCTGGTTCACGTGGGCCAGGCTCTGCGCCTTGTTGGGCGCGGCGGCCTTGGCCTCGTCGTCGGGCGTGGAGATGATGTCCTGCGTGCCGGTGGCCGAGGTGTAGCCGTTCTTGAAGATCAGCAGCACCGCGTCGTCGCCGTTGAAGAGAGCGCTTTGCACGCCGGTGAGCAGGCCGTTGTGCCAGAAGCCGCCGTCGCCCATCACCGACAGCACGCGCCGGCGCATCAGCGGCGAGACGCCCGCGCGGCTGGCCAGGCTCATGCCGTAGCCCAGGATGGAGTGGCCAAAGGAGAAGGGCTCGAAGGTGGCGAGCGCGTGGCAGCCGATGTCGCCCGCGATGTGCACCGGGCCCACGTCCTGCTGGGCCAGCTTGAGCGCCGAGAACACCGGCCGCTCGGGGCAGCCGATGCACATGCCCGGCGGGCGCGCGGGCAGGGCGCCGCCCACGGCCTTGGCCACGTCGGCGCGGCGCTGCGCGTTGCCTTGCAGCCAGGCGCGCGCCGAGCCCAGCGCGGCGGCATCGCTGGCCAGGTACTTCTCGACGAAGCCGGCCAGGCCTTGCGACATCACCTCGGCCGTGTATTCGCCGGCGCTGGGCAGCAGGTCCTTGCCGTGCAGCGGCGTGGCAATGCCGGCGCGGCGCAGCAGCGTGGCCAGCTCCTGCTCGATGTACTCGGGCTGGCCTTCCTCGATCATGAGCACGGCGCGCTTGTCTTCGCAGAAGCGCTCCAGCTGATCGGGCACCAGCGGGCTGGTGACGTTGAGCACCAGCATGGGGATCTTCGACTCGCCGAAGGCGTCGGCCAGGCCGAACTGCTGCAGCGAGCGGATGAGGGTGTTGTAGAGCCCGCCCTGCACGATGAGGCCGAGGTCTTTGTGTTCGCCCTCGAACAGCTCGTTCAGGCCGTTCTCGGCGATGTAGCGGCGCGCGGCGGGGATGCGCTGCTCGCCCTTGAGCTTCTCGTGGCGGAAGGTCACGGGCGGGTGGGCCAGGCGCATGTAGTCGAAGCCCGCCGGCTCCTGGATCAGCTGGCGCGTGGAGATGGCGGGCGCGAGGTTGTCCTTGGTCTCGAAGCTGCCGCGCACGTGGCAGGCGCGGATGCGCAGCTCCATGATGGCCGGCATGTTCGAGGCCTCCGACAGGCGAAAGCCGTGCTCGACCATGTGCACCATGCGCGCGAGGTCGGGCCGCGGGTCGAGCAGCAGCATGCCGCTCTTGAGCGCGTAGGCGTGGGTGCGCTCCTGGATCACGCTGGCGCCCTCGCCGTAGTCTTCGCCGACGACGATCAGCACGCCGCCGGTGACGCCGGGCGAGGCCAGGTTGGACAGCGCGTCGGCCGCCACGTTGGTGCCGACGATGGACTTCCAGGTGACCGCGCCGCGCACCGGGTAGTGGATGGACGCGCCCAGCATGGCGGCGGCCGAGGCCTCGTTGGAGCAGGCCTCCACGTGCACGCCCAGGGTGTCGAGGTAGGGCTTGGCCTGCACCATGACGTCGAGCAGGTGCGAGACCGGTGCGCCCTGGTAGCCGCCCACATAGGACACGCCGGACTGCAGCAGCCCCTTGGTGATGGCGAGGATGCCCTCACCGTGAAATGTCTGGCCCGCGCCGAGCTGGAGGGATTGGATTTCCTCGCCAAATGAAACTTCCAAGGCCTGTGTCTCCGTGGGTTTGTCGTGTCGAACACGCGAGTATGGGCGCTCGATCGGCATCGATCCATACAATGAGCCGACTAACTGACATTAGATTCATGCATGTCAAAGACCTCGACCTGAACCTGCTTCGGCTGTTTGCCGAGGTGTACCGCGCGGGCAGCGTGAGCCGGGCGGCCGAGCGCCTGGGGCTGACGCAGCCGGCGGTGAGCCACGGCCTCACGCGGCTGCGCCTGCTGGTGAAGGACCCGCTGTTCACGCGCGCGCCCGGCGGGGTGCGGCCCACGCCGCGCGCCGTGGCCTTGGCCGAAGCGGTGCAGGACGCGCTGGACGCTTTGGAAGGCGCGCTCGGGCGCACCCGCGTGTTTGACCCCGCCACCTCGCGCCACCTGTTCCGTGTGCACATGAGCGACATCGGCGAGGGGCGCTTCCTGCCCGAGCTGATGGCCTGGCTGCACGCGCAGGCGCCCGGCGTGCGCGTGGCCACGCGGCCGGTGCCGCACGCGGCGCTGGCCGAGTCGCTGGACGCGGGCGCGATCGATTTCGCCTTCGGCTTCCTGCCGCAGGTTCGCGAGACGCGCCGCGTGGAGCTGCTGCACGACCGCTACGTGGTGCTGATGCGCGCCGGCCACCCCATGGAGGCCTCGCTGCGCAAGCTGCGTGGTGTGGCGCAGCTGCGCGCGCTGCAGCAGCTGGACTTCGTGGCCGTGCGCGCGCACGCCGACACGCTGCGCATCCTGCAGCGCACGGGGCTGCAGGAGCGCCTGCGCCTGACCACGGAGCACTTCATGGTGCTGCCCTCCATCGTGCAGGCCACCAACCTGTGCGGCGTGATGCCGCGCAACATCGCGCGCGGCTTCGTTCAGGCCGGCGGCTGCGCGGTGCTGGAGCCGCCCTTCGAGGGCGCCGACTTCACGGTCTCGCTGCACTGGAGCCACCGCTTCGAGGCCGACCCGGCCCACCGGTGGTTCCGCGAGGTCGCGGTCAAGCTGTTCGCCGAGTTCTGAGGGCCAGGCCCTCGCCTGGCCCCGCCGCCTCAGGCCGGCCGCGCGTCGAGCAGCCCGGCGCGCTCGGGTTCCCGGTAGCCCGTCGACAGCGCCACGCCACCCGGCGTCACGCCGGCGTGGTCGCCCAGGCGCAGCGGGCGGGCGCGGTAGCTCTGGCGCATGGCGTCCACGCGCTGCTGCAGGGCTTCTCGCGTGGCGATGCGGTCGGCGTGCCGCTGCAGCACCTGGTGGGCCGATTCGATGAGTTTGGCGTTGCGCGTGCGCTCGGCGTCGGCCAGCAGCTGTTCCACCGTGCCGGCGGGGTCGCCCTTGAGGCTCATGCGCATGGCGTGTTCGGACAGGTGCAGCACGCGCGCGTGTCCCTGCCGCAGGGTCTCGGCCCAGGCCTCATGGCCCTTGGCCGCGCAGGCCAGCAGCTCGCTCATGGCGCGGCTGGTGCCAAAGCGCAGGGAGATGGCACCGATGGCGGTGTCGGCCCCGGCGGGCGCCGTGCCGCGCTGGGCCAGGCGAACCATCAGCGTGATCAGGTTGCAGGCGCTCTCGGTGTCGAAGCCGGGCGCGAGCACCTCGCCCATGAGGCGGACCGTGGTGTCCAGCGCGGCCGCGCCCAGCTTGTTGTGCAGGTTGTTGATGGCGGCGGCTACCTCGTGCAGGCGGCGCGGGCGTTCGGGCTCGAAGCTGCGCTCGGCGGTGCGCGCCAGTTGGTCCACGCAGCGCTGCAGGCCGCGCGTGTCGTTGTTGTCGAAGCGCGCCAGCGCCAGCAGCACCAGCGCCTGGGGGTCGAAGAGCTTGGAGTCCACGCCCAGGCGCGCCGCGCGGTCCAGCAGGGCCACGCCTTCGCCGCGGTCGCCGCCATAAAAGGCCAGCATGCCGTGCTTGAGCAGCCGGCTCACCGAATGCGGCGTGAGCCGCGTGGCCATGGCATAGGTGCCCAGCGCGTGGTCGAACTGGCCCAGCTCGAACTGGGCGCGGCCCATGACGTCGTAAGCGTCGGCATAGGCGTCGTCGTCCACCAGCAGGCTTTCGATGGTGCTGACGGCCTTGGCAGGCACGCCCGATTCGAGCTGCGCGCGCGCCACGCCCAGGCGGGCCCAGGGCAGCGTCTTGGCCTCGATCACGGCCTCGTACAGGCGCTGCGCCTCGCCGATGTGGCCGGCGCGCAGCAGCAGCTCGGCGCCGATGCGCGCGGCATACAGCCAGTAGGCTTGTCGGGCTTCGAAGCGCGCCAGGCACAGCGCGGTGGCGTGGTCGAAGTCCTGCGCGTCGATGGCCGTGAAGATGGCGTGCAGCACCTGCTTGCGCTGGCGCGCGAGCTGGATGCGTTCGCCCAGGCTGGCGGCGGTGTGCGGCTTGAGCAGGTAGGCGTCAAGCGCCGACTCGGCCGCTTCGGCCACCCTGCTGTAGGTGGCTTCGGCGGTGAGCATCACGAACACCGTGTGGAAGGGCAGGATCTGGTGGCGGCGCAGGTCGTCCAGCAGCTCCTGCCCGGAGTAGCTTTCCTTGTCGAAGCGCTGTTCGCAGACCACCACGTCGTAGCGTTGCGCCTCCAGGCGGCGGCGCGCGTCGTGCACGCGCGCGCACTGCGCCACGTTGCCCACGCCCAGGTCCCGCAGCTGCGAAACGATGATCGCGCGCGATTGGGCGTTGCCCTCGATGACAAGGGCCGATGCGGTGTGCAGTGGGTTGGTGGTGACGTGCATGAAACGGCCCGGCCCGCAGGGGGCCGTGTGGGGATTTTGCGGGCTGGGGGCCGGGGCCGGTGCCGAAAAAAGCGCGGTGCGGGCGGCGCAGATGCCTCGATCGGTGCCGAGCGTCGCGGCAGAGGGCGCGGCGTGCGGGTGGGCGCCGGCTGCACCTGCCTGTCCAGGGCGTCCGATCTTGCGGCCGGGTCCCGGTGGGGCCGGTGTCAGACCCGCCAGATGCGGGGGGCCGTGCCGCCCAGCGACCAGGCCTGTTCGCGCAGCGCCGCCCAGGCGCGCTGCAAGGCCGCCATGAGCGGTTCGACCTGGGGCCCGAGCGCCCGTACCAGGAGCAGGCGCGGGTCGGGGCAGGTGGCGCCCGTCCGCACCTCGGGAGCCGCGCCAGCCAGGGCCAGGCGCACGCTGTCGAGCAGGGCCTCTCGCCGTGCGCTGGGCCAAGGCTCGCCGCTCGCCAGCCACAACGTGCCCAGGGCGCGTTGTCCGGCCAGGCCCAGGGGGCTGTCGAGCAGGCGGGTGTCGCTCGCGTCGATGCGCGCGCGCTCCAGCCACACGCCGGGCCACTGCAGCTCCTGCAGCAGGCGGCCCTGGTTGAAGGCCTGACCGGCGGCGGGCAAGCCCAGGGCACAGACGTCCCAGCCCAGGCACTCGCCGCCCGGGGCGATCTCCAGGGTGAGCGCGTTGCGCGCCTGGCATTGGGGGTAGGCGATGGCTTCCAGCGGCAGCCATTCGAGGCGCGCGCCCTCGTCCACGCGCAGTTGCACGCGCTGCGCGGCCTCAGCCCCATCGCTGCGGTAGAAGCGCGTGGCGCCGGGCGTGCTGATGAGCCCGTGGGCCCCGGCCTCGGCGTGCGCGGTGATGTCCAGCGTGTCGCCGCCGACCAGGCCGCCCGGCGGGTGCACGATCACGTTGTGGCAGACACCCTCGCCCTCGGGGTAGAGGCTTTTGAGGATGCGCAGCGGCCCGTCGTGCCGGTGCCGCAGCGTGGTGCGCGGACCGTCGCGGCGGTAGCTCAGGTCGAGGGTGGCGTGCCAGGGCATGCGGCGAGTGTAGGGGCGGGTACCGCTCCACGAGCGCTTTCAGGCAAGCGGCTTTCCGCTCCAGCGACGCCCCGCGCAGCGCGCTCTCCAGAGCGGCCCGCCGGGCCGCCGGTGCGGGAGCCGGTGCCCACGCGGCTCCTGGCGGTCAAGCTTGCCCGGTCGATCTTCAGCCGCCCTGCGAGCCCCGGTGCGCCCAGGCCGTGGTGTGCTTCTCGACGAAGCTGAACAGCTCGTACATGGCCATGGCCATCACGCCCACCACCAGCAGGCCGCTGAAGGCCAGCCCCATCTGCATGGATGAGCCGGCGGAGATCAGCAGGTAGCCGATGCCTTCGTTCGAGGCGGTCATCTCCGACACCGTGGTGCCCACGAAGGCCAGGGTGATGGCGACCTTGAGCGAGCCGAAGAAGTAGGGCATGGAGCGTGGCAGGCCGACCTTGGTGAGCACGTCCCAGCGCTTGGCGCCCAGCACGCGCAGCACGTCCTCCAGCTCGGGCTCCAGCGTGGCCAGGCCGGTGGCGATGTTGACCATGATGGGGAAGAAGCTGATGAGGAAGGCCGTGAGGATGGCCGGGCCCACGCCGATGCCGAACCACACCACCAGGATGGGCACGAAAGCCGCCTTGGGCAGGGCGTTGAAGGCGGTCATCAGCGGATAGACCGCCGCGTAGGCCAGGCGCGAGCTGCCGATGAGAAAGCCCAGCAGTACGCCCACCACGATGGCGAGGCCGAAGCCGGCCATGGTGACCCAGAAGGTGCGCCAGGCGTGGCCCATGATGGTGGCCTTGTGCTCCAGCGTCTGTTCCCAGATGCGCGAGGGGCTGGGGAAGATGAACTCGGACACGCCGAAGCCGACCGTGATGAGTTCCCAGACCACGACGATCGCGATCAGCAGCAGCAGCGGCGAGAGGCGTTCGAGGTTCTTTCGTTGTTGGCTGGTCATGGCGCGCTCATTGGTTGATGACGGCGCCGGCCTTGCGCATGGCGCCGATGTGGCCGCGCAGTTCGTGCACGACGTCGGTGAAGTCCTTGGTGTAGGTGACTTCGAGCTCGCGCGTGCGCGGAATCTGAATCTCGCGCTTGACGACGAATCGGCCCGGGCTCTTGCTCATGCAATACACCGTGTCGGCGAGAAAGACCGATTCGCGCAGGTCGTGCGTGACCAGGATGACGTTGAAGCGCTGCGCTTCCCACAGGTCGCGCAGGGTGCACCACAGTTCCTCGCGGGTGAAGGCGTCGAGCGCGCCAAAGGGCTCGTCGAGCAGCAGCATCTTGGGTTCGTGGATGAGCGCGCGGCAGATGCTGGCGCGCTGCTGCATGCCGCCCGACAGCTCCCAGGGAAACTTCTGGCCCATGCCGCCCAGGCCCACGCTCTCCAGCAGCTTGAGCGCGCGCTCCTCGAACTCCTTGCGGCGGTCCTTGAACTGGTGGCGGTAGGGCTCGACGATTTCCAGCGGCAGCAGCACGTTGTCGAGCGTGGTGCGCCAGGGCAGCAGCGAAGGCGCCTGGAAGGCCATGCCCGAGATCTTCAGCGGGCCGGTCACGGGCTGGCCATCGATGCGGATGCTGCCCATGCTGGGCATCTTCAGGCCCGTGGTGAGCTTCATGAAGGTGGACTTGCCGCAACCCGAGGGACCGACGATGGCGATGAACTCGCCGCGCTTGACCTTCAGGTTGATGTCCTCGACGGCGAAGACCTTGCGGGCCAGCAGGTCCTCGTTGTAGGCGAGCCAGACCTGGTCGAAGTCGACGAAGGCGGCGTCGTGGGGCGGGGCGTTGGTCGACATGGGCTTCTTTCGTGAGAAGGGCCAGCCACCCGTTGGGGAGGCTGGCCCCGGTCCGCGCGGGCCTTACTTCTTGGCGGGCGGCAGGATGTCGAGTTCGGCCTTGCTGGGCAGCATGGAGCCGTTCCAGACCTTGGACGGGTCGACGCGGGTCTTGGTGGCGTAGGCGTCCGACACCTCGGAGGCCATCAGGGCCAGGCGGCCCGGCACGACCTGGCCGAAGCCTTCGCGGCGGGCGTCGGGGCTGGCCACCACGGCGTCGATGGCGAGCTGCAGGCGGCGCGTTTCCAGCGGCACGTTGATGATGCCGTCGCGCGCCTTCACGGTCTCGATGGTGGCGGCCGGGTTGGCCATCACTTCCTTGGCGCCCTTGGCGAAGGCCGAGAGGAAGGCCTTCACCGCGCCGGGGTTCTCGGCGATCAGCTTGGGCGTGGCGACGATCACGTTGCCGTAGAGCTTCACGCCGTGCTCGGCGAAGGGCAGGATCACCACGTCTTCCGTCTTGACGCCGCGCGCTTCCAGGTTGAGCAGCGAGGTGAACGAGAAGCCGGTGATGGCCTCGATGTCGCCGCGCACCAGCATGGTCTCGCGCAGCGGCGGGTCCATGGAGGTCCAGCTCACGCTGTTGATGTGGTTGGCCTTCTGGAAGATGGGGAAGCCCTTGCGGCCGGCGTCGAACACAGGCGCGCCGAGCTTGCGGCCTTCCAGGTCCTTGGGTTGGGTGATGCCGCTTTTCTTGAGCGCGAGCACCGCGGCCGGCGTGTTGTTGTAGACCATCATCACCGCGACCGGCTTGTTGGGCGCGTCGGGGTTGTTGGCATGGAACTCCATCAGGGCGGCCATGTCGGCGAAGCCCATGTCGTAGGTGCCCGAGGCCACGCGGGTGACGGCGCCGCTGGAGCCGTTGCCGGAATCGATGGTCACGTCCAGCCCGGCCTGCTTGTAGTAGCCCTTGGCGGCGGACTGCAGGAACAGGGCGGCGGGGCCTTCGAAGCGCCAGTCGAGCTGGAACTTGATGGGGGTTTGCGCGTGCGCGGCGCCCGCGAAGCTGGCGGCCAGCGCCAGGGCGGTGGTGGTCTGGAGGAAGCGGCGTTTGTTCATGGTTTCTCCAAGGCTGGCGAGTCGTCGTTGTGGATAGGCGCCGCTGGCGGAGGCCGGCGGGCCATGCGGAACGGATAGCAACATCGGTGCCAGTGCGCGGTCGCTGGCGGCGGGGTGGCCGTGGCCCCTTTTGCACACGAAATCTGTATACACATTCTCCGTGCGGGGTCGGATCGGGGTTATCCAGACATACCCTGAAATGGCACGCCCCACGGCGGTGTGGGCACCGCCGTGGGGCGCATTGTTACCCCGATGTGGTGCGCGGCGCCCTCGGGCCAGTCCCGAGGGGGCGCCGCGCTCAGGCCTGGGCCGCCGCCAGTGCCGTCATGTTGAGCACGCGGCGCACGGTGGCCGCGGGCGTGAGGATGTGCACCGCGCCCTTGACGCCCATGAGCACCGGGCCCACCGTGACGCCGCCGCTGGTGGTGGTCTTCATCACGTTGTAGAGGATGTTGGCCGCGTCCAGGTTCGGGCACACCAGCAGGTTGGCCGAGCCGGTGAGGCTGCTCTCGGCCAGATAGGCGCTGCGGATCTCGGGCTGCAGCGCGGCGTCGCCGTGCAGCTCGCCGTCGCACTCGATGCCGGGGTGGGTGGCCACGAAGAGGTCGCGGGCGCGCGCCATCTTGCGCGCCGAGGCGCGCTTGCTGGAGCCGTAGCTGGAGTGCGACAGGAAGGCCACGCGCGGCTGGTGGCCGAAGCGCTGCACCGCGTGCGCGGCCATGCCGGCGATCTCGGCCAGTTCCTCGGCGCTGGGGTCCTCGTTGACGTAGGTGTCGGCGATGAACACCGGGCCGCGGTCGGTCATGAGGGCGTTGACCGCGGCGTACAGCTTGGCGCCTTCGCGGCGACCCAGGATGCTGTCGATGCGCTCCAGGTGCGTCATGTAGCTGCCCACCAGGCCGCAGATGAGGGCGTCGGCGTCGCCGAGCGAGATCATGAGCGAGCCGATGATGGTGTTGGAGCGGCGCACCGCGGCCTTGGCGACCTCGGGCGTGGCGCCCTGGCGGCCCATCAGCTGGTGGTAGTGCTCCCAGTACTGGCGAAAGCGCGGGTCGTCCTCGGGGTTGACGTTTTCCACGTCCACGCCCAGGCGCATGCGCAGGCCGGCCTTGGCGATGCGCGCCTCGATCACGGCGGGGCGGCCGATGAGGATGGGGTGGGCCAGGCCGTCGTCGATGGCCATCTGCGCGGCGCGCAGCGCGCGCTCGTCCTCGCCGTCGGCGTAGGCCACGCGCGCCTTCTTGGACTGGGCCTTGGCGGCGTTGAACACCGGCTGCATGAGGATGCCGGTCTGGTAGACGAAACGCCCGAGCTGCTGGCGGTAGGCGTCCATGTCGGCGATGGGCCGCGTGGCCACGCCGGAGTCGGCCGCGGCCTGTGCCACGGCGGGCGCGATGCGCAGGATCAGGCGCGAGTCGAAGGGCTTGGGAATCAGGTACTCAGGGCCGAAGCTCAGCTCCTGGCCGGCGTAGGCGTTGGCCACTTCCTCGCTGGTCTCGCTTTTCACCAGGTCGGCGATCTGGCGCACGCAGGCCAGCTTCATCTCTTCCGTGATGCGGGTGGCGCCGCAGTCGAGCGCGCCGCGGAAGATGTAGGGGAAGCACAGGACGTTGTTGACCTGGTTCGGGTAGTCGCTGCGGCCGGTGGCGATGATGCAGTCGGGCCGCACGGCCTTGGCCAGCTCGGGGCGGATCTCCGGCTCGGGGTTGGCCAGGGCCAGGATGATGGGCTTGGCGGCCATGGTCTTGACCATCTCGGCCGTCATCACGCCGGGGGCCGAGCAGCCCAGGAACACGTCGGCGCCGTTCACCGCGTCGGCCAGGGTGCGCTTGTCGGTGGCCTGCGCGTAGCGCTGCTTGGACTCGTCCATGCCGCCGGGGCGGCCCTGGTAGAGCACGCCTTTGGAGTCGCAGACGTAGATGCGATCGCGCGAGACGCCCAGGCCCACCATCACGTCCAGGCAGGCGATGGCGGCGGCGCCGGCGCCCGAGACGGCCACCGTGACCTCGCCGATGGCCTTGCCCACCAGCTCCAGGCCGTTGATCAGCGCGGCCGCGCTGATGATGGCGGTGCCGTGCTGGTCGTCGTGGAAGACCGGGATGTTGAGGCGCTCGCGCAGCTTCTTCTCGACGTAGAAGCACTCGGGCGCCTTGATGTCCTCGAGGTTGATGCCGCCCAGCGTGGGCTCCAGCGCGGCGATGATGTCCACCAGCTTGTCCGGGTCGCGCTCGGCGAGTTCGATGTCGAAGACGTCGATGCCGGCGAACTTCTTGAACAGGCAGCCCTTGCCTTCCATCACGGGCTTGCCGGCCAGCGGGCCGATGTCGCCCAGGCCCAGCACCGCCGTGCCGTTGGTGATCACGCCCACCAGGTTGCCACGGCTGGTGTAGTCGGCGGCCTTGTTGGGATCGGCCTGGATCTCCAGGCAGGGATAGGCCACGCCGGGCGAGTAGGCCAGGGACAGGTCGCGCTGGTTGGACAGCGGCTTGGTCGGGGTGACGGCGATCTTGCCCCGGCGGGGCGCGCGGTGGTATTCAAGCGCGGCGTCGCGCAAGGCCTGTTCGGCGGGGGTCATGCTTGTCTCCTCAATGGACCGGTTGCGAGCGCGGATTGTCGCAGGAGGACACGGCGGCTTCGGCCGGGTCTGGGCATGACCTCGCGCCGAGCTGACCCAGGGCAGCGCGTGACCCGCGTCACGGAGGGCAATGGCACGGCGGGTCCATGGTGCATCTGCACTATTCGACAGCACGGCTCCGCTCAATAGGCTCGGGTGGTCCCAGCCCATCGAGACCCATGCCCATGTTCATGAAGCCTTCCCACGCGCTGCGCGCGAGCCTTTTGCTGGCCTTGCCCTGGTGGTGCGGCCAGGCCCTGGCGTTCCCTGCACTGAAGGACGAGCCCTTGCAGCCGCTGATGGCGGCGGCAACCGCCGAGTACCAGCGGTACATGGCCCAGCCGGTCGCGCTGGCCGCGCCCACGGACGGGCAGGCCTGGCCTTGTGCCGTGTCCCAGGCCGAACTGGACGTGTTCGCGAACACCGTCGACTCGGACAACGACCCGGTGGCGAAAGCGGAGCTGGTGAACGACGCGCGCTCCGGCGGCCTGCCGCCCAGCAGGATCGTTTATGCCAACAAGGTGGTCACGCCGGTGCGCGCCCAATGCGAAGGCGGCAAGCTGTCCGGTCCCGTCGAGTTCTGGATCGAATACGACCAGACCATCGGCAGCAGCCAGATCACGCTCAAGTACCACAACCTCATCCGCGTGCGGGCCCAGGCCCTGCAGGGCCGGCCGGACGGCGCGGTGCTGGTGACGGGGACCACCTTGTCGCAGCAGACGGTGTACGCCGACCGGGCGACCGCGGACATGATGGCGGCGCAGCCGAAGCCCAAGATCTCCACCGTGTTCTTCATGGCCTTCACGGTGGCCGGGCCGGCGCCCAAGACCTCGGTGGCCATCGCCCGCACCACCGTCGATGGCGCGCTCAGCCTGACCACCCGCACGCGGTTCTCGCGCCCGGACGGGCAGGTGGTCGAGGACGGCTATGGGGCGTTCGGCGGCCCCGGGCACCACGATTCCCGCACGCTGCGGCGCAACGGCAAGTTGCACGGGCCCCAGCAGACCTTCGCCGGCATGATGGGGCAGTTCCCCATCGCGGCCTCGACGGTGTGCTGGCAGGAGGGGGAAAAGGTCCTGACCAACACCTGCCCGGCGGACTGAGCATGCGCCCATTGATCCACCTGTTGCTGGTGAGCCTGGTCGCGGGCTGTGCCAACCGAAGCTACACCGAAGCGGAATTCAAGCGCCCGGCCCACGCCGAGTGCATCGCGGGGGACTGCCGCAACGGCACCGGGACCCTGCGCTACCTCGATGGCACCGAGGTCACCGGGGCGCGCGTCAACGGCGAGCAGACGGCCGGCACCTACCAGATCCGCTGGCCCTGCCAGCCGGACAGGACGCACGCCCTGACCTACGACGCGCAGAAGCGCCCGGTGTCGGGCACGATCATCCGTACCTGCATCAAGGACTCGCTGGCCATGAGCCAGGCGCCGCGCGTGGCCTCGTTCTCCGGGACCTTCTTCGCCGTGAACAATCCCTTCACCCGGGAAACCGTGTCCTCGTACAAGAGCGGTACCTACACCGACACGCGCGGCATCGTCTGGGAAGGCGAGTTCGACTACATCCCCATCCGCGACTCGGTGGAACTGCCCGGCTACGGCAAGACCTTTCTGCGCTCGGGCGCCTTCGTCTTCGTCGGCGCCAGGATCGACACCGAGCTGGACGAGGTGGTCCGCGGGCTGTTCATCAGCGAGCCGACCCGGCCCGAAGCGGACATCCGGCTGATCCGCGCCCGCCCTGACTACCTGGAAAGCCTGCGCTCCACCTTCGTGGCGGACCGCGCCGCCAATGCGGCGGAACTGGCCGAGGAACAGCGCGCCAGCCGGGAGGCCTTCAACACCGTCCTGAACGTCGCGGCCGGCGCCGCCATCGTTTATGGCAGCGCGCGTGCCATGGCCGCGGCCGACCGCGCGACGCTCGACTCGATGACGGGACTGATCCGCGGCGGGCGCCCGCCCGCGGCACCCGGTGCGCGCACGCCCACGGTGGCGGCCGCAGGCCGTGCCCCCACGCCAGTCTCCGTGGCCGAGTTCCGCCGGCTTCAGGGGGCGGCGGACAACGCCACCGCCGCGGGCCGGCCCGCGAACGCGCCGTCGCGGCCGGCCGCGACGCCACAGGCCACGGCACCAGGGAACGCCACCACCCCGGCGGCGGGCCCCCGGAACGCCCAGGCGCCCGCGCAGAACGCCGGCGGTGGCCAGCGCGGCTACCCGGGCCTGCCCAAGGTGCGGACCGACCAGTGGGACAGCACGGTCACGGGCAAGAAGAACGCCGACGCCTGGTGCCCCAAGTGGACCAAGTCCATCCGCGACGGGTTCATCGGCAGCAAGAACGACTTCATCGGCATGGGGCCGTGCGGCTGCGAACTGGCGAAGAACTCGGTGTCCAACACCATGCCGGGTGTCTTCGTGGCGGAGTACTTCTGCAAGTTCGACTACACCTGGCGCCAGAACGTCCCAGACACCACCAGCCGCTAGCGATCGGCCGGCGGCGGACCCGCCGGCGCGCCGCCGCCGGGTGCGGTCACCGCTGGTGAACGGCGCCCTCAGGCCCGCAGCAAGTCGTGCAGCGTGCGCGCGACGACCTTGGTGGCGCGGCGCAGGTCGTCCAGGCGCACGTGTTCGTCGGCGCGCTTGGCGTTGGACTCGCGCACGGTGCGCGGGCCGGCGCCGTAGATGACGCCGGGGATGCCGCGCTCGACGTAGAGGCGCACGTCGGTGTAGAGCGGCGTGCCGACGGCGGGGATGGGTTCACCGAAGACCTGCTCGCCATGCGTCTGCAGGGCCTTCACCAGGGCGGCATTGCCCGCCAGGGGCTTCATGGCACGCGCCAGCAGCATGCGCTTGATCTCGACCCGCAGCGCCTTGCCGCCGCGCGGCGGGTCGAAGCTGGCCGCCGCTTGCGCGATGGTCTCGCGCAGCGCGGCCTCCACCTGCGCGGGGTCTTCTTCGGGGATCATGCGGCGGTCGAGCTTGAGCACCACCTTGCCCGGGATCACGTTGGTGTTGGTGCCGCCACTGATGAGGCCGACGTTGAGGTAGGGGTGGCTGATGCCCTCGACCTTGGAGCGCACCTGCAGGTAGTCGCGGTTGAGCGCGTACAGGGCATTCAGGATGTGGGTGGCGCCCTGCAGTGCGTCGGTGCCGCTGTCAGGGATGGCGGCGTGCGCCATTTCGCCCTGCACCGTCACCTCCAGCTGCAGGCAGCCGTTGTGCGCCACCACCACCTGGTAGCTGAAGCCGGCGGCGATCATCAGGTCGGGCTTGGTCAGGCCCTTGGCGAGCAGCCAGCCCGGACCCAGTTCGCCGCCGAATTCTTCGTCGTAGGTGAAATGCAGCTCCACGCCGCCCTTGAGTGGCGCGCCGAGCGATTCGAGCGCGCGCAGCGCGAAGGTGAAGCTGGAGAAGTCGCTCTTGCTCACGGCGGTGGCGCGGCCATACATCGCGCCGTCGACGATTTCGCCGCCGTAGGGGTCGTGGGTCCAGCCCTCTCCGGGGGGCACCACGTCACCGTGCGCGTTCAGCGCGATGGTGGGGCCGCCCTCGCCGAATCGGCGGCGCACGATGAGGTTGGTGATGCTCTGCAGGCCGGCGGCCCTCACCTCGGCCTCGGGCACCGCGTGCTTCTCGGCGGCATAGCCCATGGGGGCCAGCAGCTCGGCGGTGCGCTCGGCGTGCGGCGCGTTGTTGCCGGGCGGCGAGTCGGTGGGCACGCGCACCAGTTCGCGCAGGAAGGCGAGCTGTTCGTCGAAGTGGGCGTCGATCCAGGCGTCGAGTTGGGTGTGGGCGGTCATGGTTAGGCGGTTTCTTTCGCGAGCTGCTCGAGGAGGTGGTCGAAGGCCAGCACGCTCAGTTCGATGTCGTCGCTGGTGCTGCTTTCCAGAGGGTTGTGGCTGATGCCGCTGTTTTCGCCGCGCACGAACAGCATGGCCTGCGGCATCACCTCGTGCAGCTTCATGGCGTCGTGGCCGGCGCCGCTGGGCATGCGGTGCACCGGCAGGCCCAGCGCGGCCACGGCCTTCTCCCAGCGGGCCTGCCAGTCGGGGTGGCTGGGGGCGGCGGAAGCGGTCATGGTGCGCTCCAGGCGCTGGCCCAGGCCGCGGCGTTCACAAATGGCGCTGAGCTCGGCGAGCACGTCGCGCTCCAGCGCGTCGCGCTGGGCGTCGCTGGGCGCGCGCAGGTCAAGCGAGAACTGGCAGCGCCCGGGCACCACGTTGATGGAGCCACCGGGCACGTTGAGCAGGCCGATGGTGGCGACCGAGTCGCCGTCCTGGGCGGCGCGCCGCTCCATGTAGAGCGCGAGCTCGGCCACCGCGCAGGCGGCGTCGCGGCGGCGGTCCATGGGCGTGGTGCCGGCGTGGCTGGCCATGCCGATCACCTCGCCCACGTGGCGCACGCCGGCGTTGATGGAGGTGACCACGGCCAGGGGCAGGCCCATTTCGTTGAGCACCGGGCCCTGTTCGATGTGCACCTCGACGAAGCCCAGGTAGCGCGACGGGTCGCGGCGCAGCGCGCCGATGGCGTCCAGCGTGCCCGGCAGGCCGGCGGCGCGCATGGCGTCCTGCAGGCGCACGCCATCGGCATCGGTCTGGTCCATCCAGGCGGGGTTGAAGTCGCCGGTGAGCGCGCCCGAGCCCAGGAAGGTGGCCTTGTAGCGCTGGCCTTCCTCTTCCGAGAACGCCACGACCTCGACGCCGAAGGGCAGGCGCCGGCCGGCCTGGTGGAGGCGCTGCACGCAGGCCAGCGGCACGAAGATGCCGAGTCGCCCGTCGTACTTGCCGCCGTTGCGCACGGTGTCGAAGTGGCTGCCGGTGAGCAGGCGCTTCGCATCGGGCGTGGCGCCGTGGTACACGCCGACCACGTTGCCCACGGCGTCGATGGAGACCTCATCGAAGCCGCATTCGCGCATGCGCGCCATCAGCGCCTGCTGGCAGGCCTGGTGCGCGGCGGTGAGGTAGGTGACGGTGAGCTGGCCGCTCTCTTTGAACCCCGGGTCGCTGTGGCGCGCCAGGTCTTCGTGCCAGTCCCACACATGGTGGCCCAGCGCGGGTTCTGCGCCGAACTTGTCGGCCAGGCGAATCTCGGCGATGCGGTGGATATTGCGCAGGGCCTCTTCGCGCTCGAAGTCCACCGGGTTGTGCAGGCGGCGCTGGAAGGTGGCGATGATCTGCTGGCGCGTGAAGCCGCTGCCGCGCGGCCCGCGCACCGCCAGGATGAAGGGAAAACCGAAGCGCGCGTTGTAGTCGGCGTTGAGCCGCTGCAGCGCCTGGAACTCCTCGGGCGTGCAATGCGTGAGGCCGGCGCGGCTTTGCTCACCCGTGCTTTCGCTGGTGAGGGTCTGGGCCACCATGGCCTTGCCGGCCAGTTCGGGGTGGGCGCGGATCAGCGCCAGCTGCTCGTCGCGCGTGGCCTGGGCCACCGCCTGCACCAGCGCCCACTTGAGCGCGGCCAGGCTGGCGAAGGGGCGCTGGGCCAAGGTGCGTTCCACCACCCAGGGCGAGTGTTCGTACAGGCCGTCGAGCAGGCGCAGGGCCTCGGCGGGCGCGGCGGCGTTGAAGGTGTCGAGCGTGAGGGCCATGGTGTCAGGCGGTGAGTGGGTGTTGGGCGCGCCAGTGGCGCGCGATGTCCAGGCGGCGCGCGACCCACACGCCGTCGTGCGACTGGACGTGGTCCAGGAAGCGCTGCAGCGCGGTGATGCGTCCGGGCCGGCCGAGCAGGCGGCAGTGCATGCCGACGCTCATCATCTTGGGCCGGTCCAGGCCGTTCGGGTCACCCTCGGCGTAGAGCGCGTCGAAGCTGTCCTTCATGTACTGGAAGAAGGGATCGGCGTGCGAATAGCCCTGCGGCAGCGCGAAGCGCATGTCGTTGCAGTCCAGGGTGTAGGGCACGATGAGCTGGTGCGCGTCGCTGCCGTCGCTCTTGCGCACCTTCATCCAGAAGGGCAGGTCGTCGCCGTAGTAGTCGCTGTCGTACTCGAAGCCTCCGAAGTCGGCCACCAGGCGGCGCGTGTTCGGGCTGTCGCGCCCGGTGTACCAGCCCAGCGGGCGCTGGCCCGTCAGCTCCGTTAGGAGGCGCATGGCCTCGGCCATGTGGGCGCGTTCGGTGGCCTCGTCCACGTTCTGGTAGTGGATCCACTTGAGGCCGTGGCAGGCGATGTCGTGGCCAAGTTCGGTGAAGGCGGCGCAGACCTCGGGGTGGCGCTGCAGCGCCTGCGCCACGCCGAACACGGTGAGCGGCAGGCCGCGGCGCTCGAACTCGCGCAGCAGGCGCCAGACGCCGGCGCGCGAGCCGTACTCGTAGATGCCCTCCATGCTGATGTGCCGCGCGGGGTAGGCCGCGGGGTTGAACATCTCGGAGAGGAACTGCTCGGAGGCGGCGTCGCCGTGCAGCACGCTGTTCTCGCCGCCTTCCTCGTAATTGAGGACGAACTGCACGGCGATGCGCGCGCCGCCGGGCCAGCGGGCGTGCGGCACATCGCGGCCGTAGCCGATGAGGTCGCGCGGGTAGGGGGCGGTGGCGTCGTAGGTCATGGAGGCGCTCAGGACAGGGCGAGCGAGAGGTCGTTGGCGGGCCGGGGGCGGTCGAAGGCCAGGCTGGCCTCGACGTGCTGCAGGTGTTCTTCCATCAGGCGCACGGCCAGGGCCTCGTCGCGACCGGCCAGGGCCTTGACGATGGCGGCGTGCTCGTCGCACGAATCGGCGGCGGCCTCGCTGCTCTGGTACATGAGCGTGATGAGCGCGCAGCGCGAGATCAGGTCGCGCAGCAGGTCGGACAGCACGCGGTTGCCCATGAGCTCGGCCATGCGCACGTGGAAGTCGCCCAGCAGCTCGGTGCGGCCGGGCACGTCCTGCCGCAGCACGGCCTGGCGCTCCTGCGCCAGGTGCTCGCGCAGGGCGCGCAGGGTGGCCGGCGTGGCCTGGCGGACGAAGGCGCGGGTCATTTCCACCTCGAGCATGCGGCGCACGGCGAAGACCTGGCGGGCCTCGTCGGCCGAGGGCGTGGACACGAAGGCGCCGCGCGCGGGCTCCAGCCGGATGAGGCGGTTCTGGGAGAGTTGGAACAGGGCCTGCCTGACCAGGGTGCGCGAGACGCCGAAGTGATCGGCGAGTTTCTGCTCGGCGAGCTTGGTGCCTGGACGCAGCCGGTGTTCGACGATGGCGCGCGTGAGGGCGTCGACGATCTGGGCCGTGCTGGACGTTTCCATGCGCCGCATGATAGCCAGATTCGCGCCAAAGTGTATACACTTTCGGTCGACCAAATTCACAGGAGAACGCGGCCATGGGCTTGAGCACCCACGTACTGGACACGATGCACGGTTGCCCGGCGGCGGGCATGGCGGTGGCGCTCTATGCCACGCAGGGCGAGCAAGCGACGCTGATCAAGCGCTTCACGCTCAACGCGGACGGGCGCAACCCGGATGGCCCCTTGCTGGACAACGCCTCGCTGAAGGCGGGGACCTATCGGCTGGTGTTCGATGTGAAGGGCTACTTCGACGCCCGCGGCGTGGACCTGCCGGAGCCCCGCTTCCTGGACCGCGTGGCGCTGGATTTCGGCGTGGCGAGGGTGGACCAGCACTACCACGTGCCGCTGCTGGTGAGCCCCTGGGCCTACTCCACCTACCGCGGCAGCTGAGCCGCCGTGCCAGCCGCAGGGCCGGCGTGCCGCCAACAAGAAGGCCCGCACGAAGCGGGCCTTGAAAACGTCTCAAACCACGGAGATCACTTGTTGCGCTGTCCCTCGGTCAGCGTGTCGAGTTGGAAGTTGCCGCTCTTGTCCCAGAGCCACACGTCGGTGTAGGTGACGCGACCCATGCGCACCGGCGCCGGGAAAGGCGCCGCGGCGCGCACCGTGCGCTCGATCTCGCGCATCACGTCGGGCGCATGGCTGGGCGCCCGCATCCAGCTCACCTGGCGGACCTCGCCGATGTCGTCCACCTCGACCTGCAGCACGCCCACGGCGTGCAGCAGCGGCGGCAGCTGGCCCTTGTAGATGCGGTGGCCGTTGCGGGCGTAGATGTGGCGCGCGCCGTCCTTGCGGTAGTCGGTTGCCGAGGCGGCTTGCGAGATGAACTTGGGGGTGGGGCGCTGGCTCACGGGCGGTGGCGGCGGTGCGGGCACCGGCGCGGGTGGGGGGGGAGGGGGCGGTGGGGGGGGCAGTGGCGCCGCGCAGGCGGCCAGCAGGGCGGCAATCGTCAGGCCAGTCCAGCGCAGCGCGCGGGCCCGGGGGGCGTCGCAGCGGGCGGGGGCGGAGGGCTTGGTGTCTCGGGTGCTCATGCGTTTCTCTCAGCGGGGCCGGCCTCGCCATACCGCGGGGCCGATGGAGTGTATGTGCGAAATCGCACGCGGTGCCAATCACAACGGCCGATACTGGCGGCCCTTGGGTTTCTCTTACAGATCCATACAGCTTTGTCGACAGGGACGCCACACATGGCGGGTGAGTTGCAGACCTTCCTTCGCCGCTTGCGCGACGAGCCCGCCGTGCTGGTGACGGTGCGCGCCTCACGCGGTTCGGTGCCCCGCGAGGCCGGCACCTGGATGGCGGTGTTTCGCAACGACACCATCGACACCATCGGCGGCGGACACCTGGAATGGGACGCGATGCGCCGCGCGCGCGAGATGCTGGCGCGACGCGCGGTCCAGCCATCCGTGCAGTCGGTCACGCTTGGCCCCAGTCTGGGCCAGTGCTGCGGCGGGGCACTGGAACTTTCGTATCAACCCGTCGGCGCCGCCGACGCGCCGGCGCTGCGCGAGCGCCTGGGCACGGCCCTGCGGCCGGTGGCGCTGTTCGGCGGTGGGCACGTGGGCCGAGCGCTGGTGCGCGCGCTTGCGCCACTGCCCTTCGCCATCACCTGGATCGACAGCCGCGACGAGGTCTTTCCCGACCCGCTGCCCGAGGGCGTGGCGGCCGAGCACTCCGACCCGGTGCAGGCCGCCGTGCCGGCGCTGGCCAGCGGCTCGCTGGTGCTGGTCATGAGCTTTTCGCACGCCGAGGACCTGGACATCGTGGCGGCCTGCCTGCGCCGCCTGCGCGAACGCGACGATCTCGGCTTCATCGGCCTCATCGGCAGCCGCACCAAGTGGGCCACCTTCCGCCACCGGCTCACGGAGCGCGGCTTCAGCGAAGAAGAGCTGGCGCGCGTGACCTGCCCGATCGGCCTGCCCGGCATCACCGGCAAGGCACCGGCCGTGATCGCGGCGGCGGTGGTGGCGCAGTTGTTGCTGCTGACGCCGAAGACCTCCGCGAGCGGTGTTTGAGCCGCTACACTGCGGGCCTTCTGTGGTCGCAGCGGAGCCGGTGCAACGCACCGTGTATCGCGGCCCTCGGTCGGCTCAGAGCGCCCGCGGTGGTGAGTCGAAACGCCGGATGGCCCAAAGCCATCCCTTGAACGAGGTGCCATGGAAACCTACCTGCTCGACTGGGCCAACCTGCTGTTGCGCTGGCTGCACGTCATCGTCGCCATCGCCTGGATCGGCTCTTCCTTCTATTTCGTTTTCCTCGACAGCAGCCTCACGCCGCCCGAGGACGAGGCGCTGCGCCGCGACGGCGCCACCGGCGAGCTGTGGGCCGTGCACGGCGGCGGCTTCTACCACCCGGTGAAATACGCGGTCTCGCCGCCGCAGTTGCCGGGCCACCTGCACTGGTTCTTCTGGGAAAGCTACTCCACCTGGCTCTCGGGCTTTGCGCTGTTCCTGGTGTCCTATCTGTGGAGCCCCAAGGTCTACCTGATCGACCCGCAGGTCTTCGACTGGTCGCCGGCCGCGGCCATCGCCACCGCGCTGGCCTTCCTGGTGGTGTTCTGGCTGGCCTACGACACCATTTGCCGCACCCTGGGGCAGACCAAGAACGGCGACGCCAAGGTGGGCGCGGCCGTGGCCGTGCTGGTGGCGGTGGCCGCGCTGCTGGCCACCTCGCTGTTCGCGGGGCGCGCGGCCTTCCTGCTGGTGGGCGCCATGATCGCCACGGCCATGAGCGCCAACGTGTTTTTCTGGATCATCCCGGGCCAGCGCAAGGTGGTGGCCGCGCTCAAGGCCGGCCAGCCGGTGGACCCCATCCATGGCCAGCGCGGCAAGCAGCGCAGCGTGCACAACACCTACTTCACGCTGCCGGTGCTGTTCGCCATGCTGAGCAACCACTACAGCTTCACCTACGCGAACCCGCACAACGGCTGGGTGCTGATCGCCATGATGGCCGCGGGCGCGGCGATCCGGCAGTTCTTCGTGCTGCGCCACGGCTTCAAGCTGGGCCGCAACCCGCACCCCTGGAAGTACGCGCTGGCGGGCGTGGTGGTGTTGATCGGCGTGATCGTCTGGCTCAAGCCCGCACCGGCCGCGCCGGCGGCCTCGCGGCCGGCGGTGAGCGCGGCCCGGGTGCAGGCCGTGGTGGCGCAGCGCTGCGTGATGTGCCACGGCGAGGCCCTGCAGTCCAAGGGCGTTCGGCTGGACAGCCCGGCCGAACTCCAGCGCCACGCGCAGGCGGTGTATCAGCAGGCCGTGGTCACCAAGGTGATGCCCATCAACAACGCCACCGGCATCACCGACGAGGAGCGCGCGCTGATCGGCGACTGGTTCCGCGCCGGCGCGCCCGCCGACTGAGCCGACCGGGCGCATGCCCGGCGCCGGGCTCGGGCATGGGGAGGCGGGTTAACCTCGCGGGTGTTCCCCGCATCTTTGACACCCGAGAGAGACCCACCATGAAAACGCGCGCCGCCGTGGCCTGGAAGGCCGGAGCCCCCCTCACCATCGAAACCGTGGACCTGGAAGGGCCAAGGGCCGGCGAGGTGCTGGTCGAGATCAAGGCCACCGGCATCTGTCACACCGATTACTACACGCTCTCGGGTGCCGACCCCGAGGGTCTGTTCCCCGCCATCCTGGGCCATGAGGGCGCCGGCATCGTGGTCGACGTCGGTCCGGGCGTGACCACGCTCAAGAAGGGCGACCACGTCATCCCGCTCTACACGCCCGAATGCCGCCAGTGCAAGTTCTGCCTGAGCCGCAAGACCAACCTGTGCCAGCTCATCCGCGGCACGCAGGGCAAGGGCCTGATGCCCGACGCCACCAGCCGCTTCAGCCTCGACGGCAAGCCCATCCTGCACTACATGGGCACCAGCACCTTCGCCAACCACACGGTGGTGCCCGAGATCGCGCTGGCCAAGATCCGCCCCGACGCGCCCTTCGACAAGGTCTGCTACATCGGCTGCGGCGTCACCACCGGCATCGGCGCGGTGCTGTTCACGGCCAAGGTGGAGGCGGGCGCCAACGTGGTGGTCTTCGGCCTCGGCGGCATCGGCCTCAACGTGATCCAGGGCGCCAAGATGGTGGGCGCCGACAAAATCATCGGCATCGACCTCAACCCTGAGCGCGAGGCCATGGCGAGGAAGTTCGGCATGACCCACTTCCTCAATCCCAAGGACCATCAGAACATCGTCGACGCCATCGTGCAGCTCACCGACGGCGGCGCGGACTACAGCTTCGAGTGCATCGGCAACACGAAGGTGATGCGCCAGGCCCTGGAGTGCACGCACAAGGGCTGGGGCCGCAGCATCATCATTGGCGTGGCCGAGGCGGGCGCGGAGATCAGCACACGGCCCTTCCAGCTCGTCACCGGCCGCAAGTGGGAGGGCTCGGCCTTCGGCGGCGCGCGCGGGCGCACCGACGTGCCCAAGATCGTCGACTGGTACATGGACGGCAAGATCAACATCGACGATCTGATCACGCACAAGCTCAAGCTGGAGGACATCAACGAGGGCTTCGCGTTGATGAAGCGCGGCGAGTCGATCCGCTCGGTGGTGGAGTTCTGATGGCCGTGGAGACGCTGAGCGAGCACCGCTGCTTCGGCGGCGTGCAGGGCTTTTACCGGCACGAGTCGACCGCCATCGGCCTGCCCATGCGCTTCGGCGTGTTCCTGCCGCCGCAGGCGGCCAAGGGCCCGGTGCCGGTGCTCTTCTACCTCGCGGGCCTGACCTGCACCGAGGAAACCTTCGCCATCAAGGCCGGCGCGCAGCGCCTGGCGGCCAAGCTGGGCCTGGCCATCGTCACGCCCGACACCAGCCCGCGCGCCACCGGCATCGAGGGCGCCGACGCGGCCTGGGACTTCGGCCACGGCGCGGGCTTTTACCTCGACGCCAGCGAGGCGCCGTGGTCGCGCCACTTCCGCATGGAATGCTGGATCGTGGAGGAGCTGCGCGCGCTGGTGTTCGAGCGCTTCGCCCTGCGCCGCGACCGCGTGGGCGTGTTCGGCCACTCCATGGGCGGGCATGGCGCGCTCACGCTGGCGCTGCGCCACCCGTCGCTGTTCCAGAGCGTTTCGGCCTTCGCGCCGATCGCCGCGCCCACGCAATGCCCCTGGGGCGAGAAGGCGTTCACCGGCTACCTGGGCGAGGACCGCGCCCGCTGGGCGGAGCACGACGCCACGGAGCTCATCCAGGCGGGCAAGCGCTGCCCGCCGCTGCTGATCGACCAAGGCCGCGCCGACCAGTTCCTGGCGGCGCAGCTGCACCCGGACAAGCTGGAAGCGGCCTGCCGCGCCGCCGGCCAGCCGCTCACGCTGCGCTGGCACGAGGGCTACGACCACGGCTACTACTTCGTCCAGAGCGTGGTGGCCGATCACCTGCGGCACCACGCCAGGACCCTAGAAAAGCTGGGCTGAGCCATGGTCCGCCGCTACGACCTCATCGCCTTCGACTGGGACGGCACGCTCTACGACTCCACGGCCGTCATCGCGCAGAGCATCCAGCGCGCCGTGGCCGACGTGGGCGGCACCGTGCCCACGCGCGAGCAGGCCAGCTACGTCATCGGCATGGGCCTGATGCAGGCCCTGGCGCACGCCGCGCCCGACGTTCCACCCGACCTGTACCCGCGCCTGGGCGAGCGCTACCGCCACCACTACCTGGCCAGCCAGAACGACCTCAGCCTGTTCGACGGTGTGCTGCCGCTGCTGCAGGCGCTCAAGGAACGGCACCATTGGCTGGCCGTGGCCACCGGCAAGAGCCGGCGCGGGCTCGACGAGGTGCTTCGCACGGTGGAGCTGAGCGGCGTGTTCGACGGTTCGCGCACGGCCGATGAAACGGCCGGCAAGCCCAGCCCGCTGATGCTGCACCAGCTGATGCGCGAGTTCGGCGTCGAGCCCGAGCGCACGCTGATGGTCGGCGACACCACGCACGACCTGCAGATGGCGGCGAACGCCGGTTGCGCGAGCGTGGGCGTGAGCTACGGCGCGCACGAGCCCGACGCCTTTCACGCCCTGGGGCCACGCTTCGTTGCGCACTCGGTGGCCGAACTGCACGGCTGGCTGCTCGAACACGCCTGAGGCCTGACCCGCATGGCGCCCGGACCCGCCGACGACCTGCACCCGCTGTGCCACAGCCGCGACCTGGTCGATGGCGGCCAGGGCGTGTCCTTCGACGTCAACTACGCGGGGCAGACCTGCCGGGCCTTCGCCATCCGCTACCAGGGGCGTGCCCACGCCTACCTGAACCGCTGCACCCACGTGGCCATGGAGCTGGACTGGCGTCCCGACCATTTCTTCGACGACAGCGCGCGCTGGCTGCTGTGTGCCACGCACGGCGCGGTGTACGCGCCCGACACCGGCGAATGCCGCGGTGGGCCCTGCCGGGGCGGCCTGTTCCGGATCGAACTGGTGGAGCTCGATGGCGTGGTGCACTGGCGCTCCCAGTACCATCTCAAACCCGTGGAATTCTGAAAGCGAGCCCGTCGTGAACGAGGACTTCAACACCGCCGCCACCCCTCGCCCCGCCGGCGTGTCCTGGGAGCGCGAGGCCATCGAAAAGCTGCTGTTCGCCCAGCTCAGGGAGCAGCGCGCCGCGCGCCGCTGGAAGCTGTTCTTCCGCTTCGCCTGGCTGCTGGTGATCGGCGCCATCGTCTGGCTGGCCGTCAAGGCCGAGCACATGGCGGGCTCGCAGCCCAGCACGCCGCACACCGCGGTGATCGAAATCGAAGGCACCATCGGTGCCGGCGCCCAGGCCAGCGCCGAGAACGTGCTGCCCGCGCTGCGCCAGGCCTTCGAGGACCACGGTGCCCAGGGCATCGTGCTGCTCATCAACTCACCGGGCGGCAGTCCGGTGCAGGCCGGCATCATCAACGACGAGATCCGCCGCTTGAAGGGCCTGCACGACAAGAAGGTCTATGCCGTGGTGGAGGAAACCTGCGCCTCGGCGGCCTACTACATCGCGGCGGCGGCCGACGACATTTATGTCGACAAGGCCAGCCTGGTGGGCAGCATCGGCGTGCTGATGGACGGCTTCGGCTTCACGGGCCTGATGGACAAGCTGGGCGTGGAGCGGCGCCTGATGGTGGCGGGCCGCAACAAGGCCATGCTCGACCCCTTCAGCCCGCAGGACGAGCAGCAGAAGGCCTACCTGCAGGCCATGCTCGACGAGATCCACCTGCAGTTCATCGAGGTGGTGAAGCAGGGCCGCGGCAAGCGCCTGAAGGAAGACGCCGACACCTTCACCGGCCTGGTGTGGAGCGGCCAGCAGGCCGTGAACCACGGCCTGGCCGACGGCCTGGGCAACCTCGACTACGTGGCACGCGAGGTGATCAAGGCCGAGGAGGTGGTGGACTACACCCAGCGCGAGAACCTGGGCCTGCGCCTGGCGCGCCAGTTCGGCGCGAGCTTCGGCGAAGGGGCGTTCAAGGCGGCGCAGTCCGCCGGCATTCAGCTGCGGTAACCGTTCGGGTTCTCGCGCTGCCAGCGCCAGGCGTCGGCGCACATTTCATCGAGCGTGTGGCGCGATTGCCAGCCCAGCAGCTGGCGCGCCAGCGAGGGGTCGGCCCAGCACTGGGCCACGTCGCCCGCGCGGCGCGGGGTCACGCGGTAGGGCACGGCCCGCCCACTGGCCTTCTCGAAGGCGGCCACCACCTCGAGCACGCTGTGGCCGCGCCCGGTGCCCAGGTTCACGGTGAAGCTCCCGCCCCGGCCCAGCAGGGCCTGGATGGCGGCGACGTGGCCGCGCGCCAGGTCCATGACGTGGATGAAGTCGCGCACGCCGGTGCCGTCGGGTGTGGGGTAGTCGCCGCCGAAGACGTTGAGGTGCTCGCGCGCGCCCACGGCCACCTGGGCCACGAAGGGCATCAGGTTGTTGGGGATGCCGGCCGGGTCCTCGCCGATCAGGCCGCTCGGGTGCGCGCCCACGGGGTTGAAGTAGCGCAGGGTGCCGATGCGCCAGTGCGGCTGCGCGGTCTGCAGCGCCTGAAGCATGTCCTCGATGACCAGCTTGGTGTGGCCGTAGGGGTTGGTGTGGCTGCGCGCGAAGTCCTCGGTGATGGGCACGCGCACCGGGTCGCCATACACCGTGGCGCTGCTGGAGAACACCAGCGTGGGCGGCTGCGAGGGGTCTTCGGCGGCCACGGCCGACATGGCCTGCAGCAGACTGGTGGCGCCGCCCAGGTTGTTGCGGTAGTACTTCAGCGGATTGGCCACGCTCTCGCCCACGGCCTTGTCGCCCGCGAAGTGCACGACGCCCGCCGGGCGGTGGCGGCGCAGCACCTCGGTGAGCCAGGGCGTGTCCAGCACGTCGCCGCGCTCCAGCAGCAGGGCCTGCCCGGTGATGCGCTGCAGGCGCTCCATCACCACCGGGTGGCTGTTGGCAAAGTTGTCGAGCACGATGGGCGCGTAGCCGGCTTCGACCAGGGCCACGGCGGTGTGGCTGCCGATGTAGCCGGCGCCGCCGGTGAGCAGGATGTTCATGCGGGTGCTTATTGGGGTTTGGGCTCACGGCCGTAGGCGTCTTCGAGTCGCACGATGTCGTCCTCGCCGAGGTAGGCGCCGGATTGCACCTCGATCATCTCCAGTTCCATCTTGCCGGGGTTGTGCAGGCGGTGCACCTCGCCGATGGGGATGTAGGTGGACTGGTTCTCCGACAGCAGGAACACCTCCTGCCCGCGCGTGACCTCGGCCGTGCCCTTGACCACGATCCAGTGCTCGGCGCGGTGGTGGTGCTTCTGCAGGCTCAGCGACGCACCGGGCTTGACGCCGATGCGCTTGACCTGGAAGCGCGCCCCCGTATCGATGCTGTCGTACCAGCCCCAGGGCCGCGCCACGCGGCGGTGCGCGGCGGCCTGCGGCACATCGCTCTTGGCGAGGTGGGCCACCACGTCCTTCACCTGCTCGGCGTGGTCGCGCTGGGCCACGAGCAGGGCGTCGGGCGTGTCGACGATGAGCAGGTCGTGCGTGCCCAGCGCCACCACGGGCCGGTGCGGCGCGTGGATGAAGGTGTTGGCCGCGCGCAGGGCATGGCCCTGGCCCTGCACGCGGTTGCCGTTGCCGTCGGCGGGCGCGAGGTCGGCCACGGCATTCCAGCTGCCCACGTCGCTCCACTGGCCCTGGAAGGGCACCACGGCCACGTCGTCGTGCGGCTCCATCACGGCGTAGTCGATGCTCTGCGAGCGACAGGCCAGGAAAGGCTCGGCCGCCGGGCGCACGAAGCGGCAGCGGCCCACGGACTCTTCCTTGGGCGCGGCCATGGCCTGCTCGCAGGCGGCCCAGATGTCGTTCGCGTGGCGCTGCAGCGCGCCCTGCAGGGTGGCCGCGCTGGCCAGGAAGATGCCCGCGTTCCACAGCACGCCGCCTTGCAGCAGCAGCGCCTGCGCGGCCTCGGCGGCAGGCTTTTCGATGAATCGGGCCACGCCGCGGCTGCCATCGGGGCGCGGCTCGCCCTGGGCGATGTAGCCGTAGGCCGTGCTGGGGAAGGTGGGCATCACGCCGAAGGTGACGATGGCGCCGGCCTGCGCCGCGGCGACGCCTTGCCGCACGGTGTCGGCGAAGGCCACGGCGTCGGGGATGTGGTGGTCCGCCGGGCAGAACAGCAGCAGTTCGCTGCCGTCGCCATCGCGCAGGGCCTGCAGCGTGGCCAGTGCCATGGCGGCCGCGGTGTTGCGTGCGGCGGGCTCCAGCAACAGCGTGCCGCCCTGGCCGCCCGATTCGATGGCGTCGGCCACCAGGAAGCGGTGCTCGTCGGCGGCCACGCACAGGGGCGGCTGTCCGCTCCAGGCCACACGGTCCAAGGTAAGGCGAAGTAAAGATTTGTTGCCCACCAGCGGGACGAACTGCTTGGGAAAACTCTGGCGCGACAGGGGCCACAGGCGGGTGCCCGAGCCGCCACACAGGATGACGGGAGTGATCTGCATTCGTGTGTATCCGGGAAGACCGCGCGTGATGCTGCGGTGCAATGGCGTGCCGGGTCGCGGGCACGGGCCGTGGGTATTATGGTCAGCTTGTTTGTCAAATCGCTCGGGAGCAGTGCACGACATGACGACGATTCGTAAAGCCGTATTTCCCGTGGGTGGCCTGGGCACCCGGTTCCTGCCCGCCACCAAGGCCATTCCCAAGGAGATGCTGCCCGTGGTGGACAAGCCGCTGATGCAGTACGCCGTGGAAGAGGCTTACGCGGCCGGCATCCGCGAAATGATCTTCGTCACCGGCCGCAACAAGCGGGCCATCGAGGACCATTTCGACGTGGCATACGAACTGGAGACCGAGCTGGAGGCGGCGGGCAAGGGCGCGCTGCTCAATCTGGTGACGTCCATCAAGCCCGACGACATGGACTGCTTCTATGTGCGCCAGCCGCGCGCGCTGGGCCTGGGCCACGCGGTGCTGTGCGCCGAGCGCCTGGTCGGCGACGAGCCCTTCGCCGTGCTGCTGGCCGACGACCTGATGCTGGGCAAGGACCAGCTCAACGGCGGCGCTACCGTGCTGGCGCAGATGGTCAAGGCCTATGAACGCAGTCCGGGCACGGTGCTGGCCGTGCAGGACGTCCCGCGCGCCGAGACCAAGCGCTACGGCGTGGTCGACGTGCACGGCGCGAACGCCGCGCTGGCCGAGGTCTTCGCCATGGTGGAAAAGCCCGCGCCGGAGAAGGCGCCGTCCACCCTGGCGGTGGCCGGACGCTACATCCTCACGCCGGCGGTGTTCGAGAGCATCCGCCAGCAGCCGCGCGGCGCCGGGGGCGAGATCCAGCTCACCGACGGCATCGCCGCGCTGATCGGCAAGGAGCGCGTGCAGGCCTACCGCTATGAAGGCCGGCGCTACGACTGCGGCAGCAAGGAAGGCTTTCTGGAGGCCACCATCGACCTCGCCCTGGCCAACCCCGAGCTGAGTGGCGCGGTGCGCGCGCACCTGCAGCGCGTGATGGGCTGAGGCCCGTCGCCCGTTCAGGGCCCGAAGAGAAACACGGCGGGCAGGTCCAGCGGCAGGTCGGCCGCCAGCGCGGGCTCGCGCCGCCAATCCGCCACGCGCGCGCTGCGGATGGCTTGCGTGGGCAGCGCCAGCCCGCAGGCCACGGCCAGGCGCGTGCCCGGCTGCAGGCTGTCGATCAGCGCGCGCAGCAGGGCCGCGTTGCGGTAGGGCGTCTCGATCAGGATCTGCGCCTGGCCGCTGCGTGTGGCCAGGGCGTCGAGTTCGCGCAGGCGCTTGGCGCGCGTGGGGGGGTCCTGCGCCACGTAGCCCACGAAGGCGAAGTGCTGGCCATTGAGCCCGCTGCCCGCGAGCGCGAGCATCAGCGACACCGGCCCCACCAGTGGGCACACCCGCAGGCCCAGGGCGTGCGCCGCGCGCACCACGCCGCTGCCGGGGTCGGCGATGGCGGGCATGCCGGCCTCGCTGAGCAGGCCGATGCCATGGCCCTGCAGTGCGGGCGCGAGCCAGTCGCGCGCCGCCCGGTCGTCCTGCGTGTGGTCGCCGCGCTTGTGCGTTTGCCGGGGCAATTCCAGGATGTGCTGTTCCTGCAGCGGCGCGGCCAGGCCCACGGCGGCGTCCACGCGCTTGAGGAAGGCGCGCGCGCTCTTGGCGTTCTCGGCGATCCAGTGCGTGAGCCGGCCGGCCACGGCCAGGGTCTCTCCCGGCAGCAGCGCCTCCAGCGGGTCCGTGGCCTCGGCCACGCCGAAGTCCAGCGGCGTGGGCACCAGGTAGAGCGCGCCCGGCGTCACGGCAGGCGCACGCCGGCGGCGCGCAGCATCTGGCAGGTGCGGATCAGCGGCAGCCCCACCAGGGCGGTGGGGTCGTCGCTGTCGATGCGCTCGAGCAGGGCGATGCCCAGGCCTTCGCTCTTGGCGCTGCCGGCGCAGTCGTAGGGCTGCTCGGCGAGCAGGTAGCGCTCGATCTCGCCGTCGTCCAGCTCGCGGAATGCCACGCGCACGGGCGCAATGTCCTGGCGCTCGAAGCCGCTGGCGCGGCAGACCACGGCCAGGGCGGTCTGGAAGACCACGGTCTGCCCGCGCATGCGGCGCAATTGCTGCACGGCGCGTTCGTGGGTGCCGGGTTTGCCCAGCGGCTCGCCAGCCAGATCGGCCACCTGGTCACTGCCGATGACCACGGCCTCGGGAAAGCGCTCGGCCACGGCGCGGGCCTTGGCCAGGGCCAGGCGCTGGGCGAGGGCGGCGGGTGCCTCGCCGGGCTGCGGCGTTTCGTCGACCTCGGGTGCGGCCACCTCGAACGGCAGGCCCAGGCGCTGCAGCAGCTCGCGCCGGTAGCGGGACGTCGATCCCAGGACCACGGCCCGGGCGGGGGAGGGGGTGTTGCTCATGGGCGTATTGTCGTGGCCTGCCTAGAATCGCCCGATGGCCAGCAAGCCCCCCGCTTCCGTTTTCAATCCGCAGCGCCTGGATGCGCTGCGCTTCGCCCAGGCCGGCGCCCGGCTCGAAGGCGATCCGCCGCTCACCGGTTTCGCGCGCCTCGCCAGCGACTTGCACCCGCCCGTCGACCCGAGCGAGCGCGTGCGCTGGCAGGCCCAGGGCGAGATGCGCGCCGGGCCGACCGGTGGTGCCCCGCAGGCCTGGCTGCACCTGGAGGCGCGCGCCCTCGTGCCCCTGACCTGCCAGCGCTGCCTGGCGCCGGTGCAGACCCCGGTGGAGGTGGACCGCTGGTTCCGCTTCGTGGCCGACGAGGCCACGGCCGAGGCGCTGGACGACGACAGCGAAGAGGACCTGCTCGCCCTGGAGCCGCGGCCCGGCCTGGTCGAGCTGGTCGAGGACGAGCTGATCCTGGCCCTGCCGCTGGTGCCCCTGCACGAGCGCTGCCCGCAGCCCCTGTTGGCGGCCGAGGAGCCCGTCGGTGGCGAAAAGGCGGCGTCGGGCAGTGAGCGCCCGCACCCCTTCGCGGCGCTGGCCAAGCTCAAGGGCCGGCCGTGAGGGGGTCCCATCCGTATCCGGATAACTCGGGCTATAATGCTTGGCTTTGCGCCAGGGCGGGCCTGAAAGGCCGGGCAGCGTGCGGTTTCCACCCCGTGTCCCAGCCGATGACGCCCTCGAGTCCTCACCAACGCCTTCCAGGAGCCCAACATGGCTGTCCAGCAAAACAAGAAATCGCCCTCCAAGCGGGGCATGCACCGTTCGCACAACGCACTGACCACCCCGGGCACCGCCGTCGAGCCCACCACGGGCGAAGTGCATCTGCGTCACCACATCAGCCCCAACGGCTTCTACCGCGGCCGCCAGGTGCTCAAGAACAAATCCGAAGCCTGATCCACGGGCTGCCTGCCGGGCGTGCGCGCGCGCGTCCGCTGGCCACGGAGACACGGGCCCGCATGCCGCATGCGGGCCTTTTTCATTAGAACGACGAGGTCGCCGCAAGCGTCCCGCAGGATGTCGAGATGATCACCATCGCCGTGGATTGCATGGGGGGAGACGTCGGGCCGGCCGTGACCATGCCCGCGGCCGAGGCCTTTCTGGCCGGCCACCCCCAGGCGCGCCTGCTGCTGGTGGGGCGCGCCGAGGTCCTGCACGCCTGGTCCCGTCTCACGGGGCATGAGCGCTGCACCGTGGTGCCCGCCAGCGAGGTCGTGGACATGAGCGACCCGATCGAGGTCGCGCTGCGCCGCAAGAAGGACTCGTCCATGCGGGTGGCGGTCCAGCAGGTCAAGGACGGCCATGCGCAGGCCGCGGTCTCGGCCGGCAACACCGGTGCGCTGATGGCGATCTCGCGCTACCTGCTCAAGACGCTGGACGGCATCGAACGCCCCGCCATCGCCACCCAGATGCCCAATGCGCGCGGCGGCGCCACCACCGTGCTCGATCTCGGCGCCAACGTCGACTGCTCGGCCGAGCACTTGCTGCAGTTCGCGGTGATGGGCTCGGCCCTGGTGGCCGCCGTCACTGGGCGCGACGACCCCTCGGTGGGCCTGCTCAATGTCGGCGAGGAGGTCATCAAGGGCAGTGACGTGATCAAGCAGGCGGGTCAGTTGCTGCGCCACGCCGCCGCGGCGGGCGACCTGAACTTCCACGGCAATGTGGAGGGCAACGACATCTTCAAGGGCACCACCGACATCGTGGTGTGCGATGGCTTCGTGGGCAATGTGGCGCTCAAGGCGAGCGAGGGCGTGGCCTCGATGATCGGCGGCTTCATCCGCGAGGAGTTCACGCGCGGCCTGTGGCGCAAGCTGGCGGCCGTGGTGGCCATGCCGGTGCTCAACGCCATCCGCCAGCGAGCCGACCACCGCGTTTACAACGGCGCGGCCCTGCTGGGCCTGCAGGGCCTGGTGTTCAAGAGCCATGGCTCGGCCGACGCCTTCGCCTTCGAGCAAGCGCTGGCCCGCGCGTATGATGCCGCCTCCCGCGGCTTGCTGGACAACGTGAGACAACGCATTGCGCGTGCGCAGCCGCTGCTGTCGCCCGAGACGACCATCAGCGAGCGTGGCGGCATTCCGACCATCTGATTCCTCCGCATGAGCGCTTATTCCCGCATCACCGGCACGGGCAGCCATCTGCCGCCGCGCCGCCTGACCAACGACGACATGGTGGCCATGCTGGCGCCCAAGGGCATCGAGACCAGCGACCAGTGGATCATCGAGCGCACCGGCATCCGCGCGAGGCACTTCGCCGACGACGGCGTGTTCGCCAGCGACATGGGCGTGGCGGCGGCGCAGGCCGCGCTGGAAGCGGCCGGTCGCACGGCCAAGGACATCGACCTCATCATCGTCGCCACGTCCACGCCGGACATGGTGTTTCCGTCCACCGCCGCCATCGTCCAGCACAAGCTGGGCATCGCGGGCTGCCCGGCCTTCGACCTGCAGGCCGTGTGCAGCGGCTTCGTCTACGCCCTCACCGTGGCCGACGCGATGATCCGTGCCGGCACGGCGCGCAAGGCCCTGGTCATTGGCACCGAGGTGTTCTCGCGCCTGCTCGACTTCAACGACCGCACTACCTGCGTGCTGTTCGGCGACGGCGCGGGCGCCGTGGTGCTCGAGGCCTCCGACACGCCCGGCATCCTGGCGAGCGACCTGCACGCCGACGGCAAGCACGTGGGCATCCTGTGCGTGCCGGGGCACGTGTCGGGTGGACAGGTCACAGGCCAGCCGCTGCTCAAAATGGATGGCCAGGCGGTGTTCCGGCTCGCGGTCACGGTGCTGGAGCGCGCCGCGCGCACCGTGCTGCACAAGGCCGGCCGCGTGGACACCGACATCGACTGGCTGATTCCTCATCAGGCCAACATCCGCATCATGCAGGGCACGGCGAAGAAGCTGCACCTGCCGCTGGACAAGCTCGTCGCCACCGTGGACGAACACGGCAACACCTCGGCGGCCTCCATACCGCTCGCGCTCGATCACGCGGTGCGCGGTGGCCGCGTGCGCCCGGGTGACACCGTGCTGCTCGAAGGGGTGGGTGGCGGCTTCACCTGGGGTGCGGTGCTGCTCGATTTTTGAACGAACGGACGGCGCCGCCGCCGCGCGCCGTCGCAGACAGCTGAACAGAATGAAACCGTTTGCCTTTGTCTTTCCCGGCCAGGGGTCCCAGTCCGTGGGCATGCTCGACGCCTGGGGTGACCACCCCGCCGTCGTCGACACCCTGCGCGAGGCGTCGGACGCCCTGGGCGAGGACGTCGGCCGGCTCATCAAGGAAGGCCCCAAGGAGGCTTTGGGCCTGACGACCAACACCCAGCCCGTGATGCTGGTGGCCGGTGTCGCCGCCTGGCGCGCCTGGCGCGCCGAGGGCGGCGAGCTGCCCGCCGCCGTGGCCGGCCATTCGCTGGGCGAGTACAGCGCGCTGGTCGCCGCCGAGGTGCTCACGCTGGCCGACGCAGCGCCGTTGGTGCGCTTTCGCGCTGCGGCCATGCAAGAGGCGGTGCCCGTCGGTGTCGGGGCGATGGCCGCGATCCTGGGCATGGACGCCGAGCGTGTGAAGGCCGGCTGTGCCGAGGCGCAGGCCACCTTTGGCGCGGGCAGCGCCGAGGTGGTGGAGGCCGTGAACTTCAACGACCCGGCGCAAACCGTGATCGCGGGCAGCAAGGCCGCTGTCGACAAGGCCTGTGAGGTGCTCAAGGCCAACGGCGCCAAGCGCGCGCTGCCGCTGCCGGTGTCGGCGCCGTTCCACTCCAGCCTCATGAAGCCGGCCGCCGAGCGCCTGCGGGAGAAGCTGGCCGGCGTGGCGCTGGCGGTGCCGCGTTTCCCGCTCATCAACAACGTCGACGTGGCGGTCGAGTCCGACGCCGACCGCATCCGTGACGCGCTGTACCGCCAGGCCTTCGGGCCGGTGCGCTGGGTCGAATGCGTGCAGGCCATGCAGGCGCGCGGCATTGGCACCCTGATCGAATGCGGCCCTGGCAAGGTGCTGGCCGGCATGACCAAACGCATCGACGCCAGCATCCAGGGCGCCGCCCTGTACGACCCGGCCACGCTGGCCGAGGCCAAGGCCCTGCTGGCCTGAACCCGCCCCCATTCCACAACGAGGTCGATATGACGGACGTGAAATTCGCGGGCCAGGTGGCCCTGGTCACCGGCGCCTCGCGCGGCATCGGCGCGGCCATCGCGCACGAGCTCGCGCAACAGGGGCTGATCGTCATCGGCACCGCCACCAGCGGCGATGGCGCGGCCAAGATCGACGCCGCGCTGAAGGCGGTGGGCGGGGCCGGCGCCGGCAGCCGCGGCGCGGTGCTCGACGTCAACGACGCCAAGGCCGCCGAAGCCCTCATCGACGAGATCGTCAAGGCGCACGGCGCGTTGCATGTCCTGGTCAACAACGCGGGCATCACGCGCGACATGCTGGCCATGCGCCTGAAGGACGAGGACTGGGACGCCGTGCTCGACACCAACCTCAAGGCCGTGTTCCGTCTCAGCCGCGCGGTCATCCGCCCCATGATGAAGCAGCGCTACGGCCGCATCATCAGCATCACCAGCGTCGTCGGCGCCTCGGGCAACCCGGGCCAGGCCAACTACGCCGCCGCCAAGGCCGGCCTGGCCGGCATGACGCGCGCGCTGGCGCGCGAGCTGGGCAGCCGCAACATCACCGTCAACTGCGTCGCGCCGGGCTTCATCGAGACCGACATGACCGCTTCGCTGCCCGAAGAGCAGCAGAAGGCACTGCTGTCCCAGATTCCCCTGGGCCACCTCGGCAAACCCGCCGACATCGCGCACGCCGTGGCCTTCGTGGCCAGCCCGCGCGCGGCCTACATCACTGGCCAGGAACTGCACGTCAACGGCGGCATGTTCATGGCCTGATGTCTCTCGGGGTCCCGGCCCCGTCCCCCCGGCTAAAATGCCGCCCTGCATTCCAACCCACCCTTTGAGGGACCTATGAGCGATATCGAAGCACGCGTCAAGAAAATCATTGCCGAACAACTCGGCGTGGAAGAAGGTCAGGTCACCAGCGAAAAAGCCTTCGTGGCCGACTTGGGCGCCGACTCGCTGGACACGGTGGAACTCGTGATGGCCCTCGAAGACGAGTTCGGCATCGAGATTCCCGACGAAGAAGCCGAGAAGATCACCACGGTGCAGCACGCCATCGATTACGCGCTGAAGCACCAGAAAGCCTGATCGCCCCATGAGCCGTCGTCGCGTCGTCGTGACCGGCCTGGGTTGCATCAGCCCCGTGGGCAACACGGTGGCCGACTCCTGGGCCAATCTGTTGGCCGGGCGCTCCGGCATCTCCACGATCACCAAGTTCGACCCGTCGAACTTCGCGTGCCGCATCGCGGGAGAGGTCAAGGGGTTCGAGCTGGAGTCCTACATGAGCGCCAAGGAGGCGCGCACGATGGACACCTTCATCCATTACGGCATCGCCGCGGCCCATCAGGCCGTGATCGATTCCGGCCTGCCCACGGGCGAGGCATTGGGTGAAGAGGCCGCCACGCGTGTCGGCTGCATCATCGGCTCGGGCATCGGTGGCCTGCCGCTGATCGAAGAAACCCACACCGAGCTGACCAACCGCGGGCCCCGCCGCATCTCGCCGTTCTTCGTGCCGGCCTCGATCATCAACATGATCTCGGGCCACGTATCGATGCGCTTCGGCTTCAAGGGCCCCAACATCGCCATCGTGACGGCCTGCACCACAGGCCTGCACAGCATTGGCGAGGCGGCCCGCAAGATCGAGTACGGCGACGCCGACGTGATGGTGGCGGGCGGCTCGGAGGCCACGGTGTCGCCACTGGGCGTGGGCGGCTTTGCCGCGATGCGCGCCCTGTCGACGCGCAACGACGACCCCACCGCCGCCTCGCGTCCCTGGGACAAGGACCGCGACGGCTTCGTGCTCGGGGAGGGCGCGGGCGTCATGGTGCTCGAAGAGTACGAACACGCCAAGGCGCGCGGCGCGAAGATCTACGCCGAGGTGGCGGGCTACGGCATGAGCGCCGACGCCGGCCACATGACCGCACCCAACATGGACGGCCCGCGCCGCGCCATGCTGAACGCCCTGCGCAATGCCGGCGTGAACGCCGACGAGGTCGACTACCTCAACGCACACGGCACTTCCACGCCGCTGGGTGACATCAACGAGTCGAACGCCATCAAGGCCGCGCTGGGCGACCACGCCAAGCGCATGGTCGTGAGCTCCACCAAGTCCATGACCGGGCACCTGCTCGGTGGCGCCGGTGGCATCGAGAGCGTCTTCACGGTGATGGCCATCCATCAGCAGCAGATCCCGCCGACGATCAACATCGTCAACCAGGATCCCGAGTGCGATCTCGACTATTGCGCCAACACGGCGCGCGACCGCCAGGTGAACGTGGCGCTGAAGAACAACTTCGGCTTCGGCGGCACCAACGGCACCCTGGTGTTCAAGCGGGTCTGATCGTTTGACCACCCGGCCCGGCGCCCCATCGGTTGCCTATCCGGTGGGGCGTTGCCGTTTCTGGGGGCTGTCCCTGGCGGTCCTGGCGCTGGCCGTGGCCCTCCTGGTGGCCTGGATGGCGGCGTCCCTGGCGCTGAGTACCTGGCTGGCACTGGCCGTGGCGGGCCTGGCCTGGATGGGCTGGGCCGCAAGCATGGAGCGCCGCCCGGTCGCGGGCGTGCTGCGCTTCAGCGGTGCGCCGGGGCAGGGTGCGGCCTGGCGCTGGTCGCCGGACGGCTCGGGCGACGGCCTCGCGCTCGACGCGGTGCGGGTGGCGCTGGACCTGCAAAGCCGCGTGCTGTTGCACCTGAGGGGTGCCGCCGGCGCGCCGGCCTGGGTGTGGGTGGAGCGCGACCGGGCGCCCGCCGACTGGCTGGCGCTGCGCCGCGCCCTGGTGTCCGATCGGCCGGTTTGACGCCCCGTCCGCGCCCCTGGAGACGGTGGGGGCATGGGGTATAGTCCCGCGCGCATGACAACGGAAGACCACACCGCTCCGCCGCCGCCCGACAGCGACGTCATGCTGGTGCAACGCACCCTGGCCGGCGAGCGCCGCGCCTACGATCTGCTGGTCCTGAAATACCAGCGGCGCGTCGAACGCCTCATCGGACGCATGGTGCGCGACAGCGACCTGGTCCAGGACATCGCCCAGGAAACCTTCATCCGCGCCTACCGCGCCCTGGCCCAGTTCCGGGGCGATGCCCAGTTCTACACCTGGCTGTACCGCATCGCCGTCAATACGGCGAAGAAGCAGCTGATGGAACTGAAACGCGATCCGCTGGTCTTCCAATCGCAGCTCAAGGGGGGGGAGGACGATGAAACTTCCGCTCCGGAGCGCGAACTAAACGCCAACGTAGCCGACACCGAGACGCCCGAGGCGGTGCTGGCCAGCAAGGAAATCGCCAACGCGGTCAACGCCGCGATGGAGGCCTTGCCCGAGGAACTGCGCATGGCCATCACCCTGCGCGAAATCGAGGGCCTGAGTTACGAAGAGATCGCCCAAGCACTCGAATGCCCCATTGGCACCGTGCGTTCCCGCATCTTCCGGGCGCGCGAAGCCATTTCGGCCCGCATCAAGCCCTTGCTCGACCGGCAGTCGGGCAAGCGCTGGTGAGAGGCCTGTCACGCTGAGGTCGCCGCCATGAACCAGCCCACTTCCTTCGATTCGGCCCGCCCGGGCGCCGACCAGGTGTCGGCCTTGTGCGATGGCTACCTGGACGAGCGCGAAAGCGACGCCCTGTTCGCGCGCTGTCGCCTGGGCGACGAGGCCCTGGTGCAGTGGCGCGGCTACCAGCTCATCGGCGAGGTGCTGCGAGGCGATGGCGCGGCCCTGCCGGCCCGATCGCCCATGGATTTCCTGGCCGAGCTGAACCAGCGGCTCGACGCCGAGCACCAGCCCGCCGCGGACGCCGGGTCCCAGCCCGTGCGCGCCGTGCGTGGCGCGGCGGCGAACGACGCCCTGTTCCGCTGGAAGATGGTGTCGGGGCTGGCCAGCGTGGTGGCGGTCGCCGCCGTCGGCTGGACCGTGCTGGCCTCCGCGCCCAGCGGCCCGCAGGGGCCGGTGCTGGCCCAGGAGCGGGTGGCGCTGCCGCCTGCCACCCTGGCTTCGGCGCCGCCGCCGGCCGCGTCGGCCGGTGTGCCGTCCACGCGCCCGGTGGTGGTGTCCACCTCGCAGGGCCCCCTCATCCGCGACCCGGCGCTGGAGCGCCTGCTGTCCGAGCACCGCCAGCACGGCGGCATGTCGGCCTTCCAGACCTCGACCGGTTTCATCCGCAACGCCACCTACGACGCCGACGCCCGCTGATGGCCGCGCCCATGACGACCGCCGCTTTCTCCCCCGCCGTCCTGCCCTGCGCCCGTCGGCTTGGCGCGCCGCGGCTGCGCCGCTTCGGGGCCGCCCTGATCGTCTGGGCCTGCGCCGGTGGCTGGAGCGCACCGGCGCTGGCCCAGGGGGCCAGCGTGTCGCCGGGCGCGGGTTCCGCGCGCAGCGTCACCGAATGGCTCTCGCGCATGCACCAGGCCTCGCTCCAGCGCTCGTACACCGGCACGCTGGTCGTCAGCTCCGGCAGCGCGATGTCGGCCTCCAAGATCTGGCATGTGTGCGACGGCACGCAGCAGATGGAGCGCGTGGAGACGCTCACCGGCGCGCCGCGCACCACCATCCGCCGCAACAGTGAGGTCATCACCTTCGAGCCGGAAACGCGCACCGCCATGGTCGAGAAGCGCGAATCGCTCGGCGTCTTTCCCGACATGCTGCGCACGCCGGCCAGCGCCATCGCGCAGTTCTATGGCGCCCGCGAAGTGGGGTACCAGCGCGTGGCAGGCCACATGGCCGACATGGTGGAGATCGTGCCTCGCGATGAGTGGCGTTTCGGCTACCGGATCTGGTCCGAGAAGAAGAGTGGCCTGATCGTGAAGCTGCAGACGCTGGGCGCCCAGGGAGAGGTGCTGGAGCAGGTGGCGTTCTCCGAGCTGCAGCTCGACGCGCCCGTGAGCATGGACAAGCTCGCGCGCCTCATGAAGGACACGCGCGGCTACGAGGTGATCAAGCCCGCGCTGCGCAAGACCACGCCTCAGGCCGAGGGCTGGCAGTTGAAGGAGTCCATCCCGGGTTTCACCGCCATGAGCTGCCACACGCGGGAAGTGCCCGGCGGTCCCCTGCCGGCGGGCCAGGCTCCCATGCAGTGGGTGTTCTCCGATGGGTTGGCGTCCGTGTCGCTGTTTGTCGAGCCCTTCGACCCGCAGCGCCACGGCAACGAGGAGCAGCAGGTGGCCATGGGGGCCACCCACTCCGTCAGCCGCCGCGTCGGCGACCATTGGGTGACTGCCCTGGGCGAGGTGCCGCCTGCCACCCTGAAGCGTTTCGCCGACGCCCTGGAGCGCATCCGCTGAGACCGCCCTTGATCGACCACCGAAGAAAGCCGCCGATGTCCGTTGCCCGACTCCGTCCCTCCCTGCAAGCCCTGGCCCTGGCCGCCGCCTTCGGTGCGGCCGGGTCGCTGGCCTTGCTCACGCCGACCCCCTCGCTCGCCCAGGCGGCCGCGACCAACGCGCGCGGCCTGCCGGATTTCACCGACCTCGTCGACCTGGTCGGCCCGTCGGTGGTCAACATCCGCACGCTCGAGCGCGCCGCGGCGCGCGGCAATGCCGAGGGCGGCCCCGACGAGGAGATGCTGGAGTTCTTCCGCCGCTTCGGCATTCCGATCCCCCCGGGCGTGACGCCGCGCGGCCCGCGCCAGGGCCCGCCGTCCGACGAGGCGCGCCCGCGCGGTGTGGGCTCGGGCTTCGTGCTCAGCGCCGACGGCTTCATCATGACCAACGCCCATGTCGTGGACGGCGCCGATGAGCTGATCGTCACGCTGGCGGACAAGCGCGAATTCAAGGCCCGCATCGTCGGCACCGATGCGCGCACCGACGTGGCGGTGGTGAAGATCGAGGCCACCGGCCTGGCGCCGGTGAAGGTGGGCGACATCAACCGCCTGCGCGTGGGCGAATGGGTGATGGCGATCGGCTCGCCCTTCGGCCTGGAGAACACCGTCACGGCCGGCATCGTGAGCGCCAAGCAGCGCGACACGGGCGACTACCTGCCCTTCATCCAGACCGACGTGGCCATCAACCCAGGCAACTCGGGCGGGCCGCTGATCAACATGCGCGGCGAGGTCGTGGGCATCAACAGCCAGATCTACTCGCGCTCGGGCGGCTTCCAGGGCATCTCCTTCGCCATTCCCATCGACGAGGCCGTGCGTGTGTCCAACGAGCTGCGCGCCAGCGGGCGCGTCACGCGCGGGCGCATCGGCGTGCGCATCGACCAGGTGGGCAAGGAAGTGGCCGAGTCGCTGGGCATGGCGCAGCCCAAGGGCGCGCTGGTGCGTGGCGTCGAGCCCGACTCGCCGGCCGCGAAGGCGGGCGTCGAGCCGGGCGACATCATCCTCAAGTTCGATGGCAAGGAGATCGACAAGTCGGTCGACCTGCCGCGCTTGGTGGGCAACACCAAGCCGGGCACGCGCAGCACCATGACGGTGTTGCGCCGGGGCAGCCAGCGCGAGCTGAACGTGGTGATCGCCGAGCTCGAGCCCGAGCGCCCCGAGGCGCGTGCCGCCGCCCCCGAGCCCAAGCCCGTGCCGAGCAACAACGCCACGCAGTCGCTGGGCCTGACGCTGGCCGAACTCGGCGCGGACGATGCCAAGGCGCTCAAGGTCAAGGGCGGCGTTCGCGTGATCGGCGTCACCGGCCCCGCCACCCGGGCCGGCCTGCGCGAAGGCGACGTGATCGTGGCGGTGGCCAACACCGAGGTGTCCTCGGTCAAGGACGTGGAGGCCGTGCTCGCCAAGCTGGACAAGTCCAAGCCAGTGAATCTGCTGCTGCGCCGGGGCGAATGGGCCCAGTACGCGGTGGTGCGCCCGCAGCTTCGGTGACGGGCCCGGGTGTGGAACGCCTTTCGGGTGGCTTGGGCCAATAACCCCCGCCCGTCCCCGGGCATCGGCGCCGTCTGTCGCCAGGTGTTTCGGGGACGCGACGCCCTCCCAAGCCCGTCCGACGGGTCGGTCATCAGGGAAGTTAGTAAGCACCAACAGAAATTCGGCCAGTCTTGACCGGATTCGCTAAAATCCCGCGCGTTGTTGACGGATTGAAGCCGGCGCGCGAGCACCCAATTCACGATGCGGGAGCCCAAAGGTTCCCGGTGGTCCTTGATCCACAGCCGTTGCACAGCTTGTACCCAGAGCCTGTGGATAAGCTGTAAACAACTGCCCTGTTGCGGCCCGGCGACAGGGTGGGGAAGCTTGGTGGCGGCTGTCTGCGGGGGGCTTTTTGCCTACAATGAAACCCCAACTATCGCAGTTGCCATTGATTGTTGGTTACGGGCGCGTCAGCAGCTGACGCGCCCTTTTTTATGGTCGCGCGCCCTGGCCCGGCGCGCGATGAACATGGTCCCTGGCCCGGCCTTCCGATGAACCACATCCGCAATTTCTCGATCATCGCGCACATCGATCACGGCAAATCGACGCTCGCGGATCGCATCATCTCCCGCTGCGGCGGCCTCTCCGATCGCGAGATGAGCGAGCAGGTGCTCGACTCCATGGACATCGAGAAGGAGCGCGGCATCACCATCAAGGCGCAGACGGCCGCGCTGCAATACAAGGCGCGCGACGGCCGCGTCTACAACCTGAACCTGATCGACACCCCCGGCCACGTGGACTTCTCCTACGAGGTCTCGCGCTCCCTGTCGGCCTGCGAGGGCGCCTTGCTGGTGGTGGACGCCAGCCAGGGCGTGGAGGCCCAGACGGTGGCCAACTGCTACACCGCGCTCGACCTCGGTGTGGAGGTGCTGCCGGTCCTGAACAAGATGGACCTGCCGAACGCCGACCCCGAGAACGCCAAGAGCGAGATCGAGGACGTGATCGGCATCGACGCGAGCGATGCCATCCCGTGTTCGGCCAAGACGGGCATGGGGGTCGAGGACATCCTGGAGGCCGTGGTGGCCAAGGTGCCGGCGCCGCGCGGCAACCCGGACGCCCCCCTGCGCGCCATGATCATCGACAGCTGGTACGACGCCTACGTGGGCGTGGTGATGCTGGTCCGGGTGGTGGACGGTCGCCTGCTCAAGGGCGAGCGCTTCAAGCTCATGGCCACCAACGCGGCCTACAACGCCGACAACCTGGGCGTGTTCACGCCGGCCACCCAGCCCCGCGACTCGCTGGAGGCGGGGGAGGTGGGCTACATCATCGCCGGCATCAAGGAGCTCGCGGCCGCCAAGGTGGGCGACACCGTGACGCTCGAAAAGAAGCTGCCCAACAACGCCGGCCCGGCGGAGCAACCGCTGCCCGGCTTCAAGGAGGTGCAGCCGCAGGTGTTCGCCGGCCTGTACCCCACCGAGGCCAACCAGTACGACGCCCTGCGCGACGCCCTGGAGAAGCTCAAGCTCAACGACGCCTCGCTGCACTACGAGCCCGAGGTGTCGCAGGCCCTGGGCTTCGGCTTTCGCTGCGGCTTCCTGGGCCTGCTGCACATGGAGATCGTGCAGGAGCGCCTGGAGCGCGAGTTCGACCAGGACCTCATCACCACCGCGCCCAGCGTGGTCTACCAGGTGGTCAAGGGCGACGGCGAGGTGCTGATGGTGGAGAACCCCTCCAAGATGCCCGACGCCGGCCGCATCGAGGAAATCCGCGAGCCCATCGTCACCGTGCACCTGTACATGCCGCAGGAGTACGTGGGGCCGGTCATGACCCTGGCCAACCAGAAGCGCGGCGTGCAGATCAACATGGCTTACCACGGCAAGCAGGTCATGCTGACCTACGAACTGCCGCTGGGCGAGATCGTGCTGGACTTCTTCGACAAGCTCAAATCCGTCAGCCGCGGTTACGCCAGCATGGACTACGAGTTCAAGGAGTACCGCCGCTCCGACGTGGTCAAGGTCGACATCCTGCTCAACGGCGAGAAGGTCGACGCCCTGTCCATCATCGTGCACCGCAGCCAGGCGCAGTACCGTGGCCGCGCGGTGGCGGCCAAGATGCGCGAGATCATCAGCCGCCAGATGTTCGACGTGGCGATCCAGGCGGCCATCGGGGGCAACGTCATCGCGCGCGAAACCATCAAGGCGCTGCGCAAGAACGTGCTGGCAAAATGCTACGGTGGTGACATCACCCGCAAACGCAAACTGCTCGAAAAACAGAAAGCTGGCAAGAAACGCATGAAACAGATCGGCTCCGTCGAAGTGCCCCAGGAAGCGTTCCTGGCCATCCTGCAGGTGCAAGACTGATGAAGTCCACGATGGGTGCGGTCACGGGGATCATCCTCGCGGCGTTCGGGCTCTATGCCGTGGCTTGGTACATGGGCGCGGTCGAGGGCAATTTTTCACTCCTGCTGCTGCTGGCGACGCTCGTCACCGGCGTCTACTGGGTGATCGACAAGCTGGTCTTCCTGCCGCAGCGCCGCCGCGCGGCCGACCAGCTCGTGATGGAGCACCACCAGCGCAAGGAAGCCCTGGCCAAGCAGGGCTTCAGCCAGATCGAGGGCGACATCGAACCGGCGCGGCAGCGGGCGCTGGCCCAGCCCTGGTGGCTGGATTGGACGGCGGGCCTGTTCCCGGTGATCCTGGCCGTCTTCGTGCTCCGCTCCTTCCTGTTCGAGCCCTTCAAAATCCCCTCGGGCTCCATGATTCCCACCCTGCGCGTGGGCGACCTGATCCTGGTGAACAAGTACCACTACGGCATCCGCCTGCCCGTGGTCAACACCAAGGTCTGGGACAACCAGGCGCCGCAGCGCGGCGACGTGGTCGTCTTCCGCTACCCGCCCAAGCCCAGCCTGGACTACATCAAGCGCGTGATCGGCCTGCCCGGTGACGAGGTGGCCTACCTGAACAAGCAACTCACGGTGAACGGCCAGCCCGTGCCGCGGGTGGCGCAGCCCGACTTCTTCGACAAGGACTCGATGCGCTACGCCAAGCAATGGCAGGAAAGCCTGGGCGGCAAGCAATACAACACCCTCACCGAGGACAACCGCCCGGCCTTCGTCGACGGCGCCACCCAGTTCCCGTTCGCCGAGAACTGCCGCTACAGCGTGGAGGGCGCGGTCTGCAAGGTGCCGGCCGGCCATTACTTCATGATGGGCGACAATCGCGACAATTCGCTCGACTCGCGGTATTGGGGCTTCGTGCCCGAAGCGAATATCGTGGGCAAGGCCTTCTTGGTCTGGATGAATTTCGGCGACCTCGGTCGCATCGGACGATTCGAGTAAGAGCGAACCCTGAGGAGGAGCGCATGAAGCTGAAGCGGCAACAACGGGGCCTGACGTTCGTCGGCCTGATCATCGTCGGCACCCTGCTGGCGCTCGCGGGCATCGTGGCGGCCCAGGTGTTCCCCACCTACCTCGAGTACATGGCCGTGCAGAAGGCGGTGCAGAAGGCCTCGGCGGGCAGCACGGTGGCCGAGGTGCGCGACATCTTCGACAAGGCGGCCACGATCGACGACATCCGCACCATCTCGGGCAAGGACCTCACCGTGGGCAAGCAGGGCGACCGCGTGGTGGTGTCCTACGACTACGCCCGCGAAATCCACCTGGCCGGGCCGGCCTGGCTGGTCATGAAGTACAAGGGCAGCTCGCAATGAGCGCGGCCCGGTTGATGGTTTGAGCCCCGATCTCACCGCGCTGCAGGGCCGGCTGCAGCACCGCTTCGCCAACCCACGCCTGCTGGAGCGGGCGCTGACCCACCGCAGCTTCGGCGCCGACCACAACGAGCGCCTGGAATTCCTGGGCGACTCCGTGCTCAACCTGGCCATTTCCGGCCTGCTGTTCGAGAAGCTGGACGCCTTGCCCGAGGGCGATCTGTCCCGCATCCGCGCCAACCTGGTCAAGCAGGACACCTTGTTCGGGCTGGCCCAGGCGCTGGGCCTGTCGTCCGGCCTGCGGCTGGGCGATGGCGAGAAGCGCTCGGGTGGGCACAAGCGCCCCTCCATCCTGGCCGACGCCCTGGAGGCCGTGATCGGCGCCGTCTACCTCGACGCCGGTTTCGAGACCGCCTCGGCCCTGGTGCGGCGGCTGTACGGCGGCGTGGAGCTGAGTCACACCATGACGGCCCTGGGCAAGGACCCGAAAACCGAATTGCAGGAGTGGCTGCAGGGCCGCAAAATGAAGCTGCCCGTCTACCGCGTGGTGGCCACGCTGGGTGAAGCCCACAAGCAGACCTTCGACGTGGAGTGCACCGTGCAGGAGTCCGGTCACAGCGAGCGCGGCATTGGCGCCTCGCGGCGCGCGGGCGAGCAGGCCGCCGCCGCCGCCATGCTGCAGCACCTGATGGCCAGCGCGCGCTGACGAACCGATCCATGAGCCAGAAGACACCCGCCCCCCCGCCCGCCGACAACCTCGAGGCCATGCTGGCGCGCGCCCTGGGCAAGCCCGGCGCGACCGAGGCCGCTGAGCCCAGGCCCGAGGTGGCCGAGGCCGACAAGCGCTGTGGCTACGTTGCCATCGTGGGCAAGCCCAACGTGGGCAAGTCCACCCTGCTCAACGCGCTGGTGGGGCAAAAGGTCAGCATCACCTCGCGCAAGGCCCAGACCACGCGGCACCGCATCACCGGCATCCGCACCGAAGGCGCTTCGCAGTACATCTTCGTCGATACCCCGGGTTTCCAGACCCGCCATGGCAATGCGCTCAACCGCTCGCTCAACAAGACCGTGCTGGGCGCCGTGGCCGATGTCGACCTGATCCTCTTCGTGGTGGAGGCCGGCCGATTCAACCTGGCCGACGCCAAGGTGCTGTCGCTGCTGCCGCCGGACGTGCCGGTGATTCTGCTGGCCAACAAGCTGGACGAGGTGCACCGCCGCGGCGACCTGGCGCCCTGGCTGCGATCCATGCAGGAGCGTCACGCCTTCGCCGAGTTCGTGCCCATGTCGGCCAAGGCCGCCAAGGACATCCAGCGCCTGTTCACCATCTGCGAGAAGTACCTGCCGCAGCAGCCCTGGATCCACGACGCCGAGGACCTGACCGACCGCAGCGAGCGCTTCATGGCCGCCGAGATGGTGCGCGAGAAGCTGTTCCGCCTCACCGGCGACGAGCTGCCGTACACCTCCACGGTGATCATCGACCGCTTCGAGGAAGAGGGACAGCTGCGCCGCATCGCCGCCACCATCGTGGTCGAGCGCGAAGGGCACAAGGGCATGGTGATCGGCGACAAGGGCGAGAAGCTCAAGCGCATCGGCACCGAGGCCCGCATGGAGCTGGAAAAGCTCTGGGGCGGCAAGGTCTTCCTGGAGCTGTGGGTCAAGGTCCGCTCCGGCTGGGCCGACGACGAGGCCCGCGTGCGCTCCTTTGGATATGAATGAGCTCCCCCCGCTCCACCGCCGCGCGGGTCGCTGCCCCCCGCGGGGGCCGGTCTGCCTTGGGGCGGCCCGGTGGCAGGCCGATGCCTAGCGATGAAGGCCCGGGTAGCCGACGAGTCCGCGTTCGTCCTGCACCGCTACGACTGGAGCGAGACCAGCCTCGTGCTGGAGGTGTTCACGCGTTACCACGGTCGCATCGCCCTGGTGGCCAAGGGCGTGAAGCGGCCCACCTCGCAGTTCCGCCCCGTGCTGCTGCCGCTGCAGCCGCTGCAGCTGAGCTGGAGCGGCGATGCCGAGGTCCGCACGCTCAAGGCCGCGCAGTGGGTGGGTGGGCATGTCATGCCCACCGGCGAGGCGCTCATCGCGGGCAGCTACCTGAATGAGCTGCTGATGCGCCTGCTGGCGCGCGAAGACCCCTACCCGCGCCTGTTCGACTGGTTCGCCACGGCCGTGCACACCCTGGCCGAGCAGCCCGACGCGCGCAGCGTGGTGCTGCGCGCCTTCGAGCTGCTGCTGCTGCGCGAGACCGGCCTGCTGCCCGACCTGCGGCGCGAGGGCGCGACGCTGGCCCCCTTGAGCGAGGCAGGGCGCTACGTGTTGCAGCCCGAGTCCGGCCTGCGCCTGGCGCACGACGAGGACCACCACGCGCTGGACGCGGCGCGCTGGCGCGGGCTGCAGCAGGCGCTGGACGGGCCGGCCCCCTTCGTGCCCGTGTTGCGGGCCTGCGCCGAGATCGCGCCGACCCTGCGCATCCCCCTGCGCAACCTGCTGCTCTACCATGGCAACGTGCGCGTGTTCGGCACGCGCCAGCTTCTGCTCGATGTGCAGGCCCTGCGCCGCCGCCGCGGGCATGCCGCCGATGCCCCTTCCACCGATCCCACCGACTCCTGACTGGGCCTGAGCATGGTGCACAACCGGACCGCGCTGTCGGTCAACCTCAACAAGGTCGCGCTGGTGCGCAACACCCGCCACCTGGGCATTCCTTCCGTCGTCCGCGCGGCCGAGCTGTGTCTGCGGGCCGGCGCCGCCGGCATCACCGTGCACCCGCGGCCCGACGAGCGCCACATCCGCGCGCACGACGTGCACGAGCTGGCCGCCGCGCTCAAGGCCTGGCCCGGTCGCGAATACAACATCGAGGGCAACCCCTTCCACAACCTCATGGACTTCGTGCGCGCGGTGCGCCCGCACCAGGCCACCTTCGTGCCCGACGCCGAGGGCCAGTTCACCAGCGACCACGGCTGGCGCTTTCCCGGCGACGCCGAGCGCCTGCGCCCCCTGATCGCCGAATGCCACGCGCTGGGCGTGCGCGTGAGCCTGTTCATGGACGCCGAGGCCGACCAGATGGCCGCGGCCCGGGCGGTCGGTGCCGACCGGGTCGAGCTCTACACCGAACCCTACGCCGCCGCCTTCGGCACGCCGGCGCAGGACGAGCAGCTGCACCGCTTCGCGCGGGCCGCGCGGGCCGCGCTGGACGCTGGCCTGGCGGTCAACGCCGGGCACGACCTCAACCGCGACAACCTCACGCCCTTCCTGCGCCAGGTGCCGGGCGTGAGCGAAGTCTCCATCGGCCACGCGCTGATCGCCGACGCGCTGGAGCTGGGCTACGGGGCCACCGTCCAGGCCTACAACCGCTGCATCGACGGCGCGTTCGGCGCATGAGCATTTACGGCATCGGCACCGACATCTGCGACGTGCGCCGCATCGCGGCCACGCTGGAGCGCCAGGGCGAACGATTCGCTGGCAAGGTGCTCAGCGAGGCCGAGTTCGCCGTCTGGCAGCGCCGCAGCGCGCGCTGGCCGCAGCGCGGCCTGCGCTACCTGGCCACGCGCTTCTCGGCCAAGGAGGCTTTTTCCAAGGCCATCGGCCTGGGCATGCGCATGCCCATGAGCTGGCGCCGCTGCGAGATCGCCAACCTGCCCAGCGGCCAGCCCGTGATCGTGCTGCACGGCGAGCTCAAGGCCTGGTTCGAGGCGCGCGGCCTGCGCGCCCACGTGACCGTGACCGACGAAACCGACTACGCGGCCAGCTTCGTGGTCGTTGAGCGCACAACCCCCCCTTCGCCATGAACCACCACGCCCCCCTGATCATCGACGTCGCCGGCCTGACCCTGACCGACAGCGACCGCCAGCGCCTGGACCACCCCCTGGTGGGCGGCGCCATCCTGTTCGCCCGCAACTGGCGCGACCGCGCGCAGCTCACGCGCTTGTGCGCCGAGATCAAGGCGGTGCGCGACGACCTGCTGATCGCGGTCGACCACGAGGGTGGCCGCGTGCAGCGCTTCCGCACCGACGGTTTCACCGCGCTGGCGCCCATGGCGGCCTTCGGCGAGCGCTGGATGGCCGGCGGCGCCGACGGCGACGGCGCGATGCGCGCGGCCGACGCCGCCACGGCGGCCGGCTTCGTGCTTGGCGCCGAGCTGCGCGCCTGCGGCGTGGACCTGAGCTTCACCCCCGTGCTCGACCTCGACCACGGGGACAGCTCGGTCATCGGTGACCGCGCTTTCGCGCGCGACCCGCGCGTGGTCACGGTGCTGGCGCAGGCGCTGATGCACGGCCTGCGCCAGAGCGGCATGGCCAACTGCGGCAAGCACTTTCCCGGACATGGCTATGTGCGCGGCGACACGCACCACGAGGTTCCGCGCGACACGCGCTCGCTCAAGGCCATCCTGGCCGACGACGCCTTGCCCTACGGCTGGCTCAGCGCCTCGCTCAGCGCGGTCATGCCCGCGCACGTGATCTACCCCAAGGTGGACGCCCGGCCCGCCGGTTTCTCGTCGCGCTGGCTGCAGGACGTGCTGCGCGCGCGCCTGGGCTTCACCGGCGCGGTGTTCAGCGACGACCTGGGCATGGCCGCGGCGCGCCAGATCGAAGGCCGCGCGGTGCGCTTCGCCGAGGCCGCCACGGTGGCGCTGCAGGCGGGCTGCGACATGGTGCTGCTGTGCAACCAGAGCGTGGTGGACGGTGGCGCGCCGATCGACGAGGCGATCGACGAGCTTTCGCGCGCCGCGCTGCAGGGCGGCTGGACGCCGTCGCCCGCGAGCGAGGAGCGCCGCCGCGCGCTGCTGCCCCAGGGCCGGGCCATGGCCTGGGACGACCTGATGGTGGATCCGCGCTACATGCGCGCGCTGTCGCTGTTGCCTTGAGGCGCCCCGGGCGGGCGCTCAGCGGTCCAGCCCGAGCTTGTCGAGCAGGTCGGCCACGAGTTCGAGGCGCAGCAGCGGGTTGTCCAGCGCCATCAGCCGCTGCTTGAGCGCCAGCGGGGCGGGCACCAGTTCGCACCAGCGGTTGGCCACCCAGCCCGCGTCGTTCCAGTGGTACGGCGGCTGGATCGGCAGCTGGTCCTCGGCACCGGGTTGGCGCTCGCGCAGGTTTTCCAGCACGCGCTGGAGGCCGGTGGCCACCGAGGCCAGTTCGTCCGGCACGGGCGCGGGGACGTCGGCCGGCAGCAGCTCGACGTCGGCCACCCACAGGCCGTGCGGCAGCCGCGTGCGGCGCGTGACGTTGAAGCGCTGCAGACCCTGGCAGCGGATCATGTAGAGACCTGGCTGGGGTTTCTCCAGCGATTCGATGCGCGCGAGCACGCCGATCGGGTGGAAATCTTCCTTGGCGAAACCGTCGCCGCCTGGCGGGGCCTTGGGGTCGAGCCGGCGCACCTCGCTGCCTTCGCTCAGGCTCACCACGCCGAAGGGCGCGCCGGCCTTGTGGCAGCGGCCGATCATGTCGAGGTAGCGCACCTCGAAGATGCGAAGCGGCAGCCAACCGCCCGGGAACAGGACGGTCTGCAGCGGGAAGAGGGGCAGCTGGGCGAGCTTGAGCGCCTCAGCCGCCGGGCCGTCGCTCAATCCTCGACCACCGCGTCGGCGCTCTGGCGCTGCATCATGGCCAGCAGGCTGGCCACGGTGGCGCGCAGTTCGCGGCGGTCACAGATGAAGTCGACCGCGCCTTTGGTCTGCAGGAACTCGGCGCGCTGGAAGCCTTCGGGCAGCTTCACGCGCACGGTGTTCTCGATCACGCGAGGGCCGGCGAAGCCGATCAGCGCCTTGGGTTCGGCGATCACCACGTCGCCCACGAACGCGAAGCCTGCGCTCACGCCGCCCATGGTGGGGTCGGTGAGCACGCTGATGTAGGGCAGGCCTTTCTTGGCCAGGCGCGTGAGGGAGGCGTTGGTCTTGGCCATCTGCATCAGCGACAGCAGGCCCTCCTGCATGCGCGCGCCGCCGGTGGCGGTGAAGCAGACGAAGGGCACTTTCTGCGCGATGGCCTCTTCGACGCCGCGCACGAAGCGCTCGCCGACCACCGAGCCCATGGAGCCGCCCATGAAGTCGAACTCGAAGCAGGCCGCGATCAGGCTGATGCCCTTGACGGCGCCGCCCATGACGATGAGGGCGTCGGTCTCGCTGGTGCTCTCCAGCGCTTCCTTCAGTCGCTCGGGGTACTTGCGGCTGTCCTTGAACTTGAGCGCGTCGACCGGCAGCACCTCCTGCCCGATCTCGTAGCGGCCCTCGGCGTCGAGGAAGGCGTTGAGGCGCGCGCGCGCACCGATGCGGTGGTGGTGCGAGCAGTGCGGGCAGACGTTCTGGTTCTTCTCGAGGTCGTTCTTGTAGAGCACGGCCTCGCAGCTGGGGCACTTCACCCACAGGCCCTCGGGCACGCTGCGGCGCTCGGTGGGGTCGGTCGGGGTGATCTTGGGGGGGAGCAGCTTTTCGAGCCAGGACATGCGGTTCTCCAGGGGGGAGTGAGGGGCGCGAGGCGGGATTATGCGTCCAGCGCTTTTCGGATGGTGCGCATGAACTGGACGGCCACGGGCACCACTTTTTCGTGCGGTTCGTCTTCTATGAGCTGGATGAGCTTGCTGCCGATCACCACCGCGTCGGCGGTGCGGCCGATGGCGCGGGCGGTGTCCGCGTCCCGGATGCCGAAACCCACGCCGACCGGGATGCTCACGTGCGCGCGGATGCGCGGCAGCATGGCCTCGACCTGCGAGACGTCCAGCGTGCCCGCGCCGGTGACACCTTTGAGTGAAACGTAGTACACGTAGCCGCTGGCCACGCGCGCCACCTGGGCCATGCGCTCGTCGGTGGAGGTGGGGGCGAGCAGGAAGATCAGGTCCATGTCGCGCGCGCGCAGGGCGCGGGCGAAGTCTTCGCACTCCTCGGGCGGGTAGTCCACCACCAGCACGCCGTCCACGCCGGCCTCGGCCGCGTCGTTCACGAAGGCGCCGGCGCCGTGCTTCTGGTCGTAGCGCTCCACCGGGTTGGCATAGCCCATGAGCACCACGGGCGTGGTGGTGTTGCGCTCGCGGAAGCGCTTCACCATGGCCAGCACCTGCGTCAGGCCGATGCCGGCGGCCAGCGCGCGGTCGCCGGCCTTCTGGATCACGGGGCCGTCGGCCGAGGGGTCGGAGAAGGGCACGCCGAGTTCGATGACGTCGGCGCCCGCGTCGGCCATGCCCAGCATCAGCTCGGGCGTGATGTCGGCGAAGGGGAAGCCGGCCGTGACATAGGGGATCAGCGCCTTGCGGCCCTGGGCCTTGAGGTCGGACAGGGTTTTTTCGATGCGGCTCATTTGTTCTGGCCTCCCTTGACGCTGTGGCCGCGCAGGGAAGGGCGGTCGTAGAAATCCACGCCCGAGAGATCGGCGACGGTACCGATGTCCTTGTCGCCGCGGCCCGAGAGGTTGACCAGGATGGACTGCGTGGGCCGCAGGGTCTTGGCGAGTTTCATGGCATGCGCCACGGCGTGGCTGGACTCGAGCGCCGGGATGATGCCCTCGGTGCGGCAGAGGTAGTGGAAAGCTTCCAGCGCCTCGGTGTCGGTGATGCCCACGTACTCGGCGCGGCCGATGTCCTTGAGGAAGGCGTGCTCCGGCCCGACGCCGGGGTAGTCCAGGCCCGCGCTGATGCTGTGCGTTTCGGTCACCTGGCCGTTGTCGTCCTGCAGCACGTAGGTGCGGTTGCCGTGCAGCACGCCGGCGCTGCCGCGCTGCAGCGAGGCCGAGTGCTTGCCGCTGTCCAGGCCTTCGCCGGCCGCCTCCACGCCGATGAGGCGGGTGCCGGCGTGCCCTATGTAGGGGTGGAAGATGCCCATGGCGTTGCTGCCGCCGCCCACACAGGCGATCACCGCGTCGGGCTGCTCGCCCGCGCAGCCGGCCTCGCGCAGCATCTCGGGCATCTGCTTCAGGCATTCCTCGCCGATGACGCTCTGGAAGTCGCGCACCATCATCGGGTAGGGGTGCGGGCCGGCCACGGTGCCGATGATGTAGAAGGTGTTGTCCACGTTGGCGACCCAGTCGCGCATGGCCTCGTTGAGCGCGTCCTTCAGGGTCTTGCTGCCGCTCTCCACGGGCACCACGGTGGCGCCCAGCAGCTTCATGCGGTAGACGTTGGGGCTCTGGCGCTTGACGTCCTCGCTGCCCATGTAGACCACGCATTCCAGGCCGTAGCGCGCGCAGATGGTGGCGGTGGCCACGCCGTGCTGGCCCGCGCCGGTCTCGGCGATGATGCGCGGCTTGCCCATGCGGCGCGCCAGCATGGCCTGGCCGATGGTGTTGTTCACCTTGTGCGCGCCGGTGTGGTTGAGGTCCTCGCGCTTGAGGAAGATCTGCGCGCCGCCCATCTCGCGGCTCATGCGCGCGGCATGGTAGACCGGGCTGGGCCGGCCCACGAAATGGGCGAGCTCGTGGTGGAATTCGGCCAGGAAGTCCGGGTCGTGCTGGTACTTCTCGTAGGCCGCTTTGAGTTGATTGATGGCGTGGGTGAGCGTCTCGCTCACGAAGCTGCCGCCGTAGATGCCGAAGTGGCCGCGGGCGTCGGGTTGCTGGTAGGGCGTCTGCATGCGAAATCCTGTGCGGTGAATGGCCCCCGCGCGACCCGGGAACGGGTCAGGATCGCTGCGGGGAGGGTGCTGGCGCCGCGTCGGCGGCGCGCACGGCGGCCACGAAGGCCTGCATCTTGTCGGCGCTCTTGATGCCCTTGGACACCTCGATGCCGGAGCTCACGTCAACGGCCCAGGGCCGGACGAGCCGAATGCCATCGGTCACGTTTGCAGGCGTGAGTCCACCAGACAAAACGAGGCGAGAGCTGGCGTTTAGTCGAGGGTGTGACCACGAGAAGGCCGTCCAGTCGAAGGATTGGCCGCCGCCGCCGAAACCCTCGACGTGGGCGTCGAGCAGGATGGCTTGGGCGGAGACGAAATCATCGGCGAATTGTAGGAGATCGAAGCGTTTGCCTGCCTCGCCGGCGGGAATGCGTGCCGCGCGCAGGTAGGGCCGGCCCGCGGCCTGCGCCTCGGCGGGCGTTTCGTCGCCGTGCAGCTGCAGCAGGGCGTGGGGCACGGCGCGCAGACCGCGCGCGATCCACTCGGGGCTGGCATTGACGAACAGCAGCACCGGCGTGACGAAGGCGGGCAGGCGGCGCGCCAGTTCGCCGGCGCGCTCGGGGGAGACGAAGCGCGGGCTGGGCTCGTAGAGCACAAAGCCGATGGCGTCGGCCCCGGCGCGCACGGCCGCGTCCACGTCGGCTTCGCGCGTGAAGCCGCAGAACTTGATGCGGGTGCGGTGGGCGGACATGGATGGAAGGGCTAGGGCAGCCAGTCGAAGGCCGGCGTGCGTTCGGGCAGGCCCCAGGCGGCATCGTAGACCGGCCCGAGAAAGTACAGGCCGTCGGGGGAGAAGGTGGGCGCCGCGGCGTCGCGGCTGCGCGCGGCCAACACCTCGGCCATCCACCCGGGCGGGCGGTTGCCGCTGCCGATGGCGATGAGGCAGCCCATGATGTTGCGGATCATGTGGTGCAGGAAGGCATTGGCCTCGAACTCGAAGCGCCAGTAGGCACCGCGCCGGGCGATCTCGATGCGCCGCAGCGCCTTCACCGGCGTGTGCGCCTGGCATTGCGAGGCGCGGAAAGAGGTGAAGTCGTGCTCGCCGATGAGCGAGGCTGCGGCCTGGCGCATCGCCTCGAGATTGAGTGGTCGGAACACCCAGCCCACTTGGCCCTGCTCCACGCTGGGCCGCACGGGCGACTCGAGCAGCACGTAGGCGTAGCGCCGCGCGATGGCGCTGGCGCGGGCGTGGAAGGCCGCGGGCACTTCCCGCGCCCATTGCACGGCAACGTCGGGCGGCAGGAAGCTGTTGGTGCCACGCACCCAGGCGTATTCGTCGCGGTGCAGGGGGGTGTCGAAGTGCACCACCTGCATGAGCCCGTGCACGCCTGCGTCGGTGCGGCCCGCGCACAGGGTGCTCACGGCGGGCAGGGCGCAGAACTGGGCGAGCGCGGCTTCCAGCTTGTCCTGGACGGTATTGCCGCTGGGCTGGCTCTGCCAGCCGTCGTAGCCGCGGCCGTTAAAGCTCACGCCCAGCGCGATGCGGAGCATCGGGCTGGGCGTGGGGGGGGGATCGGCGGGGGTGTCGGTCAAGCGATGGCGTCAGGTCGTCAGGTCGGCCAGGAAGGTGCTGGCCTTGGCCTTGAGCGGGCCGGACGCCTCGGCCAGCACTTCCTCAGCGAGCGAGCGCGCGCCCTCGAAGTCGCCGATGGCGCGGAATTCCTCGGCCAGCGAGAGCTTGGTCTCCAGCGGGTTTTCTTCCGTGAGTTCGCCCACGGGGGCCATGGTCACCGGCTCCTTGTGGCCGCTGTCGAGGTCGAGATTGAGCCCGTCGAGGTTGAAGTCCATCAGGTTGCCTGCGGGTGCGGGTGCGGGCGCCGCGGCATTGGTCAGGTCCAGATCGAAGCCGGGGGCGCTGATGCTGTCGGGCGCGTCGCGCAGGCTGGGCACCTCGATGTCGGCCGGCGTGGTGGCCGAGCGCTCGGTCTCGTGGGCGGGCGAAGGCAGGTCGAGATCGAAGTCCATGGAGCGCGAGGACGCGGCGCCGGCCGGCTGCACCGAGGGTGCGGTCAGGGCGTCGGTGGCGTCGAGGTCGTCCAGGTCCGACATGGCGGCCATGTCGGGGTGCTCGGCCGGTGCCGGGCGAGACGGCGGGGCGTCGTCCATGGGCAGGTCGAGGTCCAGGTCCAGCGGACCGGCGCCCGTGGAGGCCTGTGAATCGAGGTTGACCGTGCTGGGGCTGAAGGCGTGCAGCCCGCCGGCCAGGGTGGCGGCGGCGGCGCCGGCCTTGGCCACGGGCTTGCCGCCGGGGTGGTAGAGCGGGTTGGTGGGGTCGAGCTCGCGGCCGAGCTCGCAGGCACGCTCCCACTCGGGGCCCTCGCCCTGGGTGAGGCCGAAGGCCTCGCTCGCCACCACCTCGAAGGCACGGGCGTCGCGGCGCTTGGCGTAGATCTCCAGCAGCTTGGTGTGGATGGCGACGCGCGTGGGGGTGCTGCGCATGGCCTCCTTGAGGATTTCCTCGGCCTGCAGGTCGCGGCCATAGGCGAGGTACACATCGGCCTCGGCCACCGGGTCCACGTCGCCAGCGGCGTCGAGCTGGCTGGGCGAATAGACCATGGACGAGCCCGAGGCCATGGCCTCGGCGGTGTCGATGCGCTGGCCGCCGCTGGAGCCGAAGAACGAGTCGGGCTGCAGGCGGCTTTCCAGGAAGGAGCTGTCGACGTTGGCGTTGGCCTTGCGCTGTCGCACGCGCCACAGACCAAGGCCGGCCAGCAGCGCCAGCACGCCGCCCACCACGGGCAGCAGCAGGGGGTTCTCGGTGAGGCTGCTGAGGAAGCTGGGCTCATCGGCAGCGGGCGCCGGCACGGCGGGCGGGCTCGGGACCTTCACGGCAGGGGCCGGCGCGGGCGCCGGTGCCGTGGCTTCGGCCGGCGCGGGAGCGGGCGCAGGCGCGGCCGGCGCTTCGGCGGCCGGCGCGGGGGCCGTGCTGGGCGCAGGGGCCTCGGCGGCAGGTGCCGGTGCCGGGGCGGCGGGTGCCGCCGGTGCAGGCGACGCGGCGGCGGGCGCTGGCGCCGGGGTGGGGGCCGCAGGGGCCTTGGCCTGGTCGCCCAGCTTGGCGAGCTCCTCGATGTTGCGTTGCAACTCGGCGCTGCGCTGGGCCGCATCGGACGACTGGCGCTGCTGCGCGATCTGGGCTTCGCTGCTGGTGCCCGGTGTGCTGCCCGAGGGGCGGCTCAGCGTCAGGCGGTCGCTGGACGGCGCCGGGGCGCCCCGGTCCTGCACCTCGCTTTGCACGCGGCCAGTGGCTTCGCGCTGGGCGGTGTCGACCCGGGCGGCGGGCGCGGCACCGGCCAGGCGACGGCGGTACTCGTCGAAGTCGCGGCTTTGCGCGGCAATGGTCTGGCGGGCTTCACCGGCGTCGATGGCCGAGGCGCTGGCCTGCGAGGGCAGGTCGATGACGGCGCCCGCGCGGACGCGATTGACGTTGTTGTCGATGAAGGCGCTGGGGTTGGCCTGCAGCATGGCGACCAGCATCTGGTCGAGCGACACGTTCGGCGGGCGGTGGGCCTGGGCGATGGCGCCGGCCGTGTCGCCGCGCCGTACCGTGACCTGGCGCGGCGCGTCGCTGGCCGGTGCGGCGGCAGGCGCTGGCGCCGGGCGCGGCGCGCTGGCCACGGGGGCCGGCGCGGCAACTGCGGGGGCCGGCGCGGGCGTCGGTGCCGGTGCCGCGGCCGCCGGGGCGGGCGCCGCCGGGGCCGGTGCACTGGCGCGCGGTGCGATGGGCGCCGGCTGCGGCGTCGACGCGCGCAGGTTCGGCGGATCGAACAGCAGGGTGTAGTCGCGCACCACGCGGCCGGTGGCCCAGTTGGCCTCGAGGATCAGGTCGACGAAGGGCTCGTTGACGGCGTTCGGGCCGCGCAGGCGCAGGTAGGCGCGGCCATCGGCGCGGCGCTGCAGGGTGATTTCGAGGCCGTTGAGCGCTGGGTTCACGTCCACGCCGGCGGCGCGGTAGGTGGCGCCGGGGGCGAGCGTCACGCGCAGGCTGGACGCCTCGTTGGCATTGATTTCAGGGACGTCGATCTCGGCGCGCAAGGGTTCGCCGAGGGCCGATTGCACCGAGACCCGTCCGAGGGCCAGTGCCTGGGCGTCGTGGGCGCTGAACACCAGCGTGGTGACCAGCGCGGCGGCTGCGATGGCGTGCAGGTTGGCCAGGCCACGCCGACTTGTGCGGTCCGACACGGACGAGGTCAAAGGCAATGGGGTGTGTCGGGTGTGGGATGGCACTGGAACCTCGATGGGAAAAACCGAGAAATGACCATAGCATCAACGGATTACGGTTACAAGCTGAGAATCCGCTTGAGTTTGTGAGCCTACCGTTCGTCCCGCTGAGCCCCTCCGGTCTCGTTGCAGGTGTGCAACGAGACCAGGGGCGCCTGGCCTGGCGAGGCCCTGCTCAGGCCTGCAGCAGAATCCGCAGCATGCGGCGCAGCGGCTCCGCGGCGCCCCAGAGCAGTTGGTCGCCGATGGTGAAGGCGCCGAGGTATTGCGGGCCCATCGCCATCTTGCGCAGGCGGCCCACGGGAATGGTCATGGTGCCCGTCACGGCCACGGGCGTGAGGTCGCGCAGGGTGTCTTCCTTGGTGTTGGGCACCACCTTCACCCAGGCGTTGTCGGCCGCGATCATGGCCTCGATGTCGGCCAGCGGCACGTCCTTCTTCAGCTTGAAGGTCAGGGCCTGCGAGTGGCAGCGCATGGCGCCGACGCGCACGCAGAAACCGTCCACCGGCACGGCCGGGCTGCCAAAGCCTTCGCCCTGGCCGAGGATCTTGTTCGTCTCGGCCATGCCTTTCCATTCTTCCTTGGACATGCCGTTGCCCAGGTCCTTGTCGATCCAGGGGATCAGCGAGCCGCCCAGGGGCACGCCGAAGTTGGCCACCTCGGCGCCGCTGAGCGAGCGCTGCTTGGCGATGACCTTGCGGTCGATTTCGAGGATGGCGCTCTTGGGGTCGTCGAGCAGGGCCTTCACCTCGGCGTTGAGCGTGCCGTATTGCGTGAGCAGCTCGCGCATGTGCTGCGCGCCACCGCCGCTGGCGGCCTGGTAGGTCTGGGTGCTCATCCACTCGACCAGGCCCGCCTTGTAGAGGGCGCCCACGCCCATGAGCATGCAGCTCACGGTGCAGTTGCCACCGATCCAGTCGCGCCCGCCCTTGGCGAGTGCGTTCTGGATGACCGGCAGGTTGACGGGATCGAGGACGATGACGGCGTCGTCCTTCATGCGCAGGCTGGAGGCGGCGTCGATCCAGTGGCCCTTCCAGCCGGCGGCGCGCAGCTGGGGATAGACCTCGTTCGTGTAGTCGCCGCCCTGGCAGGTGATGACGATGTCGCAGCGCTTGAGCGCCTCGATGTCGTTCGCGTCCTGCAGTTTCGTCTCGTTCTTCGCCATCGCGGGGGCCTGGCCGCCCGCGTTGGAGGTGGAGAAGAACAGCGGCTCGATCAGGTCGAAGTCTTTTTCCTCGACCATGCGATCCATCAGGACCGACCCGACCATGCCGCGCCAGCCAACCAGTCCAACCAACTTGCTCATTGAGATACGCCCTTTCGTTGAAGTCATCGGGTCCAGACCAGACCGACTTGCCCGGCTCGTCTGGCCGGAAAGGGCGCACGACGAACCAGGCTGGATCAGCCCTTAATGGTCGTGGTTTTGGTGGAGATTGCGCGCACGGCCACACCCGCCGTGGCGGCGGATGCGATGTTCAAGGCGAACGGGCGGGCGGCAAACATGGAGCGCGATTGTAGTGGATCGTCGGGCGCGCCAGGCCCCGGCGCGCGTCAGCGCAGCGCCTTCACCACAGCGGCACCCATCTCGGCGGTGCCGACGCGGGTCGTGCCTTCGCTGTGGATGTCGGGCGTGCGCAGGCCCTGGGCGAGCACCGCCTTCACGGCGGTCTCGATGCGGTCGGCGGCCTCGGGCTGGTTCAGGCTGAAGCGCAGCATCATGGCCGCGCTCAGGATGGTGGCCAATGGGTTGGCCACGCCCTGGCCCGCGATGTCGGGCGCGCTGCCGTGGCTGGGTTCGTACAGGCCCTGGTTCTTCGCGTTCAGGCTGGCCGAGGGCAGCATGCCGATGGAGCCGGTGAGCATGGAGGCTTCGTCGGAGAGGATGTCGCCGAACATGTTGCCGGTGACCACCACGTCGAACTTCTTGGGCGCGCGCACCAGCTGCATGGCGGCGTTGTCCACGTACATGTGCTCCAGCTCCACGTCGGGGTACTGGGCGTGCACCTCGGTGACCACGTCCTTCCAGAACTGGAAGGTTTCGAGCACGTTGGCCTTGTCGACGCTGGTGACCTTCTTGTGGCGCTTGCGCGCGGCCTGGAAGGCGACGTGCGCGATGCGCTCGATCTCCGGCTTGCTGTAGCGCATGGTGTCGAAGGCTTCGTCGGCGCCGGGGAAGTGGCCATCGATGGCGGTGCGGCGGCCCCGCGGCTGGCCAAAATAGATGTCGCCGGTGAGCTCGCGGATGATGAGGATGTCCAGCCCGGAGATGACCTCGGGCTTGAGCGTGGAGGCGCCCACGAGTTCGGGGTAGCAGATGGCGGGGCGGAAGTTGGCGAACAGGCCCAGGTGCTTGCGCAGGCCCAGGATGGCCTGCTCGGGCCGCAGCGGTCGGTCGAGCTTGTCGTACTTCCAGTCGCCCACGGCGCCGAACAGCACGGCATCGGCCTGCTGCGCCAGTTGCAGCGTGGCCTCGGGCAGCGGGTGGCCATGGGCTTCATAGGCCGCGCCGCCGACCAGGGCGGTTTCCATTTCGAAGGAGAGGTCGAGCGCCTGCAGGACCTTCACCGCTTCGGCGACGATTTCGGTGCCGATGCCGTCACCGGGGAGAACTGCGATTTTCATGAATCAGGGGTCAGCCGTTGAGGGTGTGGGCCAGCCAGGGCTTGGTGGCCAGGCGCTGCGCTTCGTAGGCGGCGATCTTGTCCTTGTGGCGCAGGGTCAGGCCGATGTCGTCCAGGCCGTTGAGCAGGCAGTACTTGCGAAAGGGCTGCACGTCGAACGGGATTTCCTGGCCATTGGGTTCCACGACCACCTGGCGCTCCAGGTCGATGGTGAGTTCGTAGCCGGGGAAGGCGGCGACTTCGTCGAACAGGCGCGCGACCGTGGCTTCGGGCAGCACGATGGGCAGCAGGCCGTTCTTGAAGCAGTTGTTGAAGAAGATGTCGGCGTAGCTGGGCGCGATCAGTGCGCGAAAGCCGTACTGGTCGATGGCCCAGGGCGCATGCTCGCGGCTGGAGCCGCAGCCGAAGTTCTTGCGCGCCAGCAGCACCGAAGCGCCCGCGTAGCGCGGCTGGTTGAGCACGAAGTCGGGGTTGGGCTTGCGCACGGCCGGGTCCTGGCCGGGCTCGCCCTTGTCGAGGTAGCGCCACTCATCGAACAGGTTGGGGCCGAAGCCCGTCTTGCGGATCGACTTGAGGAACTGCTTGGGAATGATGGCGTCGGTGTCGACGTTCTCGCGGTCCATCGGGGCGACCAGCCCCTTGTGGAGGGTGAACTTCTGCATGTCGATGGCGCTTACTTGGAGATGTCCTGGATTTTTTCGCCGGCTTTCTCGATGCCGCGGCCCGTGGCCTGACCGGCTTTCTCGATGCCGCGCCCGGTGGCTTGGCCGGCTTCCTTGGCGTCTGCCTTGACGCCCTGCCAGGTGTTGCATGCCGCCAGCGAGAGCGACAGCGTCAGCGCGGTGACCATCCAGAGAGGGGATTTCATGCGGGTCTCCTGAAGTTGCGGTGGGTCAGGCGAGGGTGCGCACGTCCACGAAATGGCCGTGCACCGCGGCCGCGGCCGCCATGGCCGGCGACACGAGGTGGGTGCGGCCACCAGCGCCCTGGCGGCCTTCGAAGTTGCGGTTGCTGGTGGAGGCGCAGCGCTCGCCGGGCTCCAGGCGGTCGGCGTTCATGGCCAGGCACATGCTGCAGCCCGGCTCGCGCCATTCGAAGCCGGCGGCCTTGAAGATCTCGTGCAGGCCTTCGCGTTCGGCCTGTGCCTTCACCAGGCCGGAACCCGGCACCACCATTGCCAGCCGCACGTTCTTGGCGACCTTCTGGCCCAGCTTCTTGACCATGGCCGCGGCCTCGCGCATGTCCTCGATGCGGCTGTTGGTGCACGAGCCGATGAACACCTTGTCGACGAAGATGTCGTTCAGGGGCTTGCCGGGCTCCAGGCCCATGTACTGCAGCGCGCGCTCGATGGCGCCGCGCTTGCTGGCGTCCTTTTCCTTGTCGGGGTCGGGCACGCGGGCGTCGATGCCCAGCACCATCTCGGGCGAGGTGCCCCAGGTGACCTGCGGCACGATCTTCGTGGCGTCGAGTTCGACCACGGTGTCGAACGTCGCGTCGGGGTCCGAGTGCAGGCTGCGCCAGTAGGCGACGGCCTGGTCCCATTCCACGCCATTGGGCGAGAGCGGGCGGCCCTTGAGGTAGTCGATGGTCTTGTCGTCCACGGCCACCAGGCCGGCGCGCGCGCCGGCCTCGATGGCCATGTTGCACACGGTCATGCGGCCTTCCATCGACAGCGCGCGGATGGCGCTGCCGGCGAACTCGATGGTGTAGCCCGTGCCGCCTGCCGTGCCGATGCGCCCAATGATGGCCAGCACGATGTCCTTGGCGGTGACGCCCTTGGCCAACTGGCCTTCCACCTTGATCAGCAGGTTCTTGGCCTTCTTGGCCAGCAGGGTCTGCGTGGCCAGCACATGCTCGACTTCGCTGGTGCCGATGCCGTGCGCCAGCGCGCCGAAGGCGCCGTGCGTGCTGGTGTGCGAGTCGCCGCAGACGACCGTCATGCCGGGCAGTGTGGCGCCGTTCTCGGGGCCGATCACGTGCACGATGCCTTGCCGCTGCGACAGGAAGGGGAAGAACGCGGCCGCGCCGAACTCGGCGATGTTGGCGTCCAGCGTGGTGATCTGTTCCTTGCTGATCGGGTCGGCGATGCCGGCGTAGCCACGCTCCCAGCCGGTGGTGGGCGTGTTGTGGTCGGCCGTGGCGACGACCGAGCTCACGCGCCAGACCTTGCGGCCGGCCTGGCGCAGGCCTTCATAGGCCTGGGGGCTGGTCACCTCGTGCACGAGGTGGCGGTCGATGTAGAGGACGGCGGTGCCGTCTTCTTCGGTGTGGACGACGTGTTCGTCCCAGATCTTGTCGTAGAGCGTGCGTCCCATGGCTTGTCTCACAGGGCCTCTGTGGGCCGGGCAAACATTTTAGGCGTCGGAGCGAAAAAAGACGCCCGCCGCGGCTGGATGCCGCGGCGGGCGCAGGGTCAGGTGAAGGGGCGCGGGGGCCGCGTCACTTCTTGACGCCGGGCACGTCGCGGCGCGGCGAGCCGGTGAACAGCTGGCGCGGGCGGCCGATCTTGTACTCGGGGTCGCTGATCATTTCGTTGAGTTGCGCGATCCAGCCCACGGTGCGGGCCAGCGCGAAGATGCCGGTGAAGAGGTTGACCGGAATGCCGATGGCGCGCTGCACGATGCCCGAGTAGAAGTCCACGTTCGGGTAGAGCTTGCGCTGCACGAAGTAGTCGTCTTCCAGGGCGATCTTCTCGAGCTGCTTGGCCAGCTTGAACAGCGGGTCGTTGCCCAGGCCCAGCTCTTCCAGCACCTCGTTGCAGGTTTCCTGCATGAGCTTGGCGCGCGGGTCGTAGTTCTTGTACACGCGGTGACCAAAGCCCATGAGCTTGACGCCGGAGTTCTTGTCCTTGACCTTCTCCATGAACTCGCCGACCTTGGCCACGCCGCCGTTGCGCTGGATGTCTTCCAGCATGTTCAGGCAGGCCTCGTTGGCGCCGCCGTGGGCGGGGCCCCAGAGGCAGGCCACGCCGGCCGCGATGGCGGCGAAGGGGTTGGTCCCCGAGGAGCCGCACAGGCGTACGGTGGAGGTGGAGGCGTTCTGCTCGTGGTCGGCGTGCAGGATGAAGATGCGGTCGAGCGCGCGCTCGAGCACCGGGTTGACCTTGTAGTCCTCGCAGGGCACGCCGAACATCATGCGCAGGAAGTTGCCGGCGTAGGACAGCTCGTTGCGCGGGTACATGTAGGGTTGGCCGACGCCGTACTTGTAGGCCATGGCCACCAGCGTGGGCATCTTGGCGATCAGGCGGATGGCCGCGATCTCGCGATGCTGCGGGTTATTGATGTCGGTGCTGTCGTGATAGAAGGCCGACAGGCCGCCCACCAGGCCCGTGAGCACGGCCATGGGGTGCGCGTCGCGGCGGAAGCCGCGCAGGAAGAACTGCATCTGCTCGTTGACCATGGTGTGGTTGGTCACGAGCTTGTGGAAATCGGTGCGCTGCTTCTCGTCGGGCAGCTCGCCGTTGAGCAACAGGAAGCAGACGTCGAGGTAGTCGCAGTGCGTGGCGAGCTGTTCGATGGGATAGCCGCGGTACAGCAGCTCGCCCTTGTCGCCGTCGATGTAGGTGATGGCCGACTGGCACGAGGCGGTGGACAGGAAACCCGGGTCATACGTGAACATGCCCGTCTGCGCGTACAGCTTGCGGATGTCGATGACGTCCGGGCCGATGCTGCCGCCGTAGACCGGCAGTTCGACGCTGGGGCTGCCGTTGGAGAACGTCAGGGTGGCTTTGTTGTCGACGAGTTTCATGCGGATTCCTCGGGTGATGGAGTGGAGCGGGCGGCGCGCAGCAAGGCAAGCACTTGCGTCACGTCGTCGCGGTCGATGGCCCCTTCGGGGGGCTTGCGGCCGAGCAGCAGATCGAGCAGGTCGTTGTCCGACAGCTCCATCAGCTGGCCCAAGGCATCGGCCTGTCGCACCGTCAGCTGGTGGGCATGGCGGGCGAAAAAGCGCTCGATGAACAGGTCGTTCTCGAGCAGTCCACGGCGGCACCGCCAGCGCAGCTTGCTGAGGCTGCGCTCGTCGAGCAGGTCGTCAACGGCGGCGGTGGCGTGCATGGCGGGTGGGACGGCGGGCGCGCTCAGACGGCGCGCAGCACCATCATTTCCTTGATCTTGCCGATGGCCTTGGTGGGGTTCAGGCCCTTGGGGCAGACATCGACGCAGTTCATGATGGTGTGGCAGCGGAACAGGCGGTACGGGTCCTCGAGGTTGTCGAGGCGCTCGCTCGTGGCCTGGTCGCGGCTGTCGGCGATGAAGCGGTAGGCCTGCAGCAGACCGGCGGGGCCGACGAACTTGTCCGGGTTCCACCAGAAGCTCGGGCAGCTGGTGGAGCAGCTCGCGCACAGGATGCATTCATACAGGCCGTTGAGCTCTTCGCGCTCCTCGGGCGACTGCAGGCGCTCCTTCTCCGGGGGGATGCTCTCGTTGACCAGGTAGGGCTTGATGCTGTGGTACTGCTTGAAGAACAGCGTCATGTCGACGATCAGGTCGCGCACCACCGGCAGGCCGGGCAGGGGCTTCAACACGATGTCGCCCTTGAGCGTGTTCATGTTGGTCAGGCAGGCCAGGCCGTTCTTGCCGTTGATGTTCATCGCGTCCGACCCGCAGACGCCTTCGCGGCAGGAGCGGCGGAACGAGATGGACGGGTCCACGGCCTTGAGCTTCATCAGCGCGTCGAGCAGCATGCGCTCGTGGCCGTCCAGTTCGACCTGGATGGTCTGCATGTACGGCTTGGCGTCCTTCTCGGGGTCGTAGCGGTAGATCTTGAATGTGCGAAGCATGTGGGGCTCTCCGGGGGCGTGCTCAGAACGTGCGAACCTTGGGCGGCACGGATTCGACGGTCAGCGGCTTGAGGTTCACCGGTTTGTAGCTCAGCGAGTTGTCCGCGCTGTGCCACAAGGTGTGCTTCATCCACTCGGCGTCGTTGCGGCCCAGCGGGAACTGCGGATCGTCGGCGGGGCGCTCGTAGTCGTACACGGTGTGCGCGCCGCGGCACTCGCGGCGGGCGGCGGCCGAGGTCATGGTCGCCTGGGCGCACTCGATCAGGTTTTCCACTTCCAGCGCTTCGATGCGCGCGGTGTTGAAGACCTTGGACTTGTCCTTGAGCTCGATCTTGCCCACGCGCTCGCGCATGGCGTTGATCTTCTGCACGCCCTCGTCCATGCCGGCCTGCGTGCGGAACACGCCAGCGTGCTGCTGCATGGCCGAGCGCATGTCGTTGGCAACGTCCTGCGCGTACTCGCCGCTGGTGGTGGCGTCCAGGCGGGCCAGGCGCGAGAGCGTGCGGTCGGCGCCGTCCTTGGGCACCGGCTTGAAGCCCTTGTTCTTGTCGTTGTACTGGACGATGTGGTTGCCGGCCGCGCGGCCGAACACCAGCAGGTCGAGCAGCGAGTTGGTGCCCAGGCGGTTGGCGCCGTGCACGCTCACGCAGGAGCATTCGCCCACCGCGTACAGGCCGTTGACCACCTTCTGGCCGCCCGCGCCGTCGGGCACGACGACCTGGCCATTGACGTTGGTCGGGATGCCGCCCATCTGGTAGTGGATGGTGGGCACGACAGGGATCGGCTCGCGCGTGATGTCCACGTTGGCGAAGTTCACGCCGATCTCGTAGACCGACGGCAGGCGCTTGTGGATGGTGTCGGCGCTGAGGTAGCTGAAGTTCAGCATGACGTAGTCCTTGTTGGGACCACAGCCACGGCCTTCCTTGATTTCCTGGTCCATGCAGCGCGAGACGAAGTCGCGCGGCGCCAGGTCCTTGAGCGTCGGGGCGTAGCGCTCCATGAAGCGCTCGCCCTCGGAGTTGACCAGGAAGGCGCCTTCGCCTCGGCAGCCTTCGGTCAGCAGCACGCCCGCGCCGGCCACGCCGGTGGGGTGGAACTGCCAGAACTCCATGTCCTGCAGCGGGATGCCCGCGCGCGCGGCCATGCCCAGGCCGTCGCCGGTGTTGATGAAGGCGTTGGTGGAGGCCGCGAAGATGCGGCCGGCGCCGCCGGTGGCCAGCAGCGTGGTCTTGGCCTCGAGCAGGTAGACGTCGCCCGTTTCCATTTCGAGCGCGGTCACGCCCACCACGTCGCCCTCGGCGTCGCGCACCAGGTCAAGCGCCATCCACTCCACGAAGAAGGTGGTGCGAGCGGCCACGTTCTGCTGGTACAGGGTGTGCAGCATGGCGTGGCCGGTGCGGTCGGCCGCGGCGCAGGCGCGCGGCACGGCCTTCTCGCCGTAGTTGGCCGTATGGCCGCCGAAGGGGCGCTGGTAGATGGTGCCGTCGGGGTTGCGGTCGAACGGCATGCCCATGTGCTCGAGCTCGTACACCACCTTGGGCGCTTCGCGGCACATGAACTCGATCGCGTCCTGGTCGCCGAGCCAGTCGGAGCCCTTGATCGTGTCGTAGAAGTGGTAGTGCCAGTTGTCCTCGCTCATGTTGCCCAGCGAGGCGCCGATGCCGCCTTGCGCGGCCACGGTGTGCGAGCGGGTGGGGAAGACCTTGGACAGCACGGCCACCTTGAGGCCGGCGCGCGCCAGTTGCAGCGAGGCGCGCATGCCGGAGCCGCCGGCGCCGACGATGACGACGTCGAACTGGCGCTTGAGAAGGGATGCAGAGGCGGTCATGGCGTCAGAGTCTCCAGAGAACTTGAACGGCCCAGCCCAGGCAAGCCAGGAGCCAGACCAGGGTGAACACGTGCAGCACCAGGCGCAGGCCGGCGGGTTTGACGTAGTCCATCCAGATGTCGCGCACGCCGACCCAGGCGTGGTAGGCCAGCGCAATGAAGACGGCGAAGGTCAGGGCCTTCATCCACTGCGCGGCGAAGATCGCGGCCCAGCTGTCGTAGCCGAGCGGGCCGCTGGTGAACAGCACCTTCACCAGCAGCACGATGGTGAACAGGGCCATGAGGGCGGCGGTGATGCGCTGGGCGAGCCAGTCGCGCGCGCCGTAGTGGGCGCCGGTGACGACGCGCTTGGAACCGTAGTTGACGGACATGGTGTAGGACCTCCCGGCGATCAGTACAGGCCGAACAGCTTGGCGCCCAGCACCACGGTCAGGCCGATGCTCAGCACCAGGGTGACCACGGCGGAGGTCTTGCCGAACTGCTTGCTCACGGCGTCGTGGCTCACGTCCATCCAGAGGTGGCGCAGGCCGGCGATGAAGTGGTGCAGGTAGGCCCAGATGAGCGCCAGCACCACGAGCTTGAGCAGCCAGCCCGGCAGCCAGCCGCCGCCGGCGAAGGCGCTGGTGAAGCGCTCGAAGGAAATTTCGGACGACACCGAGGTGTCGAACAGCCAGACGATCAGGGGCAGGAGCAGGAACATCAGCAGGCCGCTGACGCGGTGCAGGATCGATACCCAGCCGGCCGCGGGCAGGCGGTAGGTGGTCAGGTCCTTGAACGCGTTGATGTTGCGGAACTCAGGCCGCTTGCGGGTCAACTCGGGCATGGGAAGGGCTTTCGTGGGGAAGGCTCTCGGGCGGGGAGAGGGATGTAACCCATTGGTAACCGGGGTCACCGGGGCGGGCAAATTCTATTGCAATGCACCAAGCGATGGACTAAGCCGGGCCCGCTATGCCCGACTGCGCCGTGGTGGTGCGCGGCGGAATCAGCTCAATTCATTGCGGTAGTGCCGGGCGTCGGTGCGGTACAGGCCGCGCCGCAGTTCCATGGGCGTGTCGTTGTAGGTATAGGACAGGCGCTCCACGCTGAGCAGCGGGTGGCCCTCGGGAACGCTCAGGCGCTGGGCGGCGTCGGCGTCGGCCGCCACCGCCTTGATTTTTTCGGCCGCGCGCACCATGCGCACGCCGAAGCGCGATTCGAACAGCGCGTACATCGGGCCGGTGTCGCTGGCCAGGGTGTCGAGCGTGAGGCCCTTGAACGGCCCGCCGGGCAGCCAGATTTCCTCCAGGATGGCCGGCGTGCCGCCGAAGGCCAGCACGCGGCGCACCTGCAGCACGGCGTCGCCGCTGCGCAGGCCCAGCGGGCGCGCCACCTCGGCGGGGGCGCGCAGGCGGCGGCAGTCGATGATGCGGCGCTCGGCCGGGCCCTGGTCGTCCAGCGTGCCCTGGTCGGGCAGCAGGCGCAGGAAGCGGAACTGGATGTGCTGCTCGGCGTGCGTGGCAACGAAGGTGCCCTTGCCCTGGCGGCGCACCAGCAGGTTGTCGGTGGCGAGTTCGTCGATGGCCTTGCGCACCGTGCCCTGGCTCACGCGAAAACGCGCCGCGAGTTCGAACTCGCTCGGGATCATGTCGCCGGGTTTCCATTCACCGGCCTGCAGGCTGCGCAGGATCAGCCCTTTGATCTGCTGGTACAGCGGGCTGAACGCCGGCGCAAGGGCGTCGGGGTCCGGGCTGGGGTCGGGGGAGGTGGGCGTGGTGGCCATGGGAGGGCGTGGTGGCGCCAACATGGGGTGTCGAATCATATCTTATATAAGACATAAGACAAATTGACCGCCTAGGGTTCACCCGGGTAAACTCGCCGACCGTCACCCGACCCGCCCAGCCCGCCCGCCACGCCTTGTCGGCGGGCACCGGCGCCTGCGGCTGCCACGCTTTCCAACCCCATCCCTGGAGTCTTCACCATGACCAAGAAGCCCGTTCGCGTCGCCGTCACCGGCGCCGCCGGCCAGATCGGCTACGCCCTGCTGTTTCGCATCGCCTCCGGCGAAATGCTCGGCAAGGACCAGCCCGTGATCCTGCAACTGCTGGAGATTCCGGACGAGAAGGCCCAGAAGGCGCTCAAGGGCGTGATGATGGAACTGGAAGACTGCGCCTTCCCGCTGCTGGCCGGCATGGAAGCCCACAGCGACCCGATGACCGCCTTCAAGGACACCGACTACGCCCTGCTCGTGGGCGCGCGCCCGCGCGGCCCCGGCATGGAGCGCGCCGACCTGCTGGCCGCCAACGCCCAGATCTTCACTGCCCAGGGCAAGGCCCTGAACGCCGTGGCCAGCCGCAACGTGAAGGTGCTGGTGGTCGGCAACCCCGCCAACACCAACGCCTACATCGCCATGAAGAGCGCGCCGGACCTGCCGCGCGAGAACTTCACCGCCATGCTGCGCCTGGACCACAACCGCGCGGCCAGCCAGATCGCCGCCAAGACCGGTGGCAAGGTCGGCGAGATCCAGAAGCTCACCGTGTGGGGCAACCACTCGCCCACCATGTACGCCGACTACCGCTTCGCCACCATCGGCGGCAAGGCCGTCAAGGACCTGATCAACGACCAGGTCTGGAACGAAACCGTGTTCCTGCCCACCGTGGGCAAGCGCGGCGCCGCCATCATCGAAGCGCGCGGCCTGTCTTCGGCGGCCTCGGCCGCCAACGCCGCCATCGACCACATGCGCGACTGGGCCCTGGGCTCCAATGGCCAGTGGGTCACCATGGGCGTGCCCTCCAATGGCGAGTACGGCATCCCCAAAGACGTGGTGTTCGGCTTCCCGGTCACCACCGAAGGCGGCAAGTACAAGATCGTCGAAGGCCTGGCCATCGACGAATTCAGCCAGAAGTGCATCGACAAGACCCTGGCCGAGCTGCAGGGCGAGCAGGACGGCGTCAAGCACCTCCTGTAATTCCCACCGCGCACGATGGCCGACTGGAACCCCGCGCTGTACAGCCGCTACGAGGACGAACGCACCCGTCCCGCGCGCGAGCTGCTGGCGCGCGTTCCGCTGGCCACGCCGCGTGGGGTGGTGGACCTGGGCTGCGGCCCGGGCAATTCCACCGAGCTGCTGGTGCAGCGTTTCCCCGATGCCCGCGTGACGGGCATCGACAATTCCCCCGCCATGCTCGAGAGCGCGCGCCAGCGCCTGCCGGGCGTGGCCTTTTCCCTGGCCGACATCGCCAGCTGGCGGCCCGAGGGCGCGCCCGACCTCATCTACGCCAACGCCGCCCTGCAATGGGTGCCCGGGCATGAGGCGCTGTTTCCCCGCCTGTTCGCGCTGCTGGCGCCGGGCGGTGTGCTCGCGGTGCAGATGCCGGACAACCTCGACGAGCCCAGCCACCGCCTGATGCGCGAGACCGCGGCCCAGCCGCGCTTCGCCGCAGCCATCGGCGACGCCAGCCGAGTGCGCGAACCGCGCCGACCCATCGCCAGCTACTACGACCTGCTTGCCGGGGACGCCGAGCGGGTGGACGCCTGGCACACGGTCTACCAGCACCGCATGGACTCGGCCGCCGCCATCGTCGAGTGGGTCAGCGCCACGGGGCTGCGGCCCTTCATCGATCCGCTGCAAGAGCACCAGCGCGCGGACTTCCTGGCCGACTACCAGGGCCGCGTGGCCGCCGCCTACCCCACCCGCGCCGACGGCCGACGGCTGCTGGCCTTCCCGCGCCTCTTCCTCGTGGCGCAGCGCCCGTCATGAGCCGCCCGCGCGACATTCTGCTGGGGCCCCAGGCCGGCGCCATCGCGCTGCCGGTCTGCGACCACTACAGCGGCGTCGAGGCGCGCATGCGCAAGAGCCTGGCGCTGCAGGCCGAGCTCACGGCCGAGTTCGGCGCCTGCGTGTTCGACGTCACCCTCGACTGCGAGGACGGCGCCCCGGTGGGCGGCGAGGCCGAGCACGCCGCGCTGGTCACCGAGCTGGTGCTGTCCGCCCCCGCCGACGCCCGGGTCGCGGTGCGCGTGCACGCGGTCGACCACCCGGCCTTCGAGGCCGACGTCGCCCGCATCGTCGGCCGCGCCGGCGCGCGGCTCGCGCACGTGATGCTGCCCAAGGTCGAGACCGTGGCCGATGTCGAGCGCGCCGCCGCGCTGCTCGACGCCGCCGGCGCACCGCAGCTGCCGCTGCACGCGCTCATCGAATCCCCGGCGGCGGTGCACCGCGCCTTCGATATCGCCGCGCACCCGCGCCTGCAGAGCCTCAGTTTCGGCCTGATGGATTTCGTCTCCGCCCACGGCGGCGCCATTCCCTCGGCCGGCATGACCTCCGCGGGCCAGTTCAGCCATCCGCTGGTGCTGCGCGCCAAGGTCGAGATCGCCAGCGCCTGCCACGCGCACGGCAAGGTGCCCGCGCACGGCGTGGTCACCGAGTTCAAGGACCTCGCGGCGCTGCAAAACAGCGCGCGCCGCGCCGCGCACGAACTCGGCTTCACCCGCATGTGGAGCATCCACCCCGACCAGATCCGCCCCATCGTCGCGGCCTTCGCGCCCGCCGCCGACGAGGTGGACGAGGCCGCCACCGTCATCGAGCGCGCCGCCGCCGCGGCCTGGGCCCCCGTGCAGGTGGCCGGCCGCCTGCACGACCGCGCGAGCTACCGCTACTTCTGGCAGGTGCTGGAGCGCGCGCAGCGCACCGGCCGCCGCCTGCCCGAGGCGGTGCACGCCTTGTTCACCTGATCTTTTTTTGCCTGTCCCCACGGAGAACCTGAGATGTCCAACTTCCTCGCCGACTACCGCGCCCACGCCGCCGAACGCGCCGCGCTGGGCATCCCGCCGCTGCCGCTGTCCGCGCAGCAGGTGGCCGAGCTGATCGAGCTGATCAAGAACCCGCCGGCCGGTGAAGACGCCTTCCTGCTGGACCTGCTCACCCACCGCGTGCCGCCGGGCGTGGACGACGCCGCCAAGGTCAAGGCCAGCTTCCTGGCCGCCGTGGCGCACGGCGACCTCAAGGTCGGCCTGGTGAGCAAAGCCAAGGCCACCGAGCTGCTGGGCACCATGGTGGGCGGCTACAACGTGCACCCGCTGATCGAGCTGCTCGACGACGCCGAGGTGGCCGCCGTGGCCGCCGACGGCTTGAAGAAGACGCTGCTGATGTTCGACTACTTCAACGACGTCGCGGCCAAGGCCAAGGCCGGCAACGCCAAGGCGCAAGAGGTGATGAAGAGCTGGGCCGACGCCGAGTGGTTCACCAGCCGCCCCGAGGTGCCGAAGTCCATCACCGTGACCGTCTTCAAGGTGCCCGGCGAAACCAACACCGACGACCTGTCGCCCGCGCCCGACGCCTGGAGCCGCCCCGACATCCCGCTGCACTACCTGGCGATGCTCAAAAACACGCGCCCCGACGCGGCCTTCAAGCCCGAGGAAGACGGCAAGCGCGGCCCGATGCAATTCATCGACGACCTGAAGAAGAAGGGCCACCTCGTGGCCTACGTGGGCGACGTGGTGGGCACGGGCTCCAGCCGCAAGTCGGCCACCAACTCGGTGATCTGGGCCACCGGCCAGGACATCCCCTTCGTGCCCAACAAGCGCTTCGGTGGCGTCACGCTCGGCGGCAAGATCGCGCCGATCTTCTTCAACACGCAGGAAGACTCGGGCTCGCTGCCGATCGAGGTGGACGTCTCCCAGCTGGAGATGGGCGACGTGATCGAGGTGCTGCCCTACGACGGCAAGCTCACCAAGAATGGCAGCACCGTCGCCGAGTTCAAGCTCAAGAGCGACGTGCTGTTCGACGAGGTGCGTGCCGGCGGCCGCATCAACCTCATCATTGGCCGCAGCCTCACCGCCAAGGCGCGTGAATTCCTGGGCCTGCCGGCGTCCACCGTGTTCCGCCTGCCGCAGGCGCCGGTGGCCAGCAAGGCCGGCTTCACCCTGGCGCAGAAGATGGTGGGCCGCGCCGTCGGCCTGCCCGAAGGCCAGGGCGTGCGCCCCGGCACCTACTGCGAGCCGCGCATGACCACCGTGGGCAGCCAGGACACCACCGGCCCCATGACGCGCGACGAACTGAAGGACCTGGCCTGCCTGGGCTTCAGCGCCGACATGGTGATGCAGTCCTTCTGCCACACCGCCGCCTACCCCAAGCCGGTGGACGTGAAGACCCACCGCGAGCTGCCGGCCTTCATCAGCAACCGCGGCGGCGTGGCCTTGCGCCCCGGCGACGGCGTGATCCACAGCTGGCTCAACCGCCTGCTGCTGCCCGACACCGTGGGCACCGGCGGCGACTCGCACACCCGCTTCCCGATCGGCATCTCGTTCCCGGCCGGCTCCGGCCTGGTGGCCTTCGGCGCCGCCACCGGCGTGATGCCGCTGGACATGCCCGAGTCGGTGCTGGTGCGCTTCAAGGGCCAGATGCAGCCGGGCGTGACCCTGCGCGACCTGGTGCACGCCATTCCCTACGCCGCCATCAAGGCGGGCTTGCTGACCGTGGCCAAGGCCGGCAAGAAGAACATCTTCTCGGGCCGCATCCTCGAGATCGAGGGCCTGCCCGATCTGAAGGTCGAACAGGCCTTCGAGCTGTCCGACGCCTCGGCCGAGCGCTCGGCCGCCGGCTGCACGATCAAGCTCAACAAAGAGCCCGTGATCGAGTACCTGAACTCGAACGTCGTGCTCATGAAGAACATGATCGCCGAGGGCTACCAGGACAAGCGCACGCTGGAGCGCCGCATCCAGAAGGTGCAGGAGTGGCTGGCGAACCCGCAACTGCTCGAGGCCGACAAGGACGCCGAGTACGCCGCCGTGATCGAGATCGACCTGAACGAGCTCAAGGAGCCCGTGCTCTGCTGCCCCAACGACCCGGACGACGCCAAGCTGCTGTCCGACGTGGCCGGCACCAAGATCGACGAAGCCTTCATCGGCTCGTGCATGACCAACATCGGCCACTTCCGCGCCGCGGCCAAGCTGCTCGGTGGCCAGCGCGACATCCCGGTCAAGCTGTGGGTGGCACCGCCCACCAAGATGGACGAGAGCGAGCTCATCAAGGAAGGCCACTACGCCGCCTTCGGCACGGCCGGCGCACGCACCGAAATGCCGGGCTGCAGCCTGTGCATGGGCAACCAGGCCCAGGTGCGCGAAGGCGCAACTGTGGTGTCCACCAGCACCCGCAACTTCCCCAACCGCCTGGGCAAGAACACCAACGTGTTCCTGGCCTCGGCCGAGCTGGCGGCCATCGCCTCCAAGCTGGGCCGCATCCCGACCGTGGCCGAGTACCACGCCGAGATGGGCATCATCAACCAGGACGCCGCCAGCGTGTACCGCTACATGAACTTCGACCAGATCGAGGAGTACGCGGAAACGGCCAAGGGCGTGACGGTCTGAGACCGGGCGGCCGGCAGGCCGCGCTGAAACGGCAATGGCGCCACCTGAAAGGGTGGCGCCATTGTTTTGGCGGGTGCAGCGCTGCCGGTAGGGCCACGCCGCTTGGCCTCGACCCTAAGGTCACAAGGCAATCCCGCGCTTGGCGGCCACCGCTTTGATGGCTTTTTCATGATCGAGCGCAGCTGTGCTGATGATGTCCAGTTCGTCCATTCGGGCCAACTCGTCAGCGGTGGCGGCGCCCGCAGTCTTTTTCGGAAGCAGACTCGACCATTCCTTCACAGCTTGCGTGTGCCGCTGGTATTGGAGGTCTTTGCTCATCGACAGCAGGCTCCGCTGCGCTTGAGGATCCGTGATTCGCGCGAGCTGCCGCTCAAGGTCTGCAATGGCCGTGGTTTGTTCGGCCATCAGATTCCCTCTCAGTTGGCTCTTCTTTTGTTCGGCCGCCCGTGCCAGGTCGTGTTGGCGGTATGTCTCCTGCTGCGCCAAGCGATCGTCGGCTTTCTGGTTCCGCGGCTTGACCGGCCGCGATGGGACTGGCTGCGACCGCTGCTGCGGTTTGGCCGGCGGCGAGAGGACCGGTTGCGGTGTCGCGCCCTTGCGCTGCTGTTGATTGGCCAATGGTTGTGGCGATGCCTTCGGCTGGGGCGCAGGGACGGCGTCCTCCGTCACGGACATTTCGATCGCTTTTTGTGAATCCGTGGCCGACACTTCGGCGCTGGAATCGGCCCCGTCTTCATCGGAGGAGCTGCCGCCATCCGTGTCGGGGTCGTCGGTGCGCAGGGATCGGGGAATCTGCTTGCCCGAGCCGGAAATCGTGGCGTCGCCATCGCTCGGTTGGCTCTTGATCGAGCGCGAATCCGATTCCTCCATCTCCGAGTGCTCAAGTGAAGATGCCTTGCGACCGTTTCTTCGGGTCAGCGGGTCGAACGTCGGGCTGTCGTGAGGGGCCGATTGCTCTTTGTCGAGCTTCAACCTGGTGAGCTCGGCCTGCTTCGTGGCATCGGCCCGGCGCGCCAACGCAGACGCCTTGAGGGCCTGAATATCCAAAGGCGCTGCCGCGCTGTCGAGCAAACCGGCCGAAGCACCGATCTTTTGTGTCTCTTTCAAGGCGTCGATGCCTTGGTCGAAAAAGAGGTCGAGCAGCGGCTTGACGGCATCCGGCGACAGCCCTTGTTTCACACATTCCCGCAAGACAAGTTCATGCATGCCCAGGCAGAACAGGCCCAACTGGGTCTGTTGCTCTATTTGCAGCTGGGCTTTGTCGACAACGCTGGGCGTGACACTGGGCGCGGCGCTGGGAGTCGGGTGCAGGTTCGGGGGGATTCCTGCGTCGGGTATATCAAAGAAGGGATTGGGCGTCTCGGGTGGCGTTGCCGGGCCGGGCCCGCCGGCCGCGGGACCCTGGCTCAGTGGAGTGGGGGAATCTGTTGGGCCGAATATCCGAGGTACGGCCTGCCCATCGGCGGTGAAGCCGGCATATCGGCCGGTGCCCCTGTCCTTGTCCAGCCAATCGAAGGGGTTCTCGCCTGGCGCAGGCCCCTCGAACGCCAGATTGGAGGCGTTGAGGTTGACCGGGGGTTGATGATGGTCCGCAAAAACCCGAGGGTCGCCAGGGGGAGCCGTATGGCTGCTGGCCGCTGGTGTCTCGACCGGTCGCGTTCGTTCCATGACGCCCTGGGACGAGCCTCGCGGCGGAACCTCTGGCGGGCGGCGACTGTTGGGGTTGTGCGCAAGCGCGGGAAAGCGGGTTCCGGTGGTTTTGGGGATCATGGGCAGTCAGGCTCAGTTATGGGGCGCGAGCAAGCGATGGGGTTCGGCATCAGCCCCAGGTCGCTGCGCCGCCCGGGCTTAGGACGGATGGCTTCGGGGTCGGGGGCGGCGTGTCGCTGTGCAGCTCCTCCCGCCACTCCTTGACCTGCGCCACCGTGGCGGTGATGAGGTCCGCCAGCCAGGCCGGCCCGTCGGCTTCCTCGCTCGGCGGCGTGGCGGTGAGGCACAGCAGCGTGGTCTTGCGCAGGGGGTGAAAGCCAAAGCGCAGGTTGGGGTGGTCGGCGGTGCTCAGCTGCAGCGCGAGCAGCCGCTCGTGCACCGGGGCGCGCTGCTCGGCCCCGAAGAGCGCGATCTCGGCCAGCAACAGAAAGTGCGGGCGCGGTTCCTTGTGCTGGATTTCGACGTGAACACCGTCCAGGGTGACGGTGTGGCCCTGGCCCAGGGCGAAGGGGTCGGGCAGGCCCAGTTCCAGGCTGGCGCGGTGGCACAAGGTGATCAACTGGTCGGTGTTCATGGCGGGCACCTGGGGTGGCGGTTCGGCTTGAGTGGCCGGTGCCGAGGGCGGGTTCCGGCCGCCCGTGCGGGGCGGCTCGGTCGGATGGCCGGTTCAGGTCATTTCCTGGACCGGCTGACGCGAACACCGGGCTCTGACCACCAGCGCTTGAGCGCCTCTCGCAGCCCGCCTTCCTTTTTCGAGGCGCGCCTGGCCGGCGAGTCCTGGCCGGTGCCAGTCGGCGTTGGCCGCGGCACATCCCCCTGGCTGGCGGAGCGCGTGCGCGCGAAGACGCCCGCCTTCCAGGTGGTGGTGGCGCCCCGTTGCGGGTCTGGCGGCACCGCCGATGCCCTCGCCTGGGGCGGCGCGTGCCTGGCGTTCAGCGCCAGCAGTTCCTTTTTCAGGTCCGGATCGTTGTCGAGGTCGAAGTCGACCCCGTCGAACGCAGAGCGGTTGACGGGGGCTGTGGCCTTCGTGCCCGAGGAACCGTGGGGCGCGCCGCCACCGGGCGCCGGGCCCTCACGGCCGGTGCCGCGGCTCAGGGTGGGCGACAGTTCGCCGCGGGCACCTGCGGCAGGTCCGGCGGGCTTTCTCATGGTGGGGGGCAGCGGGTTGCTGTCGGCTTCGGCGAAGCGCTGCTGGGCGCGGGCGGCTTGGTAGTGCTGCTCGAACTCCTGCTTGGCTTCTGCCCACGACGTGCCCTCCGGCGGCGAAAGGTCGAACGAAACGCCTTCAAAGGTGCTGGCTTCTTGCTGGAAGCGGAGCCGAAGTTCCGCTGGCGTGCCCGACCTGCCGCTGCCCGGCGGGCGCGCCGCCGCGCCGGTAGGGGCCCGCGGTGCGGCGGGCCGCGGGAGCCCCGCGCCGCCAAACCTCAGGTTGGACGCGTGCTGCTCGATGGGTGGCGACGAGGACGCGGCGCCGGGCGTGGTCGCGGGCCCGACGGGGGGCTGGGTGGCCGGTGTGGTGGGCGCGGGGCCCCGAGCGCCCCGGGGTGCTGGCGGCAACACCGTGGGGCGAACAGCAGGGGAGTGGGTGAGGGAGACCGGCATAGAGACCTCGGGGGTGAAGAAACAGGGCGGACGCGCTGGGCGGGTCGGTCCCGCGTCGCTGCGCCCACTGGCGGTGCATAGGCCAGTGCTGTTTGGTCGGGTGCTTGCCGAAGGCGGTTCCAGCCGGCCACCCCCCCAGGGCCCGACCAGATGGCCGAGTGCGGACGGCCAGCGCCGCGCCGCCCGATGGTTCAGGCCGTCGGCGCCATGGCGCGCAGCCGCTCGGCCGTGGCCTCGTCGGCCGGGAAGAAGGTCTCCAGCGCCAGTTCCTGCAGGGTGATGTCCACCGCCGTGCCGAACACGGTGGTGGTGCTGATCAGGTTCAGCTCTCCGAGCGGCGTGTCGAGGCGAAAGGGCATGAGCACGCCCAGGTGCTCGCCGGGCAGGGCGTGGTGGCCGTCGCCGTGGCCGCCGGCCGGGGCGGGCAGGGCGCGCAGTTCCTCGGCCAACTCGGCCAGGGCGGCGTCGCCGGTGGTGGCGATCTGCTGGCGCAGGCGCTCCAGCAGGTGCTCGCGCCACTGTGGCAGGTTGTGGATGCGCGGCGCCAGGCCTTGTGGGTGCAGGCTCAGGCGCAGCACGTTCACGGGCGGCTGCAGCAGTTGCGGCGCCATGCCTTGCATCAGCAGCGGCACCAGCCGGTTGTGCATCACCAGGTTCCAGTGCCGGTCCATGGCCAGCGCGGGCCAGGGCTCGTGCGCGTCCAGGATGCGCTGCACGGCGGCGCGCGCCGCCGCCATGGCCGGGTCGTCGAGCGTGCGCTCGCGGTACATGGGCGCGAAGCCGGCCGCCACCAGCAGGGCGTTGCGCTCGCGCGGCGGCACCTGCAGGCGCTCGGACAGGCGCATCACCATCTCGCGGCTGGGGCTGGCGCGGCCGGTTTCCACGCAGCTCAGGTGGCGCGTGGAGACCTCCGCCTGCAGGGCGAGCTCGAGCTGGCTCAGGCGGCGGCGCTGGCGCCAGTGGCGCAGGTGGTCCCCGAAGGGCAGGGGGGCGGCGTGGTGGGGGCGGTGGGCGTGCATGGCCGCATGGTAGGCCGGGTGGGGGCGGCGGCCATGACCTGGCAGGTCATGGACCCGCTGCGGGGTCGCCGACACGATGGGCGCCATGTTCAACCCCCTCAGGAGCCCCACATGAGCCTCTCGACCTTGCGCCTCTCCACCACCCACCTGCGCCGCGTGCTCGCGCTGGACGCCATCTCGGGCGCCGGCGCCGCCGTGCTGCACCTGGCCTTCGCCGGTTCGCTGGCCGGCTGGCTCGGCCTGTCCCAGGGCCTGATCACCGCCGCCGGCTGGGCGCTGCTGGCCTATGTGGCGCTGGCGGCCATCCTGGCGCGCCAAGTGGCGCCCGCGCGCGGACCGCTGATGGTGCTGATCGTGGGCAACGTCCTGTGGGGCGTCGCCTGCCTGGCGCTGGCCTGGGGCGGTGACAGCGGCGTGACGGCGCTGGGCCAGGCCTACCTGACGGTGCTGGCGGTGGCGGTGCTGGCTTTGGCCGACCTGGAGTTCCTGGGCTGGCGCGCGCCGGTCCAGCGCCTGGCGGTCTGATTCCAGCAGGCACCCCCGGGGCAAATCGCCGCCGCGCTTGCGGTGGCGCCAGAAGATCGCAGAATGGCCCTTGACCCGCATGGAACGATCTTCAGGAGCCACCGCATGGACGCCCCCACGAGCTACGCCCACCCCTTCGCCCAGACCGTCAAGACCTTCACCCCCGCGGCCGGCAAGACCGGCCGCCTCTATTCCCTGCCGGCGCTGGCGCGCGAGTTTCCCAACGTCAAGCGCCTGCCGCATTCCATCCGCATCGTGCTGGAAAGCGTGCTGCGGCACTGTGACGGCGAGCGCGTGACGCGCGAGCACGTGGCGCGGCTGGCCAACTGGAAGCCCCAGGCGGCGCGCACGGACGAAATCCCCTTCACCGTGGCGCGCGTGGTGCTGCAGGACTTCACCGGCGTGCCCCTGCTGGCCGACCTGGCCGCCATGCGCAGCACCGCCCAGCGCCTGGGGCGCGACCCCAAGCGCATCGAGCCCCTGGTGCCGGTGGACCTGGTGGTGGACCACTCGGTCATGGTCGACCACTACGGCACCAAGGACGCCCTGGACCTGAACATGAAGCTGGAGTTCATGCGCAACCTGGAGCGCTACGGCTTCATGAAGTGGGGCATGCAGGCCTTCGACACCTTCGGCGTGGTGCCGCCGGGCTTTGGCATCGTGCACCAGGTGAACCTGGAGTACCTGGCGCGCGGCGTGCACCTCAAGGGCGGGCTGTACTACCCCGACACGCTGGTGGGAACCGACAGCCACACCACCATGATCAACGGCATCGGCGTGGTGGGCTGGGGCGTGGGCGGCATCGAGGCCGAGGCCGCCATGCTGGGTCAGCCGGTGTACTTCCTCACGCCCGACGTGGTGGGCTTCGAGCTCACGGGCCGTCTGCGCGGCGGCGTCACCGCCACCGACCTGGTGCTCACCGTCACCGAGATCCTGCGCCGGCACAAGGTGGTGGGCAAGTTCGTGGAGTTCTTCGGCGAGGGCACGGCCTCGCTCACGCTGCCCGACCGCGCCACGATCGCCAACATGGCGCCCGAGTACGGCGCCACCATGGGCTTCTTCCCGGTGGACGGCAGGACGCTGGAGTACTTCCGCGGCACCGGCCGCAGCGCCGCCGAGATCGACGCCTTCGAGGCGTACTTCAAGGCCCAGGGCCTGTTCGGCGTGCCGCAGCGCGGCGACATCGACTACTCGCAGGTGATCACGCTGGACCTGGGAACGGTGGCGCCCAGCCTGGCGGGTCCCAAGCGCCCGCAGGACCGCATCGAACTCGGTCACGTGTCGCGCCGCTTCACCGAGTTGTTCAGCGCGCCCATGGAGCAGGGCGGCTTCAAGCAGCCGCCGGGCAGGCTGGCGCAGGCCTTTCCCGCCGGCAAGGGTGTGGACGTGAAGAACGGCGACGTGCTGATCGCCGCCATCACCAGCTGCACCAACACCAGCAACCCGGGCGTGCTGCTGGCCGCCGGCCTGCTGGCCAAGAAGGCGGTGGAAAAGGGCCTCAAGGTGCAGCCGCACATCAAGACCTCCCTGGCGCCGGGCTCGCGCATCGTCACCGAGTACCTCACCAACACCGGCCTGCTGCCCTACCTGGAGCAACTGGGCTTCGCGCTGGCGGGCTATGGCTGCACCACCTGCATCGGCAACGCGGGTGACCTGGCGCCTGAGCTCAACGCCGTCATCACCGACAACGACCTGGTTTGCGCGGCGGTGCTGTCGGGCAACCGCAACTTCGAGGCGCGCATCCACCCCAACATCAAGGCCAACTTCCTGGCCAGCCCGCCGCTGGTGGTGGCCTACGCCATCGCGGGCACCGTCACCACCGACCTGATGACGCAGCCGGTGGGCACCGGCACCGGCGGTCAGGCCGTGTACCTGGGCGACATCTGGCCCACCAGCGACGAGATCCATGCGCTGATGAAGAGCGCCATGAACGGCAAGGCCTACCGCGACAACTACGCCCGCGTGAAGACCGAGCCCGGCGAGCTGTGGGAGCGCATCCCGGGCCTGAGCGGCACCACCTACGACTGGCCCAAGAGCACCTACATCGCCGAGCCACCGTTCTTCCAGGGCTTCGCGCTGGACGCGGTGGACGCCCAGCGCCCGGTGGCCGTGCACGGCGCGCGCATCATGGCGCTGTTCGGGGACTCCATCACCACCGACCACATCTCGCCGGCCGGCAGCATCAAGGCCTCTTCGCCCGCCGGCCTGTGGCTGCAGGCGCACAAGGTGCTGCCGGCCGACTTCAACAGCTACGGCGCGCGCCGCGGCCACCACGAGGTGATGATGCGCGGCACCTTCGCCAACGTGCGCATCAAGAACCTGATGATCCCGCCGCGGGCCGACGGCACGCGCGAGGAGGGCGGTTTCACCCTGCACCAGCCCTCGGGCGACAAGCTGCCCATCTACGACGCCGCCATGCGCTACGTGGCCGACGGCGTGCCCACGGTCATCTTCGCCGGCGAGGAGTACGGCACAGGCTCCAGCCGCGACTGGGCGGCCAAGGGCACGCAGCTGCTGGGCATCAAGGCCGTGGTGGCGCGCAGCTTCGAGCGCATCCACCGCAGCAACCTGGTGGGCATGGGCGTGCTGCCGCTGCAGTTCAAGCCGGGCGATTCCTGGGAGTCGCTGGGCCTGCGCGGCGACGAAACCATCGCCGTGGTGCCGCACCCCGAGCTGACGCCGCAGAGCGACGCCACGCTGGTGATCACCCGTCCCGACGGTCAGCGGCGCGAGATCACCGTCACCCTGCGCATCGACACGCCCGTCGAGGTGGACTACTACCGGGCGAACGGCATCCTGCCCTACGTGCTGCGGCAATTGTTGACCGCTTGAGCCGGTCGGCGCATCGCGGCATCATGTGACCCACAGCTTCTTCGTCGGGGGTCGCGATGCGAAAGACAGCGAAGTACAGCCCCTCGCGCCGCGCGGCCCCGCCGGTCGACGCGCGGCCGGGGGCGCAGGCCATCGAGCCGGCCGCCGAGGCGGCCGTGCCAGCGCGGCCCGTTCGCCGCTGGCGCGGCGCCCTGGCGCGCGGCGCAGCCAGCCCCCGCGTCATGTGGGCGGCCATCGCCCTGCTGTCCATCGCCCTGATCGTGCTGGTGTGGCAGCGCCAGGCGGGCGGCGCCGCCGCGCTCACGCAGAAGGACATCGACGCCGCCGTGCTGCGCACGCTCACCACCCAGGTGATGCCCTCGCCGGCCGCGCGCGCGGCCGAGAAGATCCGCCCCGCCGTGGTGCGTGTGCTGTCCTACGGCAAGGACGAGAAGGGCAAGGAGACCGAGCAAGGGGTGGGCACCGGTGTGGTGATCATCGACAAGGGCGTGATCCTGACCAACCTGCACGTGGTGCAGGGCGCCGACCGGCTCAAGATCACCTTCGCCGACGGCAGCGAATCGGGCGCCACCGTCACCGGGGCGCAGCCCGAGAACGACCTGGCCGTGCTGCAGGCCCAGACCATCCCCGACGACCTGATCGCGGCCACCCTTCGCTCCACCAACGACCTGAACGCCGGCGACCAGGTGGTGGCGGTGGGCTTTCCCTTCGGCATCGGGCCCTCGGTGTCGGCCGGCGTCATCTCCGGCTTCGACCGCGAGTTCAAGTCGCCCGAGGGCAAGCAGGTCATCGGCAACCTGATCCAGTTCGACGCCGCGGCCAACCCCGGCAATTCCGGCGGCCCGCTGGTCACCATGGACGGCGAGGTGGTCGGCATCGTCACCGGCATCCTCAACCCCACCAGCGCCCGCACCTTCGTGGGCATCGGTTTTGCCGTGCCCATCGAAAGCGCCGCCAGCGCCGCGGGCCTGCCCCCGTTCTGAGCCCCTCATCCACCGACCGGAGCCCTTCATGAGCGACACCAACGCCCCCGAGACCGCCCAGCTGATGGAGGAGATCCTCTATGAGGTCAAACGCGTGGTCGTCGGCCAGGACCGTTTCCTCGAGCGCGTGATGGTGGCGCTGCTGGCGCAGGGCCACCTGCTGGTGGAGGGCGTGCCCGGTCTGGCCAAGACGCTTACCGTGAAGACGCTGGCCGAGGCGATCCAGGGGCGCTTCAAGCGCATCCAGTTCACGCCCGACCTGGTGCCGGCCGACCTGGTCGGCACGCGCATCTACAACCAGAAGACCGGCGATTTCAGCACCGCGCTCGGCCCGGTGTTCGCCAACCTGCTGCTGGCCGACGAGATCAACCGCGCGCCGGCCAAGGTGCAGAGCGCGCTGCTCGAGGTGATGCAGGAGCGCCAGGTGACCATCGCGGGCGAGACCCACCCCGTGCCGCGCCCCTTCGTGGTGATGGCCACGCAGAACCCGATCGAGACCGAAGGCACCTACCCGTTGCCCGAGGCGCAGGTGGACCGTTTCATGATGAAGGTGCTGGTGGACTACCCGAGCGACGAGGAGGAGTACGTCATCGTCGAGCGCGTCACCGGTCCCGCGGTGCGGGTGAACGCGGTCGCCACCACCGAGCAGCTGGCCGCGCTGCAGGCGGTGTGCCGCGAGGTCTACGTGGACCCCTCGCTGGTGCAGTACGCGGTGCGCCTGGTGTCGGCCACGCGCAGCCCGGACAAGCACGGCATCAAGGACATGGCCGGTCTCATCACCTTCGGCGCCAGTCCGCGCGCCACCATCGGCCTGGTGGAGGGCGCTCGCGCCCTGGCCATGTTGCGCGGCCGCGCTTATGCCCTGCCCGAGGACATGGTCGACCTGGTGCCCGACGTGCTGCGCCACCGCGTGGTGCTGTCCTACGAAGGCCTGTCCGAGGGCCTCAGCAGCGAGGCGCTGATCGCGCGCATCATGAAACACATCCCGCCGCCGGCGCGGCCCCTGGAAGCCGAGAGGCGGGCGGCCTGACATGTTCAAGCGCCTGTTCGGCCAAGCCCCCGCCGTCCCGCCGGGCGACGCGGCGAGGTCGCCCGCCGCGCAGCGCGCCGATGCGCTGCTGCGCCAGTTGGAGTGGACCGTGCTGCGCCGGCTCGACGGCCTGCTGCAGGGCCACTACAAGACCCTCATGCGCGGCAGCGGCCTGGACCTGGCCGACCTGCGCGAGTACCAGCTGCACGACGATGTGCGCCACATCGACTGGAACGTCACCGCGCGGCTGCAGCAGCCGCACGTGCGGGTGTTCACCGAGGACCGCGAGATGGCGGCCTGGTTCCTGCTCGACCTCAGTCCCTCGGTGGACTTCGGCTCGGGCGAGCAGCGCAAGAGCGACGTGCTGCTGCGCTTCACGGCGGTGCTGGCGCGTCTCATCTCGGGCCAGGGCAACCGAGTGGGCGCCATGGTGTACGGCTCGCGCGGCCGCGCGCGGGTGGAGGCCATGCTGCCGGCGCGCGGCGGGCGCCTGCACGTGCTGCGCCTGCTGCAGATGCTGATGCCCGCCTCGACGGGGAAAGCGCCCGCGCCCGCCGGCACCGCCGCCACGCGCCTGGGCGACCTGCTGCGCGGCGCCGTCTTCACCGTGCGCCAGCGCAGCACCGTTTTCGTGGTGTCCGACTTCATCAGCCAACCCGGCTGGGAACGGCCGCTGGGCGAGCTGGCGCGCCGCCACGACGTGGTGGCCGTGCGCCTGGTCGACCCGCTGGAGCTGGAGCTGCCCGACCTGGGCCTGATCCCCATCCGCGACGCCGAAACCGGCGAGCAGATCGAGGTCGACACGAGCGACAAGGGCTTTCGCCAGCGCTTCGCGCGCATCGCCGCGCAGCGCGAGGCGCAGTTGCGCGACAGCCTGGCGCGCGCTGGCGTGGACACGCTGGAACTCGCCACCGACGAGGACCTGAGCGACGCGGTGCTGCGCTTCGTGGACCTGCGCGAGCGGCGCGTGCGCCACGGCGCGCTCGGACGGCCCATGCCCACGCAGCTGCCCCGCCGAACCCGAGAAGGAATGCGAGCATGAACACCGCACGGCCGCCCGAAGGGGCTCGCATCGCAGCGCATCGCGCGGAGGTTTTGCTATGAACGGATGGCTGCCGCCCGTGAGCTTCCTGTGGCCGCAGATGCTGTGGCTGCTGCTGGTCCTGCCGCTGCTGGTGCTGCTCTACCTGTGGCTGCTGCGCCGGCGCCAGCGCACGGCGCTGCGTTACGCCAACCTGTCCATCGTGCGCGAGGCCCTGGGCAAGGGCCCGGGCTGGCGGCGCCACGTGCCGCCGATGCTGCTGTTGCTGGCGCTGGCGGCCATGCTGCTGGCGGCGGCGCGGCCCTCGGCCAGCATCACGCTGCCGTCCACCCAGCAGACCATCATCCTGGCGATGGACGTGTCGGGCAGCATGCGCGCCGAGGACGTGGCGCCCAACCGCCTGGTGGCCTCGCAGAACGCGGCCAAGGCCTTCCTGGCCGAGCTGCCGCGCCACGTGAAGGTGGGCATCGTGGCCTTCGCCGGTTCGGCCCAGGTGGTGCAGCCGATCACCCTCAGCCGCGAGGACCTGGTCACCGCCATCGACAAGTTCCAGCTGCAGCGCGCCACCGCCATCGGCAGCGCCATCGTGGTCTCGCTGTCCGAGCTGTTTCCCGAGCAGCGCATCAGCCTGACCGACATGACCTACAGCCGCAACACCGACCCCTTCGCGCCGCGCGGCCGCTCGCTCGACCAGCCGCGCAACAACGAGGAGAAGGCCTTCCAGCCGGTGGAACCGGGCTCGTACGGTTCGGCCGCGATCATCCTGCTCACCGACGGCCAGCGCACCACCGGCGTGGACACGGCCGAGGCCGCCAAGATGGCGGCCGACCGGGGTGTGCGCGTCTACACCGTGGGCGTGGGCACGGTCGAGGGCGAGGTGATCGGCTTCGAAGGCTGGTCCATGCGCGTGCGCCTGGACGAGGACACCCTCAAGGACGTGGCGCGCACCACCAAGGCCGAGTACTTCTACGCCGGCACCGCCGAGAACCTGAAACAGATCTACCAGTCGCTGAGCTCGCGCTTGACGGTGGAGAAGAAGGAGACCGAGGTCTCCGGGCTGCTGGCCCTGCTGGCGGCGGGGCTGGTGGTGTTGGCGGCGGGGCTGTCGCTGGCGTGGTTCAAGCGGGTGCTTTGAAGAAGGGCCTTGGGCCCCGCGCTGTCGTCAATACTGGCGCAGCAGGTCGTCGTAGGCGGCCTGCAGTTCGGGGATGTGCGGCGAGCATTCCGCCATTTCCCGGGCGACGCCGGCCGCCACGAGCCAGAAGACCAAGCGCAGCAGCTCCACATGGGTGGCGGTGCTCTGCTGTTGCAGGCAGCGCATGCGTTCGGCGTTGTCGCCCGCCCAGAGGAATGCGTTGAGGAAGCGCCCCATGCCGTCGCTGATGAGGATGGTCGGGTTGGCCTGAACCGCTGCGGCGACGAGCTCGATAGGCCCCCACGCGATGGCGGGTGCCAGCGCCCTGGCTGGCGCGGCTTCCCCGGGCATGGGCAAGCCAGGGGCGTTGCGCCCTGGCGTGCGCCACGCAGGCCTGGCCCACAAGACCGATGCCTGTGCTTGCTCTTGCCGGGTCGACGGCTGCCGGCCCGCGCGGAAACGCGCCAGGAAATCGGGCGGCAGGAGCAGCGGTGACTTCAGCTGCTCGATGGTGTAGGGCGGGGGAACCATTGCCTCGGGCAGGTGATAAAACGCATCCTGACCGGCGTGCGCATTGAGCTTGGTGGCAATTCTGTTCAGCGCCCGGCGCACCCTGTTCGGCAATGGGACGCCAGACCTCTTGTTGAGAGGCTGGTCCCTCCTGTATTGCTCGGATCGGAGCAGGTGGATGTGGCGCCAGGCCTGCTGGATGCACAAGACGCGGAAATCCCGGAGTTCAGGCGGCCATTCTTCGCCGCTGTTGCCCGAAGGCAGGGCGTCGGCCAACAGGTTGAAGCGTGCGTCGAGGTGGTGTGTGCTGCGTGGCAGGTGAAAATTGATCAGCATCATGCAGGCGAGAATGGATTTCTCCTGCGCGTACCGCGGAATTTCATCCATTGTTGCCAGGATGCGGTAAACCGCCTCCGTCCTAATGCCCGGCGAATCCGACAGCGGGTTCGTTTTCCCGTGGGCGGTGCCGAGCAGGAGGATGTGGAACGCTTGCGGGTAGTTGGCGCACAGGCTCAGGGCCAGCCCCGCGGACGAATTGCGTTGCCGGACATGGCGGCCGCTCAGCAGTGCTTCAATGGCGTTGAAGACGGCGGGCCGTGAGCGGGCCGGAGGGTGCGCGCGCCCTGTTTGAGGGGCGGTGACGATCGCTTGCGGTGCCTCGAGGGTTTCCGCATGTGCCCTTGCCAGGTCGGTGTATTCAAGGGCCGGTGCCGTTGGCATGGGGACGGCGCTGCTGTGGCGGATCGGTTCGAACAGACGGTCTGGCAATTCGACCTGCTCCAGTTGCTCCTCCGTCCATTGACCTCCAGCGGGTGGGTTGTTGTTGTAGGCGTCGAGCTTGTTTGTGATTTGAGTCAGCGCGGCGGCCCATGCATCGGGCGTCGGGTATTTGTCGAGGTTCTTGAGAATTTTGCGGATGGCGTGGCGTGCTTGGCGCTGGCACAGCTCATGGTAGGCATTCAACTCTGCGGGCCAGACTTCTTCAGGTAGGGCCTTGGCCATTAATTGCAGGCAGCGGCCGCCATTCCGGATGGCTGGCGTCAAGTGCATATTCGCCAGGCACATGCAGGAATATATGGGGTGCCATTGGTGCGGCAATATGAACTCAATCTTCTCGAAGATTGAAAATTGCACGGCCAGCCGGCAGGGCTTTTCAAGCCCCCAACGGGGGTATCCGCCGCTGGAGGCGGCCAGGGTGAGCTTGAAACCTTGGGCGTAGCTGACGCATTTCGACCAGGCGCAGGTGTGATCCGATGGCCTGAGTTTCGCGAACGCCCCAAACAGTGCGGGCACCTGGAGCGCGGAATCCAGGGCAGCGCTCGCGTCGCGGGCGGCGTTGTCGGTCGGGGCCTCCTGTTGGTACCCCGTGACCGTGATGCCAGCGGGATGCGTCGGGTGGGGGACACCGGCGCTCGCTCGTGGGCTGCCCATGCCCGATGGGTAGCCGGGGGAGCCAGTGGTGGTGGTCGCGGTGGCGGTGGTGCGGCAGAGCATGGGACGCAGGGGGCTCGATGGAGCAGGTCAGACGAAGCGGCCACAGAGGTCGTGCGCCGCGGCCATGGCGGAACGGGCGGCGAAGCCCTCGTTCTGGCGGGCGATGCCCTGATGTCCGCCCTCGGCCAGCAGATGGAGCCAGGCGCGGTGGCGCCGCGCATGGTCGTCCAGCCAGGCTTGCAGGCGATGGGCTTGCAGGCCGTGGCGGCACCACACATCCAGCAGGCAAAGGCGCTGCCAAGGCGGGTCCGTGGCGGGCATCGTCAGCAGCGAGCAGCGCATGTGTTCGAAGCCGCCATGGTTCAAGGTGTGATGCCAGGTGGCAGGTGCCACGTGCGCGGCGGGCAGACGGCCCGGTGAGCTCATCAGCGTGAGCCGGTCGTCATCGGCATCGGCGCTGAACCGCAGCAGAACGCCGTCGTCGCTGCGCAGCGCGCGTTCGTTGGGTGAAACGCCGTGAGGCGCGGGGCCGAAGAGCTGTTCGAGCATGAAGGACACGGCGTCTCCCGGTACACGGACGGGGGGCAAGGGCACGACGCTGTGTGGGGCGGGCGCGGGATGCGTTCCCCAGGCACCTTCGTTGCACGAGGCTCGATGAGGCCCAGCCGATACCATTCCCCGCATGAACCTTCCCTTGCTCGTGGCCGGCGCCGGCATCGGCGGACTGGGTGCGGCCCTGGCCCTGGCGCGCCAGGGCCAGGCCGTCACCGTCCTGGAACAGGCCCCTGCGTTCGGCGAGATCGGCGCGGGCCTGCAATTGGGGCCCAACGCGGTGCGCGTGCTGGCCGACTGGGGCCTGCTGCCCGCGCTGCGCGAGGCCGCCGCTTTTCCCGAGGCGCTGCGCGTGCGCGACGCGCGCAGCGGTCGCTCGCTGGGCCAACTGGCGCTGGGCGAAGCCGCCGTGGCGCGCCACGGCCAGGCCTATGCCTGCCTGCACCGCGCCGACCTGCACGCGCTGCTGCAGCGCGCCGTGGCGCAGGAGGCCTGCGTGTCGTGGCGCCTGGGGGCGCGCGCCGAGTCCTGGCGGCCGAGCGGGCCGGGCGTGTCGCTCACCCTGGCCAGCGGCGATCAGCTGGCCGGCCAGGCCTTGATCGGCTGCGACGGCCTCTGGAGCCGCGTGCGCCAGGGCGGATTCGACGCCGCGCCGCCCCGCCGCACCGGCCACCTGGCCTACCGTGGCCTGATCCCCGCGGAGGCGCTGCCCGCCGCGATGCGCGATCCCTCGGTGGGCGTGTGGCTGGGCCCCCGGCTGCACGTGGTGCACTACCCCGTGCGGCGCGGCGAGGCCTTCAACCTGGTGGCCGTGGCGCAGGGCGAGGCGGGCGGGCTGGAGGCCAGCAACTGGTCGCAGCCGGCCGAGGCCGGCGAGCTGCGCGCCGCGCTCGGCCCCATCGCCGGGCCGCTGGCCGACTGGCTGGCTGCGGTGCCCGGCTGGACGCGCTGGGTGCTGCACGACCGCGATCCGCTGCGTGGCCCCGCCGACATGGCGCGCGGCGCGGTGGCCCTGCTGGGCGACGCCGCGCACCCCATGCGCCCCTACCTCGCGCAGGGCGCGGCCATGGCCCTGGAAGACGCCTGGGTGCTGGGGCACCTCGCTCGGGGCGCCACGGTGGCCGACTGGCCCGAGCGCTTCGCGCGCTACGCCCAGGCGCGCTGGGCCCGCAACGCCCGCGTGCAGCGCCGCTCGCGCCGCAATGGGCGCATCTTCCACGCCAGCGGCCTGCTGCGTCTGGGCCGCGACACCGCCATGGGCGTGCTGGGCGAACGCCTGTTGGACAATCCCTGGCTCTACGCCGGCCCGGGCGCACCGCCCCGGCCCGCTTCCGCGAACCCCTGACAACCGCTGGAGACCCGCATGCCTCTGAAGCCCACCACCCGACGCCAAGCCATCGCCACCGGTGCCGCGCTGGCCGCCGCCGCCGCGCTGCCCGCCGCCCTGGCCCAACCCGCATGGCCCAGCCGCCCGCTCAAGATCGTGGTGGGCTTCCCCGGCGGCTCCTCGCCCGACCTGATGGCCCGCACCCTGGCCGACCCGCTGCAGGGCCTGCTGGGCCAGCCGGTGGTGGTGGAGAACCGCCCCGGCGCCGGCGGTAACGTGGCCGCCGCCCAGGTGGCGCGCGCCGACGACGACCACACCATCGGGCTGATGATCAACGGCAACATGACGATCGCCAAGATCCTCAACCCCGCCACCACCTACGACCCGCTCACCGACCTCACGCCGGTGTCGCTGATCGCCGTGGCGCCGCTGCTGCTGACGGGCGCGCCGGGCACGCCGGCCGATGCGCGCGCCTTCCTGGAGGCCGCGCGCCGCAATGGGGACAAGTGGAACTACGGCACGCCGGGCATCGGCACGGTGGCGCACCTGGGCATGGAATTGCTGAAGTCGCGCGCCGGCCTGGGCGCGGTGCACGTGCCGTACCCCGGCAACCCGCAGGTGATGGCGGCCATGATCGGCGGGCAGATCCAGATGTCGCTGCTGCCGCCGGGCCTGGCCATGGCGCAGGTCAAGGCCGGCAAGCTGCACGCCATCGGCGTCACCTCGGCCGGCCGCAGCGCCGTGGTGCCCGATGTGCCCAGCCTGGCCGAGGCCGGCGTGAAGGACTTCCAGCTGGAGATCTGGAACGCCGTGGCCGCGCCCAACAGCCTGCCCAAGGCGCACGTGAACCGGCTGGCCACGCTGCTCACCGAGATCGTGCGCCGCCCCGAGGTGCGCGAGAAGATCCTGAACCAGGGCTGGGCCGTGGCCGGCACCTCGCCCGAGGGTCTGGCGCGCCGCATCAAGGCCGACACCGCCGCCATGGCCGACGTGATCCGGCGCAACAACATCCGCCCGAGCTGAGCGAGGGCTGGCGCACGCCGATGCAGGGCGCGCGGGTGCGGTGGATCACCCAGGGCCGTGGAGCAGGCGGTCGATCAGGTTGGCCACCGCCTCGCGAACCAAGGGGGGCTGCAGGCCCACCTGGTTCATCAGCGTGAGGCTGAAGGGCACGTCCTGAGGCCAGGCGCTCACCTGCGACAAGGCGCCGACCACGGCCGTGGCCACCGCGTCCGGCATGACCAGGCCACGTTCGATGTAGTTGAGCGCCGTGTGCAGCGCGAGCTCGCCCGCCGCCGGGGGGTTCAGGCCGAGCATCAGGTTCAGCATGTCCAGAAATCCTTGTGCATCGTGGATGCTGGGCAAGGCCCTGGTCAGGCCTTGCCGGTTGAGGCAGGTGGCAAACACCTGCAAGGCCTGTGCGACCGGTTGCCGCACGATGAGGCTGCCGCGCAGCACCATCGCGTGCAGTTCACCGGCGAAGCGCGCGGGTCCCCAGGTGGCCACGGGTTGCGGTGGAATGCCCCAGGAACGCATCGGCCCCGGGGCCGTGAGACCGGGGGAGGGTGGCATGGGCCTCATCGCGTGCCGGCCGACCCCCGCGGGCAGGGGCCGCTGCTCCCCCGTGGGCGACATGTTCTCTTCGTCTGCCTCGTCGACGGCATCCGCAGGCGTTGTTTCGGCAACGATGCGCTCATGGCGGCGCTTCAAGCTTGACGCGGAGTGAGTGCCCCGCAGCGGATACCGCACGCCGACCTGCCGGCGCAACGCCTCAATCGATACCTGTGGTGGGGAGCACGGCTGGGCTTGGTACTCCATCAGCCGGCTTTCAATGCGAGTCAGTGCATCGAGCGCCTCGCTTGGCTGCTGCTTGAAATGCTCAACGTCTTCGTCTCGGATCTGTTGGATCGCCTGGCGGCCGCACTCGATAAGGACTTGCTGGTAAGGCCCCAGTTCATCGGTCGGGAACTGGGGCGGCAGTGCATTCGCCAGGTCGATGTAGCGCTTGGCCGCCCCCTTGGCGCTGCGCTCCACGCGCATTCGAACGAGACACAGACAGGCAAACGTGCCACGCACAGGTGACTTCAGGGGAAGCCGGGCCAACAACCCGAGCACCGACACCACCCGCGCGGGGGAGGGGCCGTTGCCGCGCTTCCCGGAATTGCTGGCCGCCAGCATCTCCACCAGGGCCTGCTCTACCGTCGCGCACTGCTTCAGCTGGCGGTGCGCCTGGCCTTTCTGCTTTTCGCTGATCAGGTGGAGGGCCTTCAGCACCGGCGGGAGGGCCCTGTTCGGCGTGGGTTGTTCGGGCGCGTTGTCATCGACCGGGGGCTGTGTGTCGAACGCCGAAGGCGAGGGGCCGAGCGCGAAGCCTTGCTCGAAGTCGAACCCCAGGTCGTGCTCCTGCAGCCAGCTCTGTGACGGGCTGGTGAAGTCGTCCCCGTCCGTGTGGTCGGGCTGGTACCCCGGCGTCGGGAACGGGCTTTGCGCCACGGTGTGCGGCGCCGGGTGCCGCGTGGGCGGGATCTGCGGTGGCAGGAAGACCGGGGGTGTGTTCCGAGCGGGAGTGAGCGGGGCGGGGAGGCGATTCATGGCGATAGAGGGGGCGTGAACAGCGGCAGCGATGGCGCGCCGCGCCGGTCAGGCGTAGGGGTGGGGCAGGATGGCCCAGTGATCGGGCGTGAGGCGCGTGCCGTCGATGGCCCCGTGGTCCTCGGTCCCGTCCGCGGCCAGCGCCGCGCGCCAGAGCCGGTGGCGCCGGCTGTGTTCGTCGAGCACCTCGGCCAGGGCCTGCGGTGGCACGGCGTGCCGTGGCCAGACATCCATCAGGTGCACGCGGACGCTGCCCGCGGGCACCACCAGCGACAGCCGCAGGCCCGGGCGGCGCGGGTGCGCCAGCGTGTGGTGCCACAGGCTCCGTGGGGTGCCCAGCTCGGTGCCGGGCGGCAGGTGGCCGGGCGAGCTGAGCAGCATCACCTGGTCGTCGCCCGCGTTGCTCGTGAGACGCAGTGCAATGCCATCGTCGCTGCGCAGCCGCCGCCGGTGGGCGGGGGTGCCGGGGGGCGCGGGACCCAAAAGCAGTTCGAGTGAGGTGGACATCGGCCGGTATAGCAAGCGGTGTGACAGCGCTGCCGGCTCTGTGGCGCAGGGCCGGCCGGGGTTCCGGAGCGGGGCCGCGGGCGCGTGTTATGCCCATTTCTGCATAGGGGAGAAAGCGGAGCCGGCGGCCTCGCCGGCTGATCTAAGCTTCGGTCTGCTGCCTTTGCGGGCGGCGCAAAGGAGGCGGTCATGGGTGCGTACGACGACACCGTGCCTGGCCCGGTGGGCTGGACGACCGAGAGCGCCCGAGAGCGGGCACACGATGTGGCGGACACCTTGCTGGCGCAGGCCCGCGAGTCGCTGTCCGTGGGCGACACCGAAGGCGCGACGCAACGCTTCCTGCGGGCGGCCAGCCTGTTTTCCGCGCAGGGGCTGTCGGGCGATGCCGAGGCCGCCCGGCTGGCGGCCGTGGCCGCCCTGATGAACCACGACCCCCGGCGGGCCGACGAGCTCTGGCAGGGCCTGGCGGCGATCGGCGACAGCTCCGGCGACGCCGCCGCGCGGCGCGGCCTGCTGGGCGCGCGCCTCTCGCGGGCCCTGGGCGAGCGCGCCGAGGCCCTGCAGCGCCTGGACATGGCGCGCCGGGGCGCGCTGGAAATGCGCGACGCCATCACCTACCTGGACGCCGTGAGTCAGGCCGCCGCCGTGCACGTGGAGCGTGGCGAGCCGGCTCAGGCCTATGAGCGGCTGGCCATGGACTGGGCCACGCTGGTGGACCTGGTGGGGCGCGAGGCGGCGGCGCGCTGGGTGCGGCCGCTCATGCTGGAGCTGCGCGCGGGCCTGGGCGAGGCGGTGTTCCGGCGCGCGCGCGCCGACTGCGAGCGCGCCTGGCGGGGGCCGCCCAACCCCGTGGACAGCCTGCGCGGGCCGCTCTGAGCGGCCTCAGAGGTCGGTGCGCAGGCGCCAGATCTCGGGGAACAGCACCACGTCGAGCATCTTGCGCAGGTAGCTCACGCCGCCGGTGCCGCCGGTGCCGCGCTTGAAGCCGATCACGCGCTCCACCGTGGTGACGTGGCGGAAGCGCCAGAGCCGGAAGGTGTCCTCCAGGTCGGTGAGCTCTTCGCCGAGCTGGTACAGGTCCCAGTGGGCCTTGGGGTCCCGATAGACGATCAGCCAGGCCTGCTCCACGGCGTCGCTGGCCTCGTAGGGCTGGGTCCAGTCGCGCTGCAGGTGGCTCTGTGGCACCGGCAGGCCGCGCCGCGCGAGCAGGCGCAGGCACTCGTCGTAGAGCGAGGGCGCTTCGTAGGCGGCGCGCACCGTGGCCAGCCGCTGCGGGTGGTGGGCGTGCGGCTGCAGCATGGCGGCGTTCTTGTTGCCCATGGCGAACTCGATGCAGCGGTATTGGTGGCTCTGGAAGCCGCTGGAGCGCGCCAGGTAGGGACGCAGCGCGCTGTACTCGGGTGGCGTCATGGTGGCCAGCACGTCCCAGGCGTGCACCAGCTGTTCCATGATGCGGCTGACGCGCGCGAGCATCTTGAAGGCCGGCGGCAGCTCGTCGCGCGCGATGTGGGCCACGGCCGCGTGCAGCTCGTGCAGCATCAGCTTCATCCACAGCTCGCTGGTTTGGTGCTGCACGATGAAGAGCATCTCGTCGTGCGCGGGCGACAGCGGCTTCTGTGCGTTGAGCACGGCGTCGAGCTGCAGGTAGTCGCCATAGCTCATGTCGCGGCTGAAGTCGAGCTGGGCGCGCTCCTCGCGCACCACGTCTTCGGGGCGTTGGGGGGTGTCGTTCATGGGGTCGTGCGGGCAAGGCATTCAGGTCACCGCGTGCTGGCGATTGAACTCGGGCCGCTGCCACTCGCCGCTCTGCAGCACCTCGCGCAGGTGCTCGACGGCGTTCCACACGTCCTCGAAGCCCAGGTACAGCGGCGTGAAGCCGAAGCGCAGGATGTCGGGGTGGCCCGCGCCGTCGCCCGCGCGGTAGTCGCCGATCACGCCGCGCGCGATCAGGGCCTGCACGATGGCGTAGGCGCCTTCGCCACCGGCGCCGGGCCGCCCCAAGCCGGTGGGCGCCCCCTCGGGGGGCAGCGACCCGCGCAGCGGTGGAGCGGGGGGGCTCACGGTGATCGAGAGGCAGACCTGCGAGCCGCGGCGGGCGTGCTCGCGCGGCGTCACCAGCGACAGGCCGTGGCCCGCGCAGCGTTCTTCCACCAGCGCGATGAACAGGTCGGTGAGCGCGAGCGACTTGCGGCGCAGCGCCGCCATGCCACCCAGGGGCTCGGCCGCCAGCACGGTGGCCACGCCGCATTCGAGGGCGGCCAGGCTGATCATGGGCTGCGTGCCGCACTGGTAGCGCACGATGCCGGGCGCCGGCTGGTAGTCGGGCGTGAAGGCGAAGGGCTTGTCGTGCCCCCACCAGCCGGCCAGCGGCTGCCAGCAGCGCTCGGCGTGCCTGGGATTGACCCAGACGAAGGCCGGCGCACCCGGGCCGCCGTTGAGGTACTTGTAGCCGCAGCCCACGGCGAAGTCGGCGTCGGCGCCGCTCAGGTCCACGGGCACCGCGCCGGCGCTGTGCGCCAGATCCCAGACCACCAGGGCGCCGGCGGCGTGCGCCGCCTGGGTGATGGCGGCCATGTCGTGCATGGCGCCGGTGCGGTAGTTCACGTGCGTGAGCATCAGGATCGCCAGCTTCTCGTCCTTCAGGGCCTCGGCGATCTCGTGCGGCTCCACCAGCACCAGCTCCCAGCCTTTGTCCTTGCACAGGGCCTCGGCGATGTAGAGGTCGGTGGGGAAGTTGCTGCGTTCGCTGACGATGCGCCAGCGGCCGGGGCGGGTCTCGGCGCTGATGCGCTGCGCGGCGCTGAGCGCCTTGAACAGGTTCACGCTGGTGCTGTCGGTGGCGATGGTGGTGCCCGGCGCGGCGCCGATCAGGCGAGCGATCTGGTCGCCCACCTTGCGCGGCATCTCGAACCAGCCGGCGCTGTTCCAGCTGCGGATCAGGTCGCGGCCCCATTCGCGGGTGACCACCTCGGCCACGCGCGCGGGCGCCGAGCGCGGCATGGCGCCGAGCGAGTTGCCGTCGAGGTAGATCGTGTCCGCCGGGATGTCGAAGAGATCGCGCAGCGCGCGCAGCGGGTCTTTCGCGTCGAGCGCGCGGCAGTCTTGTCGGGTGGTGGTCATGGTGGTGGAAAGGCCGTCGGGGGCTCAGGCCAAGCGGGACAGGGCGGGGGTCAGAGCGATCGCAGCACCGCGCGCACGGGGGAGGCGTCGGCTGTGCTGAGCTTCAGGGGCAGGGCGATGAGTTCGTAGTCGCCTTCGGGCACGCCGTCGAGCAGCAGGTTTTCCAGCACGCGCAGGCCGCGGCGGCGGATCACCTGGTGGCTGTCCAGCGTCTTGCTGCTCGCCGGGTCGATGCTGGCGCTGTCGATGCCGATGAGCACCACGCCGAGGTCGGCGAGTTGCTCCACGGTCTCGGGCGCGAAGGCGGGCAGGTCCTGGTCGAAGGCGTCCTGCGGCATGCGGGCGTAGGCGCGCACCAGCACGCGCGGCGGCGGGTCCGTCAGCGCGTGCGCGAGGTGCTCGGGCCGGATCAGCGGGCCGGCACCGATCGCGTGGATCACGCGGCAGGGGCCGATGAAGGCGTCCAGCGGCACCTCGCCGATGGGCGCGCCGTGCGGGTCGTAGTGCAGCGGCGCGTCGGCGTGCGCGCCCACGTGGGGGGAGAGCGTGATGGCGCTGACGTTCACCGGGCAGCCCGGGCCGATGCTGGCGACCCACTGCTGCGCGTACGCGGTGTCACCGGGAAAAACCGGTGTGCCCGCGTGAACGGGAGGGGAAATGTCCCAGAGCGTTTTCATGGCGCGGCGAAGGTAGCACCGCAAAAATACCCGTGGTGTCGGTTATTGCCAACAGCTGACGGAAAACTTCAGGTCTGAAGTTTCGGGCCCGTGTTCACGCCGCGCCGTCGAGTGGCGGCAGCTGGTGCCGCGCGCGGGCGCGGGCGCAGGCCTCGCTGCCTTCCTCGAATTCGCGGCAGGGGGAGGGTCGCCACTCGTAGATGCCGCAGCTGGCTTTGTGGCCCACCCGGCCGGTCAGCGCCGCGCAGCGCGGCGGCGAATGGTCGGTGCCGCGCAGGCGCATGGTGTGGCCCGTGAGCTCGACCGCCAGGCCAGCGGGCACGCCGCCGCCCATGTCCTCCATCTCGTGGACCGAGAAGTCCACGCGAAAGCACGCGCAGCAGGCGCCGCAGCTTGTGCAGGCCGACATGGCCTCAGGCCACGCGGCCCAGCAGCAGGTACTCCATCAGGGCCTTCTGCGCGTGCATGCGGTTCTCGGCCTCGTCCCAGACCACGCTCTGCGGGCCGTCGATCACCTCGGCGGCGACCTCCTCGCCGCGGTGCGCGGGCAGGCAGTGCATGAAGAGCGCGTCGGGCTTGGCGAGTTGCATCATGGCCTCGTCCACGCACCACTGGGCGAAGGCCTGGCGGCGCACCTCGTTCTCGGCCTCGAAGCCCATGCTGGTCCAGACGTCGGTGGTCACCAGGTCGGCGCCGCGGCAGGCCTCGCGCGGGTCCTTGAACACCTTGTAGCAGCCGCGGTTGCTGATGCCGGCGAGCACCGGGTCGACCTCGTAGCCGCCCGGCGTGCTCACGTGCACGGTGAAACCCAGCAGCTCGGCCGCCTGCAGCCAGGTGTTGGCCATGTTGTTGCCATCGCCCACCCAGGCCACCACCTTGCCGCGGATCGCGTCCAGGGGCTTGCCGCTCGGCGCGGGGCGGTATTCCACCAGGGTGAACAGGTCGGCCAGGATCTGGCAGGGGTGGAACTCGTTGGTCAGGCCGTTGATGACGGGCACGCGCGAGTGCGCGGCGAAGCGCTCGATCTTGGCCTGCTCGAAGGTGCGGATCATCACCAGATCGACCATGCGGCTGATGACGCGCGCGCTGTCTTCGATCGGCTCGGCGCGGCCGAGCTGGCTGTCGCCGGTGGTCAGGTGCACCACCGAGCCGCCCATCTGGTACATGCCGGCTTCGAAGCTCACGCGCGTGCGCGTGCTGGCCTTCTCAAAGATCATGGCCAGGGTGCGGTCGGGGTCGGCGAAGGGCTGGTACTTTTCGACCGCCTTGAACTTGCGCTTGATGAAGGCCGCGCGCTCGAACAGATGGGCGTATTCCTCGGCGCCCAGGTCCTTGAATTGCAGGTAGTGGCGGATGCTGGTCGACATGGGCGCGCTCATTCCGCCAGGAAGGCCTTGACCAGCGGCACCAGGATGGCGGCGATCTCATCGGCCTCGGCCGTGCTGAGGATCAGCGGCGGCACCAGGCGGATCACGCTGTCGGCCGTCACCGACAGCAGCAGGCCGGCGTCGGCCGCACGCTGCAGGATGGCGCCGCAGGGCTTGGCCAGCTCGATGCCCAGCATCAGGCCCTGGCCGCGGATGTCCTTCACGCCGGCCACGCCGGCCAGGCCCTTGTCCAGGGCGGCGCGCAGGTGCGCGCCCACGCGCTCCGCGTTGGCCAGCAGGCCTTCCTCTTCCATGATGCGGATGGTCTCGACGCCCGCGCGCATGGACAGGGGGTTGCCGCCGAAGGTGGTGCCGTGGTTGCCCGGCTGGAAGATGTTGGCCGCCTTCGGGCCGGCCACGACGGCGCCGATGGTCACGCCCGAGCCCAGGCCCTTGGCCAGGGGCATCACGTCGGGCACGATGCCGGCCCACTGGTGGGCGAACCACTTGCCGGTGCGGCCCATGCCGCACTGCACCTCGTCGATCATGAGCAGCCAGTCGCGCTCGTCGCACAGGGCGCGCACATCCTTCAGGTACTGCGCGCGCATCGGGTTGATGCCGCCTTCGCCCTGGATGGTCTCGAAGAACACCGCGACCACGTTGGGGTTGTTCGCGGTGGCCTTCTTCAGCGCCTCGATGTCGTTCGCGGGCACGCGCACGAAGCCTTCGACCAGCGGGCCGAAGCCGGCCTGCACCTTGGGGTTGCCGGTGGCCGACAGCGTGGCGATGGAGCGGCCGTGAAAGGCCTTTTCGTAGACCACGATCTCGGGGCGCTCGATGCCCTTGTCGTGGCCGTACTTGCGCGCCAGCTTGAGCGCGGCCTCGTTGGCCTCCAGCCCGGTGCTGCAGAAGAACACGTTGGTGAGGCCGGAGCGCTCCACCAGCATCTGCGCCAGGCGCTCCTGGTCGGGCACGTGGTAATAGTTGCTGCTGTGGATCAGCTTGGCGATCTGGTCCTGCAGCGCGGGCACCAGCTTGGGGTGGGCGTGCCCCAGGGTGTTGACGGCGATGCCGGCGAGCCCGTCGAGGTATTCCTTGCCGTTCGTGTCCCACACGCGGCAGCCTCGGCCGTGCGACAGCGCGATCGGCAGGCGGCCGTAGGTGTTCATCACGTGGGGCGAGGCGACGGGTTTCAGCGCGGCGTTCATGCGGGGACTCTCCGAGGGCGGGCCAGAAAAAAGAAATCGGCTCAACGCCTGCGGGGCAGGTGGGGAGCCGTTGAAGCGCGATTGTAGGCACACGTTTTGCACAGGATCGATGACGCCTGGGCATCGGTGCCATGTCCGGCCGGGGGTCTCCGGGGTGTCACAAGTCTTATATAAGATATAATTCTTGGCTGCCCTCCCGGCCGGCGATCCCGGTCGCCGCGAAGGCCCGATTCCCGCACGAGCCCTCCATCCGAGGCGTACCCTCCACCCGATGGCCGCACCCACGCCCAAGCAAGTGTTCATCCAGGGCATCACCCGCGATGGACGCACCTTTCGCCCGAGCGATTGGGCCGAACGCCTCGCCGGCGTCATGAGCGGCTTTCGCCCCGGCGGCGTGCAACCGGGCAGCCACCTGAGCTATTCCCCCTGGTGCGTGCCCACCGTCGTCAACGGCATCAAGTGCGTGGTGGTGAATGGCGAGCTGCGCGAGGCCGAGCCCATGGCCTGGGATTTCTGCCTCAACTTCGCGCGCGACAACGACCTGCAGGTGGCCGAGGCCTGCCTGCTCCCCGAGCCCCCACCCAAGACCTGACAACGAGCGGGCAACAAAAAAGCCGTCTGACGACGGCTTTTTTGCTTTGCTGGCAGCGCACCCGATTCAAACGGCAGGCCCCGAGGGGCCCGGGCGGCTGGAGGTGGGGCTCAGGCCGCGGCGGCCAGGCCCTTGACCTTCGCGGACAGGCGGCTCTTGTCGCGAGCGGCCTTGTTCTTGTGGAAGATGCCCTTGTCGGCGATGGTGTCGACAACGGCCTGCATCTTGGCGAACAGCTCGGTCGCCTTGGCCTTGTCGCCGGCGACGACGGCCTTCTCGACGTTCTTCACCGCGGTGCGGTACTTCGAGCGCAGCGAGCTGTTGGCGGCGTTGAGCTTGACGTCCTGGCGCGCGCGCTTGCGGCCCGACGCCAGGCGGGGGTTCTTTTTCTTCGGCTTGGTGGCCATGGTGTGTTCCTAAAGAGTTTGTGGATGTTGCCAGCAAAGCCCGCGATTATAGCCCGGTCCCCCCGGCGGCCCCAGACACTCCCGTCGGCTGCCGGTTAGGGCCCGCTTACACTCTGCGCCGTGTCGCTGTTCAAGTCCGCCTCCCTCGTCTCCCTGCTGACCCTGGCCTCGCGCATCACAGGCCTGATGCGCGAGCTGCTCATGGCGGCCACTTTTGGCGCCAGCGCCATGACGGACGCCTTCAACGTGGCCTTCCGCATCCCCAACCTGTTGCGGCGGCTGTTCGCCGAGGGCGCTTTCAGCCAGGCCTTCGTGCCGGTGCTGGCCGGCACCCGCGCCCAGGAGGGCGACGAGGCCACCCGCCGCCTGGTCGACCAGATCGCCACCGTGCTGGCCTGGGTGCTGCTGGCCACCTGCGTGCTGGGCGTGCTGGCCGCGCCGGTGCTGGTCTACGCCATGGCGGCCGGGCTCAAGCAGTCGCCCGAGGGCTTCGACGCCGCTGTGGTCATGACGCGCTGGATGTTCCCCTACATCGGCTTCATGTCCTTCGTGGCGCTGGCGGCCGGCATCCTGAACACCTGGAAGCGCTTCGCCGTGCCGGCGGCCACGCCGGTGCTGCTCAATCTGGCCATGATCGCCGCCGCCTGGTTCGGCGCTCCCTGGTTCGAGCGCCTGGGCCTGCCGCCCATCTACGCCATGGCCGGCGGTGTGCTGCTGGGCGGGGCGCTGCAGCTGGGCGCGCAGGTGCCCGCGCTGCGCCGCCTGGGCCTGTGGCCGCGGGTGGGGCTGGGCTGGGCCGCGCTCAAGGCGGCCTGGAACCACCCGGGCACGCGCCGGGTGCTCACGCTCATGCTGCCGGCGCTGCTGGGCGTGAGCGTGGCCCAGCTGTCGCTGCTGATCAACACCCAGATCGCCTCGCACCTGGCCGTGGGCAGCGTGAGCTGGCTCACCTACGCCGACCGCCTGATGGAATTCCCCACGGCCATGCTGGGCGTGGCCCTGGGGGTGGTGCTGCTGCCACAATTGTCAGCAGCACAGGCCGCGGGCGACACTGATCGCTACAGTGGCCTGCTCGACTGGGGCCTGCGCCTGGTGGTCTTGCTGGCCGTGCCTTGCGCCGTGGCGCTGCTCACCTTCGCCCAGCCGCTGGTCGCGGTGCTGTACCACTACGGCCGCTTCGGCGCGGCCGACGTGCAGCAGACCGCCACCGCCCTGATGGGCTACGGCGCGGGCCTGATCGGGCTGATCGCCATCAAGGTGCTGGCGCCGGGCTTCTACGCGCGCCAGGACATCCGCACGCCGGTGAAGATCGCCATTGGCGTGCTCGTGCTCACGCAGGCGCTCAACCTGGTGCTGGTGCCGCACCTGGCGCACGCCGGGCTGGCGCTGGCCATCGGCCTGGGGGCGCTGGTGAACGCGGTTTTCCTGCTGCTGGGCCTGCGCCGGCGCGGCGCCTACCGGCCGGCGCCGGGCTGGGCGAAGTTCGGCCTGCAGGTGCTGGCGGCCAGCGTGCTGCTGGCGGTCTACCTCACCTGGCTGTCGGCCCGGGTGGGCTGGCTGGGATTCGAGGGCGCCGCGCTGCAGCGCGTGGGCCTGCTGACCCTGGGCATCGTGGGGGCGGGCGCCTTGTATTTCGGGGCCTTGGTTCTCTCGGGCTTGAACTTGCGCCAGTTCGTCCGACAATAGCCGGACCGCACCCGCCGGCGCTCTGTCCATGGCCCTTCCGTACGAGTTCACCGCGCCCACGCCCCTGAGCTACTTCGCGTCGCTCGTGCGTGACGACGAGGCCCTGCCGCTGTTCGAGGCGGCGGCCGCGGTGGCGCAGGACGAATACCCCGATCTGGACGTGCAGCAGGTGCTGGGCGACGTGGACCAGATGCTCGCGCGCGTGAGGCGCCGCTGCCCCGACGACGCCGGCCCGCTGCAGCGCCTGCGCGTGCTCAACCAGTTCTTCTTCCGCGACATGGGGTTCGGCGGCAACGTCAACAACTACTACGACCCCGACAACAGCTACCTCAACGCGGTGCTGCGCACGCGCCGGGGCATCCCCATCTCGCTGGCCGTGCTCTGGCTGGAACTGGCCCAGGGCCTGGGCCTGAAGGCGCGCGGCGTCAACTTCCCCGGGCATTTCATGATCAAGATCAACCTGCCCAATGGGCAGGTGGTGATCGACCCGTTCACCGGCCAGTCGCTCAGCCGCGAGGACCTGTCCGAGCGCCTGGAGCCCTACAAGCGCCGCAACGGCCTGGTGGACGACTTCGACGTGCCCGTGGGCCTGTACCTGCAGGCGGCCACGCCGCGCGAGATCCTGGCGCGGCTGCTGCGCAACCTCAAGGAAATCCACCGCACGCAGTCCGACTGGCTGCGCCTGGTGGCCGTGCAGGACCGCCTGATCGTGCTGCTGCCCGAGGCCTGGGTGGAGTACCGCGACCGCGGCCTGGCCTGGGCCGAGATCGGCGACCTGCGGCTCGCGGTGAACGACCTCGAGACCTTCGTCGACCGCACCGATGACGCCCTGGAGCGCAGCGCCATCGAGCAGCGCCTGCAGACCCTGCGGCGTGCGCTGAACTGAGGGCCTGGCCCCGTATCGGCGTGTAAGCGCGGTTGACGCACCGCATGAGCTGCAACGAATATCGACGCAGAACCGGGCCTCACCGCAGCCTGGACCCGGAGCCCTTTCCTTGAAAACACTGATGATCGCGGGCGCCACCGGCCTGGTGGGCAGTCACGCGCTGCGCCAGGCGCTGGCGCATCCTCAGGTGCGGCTGGTGGTGGCGCCGACCCGGCGCGCCCTGCCCACGCACCCCAAGCTGCTGAACCCCCTCGTGAGCTTCGACCGGCTGCCCGAAGAGGCCGATTGGTGGGGCGTGAACGCGGTGATCTGCACGATCGGCACCACCATGAAGACGGCCGGCTCGCGCGAAGCCTTCTACCGCGTGGACCACGACCTGCCGCTGCGCGTGGCCGAGCTGGCGCTGCGCCAGGGCACGCAGGCCTACGCCTTCAATTCGGCGCTGGGGGCGGACCTGCGTTCGCGGGTGTTCTATTCCCGCACCAAGGGCGAGGTGGAGCGCGACCTGCTGGCGCTGGGCTACCCCTCGCTCACGCTGGTGCGGCCGGGCCTGATCGGCGGCGACCGCGTGGAGGACCGCCCGCGCGAGCGCCTGTTCCTGCGCCTGGCCGAGGCCCTGCGGCCGGTGCTGCCGCGGCGCTGGCGCGTGGTGCAGGCCGAGGCCATCGCCCGCACGCTGCTGGAATCGGCCCTGACGGCCACCCCGGGCGTGCGCGTGGTGATGTCCGAAGACATCACCTGAGGTGCGGGGTGGCCCTCAGGCCACGACCACGGCCGCGCCGGTGCCGCGCGGCGCAATGCGACCGATGGCGTGCACGGTTTCGCCCAGGGCGCGCAGCGTGGCGGCGCAGGCCTCGGCCTGGTCGGCGGCGATCACCACCACCATGCCGATGCCGTTGTTGAAGGTGCGGTTCATCTCGATGTCGTCGATGCCCGCGGTCTTCTGCAGCCACGCGAACAGCTCGGTCTGCGGCCAGCTGCCCTTGACCAGGTGCGCGGCCAGGGCGTCGGGCAGCACGCGCGGGATGTTCTCCAGCAAGCCGCCGCCGGTGATGTGGGCCAGGGCCTTGATGGGGTGTTGCTGCAGCGCGGCCAGCACGTTCTTCACGTACAGGCGGGTGGGCTTCATCACCGCCTCGCGAAAGGGCAGCCCGTCCAGCGTGGCGGGCAGGTTGGCGCCCGCGCGTTCGATGCACTTGCGCACCAGCGAGAAGCCGTTGGAGTGCACGCCATGCGAGGCCAGGCCCAGCACCACGTCTCCTTCGGCCACGGTCTTGCCCGTGAGGATCTTGGATTTCTCTACCGCGCCCACGCAGAAGCCGGCCAGGTCGTACTCGCCGGCGGGGTACATGCCGGGCATCTCGGCGGTCTCGCCGCCGATGAGGGCGCAGCCCGAGAGTTCGCAGCCCTTGGCGATGCCGCCAACCACGGCGGCGGCGGTGTCCACGTGGAGCTTGCCGCAGGCGAAGTAGTCGAGGAAGAACAGCGGCTCGGCGCCTTGCACCAGCACGTCGTTCACGCTCATGCCCACCAGGTCGATGCCGACGGTGTCGTGCATGTTCCATTCGAAGGCCAGTTTGAGCTTGGTGCCCACGCCGTCGGTGCCGCTCACCAGCACCGGCTCCTGGTAGCGCTTGGGCACCTCGAACAGGGCCCCGAAGCCCCCGATGCCGCCCAGCACGCCCTCGCGCAGGGTCTTTTTCGCCAGCGGCTTGATGCGCTCGACCAGGGCGTCGCCCGCATCGATGTCGACGCCGGCGTCTTTGTAGGACAGGGGGGTGGTGCTCATGGGAAAAGGCGCGGCGGCGGGGCCGCGGGCAGTGGTCGGGCGGGGGGAGGGCGGATACCCCGGGGCGCCCGGGGGCGCGCCGATAGAATCCAGAACCGGATTTTACGGGCTCGCCCCGGGCCCCAGGCCCGCCACCGAGCCCCGCCCCATGACCTTCACCCCCACCCAGATCCGCATCGCCGCCTGGACCGCCATCGCGCTGGTCCTTGTCCTGCTGCTCACGCTGCTGGCGCCCGTGCTCATGCCCTTCATGGTGGCCTTGATCATGGCCTACGCCATGCACCCCCTGGTGGAGCGCCTGGCCGGGCGCGGCTGGCCGCGCTGGCTCGGGGCCGGGCTGTCGGTGGCGCTGCTGATGCTGGTGCTGCTGGCGGTGGTGCTGCTCATCGTGCCGGTCATCACCCAGCAGGTGCCGCTGCTGAGCAAGCAGGTGCCGGTGCTGCTGGACCGCCTGGCCGACGGCCTGAGCGCGCTGGCGGCGCGCTTCGGCTTCGAGTTGCGCCTGGACATCAGCCAGCTGCGCCAATGGGCCAGCCAGCTCATGAGCGGCAAGGAAAGCGAGCTGCTGGCCGGCCTGCTGTCCTCGCTGCGCATTGGCGGCAGTGCCTTGGCGGCGCTGTTCGGCAACCTGTTTCTCATGCCCATCGTGGCCTTCTACCTGCTGATCGACTGGCGCGCCCTCATGGGCCGGGGCCGCGCGCTGGTGCCGCCGCGCTGGCGCGAGTCGGTCCAGGGCTTCCTGGACGAGACCGATGGGGTGCTTGGCAAGTACCTGCGCGGCCAGCTCATGGTGATGGGCATCCTGGCGGTGTTCTATTCCACGGGCCTGGCGCTGGTGGGGCTCAACCTGGCGCTGCCCATCGGCGTGTTCACCGGCCTGGCCACCTTCGTGCCTTTCCTGGGCTTTGGCGTGGGACTGGTGCTGGCCGTGTTGGCGGCGCTGCTGGAGTTCCAATCCTTCACCGGCGTGGCGCTGGTGTTCGGCGTCTACATGCTGGGCCAGCTCGTGGAGAGCTATTACTTCACCCCGCGTCTGGTGGGCGAGGCGATCGGCCTGCACCCGATCTCGGTGATCTTCGCGCTGCTGGCTTTCGGCCACCTGTTCGGCTTCGTGGGCGTGCTCATCGCGCTGCCGGCCAGCGCGGTGCTGCTGGTGGCGCTGCGCCGGCTCAAGCGCCAGTACCTGTCGAGCGACCTGTACCTCAAGGCGCCGGTCGGCCACAACGAACCACCGCGTTTGCCATGAGTGCATCGCCTGGCCAGCCCATGAAGCAGCTCGCGCTGGACATCGGCCTGGCGCCGCTGCCCACGCTGGACAACTTCGTGGGCGCGGGCAACGAGGCCGCGCTGGCCCACCTGCGCCTGTGGGTGCCCAACCCGCTGCGCTCGCCGGTGCCCACCTTCCTGTGGGGCGAGAGCGGCAGCGGCAAGACGCACCTGCTGCGCGCCGTGCGCGAGGCGCTGCGCGAGCAGGGCTCGCGCGTGGGCTGGATGGACGCCAGCACCCTGGACCCGGCCGAGTACGACGAACACTGGGACGCGGTGCTGCTCGACGACACCCACCTCTACACGGCAGCCCAGCAGGCCATGGCCTTCAACTGGTTCGTCAACGCCCAGACCCCGGCCCATGGCCCGGCGCGCTGGGTGCTGGCCGCGGGTGACCGCCCGCCGGCCGACCTGGTGCTGCGCGAGGACCTGCGCACCCGCCTCGGCTGGGGCCATGTGTTCCAGCTGCGCGCGCTCGGTGAGACCGAGCGGCGCGCCGTGCTGCGCCGCGCCGCCGACGAGCGCGGCGTCTTCCTCGGCGACGAGGTGATGGACTTCATGCTCAAGCGCTTCTCGCGCGACCTCTCCAGCCTGATGCTGCTGCTCGAGCGGCTCGACGGCTACGCGCTGCGCACGCAGCGCGCGATCACCATCCCGCTCATCAAATCCATGCTGGAAGACGAGTGAGCGGGCATTTCCCCATGCGACTGGCCCTTTTCGACCTCGACCACACCCTCATCCCCCTGGACTCCGACTACGCCTGGGGCGAATTCACCGTGCGCCTGGGCTGGCGCGACGCCGAGGACTTCCGCCGCGCCAACGACGGTTACTACGCCGACTACAAGGCCGGCACCCTGGATATCCACGACTACGTGCGCTTCGCCACCGGCGCGGTGCGCGAGCGCGGCCTGGCCGAGGGCCTGCGCGCGCACGAGCGCTTCATGGCCGAGGTGATCCGCCCGGCCATGACCGAGGCCGCGCGCGCCCTGGTGCGCCGCCACCAGGACGCGGGCGACACCGTGCTCATCGTCACCGCCACCAACGCCTTCGTCACCCGGCCCATCGCCCAGGCCTTCGGCGTCGAGCAACTCATCGCCATCGACCTGGCCACCGATCCGTCGGGCGAACTCACCGGCGCCATCGCGGGCGTTCCCTCCTTCCGCGAGGGCAAGGTCGCCCGTGTGGAACAATGGCTGGCCGATCGCGGCCTGCGCTGGTCCGATCTGGCGCACAGCACCTTCTACAGCGACTCGATGAACGACCTGCCGCTGCTCGAGAAGGTGGACGAACCGGTGGCCACCAACCCCGATCAGCGCCTCGCCACCCTCGCCAAGCAGCGCGGCTGGCGCATCCTCAATCTCTTCGAATGATCAAAAAATTCATCGACAAGCTGCTGGGCAAGGCCGGTGGCGCCCGAGCGGGCTCGCCCTTCGGCAAGCGCCAGGACGTGCCGGCCAGCGTTCACGGCATCGACCCCAAGCTGGTGGACCAGCGCGCGCTGGACGTGGTCCGCACGCTCAAGCAGGCCGGCTTCGAGGCCTACATCGTCGGCGGCGCCGTGCGCGACCTGCTGCTGGGCCTGCGGCCCAAGGACTTCGACGTCGCCACCAATGCCACGCCCGAGCAGGTCAAGGGCCTGTTCCGGCGCGCCTTCATCATCGGCCGGCGCTTTCGCATCGTGCACGTGGTCTACGGCCGCGGGCGCGAGCACGAGGTGATCGAGGTCTCCACCTTCCGCGCCTACCTCGACAGCGCCGACGCCGAACAGGTGGCGGGCAACGAGCGCACCAGCAAGGGCGAGCTCTCGGGCATGAAGCACGCGGTGGACGCCAGCGGGCGCGTGCTGCGCGACAACGTCTGGGGCCCGATCGAGCAGGATGCGGCGCGCCGCGACTTCTCGGTCAACGCCATGTACTACGACCCCGAGACGCAGACCGTGGTCGACTTCCACCACGGCATCCGCGACGCGCAGAAGAAGCAGCTGCGCATGATCGGCGACGCCGCCACGCGCTACCGCGAGGACCCGGTGCGCATCATTCGCGCCGTGCGCTTCGCGGCCAAGCTCTCGCCGCTGGGCTTCAAGCTCGACGCCAAGACTCGCGAGCCGCTGCAGGCCTCCAAGTCGCTGCTGCAGGACATCCCGCAAAGCCGCCTGTTCGACGAAATGCTCAAGCTGCTGCAGACCGGCCATTCGCTGGCCAGCCTGCAGCAACTCAAGGCCCTGGGTCTGGACCGGGGCATCTACCCGCTGCTCGACGTGGTGGTGCAGCGCGCCGACGACCCCTTCGTGCAGCTGGCCCTGCAGGACACCGATCGCCGCGTGGGCGAGAACAAGCCGGTGGCGCCCAGTTTCCTGCTGGCCTGCGTGCTGTGGGCCGACGTGCGCCGCGGCTGGGAGCGCCGCATCGAGTCGCGCCCCGGCCACAAGCCGGTGCCCGCCTTCGCGGCCCTGCAGGACGCGATCGACGAGGCCTTCGACGCGCGCATCGGCGACGTGTCGGGCCGCGGCAAGCTCGGCGCCGACATGCGCGAGATCTGGCTCATGCAGCCACGCTTCGACAAGCGCACCGGCAGCGGCGTCTTCACGCTGGTGGAGCAGCCGCGTTTCCGCGCCGGCTTCGACTTCCTGCGCCTGCGCTCGCAGGTGGGCGAGGTGGACGAGGAACTCGCCCACTGGTGGGAGACCTTCAGCACCGCCAGCGACGAGCGCCGCCGCGACATGGTGGACGCCCAGCGCAACACCGGCAAGGGCGCGCCCAAGGCGCGGCGCGTCAAGCGCGGCGACCCGGACCACCCACAGAGCGACGTGTCCGACGACCCGCGCTTCCGCCCGGTGGACGAGGACGGCGACGACGAGCCGTCCCTGGACGACGGGCCTTCGCAGGCGCCTGAGGCCGAGGCCGAACCCGGCGGCGCGCCCGCCAAGAAGCGGCGCCGCCGGCGCCGCAAACCCGGCGGCGCCGCGCGCACCGAGGGCGGCGAAGGCGGCGAGGGCAACCCGCCCACCGGCGGCGATGGGGCGGCCTGAGCTCCAGGCCTACGTCGCGCTCGGCGCCAACCTGGGCCAGGCCGCGGCCGCCGTGCGCGGGGCCCTCGACGCCCTGGACCACACCCCCGGCCTGCGGCTGGTGCGGGCCTCGTCCCTGTACCGCAGCGCGCCGCACGAAGCGCAAGGCCCCGACTTCGTCAACGCGGTGGCCGAGATCGCCACCACGCTCAGCGCGCCGGATCTGCTGGGTGCCCTGCAGGCCATCGAAACCGCGGCCGGCCGCGAACGGCCCTACCGCCACGCCCCGCGCACGCTCGACCTCGACCTGCTGTTCTACGGCGAGGGCCGCATCGATTCGCCCACGCTCACCCTGCCGCATCCGCGCTGGCGCGAGCGCGCCTTCGTGCTGCTGCCGCTGGCCGAGGTCGCGCCCCACCGGGTGCCGGCCGAGGCCCTGGCCGCCGTGGCGGGCCAGGCCATCGAGCGGCTGCGCGAGGCCTGAGCGCGCTTCAGGGGGCCAGCCGCTCGCGCACCCAGGCGCCGTCCTGCAGCCGGTAGCGCAGCCGGTCGTGCAGCCGGCTCTTGCGCCCCTGCCAGAACTGCCAGTTGTCCGGCACCAGCCGGTAGCCGCCCCAGTGCGGCGGGCGTGGCGGCTTGAGCAGGAACTGCGCGCCGAACTTCGCCGCGTTGGCCACCAGCACCGAGCGGCCCTCGATCACCTCGCTCTGCGGGCTGGCCCAGGCGCCGATGCGGCTGTCCAGCGGGCGGCTGTGGAAATAGGCGTCGCTTTCTTCGGCGCTGGTGAATGCCACGCGGCCCTCGATGCGCACCACGCGCTCGAGCTCCACCCAATGGAATTGCAGCGCCGCGTAGGGGTTGCCCGCCAGTTCGTGGCCCTTGCGGCTGTGGTAGTTGGTGTACCAGACGATGCCGCGCTCGTCGTAGCCCTTGATGAGCACGATGCGCGTGCTCGGGCGCAGGTCCGATCCCACGGTGGCCAGGGTCATGGCGTTGGGCTCGGGCACCTGGGCGGCGATGGCTTGCTGCAGCCATTGGTCGAACTGTTGCAGCGGGTCGGCGTGCGAGGCGTCCTCGCTCAGCTCGGCCTTCTCGTAGCTCTTGCGCAGGTCGGCGATGTTCATGGTGCCAGTGTAGTGAGGCGGCCGATCAGTCGGCCAGTCGCAGCAGCTTTTCCAGCGCGTGGTCGTGGATGCCGTGGGCCTTGAGCCCTTCGAAGGTGCGGCGGGCGTAGTCCAGCGTGGTGCCATAGCGCCCGCAGGAGCGCGAGAAGATGTCGCGGTAGCGCTCGGGCGTGAGCTGGCCCGTGAAGCTGGGGCTGCGGCGTGAGAGCGTGAAGGCCAGCGCGCGCACGCTGCCCTGCGGGGTTTGCACCCGCAGCCACTTGGGGTCGTAGACGGGGTTGGGCATCTCGCGCGCCCACAGGCGCGGCATCAGCGCCTCCACCTGCTCGTGCGGCACGCGCAGCGCCAGGCCGTCGCAGCTGCCGCCCGACAGGAGCGCGAACACCAGGCCCGGGCACTCGGGCGTGCCGCGGTTGACGCGGCTCCACATCTGCAGGCCCCGGTGGTGCCCATGCACGCGGCCGGGGCGGCTCTCGGCGGCCTCGAACTCGGGCCGCCAGACCAGCGAGGCGTAGCCGAACACCCAGAGGTCCGGGCGCTCGCCCTGGGCGCGCCAGTCGGCCAGGGTCTCGGCCATCATGGCCGCGCCATCGCGCTGTTCGGGGATCCAGGTGCGCAGGGGCTTCATCCGGCCTGCCTACAATGCCGGATTCGCCGATTCACGCACACCACAGGAGCTTTTTGCATGGCCACACAGGATAACGAACCCGAACAACGCGTCGTCGCGGTCGTCCTGATTTCCCTCATCGCACTGATCATCGCCGGCGTACTGGGCCTGGGCGTGTTCAAGGCGCGCGGCGACAAGGCCGCCCCCGCGGCATCGGTCGTCGCCGCGCCGGTGCCGGGCGCCATCGCCATCTCCGCCACCGACGCCAGCGTGGTGGTCGACAACGGCGTGGTGAAGTTCTATTTCGCCACCGGCAAGGCCGAGCTGGCCTCCGGCGCGCTGGCCGCGCTGGCCGAAGCCATCGAGGCCGCCAAGGGCGGTTCGCGCCTGGTGGTCTCGGGCTTTCACGATGCCACCGGCGACCCGGCCTTCAACGCCGAGCTGGCCAAGCAGCGCGCCTACGCGGTGCGCGACGCCCTGGTGGGCGCGGGCGTGGCCGAGAGCAGCCTGGAGCTGAGCAAGCCGGCCGTGACCACCGGCTCGGGCGCCGACGCCGAGGCGCGCCGGGTCGAGGTGGTGATCGTGCGCTGAGCGCGGCACGGTTCGCCAGACAAAAGGCCCGGTTCGACCGGGCCTTTTCATTGGGGGGAGGGGCTCAGCGCAGGCCCTGGCCGGCGGCGTGGTCGTCGGCGCGCTGGATCAGCTCGATCTTGTAACCGTCCGGGTCCGTCACGAAGGCGATCACCGTGGTGCCACCCTTGACCGGACCGGCCTCGCGCGTGACCTGGCCGCCCGCGGCCTTGATCTTCTCGCAGGCCGCGTAGGCGTCGGGCACGCCCAGGGCGATGTGGCCGTAGGCCGTGCCCATCTCGTACTGCTCCACGCCCCAGTTGTAGGTGAGCTCGATCTCGGCCTGCGCCGGGTTGCTCTCGAAGCCCAGGAAGGCCAGCGAGTACTTGTACTCGGGGTTCTCGGAGGTGCGCAGCAGCTTCATGCCGAGCACGTTCGTGTAGAAGTGAATCGAGCGCTGGAGGTTGCCCACGCGCAGCATGGTGTGGAGGAGTCGCATGGGACGGATTGTCACCGAGCCTCGAAGACCAGGCAGGTCGTTGTGGCATGCGCGTACAGGGTGCCGTCCGGGCCCACCAGGCGGGCCTCGGCGGTGGCGAGCTGGCGGCCGGCGTGGATCACCTGTCCGATGGCCCGCACGCGCTGCACCTTGGGCGTGAGGGCCTTGACCAAATTCACGCCCAGCTCGGCCGTGGTGTAGGCCCGGCCCGGCGGCATCTTGGTGTGCACGGCGCAGCCCAGGGCCGAGTCGAGCAGGGTGGCGAACCAGCCGCCGTGCACCGAGCCCATGGGGTTGAGGTGGCGCGCCAGCGGCGCGCCCTGGAAGGTGGCCATGCCGTCGGCCACGGCCACCAGGTTGAAGTCCATCGTGGCCGCGATGGGCGGGAAGGGCAGCTCGCCGCGCAGCATGGCCTGCATCAGCTCCAGGCCGCTCTTGCCCGCGACCTGTTGCGGCGTGGAGACACCCGCGCCCGGCCCTTTGGCCATGGCCTCGAGCACGGCCTTCTCCTCGTCCAGCCAGCGTTGCAGGGTGTCGCTCATCGGTCGCTCCATTAAAGTTGCATATGCATGAATTGTAGATACAATCATCGCCATGTCGACTGTCGCCACCGCGTCATCCGCGCCACCCAAGCCGCAGGGGTGCACCAACCTCAAGCTGCGCCAACTGGTGCGCGCCGTGGGCGCGCTCTACGACGCCGAGGTCGGCAAGTCCGGCCTGAAGATCACGCAGTACTCGCTGCTGTCCTACATCGCCAAGCTCGGGCCGATCCGCGCGGTGGAGCTGGCGCAGCAGATGCACATGAGCGCGTCCACCCTGTCGCGCAACCTGCGCCCGCTCATCGACGCAGGGTGGGTGGAACAGGCCGCGGGGCCGGACGCGCGCAGCTGGCTGATCCAGGCCACGCCCGAGGGCCAGGCCAAGCGCGCCGAGGCGCAGCGCCGCTGGCGCGCGGCGCAGGAAACCGTGAACCAACGCCTGGGCGCGGCGCGCGTGGTCGCGCTGCACGCCCTCATCGACCAATCCCTGGCGCTGCTGGACGGCGCGGAGCCCCACCATGACACCGAATGAACCCCGCGCCCGCCTGTGGTGGCTGGTGCTGCTGGCGGCGGCCGGCGCCTTCGCGCTCACCATGGGCACGCGCCAGACCATGGGCTTCTTCCTGTCGCCCCTGAACACGGCCACCGGCCTGGGCGTGGGCAGCATCAGCCTGGCTTTCGCCTTCGGCCAGCTGTGGTGGGGCCTCACGCAACCCTTCGCGGGGGCCTTTGCCGACCGCGTGGGCGCGGGCCGCGTGCTGGTGATCGGTGTGCTGCTGGTGGCCGCGGGCACCTTCCTCACGCCCTACATGACGACCACGCTGGGCCTGATCTTCGCGCTGGGCATCCTGGCGGCGGGCGGTGCGGGCATGGCGGGGCCCTCGGTGCTGATGGCCGCGGCCAGCCGCCACATCGCGCCCGAGCGGCGCGGCATGGCCACGGGCATCGTCAACGCCGGCGGCTCCTTCGGCCAGTTCGTGATGGCGCCGATCGCGGCCGGGCTCACGGCCAGCCTGGGCTGGGTGGGGGCGCTGCAGGCGCTGGCCTTCATCACGCTGCTGGCCTTGCCGGCCGCCTGGGTGCTGCGCGGCGGGCCCAGCGGCGCGGCGAAGGCGGCAGCCCCGGTGGCGCTGCCCGCGCGCGAGGCGCTCCAGCGCGCCTTGCGGCACCGCGACTACCTCATGCTCGCGGCCGGCTTCTTCGTCTGCGGCTTCCACGTGGCCTTTCTGGCCACGCACCTGCCGGGCGTGGTGGCGGCCTGCGGCCTGCCGGCGCCGGTGGGCGCCTGGGCGCTGGGCGTCATCGGCCTGTTCAACATCGTGGGCAGCCTGGCCATGGGCTGGGCCGTGGGGCGCTGGCGCATGAAGTCGCTGTTGGCCCTGGTCTACGCCACGCGCGCCCTGGCGGTGCTGGTGTTCCTGCTGGCGCCCAAGACGGAGGTGGTGCTGCTGGTGTTCGCGGCCGTGATGGGCCTGAGCTTCCTGTCCACGGTGCCACCCACGGTGGGGCTGGTGGCCAAGTTTTTCGGCACCGGCAACATGGCCATGCTGTTCGGCGCGGTGATGTTCACGCACCAGGTGGGCGGCTTCCTCGGCGCCTGGCTGGGCGGGCGCGTCTTCGAGGCCACGGGCTCCTACGACTGGGTCTGGTACGTGGACATCGTGCTGGCCGTGGGCGCCGCGCTCATCCACCTGCCGATTCGCGAGGCGCGGCCGGCGCCGCGGGCGGCGGCGGCCTGAAAGGGGCCGGCGGCGCCACCGGCGTCTGCACGTTTGTGGGAAAAAAACCGGACCAGCGGGCGTATTACTTTTGTTTTCATTAAATCCCCTTGATTGGTCGTCGCGCCCATCGCGCGGCTTCCTAGAGTGCGGGGCGCCGGGCAACCGGTGCCCAACAACACCAGCCAATCCAGGGAGTGTCATGAGTCCGCAAGCGCACAGAACGCCTTCGCCCCGAGCCGCCCAGCGCGGCCAGGGCATGACCGAGTACATCGTCATCGTTGCCTTGATCGCCGTGGCGGCCGTCGGCGTGTACCAGTTCTTCGGGCAAACCATCCGCAACCAGACCGCGGGCATTGCCCTGGAGGTGTCGGGTCAGTCCGCGGACGCCGCGATCAACCAGGCCAAGACCGCGGCCGACAGCGCGCAGGCCGAGGGCAACAGGAAGAAGGGCCTGGGCAGCTATGCCCCCCAGGTACCGCTGGTGCGTCAGCTCTACAGCCAGTACCTGAAATGGCGGGACCCCGGGACCGACGCCTTTCACTCCCAGCTGGTGGCGCAGGGCCGCATTCCGGTCGTGACCCACGTCACGCTGCAGATGCAGTCGGACGCCATTGAGCCGGATCAACCGGTGTCCATGCCGGGGCGGGGCAACAGCGGCCACCCTGGTGATCCCGGTGATGCGGGTGATGCGGGTGATGCGGGTGACCCGCCGGTGGTGGACACACCACCGCCGGACTGCTCTGGCAGCGGTTGCGCGGCCGACAGCTCGCCCACCAATCCCACCACCACGCCGGACGCGCCGTCTTGCGGTGGCGCGCAACCAACCCAGCCCATCACGCCTTGGTCCGTGTTCGCCACCGTCGGCTTCGGTTCGTCGCCATCCACTGCGTCGCCATGAGCTTCATCCTCTCGACCCTGTTGCGCGCGACGTCCGATCGACAAGCCCCGGCGCGGGCCCTGTGGGTTCGCCCGGCGCTCGCCGTGGCGCTTCTCCTGTCCGCGCCGCTTGCCCAAGCCGCCTGCGACCCCAGCGTGAGCTGCTGCGCCGGTGCGCCGGCCGCGGGCAGCCCCTGCGGTGGCGCTGGCGTGGCCACCCTGGGCAACACCTCCGGCGTGGACAGCGGCGCGGGCAACCCCCTCAATGTGCTGGGCGGCAACAAGTTCCAGCGCGAGGTGGACATGCCCGCGCTGCCCGGCGTGCTCGGCCTGGAACTGGTGCGCTACTACAACAGCGCCGACAGCGAACGCCACCTGCTCGGTCGCGGCTGGCGCCTGAGCTACGAGACCACGCTGCGCGTGGGCACCGGTGCGCTGGCGGGCACGCTGGAAGTCGTGCAGGCCGACGGCACGCGCATCGCCTTCGCCCTGCCGCCAGACGAACGCCAAGACCCAGGCCAGGGCCAGGGCGATCTCTACCGTGGCCTGAGTCCGCTGCACGGCCTGGTGCACCGCCTGCACACGCCGCGCGGCAGCGAGTACCTCTGGCGCTGGGCCGACGGGCGCCAGCTGCGCTTCAACACCACAGGCCAGCTGGAGCAGGTCCGTGTGCCCAGCGGCGAATTCCTCAGCCTGCGCTACGACGGGCGCGGCTGGCTCAGCGAAGTGATCGACCCCGCCGGGCGGCGCCTGCGCCTGCATGTGCTGGACAAGGCCGGCGCGCGCCGCGGGGATCGCTACCGCGGCGTGCAAAGCATCGACACGCCCGTGGGGCGGTTTGTCTATGAACACGGCGCGCGGCGGCCCGAGGGCTCCAGCGCCAGGCCCAGCGAGCCCATCGCCAACCTCACGCGCGTCATCTTCCCCGGGCCAGGGCCCAGCGAGGGCGCCACCCCGCCATCGACGCTCGCTCGCCGGTACCACTACGAAGACCCGCGCTTTGCGACGCTGCTCACCGGCATCAGCGCGCAGCGGCTGAGCCGCCATGGCCAGGCCCGCAGCGAACGCCTGAACACCTGGGCCTACGACGAGGAGCGCCGCGCAGTGCTCAGCTTCAAGGGCGAACGCCCCTCGGGTGCTTCGGGTGCTTCGGGTGCTTCGGGCGGCGTGGGCCAGGAGCAGGTCCGCCTGCAGCACGGGCCTTCACGGGGCGGGCAGCGCACCACCGTGCTCACCAACAGCCTGGGGCAGACCACCGTCTACAGCAGCACCACCATCGCCGGCGAGCCGCGCCTGCTGCAGGCCATCGGCCCGGGCTGCGCGAGCTGTACTCCGGGCAACCGGCGCTACGGCTACGACCGCGTGGGTCGGCTCATCGAAGAGACCACCCTCGACGAGAAGGGCCGTCCCCTGCGCAGCACCCGCACCGAACGCGACGCCTACGGCCGCCCGGTCGAGGTCAGCACCATCACCTACCGCAACGGCCAGGCCCAAGCGCCCCAGCTGCGCGTGCGCTACGAATACGCGCCCGTCGATGCGAGCGATCCGCAGGCGCTGCCCAGCCTGCGACCGGTGCTCATCGCCGTGCCCAGCGTCATTGCAGGCCGCGAACGCATCACCCGCATCGCCTACAACGCCGCGATGCAGCCCGTCGAGGTCACCGAAGAGGGCTTCAGCCCCGTGGACGAACAGGGTCAGTTCAATCCACAAGGGGTGGCGATCCGCCGAACCACCACCTACGGCTACACCCAGATCAACGGGCGCAGCGTGCTGGCCAGCGTCGACGGCCCCTTGCCGAATGGTCCGAACGCCAACCCCGAGGACTCGGACATCACCCGCTACGGGTGGGACGCGCGCGCCGACCATCTGCAGCGCATCGTGCGCCCCGGCCCACGAACCCTGCACGTGCACCGCGAGCCCGAGAGCGGGCGCATCGTCGGGGTCACGGGGCCGGATGGTGTGACCGTGCCGCTGCCTCAGGCCACACGAGGCAACGCGGGCTTAAGCGACAACGCGGACCTAAACGGCAACGCAGGCCCAAGTGGCAAGGCGGACCTGCTCATCGAGCACGACCCCTGGGCCCGGCCCGTGGCCTGGCGAACGGTGGCAGGGGCGGCCTCAGGGACAGCGTCAGGCGACGACAGTGAAGCGCTGCTCAGCGCCACCTGGGGCCCAGCGGGCAGCTATGGCCGCACGCAGTTCGTGGTGGAGACGTTTCTGAGAACGCTCACAACGGTTGCCAAGGACTTGAACGCGCAGCAGCGCCACCAGTTGCGCCTGGATCAGCCGGTGCGGCTGCCCAATGGGGCCATGGGGACCATGCTGGATATGGTGGGGATCGCGAATGGGCGTGCCGCCGTGGCGGCGCGCTCATTTTCAAAGGTTCGAATGGATTTCGGAACGGGTCTGAGTTTTCAACAGGCCCAACACATCTGGGAGTCACTGACAACCAGGCAGCAAACTCAGTTTCAGCACGACACAGGACTGAATCAACGAGAGTATGTTGACATGTTGGGCTTCACTCCTGAAGGCCGGGCTCGGACGGAGGCTGAAGGAAAAAATGCCTTTGCTTCGGAGGCCGTTATTCGAATGGTTGATGGTGATGGACAGACAAGTTTTGGCACTTGGCTGATGTGGTTGTACTCCAGTCAAGATGAGTACAACTTCGTGTCAAAAATGTCCCTGAAAAATAATCTATCAAAAATTGTGGAGGCGCCGTCGCTTGCAGGGCAATTTCTGAATACTGAAGCACCGGGAACAGATGAACACATGATCCGTCAAAGGACGGTCGAAGATGACTTGGCGCAGCGAGTGGCTGCAATGCACAACTGGGGTAACGTTCGCCGCATTACCGCACCAGCGATGGACTTGCCTTCGTGGGTGAAAAATTACGCAGACGAGTTTAGTCGAAGTGTTGGACGAGGCGACTGGCGATCATTGCGCTGCGGCGACGAATTGAAGAACACCGCAGGCCTTCGGATGCAACCTCTCAACCTCAAGTGATATGAAAAGAAAACAGATTCTTTGGATATCGATGATCGCCTGCCTAACGGTCACCGTGGCCGCGCATGCGGAGAATTTGAAGTTGAATTTGAGCAATGAAGCCCCTCTGTGCAGGATGTCTTTGATCAAACGCCCTGCACTGAAAGCCGAGCGTGGAAAAGAATCCAGGGAGGCGATTCGAACCCATTGGTATGAGCCCCTTGTGGCAGACTTCAACGGTGATGGTTGGTGTGATTTTGCCTGGGCTATTCCATATCCGTTGAACTCACAGATGGCATCGTATTGGCTGGAGGACATGTTGATGTTAGCCACGCGTACGCGCTGGAATTCGCCTCTTCGAGGAAAGAAGTCTTGGAGTGAAGAAATTAGTGCGCTTGAACCGACGATATGGCCAACGTACCAAGTGGATCTAACCAATGTATCACTGGTGTATGGGAAATCTGGTGGTGCTCCTTATGTACTTGGTCTGAAAAGCGGCAATGATCTTGGAGAGGAATTGGTCAAACTGGGGTGTGCTGAATACAGCAGCGTGTACCGCTGGGACACCGAAGTCGATGCCTTCAAGAAAGCCGACGACGCGACCCGCGACACGGTCATTGCCTTCTATTACTCGACCATGGGCCAGCGTTGCGATCGGTCCAGAAAGTGATTGGGGCGGTTGCCCAGAATGCGCCACATCGACGCACTCACGCCCATGCCCAAGGAGGACGCCGTCGACGTGACCTGGGTGGACGTCGACGGCGATGACTGGTGCGATGCGATCACCTCAGGCGATACAGAGCCCTACAAAAATGCAAAGGGAAAGCCGGTGTTGCTGTTCGAACCGCGCGGCATCTATCTGCGAACGGACCAAGGATTCAAGCCATTCAAGGACGGCACGATCACTGGAGAGTAGGAAGGCAGCTCTTTCACCATCTACTGGGGACACCCAATCCCATTCCGCTGTCATCTTCACTCGCGTATACCAAGGCAACGCCGTCGGCGGCATCGGCGAGGGGTCTGACGAATTCCATCTGCGCCAGATGCTGCGCGCCTCGTTCGCCGCCCACAAGGCCGGCAGGGCTGAAGAAGAGAACGACTACTGCGTCGAAGTGGAGTCCTTCCTCTACACCACCCTACAAATCCCACGGGCCACCAGCAAGCGCATCTGGGCCGAAGAAGCCGAGCGCGCGGGCGTGGATTTGGCCTTCCCTTTCCTCAATTGAGCGCTCGGGCGCGCTGCACCTTTCACGGACTGCTGTACGGATCGCCTTTCGGCGAGGTGTCCGGGGGGCGCTGGGTATTGGCCTTGCCCGGCCAGCGCTTGTCGGGCTTGGGCACCTTGTCGAGGGCCTCGCCGGCCTTGTCCATGCCGCGTCCCCAGTACTGGAAGAACTTGTGCACGGGCGTGTCGCCGCGCGGGGCCTCGGCCGCCGGCGGCGGCGCGGCCTGGCGGGACGCCGGCGGGGGCGTGCGCTTGGGTGGGGTCGACGAGGCCTGGGCTGGGGCGGCGCCCACGGTGGCCATGAGGCCGGCGCCGGCCAAGGCGATCAACAACGGCAAGCGCTTCATCGGGGACCTCGCAGGGGTGGGCGGTTGTGACGGCCAGACACTACACCGGCACCGTGTAGTTCAGCGCCATCCGCCCCCCATCCACCGTGACGATCTCGCCCGTCACGTAGCTCGCGGCGTCGCTCGCGAGCCAGGCCACCACGTCGGCCACTTCCTCGGGTTCGCCCAGGCGCTTCATGGGGGTGCGGCTGAGGATCTTGCGGCGCGCGTCGTCGCTGGTGAGCACGGCCTGGGCCGCCAGTTCGGTGGCGATGGTGCCCGGCGCCACCGCGTTCACGCGGATGCCGTGGTCGGCCAGGGCCAGCGCCATCACGCGCGTGAGCTGGTTGATGCCGCCCTTGCTGACGTTGTAGCTGGCGATGCTGGGGATGGCCATGACGCCGTTGACCGAGCTCATGTGCACGATGGCGCCGCGCACGCCGCCGTGCACCATGGCGCGCGCCACGGCCTGCGCCACCAGGAAGGCGCCTTTGAGGTTGACCCGCAGCACGGCGTCGAAGTCGGCCTCGCTGATCTCCAGGAAGTCGGCGGCCTTGAAGATGCCGGCGTTGTTCACCAGCACGTCGATGCGGCCGGCCTCGTCGAGCACCTGGGCCACCAGCCCGTCCACCTGCGCCTTGTCGCCCACGTCGCAGGCGACGAAGCGCCCGTTGAGTTCGCTCGCCAGCGCTTCGCCGGGCGCGCGCGCCACGTCGGCGATGACCACCCGCGCGCCCTCGCGCGCGAAGCGGCGCGCGCAGGCCGCGCCGATGCCCTGGGCGCCGCCGGTGACGATGACGACGCGGTCGTGGTGGCCGAAGTGGATGGCGTTCGGGTCGGTCATGGGTGTGTCTCCGTCATCAGCAGGCCATGCAGGTGGCCAGGGCCTGGTCGACGCGCGCGCGCGTCTGTTCGATGAGGTGGTCGAGGAAGACCTGCGTGCGCCGGGGCACGAACTTGCGGCTGGGCAGGGCGGCGTACATGGTCAGGCGGTTGGTGATCCAGGGGCTGAGCACGCGCACCAGGTCGCCGTCGGCCAGCAGCGGCGCGGCCAGCTCCACCGAGGTGGCGGTGATGCCCGCGCCGTCCAGCGCGGCGTGGATCAGGGTGTCGTTGTGGTTGGCCCAGACCACGGGCTGGGCGTCCACCTCCACCGCGCGGTCGCCTTCGTTGGCGTTGAGCAGGCGCCATTTGCGCGAGCGCCCGGCCGCCGGCTTGAGCCGCAGCAGGTCGTGCTGCGCCAGGTCTTCCGGGCGCTGGGGGTGGCCGCGCCGCGCCAGGTAGGCGGGCGAGGCCAGCAGGATGCCTTCGGTGCTGACCACCTTGCGCGCGATGACGTTGGCGTCGAAGCTGGCGTCGGCGCCGATGAGGGTGATGTCGTAGTCCTCCACCGGTGGCTCGCGGTGGGATTCGACCTCGATGTCGAGCCGGATCTTGGGGTAGGCCTGGCGAAAGCCCGCGAGCATGGGCGCGAGCACGTGCATGGCCAGCACGGGCGGCGCCAGCACGCGCAGCACGCCGGCCAGCTCCTGCGTTTGCGAGCTCACGAGCGCACTGGCTTCCTCCAGGTCGAGCAGGATCTGGCGCACGCGCTCCAGGTAGACCTCGCCGGCCTCGGTGAGCGAGACGCGGCGCGTGGTCCGGTGCAGCAGGCGGGTGCCCAGGTGTTCCTCGAGGTCGGCCACCAGGCGCGTGACGACGGCGGGGGAGAGGTCCAGTGCGCGCGCGGCGGCCGCGAAGCCGCCTTCGTCGACCACCCGTTGGAAGGCGCGCATGGAATGCAATCGGTCCATGGGATCGTTGTCTGGCCCTACAGGCCTTTAATTGTTGCGAAAACAGAAACAGTTTAACGCGACTCGGGCGCGGCGGGCAGCTCGACGCGCACGCTCAGTCCACCGCCCTCGCGCTCGGCGAGGGTGAGTGCGCCGCCGTGCTGCGCCACGACGCGCGCGACGATGGACAGGCCCAGGCCGCTGCCCGGGGCCGTCGAGCCGTCCAGGCGCACGAAACGGCGCGTCGCCCGCTCGCGGTCGGCCTCGGGGATGCCGGGGCCGTTGTCGTCCACCGTGAGCCGCACGCGCCCGCCCTCGGTGCGTGCCTGCACGTCCACGCGCCCGCCACGGGGGGCGTGGCGCAGCGCGTTGTCGACCAGGTTGTTCAGCAGCACGCGCAGGTCTTCCTCGTCACCCGCCACCCAGGCGGCGTCGCTGGGCGCCAGGCCCAGGTCGATGCCCCGCTGGTCGGCGCGCGCCGAGAACGCGGCCACCACCCCGGCGGCCAGCGTGTCCAGGCGCAGCGGGCGCGGCTCGCGCTCGCGCACCCCGGGCTCCAGCCGGGCCATCTGCAGCAGCTGCGCCACCAGGTGGGTGGCGCGTTCGATGCCGCGGTCGAGTTCGTCGAGCGCCGCCGTGCGCGTGGCCTCGCCGCTGCGCCGCGCCAGCTGGGCCTGCAGTTTCACCGCGGCCAGGGGTGTGTTGAGTTCGTGCGCCGCGTCGGCCAGCAGGGCGCGCTGGCTGCCCAGCAGGGCCTCGACGCGCGCCAGCAGTTGGTTGAGCGCTTCGCCCAGCGGCACCAGCTCCTCGGGCAGCGCCGCGGTGCCCACGGCGTGCAGCTCGCCGCCCTCGCGGCGGCGCAGGTCGCGGCCCCAGGCCTTCAGCGGCGCCAGGGCCTTGTTCACGGCGGCTTGCATCAGCAGCCACATCACCAGCACCAGGACGCCCAGCGGCGCGAGCAGGCCGGGCAGGAGTTCGCCGAAGCGCGCCAGCCGATCGGCGTTGGTGACGGCCACCTGCACGATCTGGTCGCGTTCGGCCAGGGTGTAGACCCGCCAGTCCTCGCCGTTCCAGTTCGCCACGTTCAGCCCCGGCGCTTGCAGCGGCGGCCCGCCCCCGACCACCGAGCTGTAGACCAGCCGGCCCTGGGCGGTCCAGATCTGCGTGGTGAAGTGGCCCAGGTCCTGGGCCGGACCCACGGGGGTGTCCGGTGCCGTGGTTGGGGACGGGCTGGCGGCGCCTGGTGGCGGCCGCAGGCCGTGGCGGACCACCGAGTAGGCGATCGATTGCAGCACGCTGTCGCGGGAGCGGTTGAAGCCGTCCCAGGCCAGCTGGTAGGTGATGAGGCCTTCCAGCGCGGCGGCGGCCACCAGCGCGCCGATCTGCCACAGCAGCAGCCGCTGGCGCAGGGACCTCATTGGGGGTCGACCGGTTCGACCAGCTTGTAGCCCACGCCGCGCACGTTGCGCACCCAGGCCGGGCCGAGCTTGCGGCGCAGGTGGTGCAGGTGCACCTCGACGGCGTTGCTGAGCACTTCGTCCTGCCAGGAGTACATGCGCTGCTCCAGCTGTTCGCGCGAGAGCACGTGGCCGGGGCGTTCCATCAGGGTGGCCAGCAGGTCGAACTCGCGCGGCGACAGCGCCAGGTGCTGGCCGTTCAGCGTGGCCTCGCGCCGCGGCGGGCTCAGCACCAGCGCACCCAGGCGCATCTCGGGCTGCGGGCGGCCATGGCGCCGGCGCGCCAGCGCGTGCACGCGCGCGACCAGTTCGTCCAGGTCGAAGGGCTTGGTGAGGTAGTCGTCGGCGCCCAGGTTGAGGCCGGCGACGCGGTCGCTCACGGCGTCGCGCGCCGACACCACCAGCACCGCGATGTCCAGCAGCTGCTCGCGCATCCAGCGCAGCAGCTGCAGGCCATCCTGGTGCGGCAGGCCGATGTCGAGCAGCAGCACCTCGTGGCCGCCGGCCTGCAAGGCGGCCTGCGCGGCCAGGCCGTCGCGCACCCAATCCACGGTGAAACCGGCCATGCCCAGGCCTTTTTCAAGGCCCTGGCCCAACATGGTGTCGTCTTCGGCAAGGAGCAGGCGCATGGTTTGGCGGGCAAAGAACCAAGTGTGCGCGAAAACGCGGCCCGAATCGACGGGGGCGCATCTGGTAGAAACCGGGCCTTTGCGGAGTCCCGATGAGCACCTTCACCCGCGTCATTCTGTTCACCGACACCGACGGCCGCGCGCGCTTTCGCGAAGAAGCGCTGGCGCTGGACGGCGGCTCGCCCGCCGCCCGCCTGTCGGCGCCGCAGCCGGCCAGCGGCCTGGTGCTGCGCGAAAGCCCGGTGGGGTTTCGCAGCCAGTTCCATTGCACGGACGCGCCGCAGTGGCTCATCGTGCTGCGCGGACGCATGGAAATCGGCCTGCAGGACGGCAGCAGCCGCGTGTTCGGCCCGGGCGAGCATTTCTACTCGGCCGACACCTTGCCCCCAGGCGCCACGTTCGATCCGGCCGTGCACGGCCACTGGAGCCGGCAACTGGGCGATGAGCCGCTGGTGACGGCCTTTGTCAAGACCTGACGCCGGCCGCGGCAGACGGACCGGGCACGTTTCGCGTGCTCCAACCCAGCGACACCGCGGAACCGGCTGTGCCGGGCCGCCGGTGCCGCCCCCTTGAGGGGGCGCGCGAAGCGCGGCGGGGGTGAGGCCTAGTTGTTGCCGATGCGGCCGTAGTTGGTGCGCAGCGGATCGACGTTGCCTTCGCCGCGCTGGCCGCCACCGCCACCCTTCTTGTTGTTGTTCTTCTTTTTGAACCGGTTGCTGGTGCGCATGGCGTCGATGCCGGTGCGCAGCGGGTCGGGCTGGCCGTTCGGGTTGGCCTGGCGCGGGCGCGGCTCGCGGATGCGCAGGCTGCCCAGGTGGGCGTTGGGGCCCGGCTGGCGCTCGTAGCCTTCCTCGCCCTCAGCGCGCGGCGGACGATCGCCGCGCGGCGGGCGCTGGCGCTGCTGACCATGGCCCTGACCGCCGCCACCCTGGCCTTGGTGCTGACCGCCCTGGCCGTTGCCCTGCGGGCGCGGGCCCTTGGCTTTTTGCCCCTGGCCCTGGCCACGCGGCTGGCCATCGCCCTGGCCGCGGCCACCGCGGCCTTGGCCCTGGCCCTGACCTTCGCTGGACTTCTTCTCGCGGATGCGCTGCACCATCTCCTGGCGCGCGGCCTTGGCCGCGGCGGCCATCACGTCGCGGCTGGGCGGCTTGCCCGCGCCGCCCCAGAGGGTCTGGCGGCCCATGGCGATGGGCTCGGCCTTCTCGCCGGGCTCGGGCATGTACTCGGCGAACATCTCCACCGGGATCTGCTGCTTGGTGAAGCGCTCGATCTCCATCATGAAACCTTCTTCGTCCAGGCTCACGAGGTTGACCGCCTGGCCTTCGCGGCCCGCGCGGCCGGTGCGGCCGATGCGGTGCACGTAGTCTTCGCAGATGTTGGGGATGTCGTAGTTGACGACGTGCGGCAGCTCATCGATGTCGATGCCGCGCGCGGCGATGTCGGTGGCCACCAGGGCACGGATCTCGCCGCTCTTGAAGCCGGCCAGTGCCTGGGTGCGCGCGCCCTGGCTCTTGTTGCCGTGCAGCGCCATGGCCGTGATGCCATTCTTGTTGAGGTAGTCGGCCACGTTGTTGGCGCCGAACTTGGTGCGGGTGAAGACCAGCACCTGGCTCCAGTTGTGCAGCTGGATGATGTGCACCAGCAGCGACTTCTTCTTGCCCCGGCCCACCGGGTGGATCACCTGGGTGATGCGCTGCACCGTGGTGTTGCGCGGCGTGACCTGGATGTGCTGCGGGTCCTTCAGCAGGCCTTGGGCCAGGTCGCGGATTTCGTCGCTGAAGGTGGCGGAGAACAACAGGCTCTGCTTGCTCTGGGGCAGCAGGGCCAGCACCTTCTTCACGTCGTGGATGAAGCCCATGTCGAGCATGCGGTCGGCCTCATCGAGCACGAGGATCTGCACAGCCGACAGGTCGAGGAAGCCCTGCTGCTGCAGGTCGAGCAGGCGGCCCGGCGTGGCCACCAGGATGTCCACGCCGCGCTTCATGGCATCGATCTGGGGGTTCATGCCCACGCCGCCGAACACCACGGTGGACGACAGGTCCACGTGCTTGCCGTAGACGCGCACCGATTCCTCGACCTGGGCGGCGAGTTCGCGCGTGGGCGTGAGCACCAGGGCGCGGATGCCGATGCCGCCGAAGCGGTTGGCCGGGCGCTGGCCCTGGGAGAGGCGCTGCAGCATGGGCAGCGTGAAGGCGGCGGTCTTGCCGGTGCCGGTCTGGGCGCCGGCGAGCAGGTCGCGGCCCGCCAGCACGGCCGGAACGGCCTCCACCTGGATGGGGGTGGGCGTGTGGTACCCGTGCTCGTGCACGGCTTGCACGATGGCCGGGGCCAGGTTCAATTCTTCGAATGTCATTATGTGAATCTGCGCCCTTCCAGGGCGCTGGGGCATCGGCCACACGGGGGGCACCGCTCGGGTGCCGCCCCGCTCAGTCCGGGGCCGATGGATTTCAAGGGGAGTTGGCGGTGTCCGCGCGGGAGGCACGCCCCAGCAGGCAGCTGGTGTCGGGCCAACTGACGTGCCCGAACGGCCGTATTGTCGCATGGGTCGATAATCCGTGGTTTCGCGCGACGCCTCGCGCTGCAAATTTCCCACAGAAAGACCATGGCTCAGTACGTCTTCACCATGAACCGGGTCGGCAAGATCGTGCCGCCCAAGCGACAGATCCTCAAGGACATCTCCCTGTCCTTTTTCCCGGGCGCCAAGATCGGCGTGCTCGGCCTGAACGGCTCGGGCAAGTCCACGCTGCTCAAGATCATGGCCGGCCTCGACAAGGAGATCGAAGGCGAAGCGACCCCGATGCCGGGCATCCGCATCGGCTACCTGCCCCAGGAGCCCCAGCTCAATCCCGACCAGACGGTGCGCGAAGCCGTGGAAGACAGCATGGGCGAGGTGCGCGCCGCGCAGAAGCGCCTGGACGAGGTGTACGCGGCCTACGCCGAGGAAAACGCCGACTTCGACGCGCTCGCGGCCGAGCAGGCCCAGCTCGAGGCCATCATCGCCACCGCCGGCACCGACTCCGAGCACCAGCTCGAGATCGCCGCCGACGCGCTGCGCCTGCCGCCCTGGGACGCCAAGATCGGCCTGCTCTCCGGTGGTGAGAAGCGCCGCGTGGCCCTGTGCTGCATGCTGCTGTCCAAGCCCGACATGCTGCTGCTCGACGAGCCCACCAACCACCTGGACGCCGAGTCGGTGGAATGGCTGGAGCACTTCCTGCAGCGCTTCTCCGGCACCGTGGTCGCCATCACCCACGATCGCTACTTCCTCGACAACGCCGCCGAGTGGATTCTCGAACTCGACCGCGGCCACGGCATTCCCTATAAGGGCAACTACTCCAGCTGGCTGGAGCAGAAGGAAGCCCGCCTCGAGCAGGAACAGCGCACCGAGGACGCGCGCCGCAAGGCCATGAAGGAAGAGCTCAAGTGGGTGCGCTCCAACGCCAAGGGCCGTCAGGCCAAGAGCAAGGCGCGCCTGGCCCGCTTCGAGGAGCTGAGCGACGTCGAATACCAGAAGCGCAACGAGACCAACGAGATCTTCATCCCCGTGGCCGACCGCCTGGGCAATGAGGTCATCGAGTTCAAGGGCGTGAGCAAGAGCTACGGCGACCGCCTGCTCATCGACAACCTGAGCTTCTCGGTGCCCGCGGGCGCCATCGTCGGCATCATCGGCCCCAACGGCGCCGGCAAGTCCACGCTGTTCAAGCTCATCACCGGCAAGGAGCAGCCCGACAGCGGCGAGGTCAAGATCGGCCAGACCGTGAAGATCGCCGCCGTGGACCAGAGCCGCGACGGCCTGGCCGGCGACAAGACCGTCTGGGAAGACATCTCCGGCGGCCTGGACATGATCACCGTGGGCAAGTTCCAGATGCCCAGCCGCGCCTACTGCGGGCGCTTCAACTTCTCGGGCGGCGACCAGCAGAAGCTGGTGAAGAACCTCTCGGGCGGCGAGCGCGGCCGGCTGCACCTGGCCAAGATGCTCAGCGAAGGCGGCAACGTGCTGCTGCTGGACGAACCCTCGAACGACCTCGACGTGGAAACCCTGCGCGCGCTGGAAGAGGCACTGCTGGAGTTCGCCGGCTCGGCCCTGGTGGTGAGCCACGACCGCTGGTTCCTCGACCGCATCTGTACGCACATCCTGGCCGCGGAGGGCGACAGCCAGTGGTTCTTCTTCAACGGCAACTACCAGGAGTACGAGGCCGACAAGAAGCAGCGCCTGGGCGAAGAGGGCGCCGCGCCCAAGCGCCCGCGCTTCAAGAGCCTGGCGTGACCGAAGAGCAGGTCGTCGCCGCGACGCGGCACTGGATCGAGAAGGCCGTCATCGGCCTCAACCTGTGCCCGTTCGCGCGCGCCGTGTGGGTGAAGAACCAGGTGCGCATCGTGGTGAGCACTGCGCGCCACGTCGACGGGCTGCTCGACGACCTGGACCGCGAGCTCGAGCTGCTCGCGGCCACGCCGCCCGAGCGGATCGACACCACGCTCATCGTCCACCCCACGCTGTTCCCCGACTTCGAGGTCTTCAACGACTTCCTCGGCGTTGCCGACGAGGTGGTGGCCGAGCACGACCTGGAGGGCGTGATCCAGGTCGCCAGCTTCCACCCCGACTACCGCTTCGAGGGCACCGAGCCCGACGACATCACGAACGCCACCAACCGCGCGCCGTTCCCCACGCTGCACCTGCTGCGCGAGGACAGCGTGGCCCGCGCCGTGGCCAGCGAGGGCGGCGATGCGGACGCCATCGTGGCCCGCAACATGGAAACCCTGCGCCGCCTCGGGCCTGAGGGCTGGCGCGAGCTGCTGTCGGCGCCGGGCGACACCAAGGCCTGAATTGCCGGGCCGGGCTGGCCTTTTCCGCCCTTTTGGGACTATGGTTCGCGGGGCACAATGCCCCCGCCGTTCGTCGTCGATGCTTTTGCCATGCCCAATTCCCCGCTCCCGGCCCTTGACCTCTGCCTGAAGGAGGCACTGGACCAGTGCCGGCAATGGATCCCCGCCTGGATCGACCGCGTACATGGCCAGCTGCGCGAGCGGGAGCTGGCGCAGACCCAGGTCCACGAGCGCCAGGCCTTGCTGGAGGCCCACCAGTCGGTGCACCGCCAGCGCGACGCGGTGGCCCGCCACTGGCTGTCCGCCTTGGCCGACCGGCTGGAGCAGGCCCCGGCCGCGAGCGCGCAGGCGCGCAAGCCCGCGCTCAGCCTGGACGAACTCGAACTCATGGGCGATGACCAGGTGCATGAGCGCGTGGAGATCGCCCGCGCGCAGCAGACGGCCATGCTGTCGGCCGACGACGCCTTCAACGAATTCACCGCGCGCCTGTCCACCGCCCAGGGCTTCAAGGTGGTCAACGCCGAGCTCAACCCGCTGCGCGTGCAGGTGTTCGTCGAAACCCTGCTGTCCTCGCTGAAGGGCCTGGACGTGACGCCCGCCGCGCGCGCCCGCTGGCTGCGCGTGGGCGCCACGCCGCTGGGTGAATCGCTCGACGTGCTCTACCGCCACCTGAGCGCCTGGCTCAACGCCCAGGGCGTGCAGCCGGCCGGCTACGCGGTCGTCATGGCGCCCGAGTCGCGCGCCGTGGTCGAGGAAGAGCTCATGGGCCAGGACCTGCTCGAAGGCCCGATGAGCGACCAGGAGGCCCTGCTCACGCTGGACCACCTGCACCGCCTGTTGGTGGGCGACACCGAAGGCGGCGAGGGCGCGCGCCGCGCCAACGACGCCATGACCCGCGCCCTGGCCGGCGAGGTGGTGACGCTGATGATGCAGCGCATCGCCACCGACAAGCGCCTGCTCAAGCCGGTGCGCGGCCACCTGCAGGAAATGAAGCCGGCGCTGCTGGAGCTGGCCACGAGCAACCCGCGCTTCTTCGCCGACCGCAACAACCCCGCGCGGCGCCTGCTCGATGCCGTGACCGCGCGCAGCCTGGCCTTCACCAGCGAACAGGACGAGGGCTACAGCGGCTTCCTGCAGGAGCTGCGGCATGTGGTGTACGAACTGCGCCGCCCCGGCAAGACCGACCTGGCCGATCGCTTCCCCACGCTGCTCGACCAGCTGCGCCAGTCCGAGGACCGCGCCGTGCCGCGCGGCGAGCGCGAGGCGCGCGGCCGCGCCGTGCAGACCCTGGTGAAGGTGGAGCAGCGCAAGCTGCTGGCCGAGAAGATCGCCAACGAATTCCGTGCCCGGCCCGATTACCCCAGGACGCCGGGCCCGGTGCGCCGCTTCCTGACCGGCGTGTGGGCGCAGGTGGTGGCCAAGGCGCGCATCGACGAGGCCGACAACCCGCCGCTCACCTCCGGCGACCCCACCTCCAAGCGCTACGTCGACATCCTGTCCGATCTGCTGTGGTCCAGCCAGCTGGCGCTGGCCAGCCAGAACCGGCCGCGCCTGGTGCGCATCATCCCGCCGGTGCTGCGCACCCTGCGCGAAGGCCTGGACGCCATCGACTACCCGCGCGACAAGGTCGAGGCCTTCTTCCAGACCCTCATGGGCCTGCACGAGGCTGCCTACAAGACCCAGCGCAGCAGCGAGGCCGCACCCGCGCCGACCGAGGTCGACGCCAGCGTGTTCAACCCCGACGACGCCGAGCTGTGGATGCGCCAGCACGAGGCGAAGGCCACCAACTTCTACGACGACTCGCTGCCCGAGACCACGCAGCCCGGCTTCGCGGCCACGCAGCCCATGCAGCGCGAATGGGTCGACATCAAGGCCGGGATGGTGTTGCGCGATGCCACCTCGCTCGCGGTGGGCAGCTGGTTCGACCTGTACCAGGAAGGCCAGGCGCTGCGCGTGCAGCTCACCTGGGCCAGCCCGCACGGCACGCTGTTCCTGTTCGGCACCGCCTCGGGCAAGTCCATGTCCATGACGCGCCGCGGCGTGGACCGCCTGATCGAGCAGGACAAGCTGCGCGTGGTGGCCGACCACAGCGTGGTCGACGAGGCGCTGGACGCGGTGGCCCAGCAGGCCCTCAAGAACTCGGGCAAGCGTTAGTCGACGCGATCCGCCGCCGCGCGGGCTGGCGTTCCCTCGTCCTGGGGGTCGCTGCCGCCGCTGTCCCGGCGGCGCAGCAGTTTCTTGCGCACCAGGTGGATGTTGTTGCGCAGCGCGTACAGCTCGTCGGTGTACGACAGCGGCACCACCACCTTCTCCACCTTGGCTTCCATGCCGTCGAGCTGCTCCAGCAGGTCGTCGGGCGTGGCGCTGCCCGACTCGGCGCGCTGCTCCACTTCGCGCAGCTCCGCGTACCAGCGGAACACGCGCGAGCGGATGCGAAAGGTGTAGAGCGGCGGCACGATGCGCGAGAGCGGCAGCGCCAGCGCGATGATCAGGCCCAGCGCCAGCCACATGCGCTCGACGACGCTGGCCGCCCAGAACGGCAGGTAGCGCTGCAGGAAGGGCAGGCCGCCTTTGTAGGCGCGCTCGGCCTCGCCCGCCGCGGGGAATTCGCTGTGCTCCAGATTGGGGTACTCGCGCGCGCGGTTGAACCAGCCGGCGCCGCTGTGCACCTCCATGGCCGTCTGCGCGAACAGCTGCAGGATGGCGGGGTGCGTGTCCGAGCGCGCCAGCAGCGAGGTGGTGGAGGCCACCAGGCGCACATTGCGCGGTGGCACGTTGCGCGCCAGGTCCACCATGCCCTGCGGCATGGTCACCGGCGTGAGGTAGCCGAAGCGGCGCGAATAGGCCTCGGCCTGGGCGAAGTCCAACAGCTTCACGCCCGGGGTCTGCAGCAGCATCTGCACCATCAGCGATTCGGGCGCCGAGGCGAACACCACGGCGTCGAGCTGGCCGTCCAGGAAGGCCACGGTGGCCGGGGTCTGCTCCAGCCGGCTCAGCGTGATCTGGCCGGGTTCGATGCGGTTGACCTCCAGCAGGCGGTTGAACAGGCGCGGCACGCCGCTGCCCGGCGTGCCGACGTTGACGCGCCAGCCCTTGAGCTCGGCCAGGTTGCGCACCGTGCCATCCCTGGGGCCGAGCTTGCGAGCCGCGGCCTCGCGGTAGAACAGCCAGAGCGGTTCCACGAACAGGCTGCCCAGGGAGACGATGCTTTCGTCGTCGTCGTAGCCCATGTCGGCGGTGCCGCCTTGCACGAAGCCCAGCTCCACCGTGCCTTCGCGCAGCCGGTCCAGGTTGTCGGCCGAGCCTTCGGTGCGCACCAGCTCCACCGTGATGCCGTGGCGCTTGAGCGCTTCGGCGTAGCGCTGGCCAAAGGTGTCGTAGGCGCTTTGCTCCGGCCCGGTGGCCAGCACCACCCGCGTGGGCGGGTTGGGCTTGAGCCACCACCAGGTGAAGGCCACCAGCGCGATGGTGATCAGCACGATGGGGCTGCCCGACAGCAGCATCTCCTTGAGCGAAATCAGCGTGTAGCGCAGGGTCTTGGGCATGATGGCCGCGAACATAGCACGCGGCCGCGCGGGCGGCGGTTGCGCTTTGTTTCCCGCCGGCGGGCTGCGGCCGGCGCGCCACCTAGAATGCCCGGCTGCCCAACCGCGTTCTCCGAACCCCCACCGCATGGACCCGATTCTGCTGATCAAGGCCGCCCTCATGGGCGTGGTCGAAGGCCTCACCGAATTTCTGCCCGTCTCTTCCACGGGCCACCTCATCCTGGCGGGCCACCTGCTCGGCCTCACGGGCGAGAAGGTCAAGGTCTTCGAGGTCGTCATCCAGACCGGCGCCATCCTGGCGATCGTCTCGGTCTACGCCCAGCGCATCCTCGACACCCTGCGCGGCCTGCCCACGGGCGACGCGGTGGCGCGCCGTTTCACGGCCAACGTGCTGATCGGCTTCCTGCCGGCGGCGGTGCTGGGTTTCCTGTTCATCGGTGTCATCAAGGGCGTGCTGTTCCACCCCTTCGTGGTGGCGGCCGGCTTCATCGTCGGCGGCTTCATCATGCTCTGGGCCGAGGCGCGCCAGGCGCGCGGCGCGCCGGTGCGCGTGGACACCGTGGACGACGTGCGCTGGAGCGACGCGCTCAAGGTCGGCCTGATTCAGTGCGCGGCCCTGGTGCCGGGCGTGAGCCGCTCGGGCGCCACCATCATCGGGGGCATGCTGGTGGGTTACAGCCGGCGCGCGGCGACCGAGTTCAGCTTCTTCCTGGCGCTGCCGGTGCTGCTGGGCGCGGCCACGCTGGACCTCTACAAGAACCGCGAGCTGCTGTCCATGGCCGACCTGCCGTTCTTCGCCACTGGCCTCATCGTGTCCTGGCTGTCGGCCTGGGTGTGCGTGCGCTGGCTGCTGCGTTTCGTCTCCTCGCACACCTTCGTGCCCTTCGCCTGGTACCGCATCGCCTTCGGCGTGCTGATCGCGCTCACCGCCTGGGGCGGCTGGATCAACTGGACGGCCTGATTCAGGCCTGCGGCTGCAGCGTGAAGTAGAAGCGCGCGCCCTGGCCCGGCGCGCTCTCGGCGCGCAGCTCGCCGCCGTGGCGCAGCACGATGCGCCGCGCCGTGGCCAGGCCGATGCCCAGGCCGGCGAATTCCTGCGGCAGGTGCAGCCGCTGGAAGGGCTGGAACAGCTTGCCCGCGCGCGCCATGTCGAAGCCCGCGCCGTTGTCGGCCACCACGAACTCGCGCCGACCGTCGCGCTCCTGCATGTGCAGATGGATGGCCGCCCGCTCGGTCTGGGCGCTGTACTTCCAGGCGTTGTGCAGCAGGTTCTGCAGCAGGGCTTCGATCAGTGGTTCGTCGGCCAGGGCCACCAGGCCCGGCTGCACCGACCACGTCACCTGGCGCTCGGGCGAGGTGGCCGCCAGCTCGCGCAGCTGCCGCGTGGCGATGGCCGACAGGTCCACCGGCGCGCGCTGCAGTTCGCCGCGCGCCATCTGCGACAGCTTGAGCAGGCCGTCGATGAGCTCGCCCATCTTCTTGCTCGCCTCGCGGATGCGCGCCAGGTGGCGGTGGCTTTCGGCCGGCAGCGCCGGGTTGTCTTCCTTCAAGGCCTGGGCGAAGCCGTTGATGATGCGCAGCGGCGAGCGCAGGTCGTGCGCGACCGCGTAGGAGTAGCTCTCCAGCTCGTCGTACGCGGCTTTCAGGGCCTGGGTGCGCTCGCGGATGCGCTCCTCCAGCGAGGCGTTGAGCTGCTGGATCTGCAGCTCCGCCCGCTTGTGCTCGGTGATGTCGAGCAACATGCCCAGGCCGTGGGTCACGCGGCCGGTGGCGTCGCGCTCGAACTCGGCCCGCACCGAGACCCAGCGCCAGTCGCCCGTGAGGTTGAGCTGGTACTGGATGTCGTAGGGCCGGCCGAGCCGGAAGGCGTCGGCCCAGGCCTGCTGCATGCGCTCGCGGTCGTTGGGGTGGGTGGCGGCCACCATGTCCAGGTCGCTGAACACCGAGCGTGGAATGCCCATGATCACGTGCGCGTTGCCCAGCGAGGTGAACTCGCGCCGCGCCGCGTCGTAGCGCCAGCCGGCCATCTGGGCCAGTTCCTGCGCCTGGGACAACAGCCGTTCGCTGGTGCGCAAGGCCTCCTCGGTGGCCTTGCGCTCGGTGATGTTCTGCACCACCGCGATCTCGTAATCGGGTGAGCCATCGGCCTTGCGGATCAGGGCGACCGACAGCAACACCCAGACGATGTGGCCGCGCTTGTGGAAGTAGCGCTTTTCCATCGTGTAGTGGTCGGTTTCGCCGCGCAGCACGCGCTGCATCTGCGCCAGGTCGGCCGCCAGGTCGTCGGGGTGGGTGTAGTCCTTCCAGTGGGTGCGCGCCAATTCCTCGCGCGTGTAGCCCAGCAGCTCGCAGTAGCTGCGGTTGATGCGGATCCAGCGGCCGTCGGGGTGGGTGTGCACCACGCCGGTGGCGCTGTTCTCGAAGGTGTCGAGCATGCGCTGGTGGCTGGCGCGGGCCTGCTCCATGCTGGCCTGGAGCTCGCGCGTCTGGCGTTGCATCAGCGCGATGGCGCCCACCACCACGAGTTGCGTGAGCAGGTGCCAGAAATTGAGCCAGAAGGCCTCGTGGGGGTCGCTGATGGCGAAGCTGAAATAAGGCTTCACCAGGAGGAAGTTGACCGCCGCCATGCCCAGCAGCGTGCTGAGCATGCCGATGCGAAAACCCCCGTAGAGCGCGCAGACCGCGGCCGCCAGCGTGAGGGTGACGAAGCGCCCGCCGCTTTCTGCCGGCGCCAGCGCCACGCGCAGCCAGGTGGCGGCGGCGGTGAGCAGCACCGCCACGCCGATGCGCAGCCACCAGGGGTGGCGGTGCGGGTTCCAGGAGGTGAGCAGAAGGCGCAGCCGGCGCAAGGCCCGGGCGCTGGCGGTGTCGGGGGTGGCGTCGGCGGGCGGGGCGTCGTCGGTGGTCACGGCGGCGAGCATATATCGATGGGGGGCCTCCACCATCGGGGGCGATACGGGGGTGCTCCGGCGCCCTCGCTCAGGCCATCGCGGCCAGCAGCTCGTCGATGGCGGCGGCCGTTTCCTGGGGCCGCTCCATCGGGAACAGGTGCGAGCCTTCGATCAAACGCTGGCGCGCCTCGCCACCGCGGCCCAGCACGCGGCGCGTCATGGCCATGCCCACCTGCTGCATTTCTTGCGAGCGGGTGCCGCCGATGAAGCCGACCGGGCAGCGCAGCGGGTGGCGGCGCAGCAGGCGGTCCAGGTTGTGGGGCAGTGTGTTGTAGATGGCCGTCTCGACCTCGCGGTCGAAATTCAGCACGCGCTGCGGGCCCTGGGGCGTGTCGGCGTCGTGCATGCCGTGCTCGATGTAGTCGCTCAGGCACTGAGGGTCCCAGTGCGCGAAGGCGCGTTTGTGGCGCAGGTGCTCCAGCGCGGAGGCCGCGTCGGGCCAGGCCTGGCGGCGCTTGCGGCTGATGCGCCCGGGCGAGACCGAGCCCACCAACTGCGTGCGCTTGACCAGCTCCAGCGTGCGCGCCCGCCAGCCGCCCAGCAGCGGCGAATCGATCAGCAGCACGCCGCGCACGCGCTGGCCGCCCAGTTCGGGGTGGCGCGCCGCGCACATGAGGCTGAGGAAGCCGCCGAGCGAATGGCCCACCAGCCAGGGGGGCTGGCCCGTGCGTGCCACCTCGGCGGCGGCGAAGTCGGCGAGCTGCTGCACCAGGTGCGGCCAGTTGCTGGTGACGGGGTAGCGCGGGTCGTGGCCGAACTGCTCCACCGCGCGCACGGTGTGGCCGCGCGCGCGCAGCGAGCGGAACAGCGCCTGGTAGGTGCCCGCGGGAAAGCTGTTGGCGTGGGAGAAGACGATCACGCCGGGTTCTCTCGCATCGCCTTAGATGAGGCGCTCGCGCGGGTTGGTGATCTTCTTGAGCGGGCCCAGGCGCTCGCTGTCGCAGATCAGCGGCACACTGGTCTGGCTGCCGTCCCAGGTGGGGTGCTCGATGTCGTCGAAGGCTTCGCGCAGCTTGCGGCCCCAGGTGCTGCGCACCATGCGGAAGTAGGGGTTGTTCTCTTCGATGCAGACGATTTTGTCGATGCGCAGGGTGTCGGCCTCGTACAGCGCCATGTCCAGCGGCAGGCCCACCGACAGGTTGGACTTGAGCGTGGAGTCCATGGACACGAGCGCGCATTTGGCCGCCTCGTCCAGCGGCGTCTCGGGCGTGATCACGCGGTCCAGCACGGGCTTGCCGTACTTGGACTCGCCGATCTGGAAGAAGGGCGTCTCTGCCGTGGCCTCGATGAAGTTGCCGGCCGAATAGACCTGGAACAGGCGCATGCCCTCGCCGCGGATCTGGCCGCCGAAGATCAGCGAGACATTGAAGTCCACCCCCGCGCGCTGCAGCGATTCGCCGTCGCGCTGCCACACGTGGCGCACCGCCGCGCCGAGCACGCGCGCCGCGTCGAACATGCTGCGCGCGTTCCAGATGGTGATGGGCTCGCCGCCCTCGTGGTCGTCGAGTTGCTCGGTCTGCAGCATCTCGCGCACCGACTGGGAGATGCTCAGGTTGCCCGCCGACAGCAGGCACATGAAGCGGTCGTCGGCCTTCTCGTAGACCATCATCTTGCGGAACGAGCTGATCTGGTCGAGGCCCGCGTTGGTGCGCGAGTCGGACAGGAAGACCATGCCGGCCTTGAGTTTGACGGCGACGCAGTAGGTCATGACGGGCTCCCGGCCTCGGTGGCGGCGTGTTGGGCGAGCTTCTTCAGCTGGTAGAGCTGGTCCAGCGCGTCGCGCGGGCTCAGCGTGTCGGGGTCGATGGCGGCCAGGGCGGCCACCAGCGGGTGCGGTTCGGGCGCCTCGGCCGCGGGTGGCGGCGCGAACAGGTCCACCTGGGTCTGCTGTTCGGCGCTGTGCGCCTCCAGCGCGGCCAGGGCGTGACGGGCGTGCTGCACCACCGGGGCGGGCACGCCCGCCAGCCGGGCCACCTGGATGCCGTAGCTGCGGCTGGCGGGGCCGGGCTCGATCTGGTGCAGGAACACGATGCCCTTGCTGCCACCCTCGGCCGCGCTCACGTGCACGTTCACGGCGGCGTGGTGCGTGGCGGGGAACTCGGTGAGTTCGAAGTAGTGGGTGGCGAACAGCGTGAAGCAGCGCGCCTTGTCGTGCAGGTGCGCGGCGATGCCGCCGGCCAGCGCCAGGCCGTCGAAGGTGGAGGTGCCGCGGCCGATCTCGTCCATCAGCACCAGGCTGTTGGGCGTGGCGGTGTGCAGGATCTGCGCCGCCTCGGTCATCTCCACCATGAAGGTGGACTGGGCGTTGGCCAGGTCGTCGGCCGCGCCGATGCGGGTGTGGATGGCGTCGATGGGCCCCAGGCGGCAGGACTGCGCGGGCACATGGCTGCCCATGCTGGCCAGCAGGGCGATGACCGCCACCTGGCGCATGTAGGTGCTCTTGCCACCCATGTTGGGGCCGGTGATGACCTGCATGCGCGCCTTGGGGCCCAGCACCGTGTCGTTGGCGATGAAGGCGCCCGCGCCGGTCTCGGCCAGGCGGGCTTCCACCACCGGGTGGCGACCGCCGCGGATCTCGATGCCCGGTTCGCTGCCGAAGCTGGGCGCGCACCAGTTCAGCGTGAGCGATCGTTCGGTGAGCGCGCACAGCGCGTCCAGCGCGGCGAGCGCGCGCGCCAGGGTGGTGAGCGGGTCGATGAAGGCCTGCAGGCTGTCGAGCAGGCCTTCGTACAGCCATTTCTCGCGCGCCAGCGCGCGCTCCTGCGCCGACAGCGCCTTGTCCTCGAAGGCCTTGAGCTCGGGCGTGATGAAGCGCTCGGCGTTCTTGAGCGTCTGGCGGCGCTTGTAGTCGTCGGGCACGCGGTCCAGCTGGCCCTGCGTGACCTCGATATAGAAGCCGTGCACCTTGTTGAACTGCACGCGCAGGTTGGCGATGCCGGTGCGGGCGCGTTCGCGCGCCTCCAACTCGATGAGGAAGGCGTCGCTGTTCTGCTGCAAGCCGCGCAGCTCGTCGAGTTCGGCGTCGAAGCCGTCGGCGATGACGCCGCCGTCGCGCACCAGCGCCGAGGGGTCGCTCAGCAGGGCGCGCTGCAGCAGCTCGGCGCAGCCGGCGGGCGGTTGCAGATGGGTGGCCAGGCGGGCGAGCAGGGCGTCGGTGCCCAGCGGGGCCAGGGCCGACGCGAGCTTGCCGGCGCGACCCAGGGTCTGGCCCAGGCCCACCAGCTCGCGCGGCTTGGCCTGTCGCAGCGCGATGCGCGCGGTGATGCGCTCGACGTCGCTGCAGCCCTTCAGCCGCTCGCGCAGGCGCTGCCAGGGGCCCGCGCGCAGCACGCCGATGGCGCCCAGGCGTTCGCGCGCCTCGGCGCGGTCGCGCCGGGGCTCCAGCAGCCACTGGCGCAGCGCGCGGCTGCCCATGCCGCTGGCGCAGGTGTCGAGCAGGGAGAAGAGCGTGGGGCTGCTCTCGCCGCGCAAGGTCTGCACCAGCTCGAGGTTGCGGCGCGTGCTGGGTGGCAGGTCGATGCGCTCGTCGATGCGCGCCACTTGCAGGCTGCGCACATGGGCCAGCGCGCGGCCCTGGGTGTGTTCGGCGTAGGCGAGCAGGGCGCCGGCGGCGGCGTGCGCGTCGCCCAGGTCCTCGGCGCCCCAGGCGGCCAGGCTGGCGGCCTGCAGCTGCTCGAGCAGCTTGCGCTGGCCCAGCGCGGCGTCGAAGGCCCAGGCCGGGCGCAGCACCGTGACCAGCTTGCCGCCCTGCGGCGTGGGCGCCCCGGCCAGGGCCATGACGCGCTGCTCGAAGGCGGGCGTCGTCTCGGCGCTGTAGAGCAGCTCGCCGGGCGCCAGGCGGGCCACCCAGTCGGCCAGTTCGTCGCTGGCGCACTGGGCCAGGAACACGATGCCCTGCGTGAGCGACAGCCAGGCCAGGCCGCAGCCCGTGCGCGCGCCCGCGTGCACGGCCATCAGCAGGGACTCGCTCTTGTCCGACAGCAGTTCGGCGTCGGTCAGCGTGCCGGGCGTGACCACGCGCACCACCTGGCGCTCCACCGGCCCCTTGGCCGTGGCCACGTCGCCCACCTGCTCGCAGATGGCGACCGACTCGCCGAGCTTGATCAGCCGCGCGAGGTAGGTGTCCACCGAATGGAAGGGCACGCCGGCCATGACCACCGGCTTGCCGGCCGATTGGCCGCGCTGCGTCAGCGTGATGTCCAGCAGCCGCGCGGCCTTTTCGGCGTCCTCGTAGAACAGTTCGTAGAAGTCCCCCATGCGGTAGAAGAGCAGCGTGTGCGGATGCCCGGCCTTGAGGGCCAGGTACTGCTGCATCATGGGGGTGTGCTTTTGGGGCTCCTCGTCCGATGCGCTCATCTGGGCTGATGCTTTGAAATTCAACGACTTAGCCTCGCTCTTGTGAGCTCGGGTGGGCCCAGGTTGGTGTATCTTGGCTCATGTGGCGTGTGATTTTTGTAGCTCCATTGTATCCCGTCGGCTAGGCTCTACTGCTTGGCAAAAAGTCAAGCTACACTGCTCGTAAGTGGTTGATTTCATGTGTAGCTTGTCTCCTTTTGCGGCTAGTGTGTGAGCCCTCTTGTAGCTCACAAAGCAGGCCCCCAAAGAGACTCTCCAAGGATGCCTTGATGCGGACGCAGCTGAACCTAAACCTTGTGCGGGTGGTGTTCACCTTCGATGAAAAGCCCGTAGCTAACGAAGCGGGGGATGTGATCACGGGCCCCAAGGGGCAGGTGAAAAAGGTGCCCAACACCGAACGCAAGGAATACATCGTATTTGACACGCACAAGGACGCCCCCAAAGGGTTTGCCTTGAAGGTGGCAGCCAGGAGCAAAAGCTTCTTGGTGCAGGTGAGGGTGGGCACCCAGGTCATCAAAACCAAGCTTGGGGACATCAAGGAGTTTCCGAAGATGTCGGACGCCTACAAGGCGGGCTTTGAAGCGCTGGAAGCCATCCGAGCAACGGGCAAGAACCCCAACACGATCAGGCGGCAAAAACAGCTTGATGAGTACAGCCTGCAAGAGGTGTTTGCAAGCTACCGGGACTACCTAGTGAACGAGCGTAAGCCACCGGCCAAACCCAACAGCTTGATGGCACTCGACAAAGCCCAGCAGAAGTTTTCGCCCTGGCTAGAACGCCGGGTAGTGGATATCACCACTGACGAGATCAAGGCCCGCTTCAAGCTCCTCTACAAAAAGGCCCCCACTGCTACCGAGCAGGCGTTTAGGTGGGCCAGTGCTGCGGTTGCAAGAAAAATTTTGGGGGACAAGCTGGCTGCTGCTGCCAAGGGGAAACTACCGGCGATCATCCAAAACCCGTTTGAGATTTTGACCCTCAACAACATGTACCGGGATCGCCAGCAGCTCGAAGAGGACTACAAGAAAAACCGGGTCCGAAACCCTCTGAGCGTGATGGAAGGAGAGGGGGAAAACCTCTCTGGATTCTTGAACACGCTTTGGGACAAAAGGGGGCTACGCCGAACCGCCTGCGACTACCTATTGCTGGCTCTTTTGTGGGGGTGCAGAAAGAACGAGCACGCCCCTTTGCGTTGGAGGGAGAAGCTCACGGGCGATGAAGCCGTGCAAACCTCATGGGTGGATATCAGATCGTCCGAGGTCTTTTTCTACAACACCAAAAATGGAACTTCCCACCTTTTGCCTCTGGGGCCCTTTGCCAAAAAACTTTTGAAGGAGCGGCAGGAGCTCATGGCCCAGATGCAGGACCAAAAGCGGGCGGGTAAGTGGAGTGCTTTTGTTTTTCCGGCAGAAAGCCCCAGCTCCAAAACAGGCCACTACGGGGCCCCCGAAGAGATGCTCAAATCCATCCGAGAAGATGCAGGCATCGAGCGGCTCACCATGCATGACCTCAGGCGTACTGTGGGCCGCATCTGCGATCTTTTAGATTTTTCGGAGAACATGACTCGCACCATCCTCAACCACGGAAGCTCATCCGTCACGACTCGCTACACAGAAGCCGAGTGGAGCCGGGTGGCAGAGCATGTGGCCCGCTTGGAGCAAGAAGTGATTCGCAGATGCCCGCGTATGTGGAACGCTTTAAGACCCCTGGATGTGCCTCCCTTGGAGCTCGCACCTTGGTCCCCGAAGCCTTTGCGAGTCAACAAGTCCAAGGCTCTCGGGGAGGCCCACGCATGAAGCAAAAAGAGCCGTCTGATATCAGTCGGGCCGAGGCCTTAGAGGATGAGTACGAAGGGTGGATGAGAGCCCTGCCGTCTGATATCAGAGCGCAGTTTGTGGCCGCAAAGGTCAGAGCCCACATGGCCTCCATGCCAGATGGCACACCCATCGATGCTGACCTAGCCGCCGTCTACCTTTGCGTGTCTCCTGCCACTCTCAAACGGATGCGAGCAGAAGGAACGGGGCCCACCTACCAGCAGCCTCGCACAAACGAAGGAACGACGGCCAGGAATCAAAAAATAACCTATCTCATGGGGGAGCTCAAACGCTGGCTGCAAGAGCAGTCCACCAGCTCCACCATGCACGCAGCAGAGCTTCGAGGCACGATGTTCGCAACCCTCCAAGACCTCACCCGCGAGCATCCGTTTTGGATCAAGAAGGTGGGCGGTGTGGATGCCGTGCTGGGCCACGTGCTGGCAATCGATGTAGCGGGTCTGATGTCAGACCCCGAGGCTCACATCGAGTGGCTGGACTGGATCGGGGCACTCTCCCTGCCATGGCCAGCGAGTGCCCATCGAGCAATTTTCGAACCCCAAGTTAAGCGGGTGCTATTTGTTGCCGACCAGAAAATGCTGGCCGGTACAGAGGCCGGGATAATGTTGCTAGAAACGAAGTAAAAATGATCGAAAAGTATATTGAAAAAGCTTGGGCATGGATAAAAAATCTAGGCACTGCTGGCTTGTGGTTTAAGCCGGGGGGTGTTGATGGATTCAGAACGGATCTAGGTGTTGCAAGTCAGGTGGTGCTGTGGTCTGTGAGTATCCTCTTGGTGGCAGGGTTTCTAGTGCTAGCCCTCAGAGCGGAAAATTATACGTTGGCGGTATTTTTCGTTTTAGCTTCCTATGTCTCTATGCAAGGAGTTTTGGACTATTACAGTGGGAGAAAAAAAGCGTTCGCCTCGTTCGTGCTTAGATTCGTGGCACTGGGCTTTACCGCCTGGTTGGCGATTTTGCGTGAAATTTAAATTTTTTATGCTTTCGCCAAATGGGCAAAAGAAAAAACGAAGATGCCTAAGAGTAGTTGAAAGATCAAGCCAAGCAGCAAATGCCAGGCTGCACCTTTTCTATCCTTTGCATTTTTAATAATCATCACGTCTGTGAACTTTTCAAACCAGTGATCGAATTTGTGTTTAAGCATGGTGCGGGCCCTCTTAACTAGGCTAGCATCTTGGCTATCAAATTCAAGTTGTGAAAGTCTGAGAGTTTGGATTATTTTTCATACACCCGACGCACCCAAAAGTGCGATATTTGTCAGTATTTGCTGATTTGTGTCAGCGAGCGGCCAGTCAATACTTAAAGAGACCTCCTGAATTTCTCAGGACACCAAGGGTGCGTAGGGTGTATACATTTTCTCGAAACAAAATTGGGTTCGAATGCGGACAAAACGCTGACACAAAAAAGATGCCCCAAAAGTCATGAGCACAACCTTGCAAGCTCCTCTTTTTGAGGAGCACTGTCCGGTCAAAAAAGCACACGAAGCACTGGCCACCTCCACCTCTGTGGATGAAAGGGGGGCCATCTACACGCGTGCGGAAGTGGTTGAGAGGATGCTCGATTGGGTGGGCTACACGCCAGACCGAGAGCTTGGGGGCGTGCGGCTCTTGGAGCCTTCCAGTGGGGGAGGGGACTTTCTCCTGGTCGCCATCAAGCGGCTTTTGGAGTCCTACAAAAAGCGGCCCACAGTCAAAGCCATCAAAGACTCTATTCGGGCCGTGGAGCTGCACCGGGCCTCTTTCGAGGAGGCTTCTGCCAAGGTCAAAGCCCTCTTGGCCTCATTCGGCTACACCCCAAAGCAGCGGCAAGAGCTCTCGGGTAGCTGGCTGATTCATGGGGATTTTTTGCTGCAAGACTTTCCCCAAAAGTTTGATGTGGTGATCGGCAATCCTCCTTATGTCAGACAGGAGCTGATCGATCCGTTTTTACTTGCTGAGTACAAGAGCCGATATCAGACGTTGTATGACAGGGCCGACTTGTATGTGCTCTTCATTGAACGCGGCCTTGATCTGATATCAGACGGGGGGCAGCTCTGTTTCATCTGTGCAGATCGCTGGATGAAAAATAAGTATGGGCAGCCGCTCAGGGGATTTGTGTCCAAAGGCTTTGGCTTAAAAGCATATATGGACATGACCCATATCAACGCTTTTCACTCCGAAGTCATTGCCTACCCTGCCATCACCTTGATCGAGCGAGGGTACAAGGGCCCCACTTTTATCGCTACGGCAAAAAGTGTGGATAGCCTTCCGGCGTTGACGTTTCAGGAAGATCAGACCGCCTCTGATATCAGAGTGGCCCATAAAGTCGTGCAAGGCGATGCCCCTTGGCTCTTGGACTCCGATGAGCTCTTGGGGCTGGTGAGGCGATTGGAGGGGCTCTACCCCACCTTGGAGGAGACGGGCTGCAAGGTTGGCATCGGAGTTGCCACCGGGGCTGATAAGGCCTTCATTGGGCCACTCGATGAGCTCGATGTAGAGCCCTCTCGAAAGCTGCCTCTTGCCATGACACGAGACATCGACACGGGGCGTGTTCAGTGGAGGGGGCTTGGGGTGGTGAACCCCTTTGAAGACGATGGAAGCCTTGCAAGCTTCCAAAAGTACCCACGCTTCGCGGCCTACCTCAACGCCAGAAAAGAGCAGATCGCAAAGCGGCATGTGGCCCAAAAGGATGAGGCCCGCTGGTACCGCACCATCGACCGCATCACACCCGCTCTTGCTGCCACCCCCAAGCTCTTGATTCCCGACATCAAGGGCCAGGCACTGGTGGCCTATGAGCCTGGAAACCTCTACCCCCACCACAACCTGTACTTTGTCGTGAGCTCCACATGGGACCTGGAAGCCTTGCAGGCCATCTTGATATCAGATGTGGCCCGGCTGTTTGTGGCGACCTACTCGACCAAAATGCGAGGGGGATTTTTGCGGTTTCAAGCGCAGTACCTGCGGCGTATCCGTGTGCCGCACTACGACTCGATCAGTCCAAAAGACCGGGAGCTACTGATATCAGCCGCAAGAAGCCTCGATAAAAAGAAGGCCAACAAAGCGGCCTTCAAAATCTATGGAATCACGAAGAGTGAAGCGAAGATGCTCACCGATGAGTTTTCAGACTAAGAGCAAAAGAAGGGGACGCCAGTGGCACTAGAACTAGTCGGATATGAGGATCGTGCAAGGGCTGCTGTGAGGCAGTTTTGGAAGTCCAGAGAGGACGCCAAAGAGAAGCAAGCCCGAGAGGGAAAAGCCGATCAAGGCGAGCGTGCAGGAGTCACGGGCGGCAAGAACCTCGATGGCTTCATCCGGCTTATTTTGGAGCTCATCAACGCTAACGGCCTGGGCCATGCACAGATCCACCAGGAGCGGGCTTTGGTGGTGCTCCCGGGCTACTTTCGGCCCACCAAGCTCTGGGACTTGCTGGTCATCAACGAGGGCCGTCTGATAGCAGCCATTGAGCTAAAAAGCCAAGTGGGCCCCTCCTTTGGCAACAACTTCAACAACCGGACGGAGGAGGCCATCGGCACGGCCCATGACTTCTCGGTGGCCTACCGTGAAGGGGCACTGGGTAAGCAAAACGCCCCGTTCCTAGGTTGGCTGATGCTGGTCGAGGACGCCCCCGAGTCCCGAAAGCCCGTCAAAGACAAAAGCCCTCACTTTGATATTTTTCCCGAATTCAAAAACGCGAGCTACTTAAAGCGCTACGATGTCTTGTGTGAAAGGCTCATGAAAGAAAAGCTCTACACGGCAGCAAGCATTCTGGCTTCTCCAAGAAGTGCCATAAACGATGGGGCATATAGTGAGCTCTCCGAGTTCACGGGCCTATCGAATTTTGTCAGGCAGTTTGCGGCACACATTGCAGCCGAAGCATCTCGGTAAACATTCTTAACCAGGAGCAACTGTGAAATCCAAGTACAAAGAACTCAAAGCCCAGCTTGAAAAGCTTGCCCAAGAAACAGAGGCTGCACGCGAGCAGGAAGTTAAAGAGGTGGCTGCTCGTGTCGTTGCCGAGCTCAACGAGTACCAAGTGAGCCTGGCTGATCTGGTCGCAGCCGGCTTTAAGGTGTCAGCGGCTGAAAAGCCCACCAAGGCATCCACTAAGAAACCGCAGAGTGCAGCCACGGGTGTGGTGAAGTACAAAGACCCTTCAAACCCTCAAAATATTTGGAGTGGAAAAGGGCGGCCCCCAAAGTGGCTCACCGAACAGGAAGCGGCTGGAAAGAGTCGAGAAAGTTTTCAGATTTAAAAAAGGAGCCTTGCGCTCCTTTTTTATTTTTGACGCCTGCCGTTTGTCGGCAAGTGGTGCCAATTTTCAGTTGCAGTAAGTTGCAGTTCACAGCATACGTGGCGGACAGGACACTCGGAATCCATACATAAAGCAATGTTATGTATAAGCAAAACCCCCAAAAGTGGCAATCACTTTGGGGGTTTTGTGTTTGTATGGTGCCCCGGACCGGGTTTGAGTGTGCAGTGTGTGTCGGCGATGCTTCACTCTGAGCAATTGCAATAATATTTTCCTTCGTATTTATTTGATGCAGATGGTTTTGCAACTGTACGGATTCCATCTGTCTGCTGCCTGTCCAAAAGGCAAAGTCATCAGCAGATATAAAAAATACAAGGAGAAATTATGGCGAGAAGTGGCCCCGCAAATCTGAACAGGTGAGATAAAGCAGGCTCCGTGCATTGAG
>VFQN01000112.1_pt1 | contig 175494 bp, 167 predicted proteins | sample 3512371 | NCBI WGS metagenome assembly VFQN01 (sample SAMN10412370, study PRJNA504923) | tailings metagenome | isolation source: Replicate 2 from Balatoc abandoned mine | place: Philippines: Itogon, Benguet | collected 2017-08-28
TGTGCGGATCGCTGACCCAGAAGATTTCGCGGATGTGCTCGGCCAGCAGATAGAAGCGCTCCTGCGCTGCACGCAGTGCGGCCTCGGCCTGCTTGCGTTCGCGGATGTCGCGCACGACCGCGATGACCGCGGGCCCGCCGGCGAACTCGATGCGCGAGCCGACGACTTCGACCGCGACCGTTTCACCGTCACGGGTGAGCGCCACGCCATCGAGGTAACGCGTGCTGCGCTTGATCGCCAGCTCGTCGAAACAGGCCTGGACGCGCGTCTCCTCGGACGGCGGGTAGAGCATGGATACGTGCTTGCCGGCGACTTCGGCGGGGCGGTAGCCCAGCAGTTCGCTTGCCGCGCCGTTCATGTGCATGATCACGCCGCGCGGCGTCATCAGAAGCAGCGCGTCGGCGATGCCCTCGAACAGCTCCGGGAATGCGGGGATGCCTATGGCATCAGCGTCGCGCTCACTCTTCCCCGGTCGCGTGCCCGCGACCTCGCCGCCCGGAAGGCCCGGTGCGGGTGCTGCTGGGAATGCAAATTCGCGAACCATCGTGGTGCGCCCCCCTGGCTGCGCCTGTGTTGCCGTACTCGAAAGCTTCGCGCTGGGGCCGGGCGCTGGGCGTACGCAAATCCGTTGCCACCAGATGCGTGGCTGTTCTCAATTCAAGTTTAGCGCAAGCACGGCGGCGGATTCGGGCCACGAAATGCTTTGCTGCGGCCATTTGTAACGATCGGGTTCCGGAGCGGATGGGAAAACGATAAGCGCGCCTGCTGGCGAGGGCTGCGACCGCGAAGGGAGGCGATCACGCGTCGGCGCCAAAGGCGGTGTGCATGCCCAGAGGGGGCGGAAAACAGCGTGGCGGCGGCCGGGGGGCGCCCGCGACAGGAGCCGGAGCGGCGCCTTTCAGCCGCTCCAGAATCGAGCGCTCAGCACCAGCGCCCACACCAGGAGCAGGTTGAGCAGCGAAACCATGACGGCGGCCGAGCCGATGTCCTTGGCGCGCTTGGCCAGCGCATGGTTCTCCAGCGAAATGCGGTCGACGGTGGCTTCGACCGCGGAATTGAGCAGTTCGACGATCAGCACCAGCAGCACCGAGAACACCATCAGCGCGCGTTCGACGCCGCTGTTGCCGAGCCACAGCGCCAGCGGCAGCAGCAGCACGGCGGCGATCACCTCCTGGCGGAAGGCGTCTTCGTGACGGAAGGCAGCACCCAGACCTTCGGCCGAGTAGCGGGTGGCATTGAGCAGGCGGCGCAGGCCGGTCTTGCCCTTGAACGGACTTTCTTGCATCGGCTCAGCGTAGTGCGGGAATGTTGCAGGGCGCCGACCGGCGCCCTGCGGAGGTACTTACTTCAGCGCGGCCAGTGCGGCGGCGTAGTCGGGTTCCTGCTTGATCTCCGGCACCAGTTCGGCGTGCAGCACGGTGTCGTCGGCGTCGAGCACCAGTACCGCGCGCGCGGTCAGGCCGGCCAGCGGACCGTCGATGATTTCGACGCCGTAATTGGCCATGAACTCGCGGCCGCGCAGCGTGGACAGCGATTGCACGTTCTGCAGGCCTTCCGTTTCGCAGAAGCGCTTCATCGCGAACGGCAGGTCGGCGGAAATGACCAGCACGACGGTGTTGGCGATGTTGCCGGCCTGTTCGTTGAACTTGCGGGTCGAGGTCTGGCACACCGGGGTGTCCAGGCTGGGCACGATGTTGAGCACCTTGCGCTTGCCGGCGAGGCCGGCAAGCGACACGTCGGCCAGGTCGGTGCCGACCAGCGTGAAGGCGGGCGCCTTGGTGCCCTTGGCCGGGAAGTGACCGGCGAGGTGGATGGGGTTGCCGGCGAGCGTGACGGTCTGGGTCATGGGTATTCCTCCTTGTGCGGGGCGCTGCGGGGACCCGATCGGTCGATCAGGGATAGAAGACGTAGAGGCGGTAGCCGCCGGCGTTGGTGTCGGTCGGGTCGACCAGCACGCTGACCGCCTGTTCCGATGCGGCAGCGAATTCGCTGCCCTGACGGTCGGCCGGCAGGTAGTCGGCAGGTGCGAGCACGCGGCGCACGATGGGCCGGTCGCTGGTGTCGGTCAGGCTCAGTTCGAGATGCGGCCAGTCCTGCGGATGCGTGGCGCCGTTGCGCAGCAGCGCGTTCAGACGCAGCAGCGGCGCCCGTTCGCTGTCCGGATTCAGTTCCGACGACTCGATGCTGATCAGGTCTGCACGACGCGGTGCAGGCAGCGTGCAGCCGAGGCGGGCACAGACCTGTTCGAACAGCGGCTTCAGTGCCGGTTGCGCGATCACCAGTTCGGTGCGGAACAGATAGGCAAGCTGGGCGGCGGCCAGCAGCAAGAGCAGCAGGATGCCTGCGCTCCACAGCGTCGTCTTCAGCGCGCCGCGGCGAGGCGTCTGGTCTTCGCCATACAGTTCGCGGCGGATGCGCTGTACCGCCGGGTCGCGCACCGGTTCGAGCGCCGGCGGCGGGTCGAGCAGGGGATCGCGCGCGGACGTCGCGGGCGCGGCGACGATGTCGTCGTCGGGTGCCGGCGCGGCTTCGAGTTCGACGATGTCCAGCGGCTGCGTGACGTCCGGATCGGGCTCGGGCGCCGCCTCGCCTGCAGCGGTCGCGCCGGGATGGTCGTCGACGGGGGCTTCGTTTTCGGTGGTGGCCTCGGCGGCTTCTGCCGGCGCCATGTCATCGGCGCGCGTCTGCCAGTAGTCGGTGGTGCGCTCGACCAGCGCTTCCATGCTGTCGCCGGGCTGCGGCGAGGGCGGCGCGTCGGCGCTGCCGACGTCGAGGTCCAGCCGTTCGGTGGTGACGGCGGCCGGGTCGTCCGCCAGCAGTTCGATGTCCGGTTCTGCAGCGAAGGTCAGCGTGGCATGGCTGTGTTCGGGTTCGTCCGCGACCGGCGCTGCGTTCTCGATGTCGGTGGCGGCGGGCGGCGGTGCGAGGTCTGCGGCGGCGGGTGCCGGCGTGTCACCGCTTTTCGGGAGCGGCACGTCCACCATTGCGTCGACAGCGTCGAACACCGTGTGGCAGCGGCCGCAGCGCACGCGGCCCTCGCGTGCCCGGAGCTGCACCGTGTCGACGCGGAAGACGGTGGCGCAGGCCGGGCAGCGGGACAGCATCAGACGCGCGTCCCGGTCAGCAGCACCCAGCCTTCCCGCTCGCCGGCAACCTCCAGTTCGAAGGCCGGGCGGTAGGCGGCGCGCACCATGTCAGTCTGCGCGGCGAGGATGCCGGACAGCGCGATGCGTCCACCGCTGCGCGTGAGACCGCACAGCAGCGGCGCCAGCACGGTGAGCGGGTTGGCCAGGATGTTGGCCACCACGACGTCGGCCGTGTGGTCGATGTTTTCGCGCGAATGCAGCAGTTCCAGCGTGGCGCCGTTGCGCTCGGCGTTGTAGCGGGCGGCGTCCATCGCGTGCGGGTCGATGTCGGTGCCGGTCACGCGCGCGGCACCGAGCTTGGCGGCGGCGAGCGCGAGGATGCCGGAGCCGCAGCCGTAGTCGATCACCGTTTCGCCGCCGCGGATGACTGAATCCAACCATTCGAGGCAGAGCCGGGTGGTCGGGTGCGAGCCGGTGCCGAAGGCCATGCCCGGGTCGAGCGTGATGTTGATCGCCGCAGGATCGGGCTGGTCATGCCAGGACGGCACGATCCACAGACGCTTCGATACCGGGATGGGCTCGAACTGGGCCTGCGTGATGCGCACCCAGTTCTGCTCGTCCAGCGGCGAGGTCGTGTAAGGGGGCGGTGCGGTCAGGCCGGCCTGTTCGGCCGCTTCCGCCATCGCGGTCGCGTAGTCGGCGTCGCGGTCGAACAGTGCGTGGATGCGCGAATGCGGCCACAGCTCGACGGCGACCGGCATGCCGGGTTCGCCGAACTGCGGCTTTTCGTCCGGCGTGCCGGCGTCGGCGTCCTCGATGTCGACCGACAATGCGCCCGCTTCGAGCAGCGCGTCCGACAATGCCTCGGCGTTGGCCGAGTCGGCCAGCAGCGTGACGGTGATCCAGCCGCCCGCCTGCTGCTCGCCCGGCTGTTCGCGCGATTCGCTCATTTGACCTTGGCCGCTTCCTGCGCCGCGAGCTTCTGCTCGAGGTAGTGGATGCTGGTGCCGCCATCCATGAAGCGGGTGTCGTGCATCAGTTCCTGGTGCAGCGGGATATTGGTCTTGATGCCGCTGACAATCATTTCCGACAGCGCGATGCGCATGCGGCGGATAGCCTGGTCGCGCGTGTCACCGTAGGTGATCACCTTGCCTATCATCGAGTCGTAGTGCGGCGGCACGGTGTAGCCCTGATACACGTGCGAATCGACGCGCACGCCGGGGCCGCCCGGCGGGTGATAGCCGGTGATCTTGCCCGGGCTGGGCGTGAACTTGTACGGGTCTTCGGCGTTGATGCGGCATTCCAGCGCGTGGCCGGTCAGCTTGATGTCGCGCTGCTTGAAGCGCAGCTTTTCGCCGGCGGCGACGCGGATCTGCTCCTGCACCAGGTCGATGCCGGTGATCAGTTCGGTCACCGGGTGCTCGACCTGGATGCGGGTGTTCATTTCGATGAAATAGAACTCGCCGTTCTCGTACAGGAACTCGAAGGTGCCGGCGCCGCGGTAGTTGATGCGGCGGCAGGCCTCGGCACAGCGCTCGCCGACGCGGGCGATCAGCCGTGCCGGAACACCCGGTGCCGGTGCTTCCTCGATGATCTTCTGGTGGCGGCGCTGCATGGAGCAGTCGCGTTCGCCCAGATAGACGGCGTTGCCGTGTGCGTCGGCCAGCACCTGGATTTCGATATGGCGCGGGTTCTCGAGGAACTTCTCCATGTACACGGCGGGGTTGTTGAATGCCGCGCCGGCCTCTGCACGGGTCATCTGCACCGCGTTGATCAGCGCCGCCTCGGTGTGCACGGTACGCATGCCGCGTCCGCCGCCGCCGCCGGCCGCCTTGATGATGACCGGGTAGCCTATGCCACGCGCGATGCGAACGATTTCCTTCGGGTCGTCGCCGAGCGCGCCTTCGGAGCCGGGTACGCAGGGTACGCCGGCCGCCTTCATCGCGTCCTTGGCCGACACCTTGTCACCCATCAGCGTGATGGTTTCCGGGCGCGGACCGATGAACACGAAGCCGCTGCGCTCGACGCGTTCGGCGAAATCCGCGTTCTCGGACAGGAAGCCGTAACCGGGGTGGATGGCTTCGGCATCGGTCACTTCGGCGGCCGAAATGATGGCGGGGATATTTAGGTAGGACTGGCCGGACGGCGCCGGGCCGATACAGACCGACTCGTCGGCCAGTCTGACGTACTTCGCCTCGGTGTCGGCTTCGGAGTGCACCGCCACGGTGCGGATGCCCAGCTCGCGGCAGGCGCGCAGGATGCGCAGCGCAATCTCGCCACGGTTCGCGATCAGAATTTTTCCGAACATGGGGTGGTCGCTCAGCCGATGATGAACAGCGGCTGGCCGTATTCGACCGGCTGGCCGTTCTCGACCAGGATGGCCTTCACGACACCGGCGGCGTCGGACTCGATTTCGTTCATCAGCTTCATCGCCTCGATGATGCACAGCGTTTCACCGATCGCCACCGACTGGCCGACATCGACGAAGGCCTTGCCGCCTGGCGACGACGAGCGGTAGAAGCTGCCGACCATCGGCGACTTCACGACATGGCCTTCCGGCAGCGCAGCTTCGGCCGGTGCGGCAGGCGCGGCGGCGGCCGGAGCGGGTGCTGCGGCGACCGGCGCGGGCGCCGCAACGTAGGTGGCCTGGGCGGCCGGTGCCGGCAGATGCTTGGCGATCCGCACCTTTTCCTCGCCCTCGGTCACTTCCAGCTCGGAAATGCCCGATTCCTGGACGAGGTCGATCAGCTTCTTGAGTTTGCGCAAATCCATGGTGTATCCCCGCGTAAGCCGGCCTTCGTTGTGCCGGCGAGTGTTTATTTTCTGGTGTCGAGCCGCCGCAGCGCGAATTCGAGCGCGGCTTCGTAACCGTAGGCGCCCAGACCGCACACCACGCCAACCGCGATATCCGACAGATAGGAGTGATGCCGGAATGCTTCGCGTGCATGCACGTTGGACAGGTGCACCTCGACGAACGGAATGGCGACCGCAGCCAGCGCGTCACGTATGGCCACACTGGTGTGCGTGTAGGCGGCCGGGTTGATCAGGATGAAATCGACGCTCTCGCTCCGGGCAGCCTGGATGCGGCCGACCAGATCGCCTTCGTGATTGCTCTGGAAACATTCGAGCGATACGCCGGCAGCAAGCGCATTCACCTTCAGCTTCGCGTCGATGTCGGCGAGCGTCAGGTGACCGTAGATTTCGGGTTCCCGCGTGCCCAGAAGATTCAGATTGGGCCCGTGCAGCACGAGGATGCGACGGGTGTTGGGGGTCGCATCCTGCGCCGCCGGCTGCGTGGCAGGTTTGGTCGCCTTGCGGCGCGTTGTTGGCTGCATGGCGGCAAGTTTGCCGGAATTCGCGTCAGATTGTCCAGCCGCGCCGGGTCCGGGCGCTCAGCGCAAGCGGGCAAGCAGGATGGCCTCCAGCTCCTCTTCCTTGTAGGTGCCCAGCTTGCGTTCGACGATCTTTCCGTCTGGCGAGAAGATGACGGTAAAGGGCATGGCCTGCGCCGCATTGCCGAGATCGGCCGACAGCTGGATGGCGTCCGAGCCGCCGATCAGCAACGGATAGGCAATGTTCTCTTCCTGCAGGTAACGGCGCACGTTGTCGGCGTTATCGATGCTGATGCCGACAAACTGCACGCCGCGATCGCGGTACTTCTCGGCCAGGCGGGAAAAGGCCGGCATCTCTTCGCGGCAGGGCGGGCACCAGGTGGCCCAGAAGTTCACCACCTGCAGTTTTCCACGCCAGGCGGAGAAAGGCATCGGCTGCCCGTTCGCGTCGGCCAGATTGAGCGCTTCGAGGCGCGCCGCATCGGTCATCGCGGTTTCGGTCAGCTGCGGTTGCCGGCTCTGGCCGAACCACACCCCGGCCACGCCGGCCGTGGCGACCACCGCGGCGATCAGGCCGCGGCGCATCCAAGCATTCATTCCGTTTCCTCTTCCTTGTCCAGCAATGCGCGCAGCGATTCGGCGCGCAGGCGTTCGCGTCCGCGAGAGCGTTCGAGACCGGCCGGATAGACCGCGAGTTCAACCGGCAGGTCGTCCCAGTCGAACAGCAGCGTGGTTTCCGGGCTGTTGCGGTCCGGGCGGCGTGGGTCGCGCGAGTCGAAATCGACGCCGTTGTTGAGCAGGAAGAGCTCGACTTCCTTGGCACTGTCGGCGAACACCTGCAGCTCGATCGCGGTGAATCGCCCGGCCGTGCCGTCGACCACGCCGCCGGTCGCGTACGGCTTGAAGCGGTCCAGTTCGACCATCAGCTCCAGCGTGGCGTTACGCAGCGTGCGCAGCTGTTCGGGCTGCTCGTCGGCGAAATAGATGGCCTGATAGTCGCGCACCGCCTCTTCGATCTCGGCATTGGTGGGCAATTCCTCGTTCGGGCCGACGCCGAGCTGGCGGGCGGCCTTGCGTTTGGCCAGGCCGTAGTCGCGGATGCCTTCTTCCGCGATCAGTCGCGCCGCGGCACTGGCGATCTGGCGTCTGATGTTGCTGGGGCGCATGTCGGGTGCTGCAGGGAAAGGAGGGGCGGGTTGATAGAATCCGCGACCATTCTGTCACATCGACCCACCATGCACATTCACATCCTCGGCATCTGCGGCACCTTCATGGGCGGCATCGCCGCGCTGGCGCGCGAAGCGGGTCACCGTGTCACCGGCTGCGACGCGAACGTCTATCCGCCGATGAGCACGCAGCTCGAACAGCTCGGCATCGAGTTGATCGAGGGCTACGATCCTGCTCAGACAGCGCTGGCGCCCGATGTGTTCGTGGTGGGCAACGCGGTGTCGCGCGGCAACCCGCTGCTCGAGGAAATCCTCGACCGGGGCCTGCCATACGTATCAGGACCGCAGTGGCTGGCGGAGAACGTGCTGGCCGGCCGCTGGGTGCTGGCGGTGGCCGGTACGCACGGCAAGACGACCACCACCTCGATGCTGGCCTGGATGCTGGAGGCGGCGGGCCTGAAACCCGGCTTCCTGATCGGCGGCGTGCCGCAGAACTTCGGCGTGTCGGCACGCCTCGGTGACGCGCCCTTCTTTGTCATCGAAGCCGATGAATACGACACCGCCTTCTGCGACAAGCGCTCGAAGTTCGTGCACTACCGCCCGCGGACCGCGATCCTGAACAACCTCGAGTTCGATCATGCCGACATCTTCCCGGATCTGGCGGCGATCGAGACGCAGTTCCATCATCTTGTGCGCACCATGCCGCGTCTTGGCCGCATCGTGGCCAACGGCGGCGAGGCGTCGCTGAAACGCGTGCTGGCGCGCGGCGCATGGAGCGAGGTCGAGTGGTTCAACGACGCAGCCGGCTGGCGCGTCGAGTCGACCGGCGAGGCGCTGGCGGTGGTCGGGCCGGCGGGCGAGCGCGCGACCGGGCGTCTTGCGATGCCCGGCATGCACAACGCGAACAACGCACTGGCCGCCATGCTGGCAGCGCGGCACGCCGGTGTGCGGCCGGAGCAGGCGCTGGCCTCACTCGGTGAATTCGTCGGCATCCGGCGTCGGCTCGAACGCGTCGGCGAGGCCTGTGGCGTCACCGTCTACGACGACTTTGCCCATCATCCGACGGCCATCGACGAAACGATACGCGCGCTGCGTTCGGTGGTGGGTGGGGCGCGCATCGTTGCGGTGATCGAGCCGCGCTCCAACACGATGAAGCTCGGCGTCATGAAGGCACGCCTGCCCGATGCGCTCGCAGAGGCGGACGTGTGCTACTGCCTCGGCGGCCCCGCCCTGGGCTGGGATGCGGCCGAGGCGCTGGCACCGCTGGGTGAACGGGTCAATGTCGCGTCGTCGGTGGAGGAGCTGCTCGATGCGCTCGCCGGCGGCGTGAAAGCAGGCGACCACGTGCTGGTGATGAGCAACGGCGGCTTTGGCGGCGTGCATCGCCGCCTGCTTGATCGCCTCGCCAGCAGGGTCTGAGGGCACCCGCTTGGTGCGGGGCAATATTGATAAGGATCAATACCCGTGCTAGCTTATGCCTGTTAAGCGGCCTGCAGAAGCCGTGTCAGGGGGAGATAACACTTCCGGGGCAGTTCAGTGTCCGCAGTGCTCAGCCAATCCAACGAGTTCAGCATCGTTGCGCGCCGCAACTGTTCGATGTCGCCGCGTGCACTTCTGGCCTTCTTCCTGGTCACGGCTGTGTTGTCCCTACTGATCGCGATGGCTTGGGCCATGGCGGGTGTCTGGTGGGTACTCCCGTTCGCGGGCGTCGAAATCGGGGCGCTGGGCATTGCCTTCATCGCTTTCGGCAGACGCGTGGGTGATTTCGAACGCATCCATCTCGACGACAGCAGGTTGGTCGTGGAGGTCTGCGAACGGGATCGTGTCTGCAGACATGAGTTTGTGCCCGCATGGGCAAAGGTCGAAACGCGCAGGGTCGGCCTGGGTTCCGAGGTAGTCGTGCGGTGCCGCGACCAGCAGGTCGTGGTGGGGCGGTATCTGGACGAGGGCGGCCGCGAGTTGCTGGTGCGGGAGCTGTCGGCTAGATTGCGGGAAAGACGGTTTTAAGACCGCGGTTTCAGAATCAATCACAACATATATCTGGGGTTGCAATATGGCGCTAACAAGAGGTGGCTCGTCCATCGCCCGCAGGGCGTGGGCCGGGATGGGGTTGTTTCTGCTTGCTGGGCTTGCCCAGGCGGAAATGAAGCTCAATCTGCAGGAGCCGATCACCGAACTGGGTCAGAAGGTGTATGACCTCCACCTGCTGATGACCATTGTCTGTGGCGTCATTTTCGTGGCCGTCTTCGGCGTGATGTTCTGGTCGGTATTCGTGCACCGCAAGTCCGCCGGTCACAAGGCCGCAACCTTCCACGAAAGCACCACGGTAGAAATCCTGTGGACCATCGTTCCGGTCTTTATCCTGCTCGGCATGGCCTGGCCTGCCACGAAGACCATCCTCGCGATGCGCGACACCAGCAACCCCGACATCACGATCAAGGCTACCGGCTACCAGTGGAAGTGGGGCTATGACTACCTGAAGGGCGACGGCGAAGGCATCAGCTTCACCAGCAACCTGTCGACGCCGCAGCCGCAGATCCGCAACGAGGCGGCCAAGGGCACCGATTACCTGCTCGAAGTCGACAACGAGCTGGTCGTGCCGGTCGGCAAGAAGGTGCGCATCCTGACGACGGCGAACGACGTGATCCACGCATGGTGGGTGCCGGCGCTGGCGGTCAAGCAGGACGCGATTCCCGGCTTCATCCGCGATACCTGGTTCCGTGCCGAGAAGACCGGTACGTTCCGCGGTCAGTGCGCCGAACTGTGCGGCAAGGACCACGGCTACATGCCCATCGTCGTCAAGGTGGTGACCGAAGACGAATACGCGGCATGGGTCGACAAGAAGAAGGCCGAGCTCGCCGCTGCGGCTGACGACCCGAACAAGATGTACACCGTCGAGGAACTGAGCCCGCGTGGTGCCAAGGTGTTCGCCGCCAACTGCGCCGCCTGTCACCAGGCCAATGGCCAGGGCCTGCCGCCGGCCTTCCCCGCGCTCGACGGCTCGAAGGTGGTGCTTGGCTCGCAGGACGCGCAGATCAATCTCGTGATGAACGGCAAGTCGGGTACGGCGATGGCCGCGTTCAAGCACCTGAGCGATACCGATCTGGCTGCCGTGCTGACCTACACGCGCAACAGCTGGAGCAATGCGACGGGCGAGGTCATCCAACCGTCGGACATCAAGATGGCCCGCGAAGAGTAAGCGGCTCTCTGAACGTTCAGTCACTTTCTAGATTTCCAGGAGATACACATGGCTGCGATTCCGGGCGGTGCCGACCACTCGCACGATCATTCGCATGATCACCACCCCAGCGGACTGATGCGCTGGGTGACCACCACCAATCACAAGGACATCGGCTCGATGTACCTGTGGTTCTCGTTCGCAATGTTCATCGTCGGCGGCATCATGGCGCTGGTGATCCGTGCCGAGCTGTTCCAGCCGGGCCTGCAGGTGGTCGATCCCGACCGATTCAACCAGATGACGACGCTGCACGGTCTCATCATGGTGTTCGGCGCCATCATGCCGGCCTTCGTCGGCTTCGCGAACTGGATGATCCCGCTGATGATCGGCGCATCCGACATGGCGTTCGCGCGCATGAACAACTGGTCGTTCTGGCTGCTGCCGCCGGCCGCCATCCTGCTGACGACCTCGCTGCTGGTTCCGGGCGGTGCCGCCGCGTCGGGCTGGACGCTGTACCCGCCGCTGACCATCCAGATGGGCATCGGCATGGACATGGCGATCTTCGCGGTTCACATCCTCGGCATCTCCTCGATCATGGGTTCGATCAACATCGTCACCACGATTCTGAACATGCGCGCGCCGGGCATGACGCTGATGAAGATGCCGCTGTTCTGCTGGACCTGGCTGATCACCGCCTACCTGCTGATCGCGGTGATGCCCGTGCTGGCCGGCGCGATCACGATGACGCTGACCGACCGCCACTTCGGCACGCACTTCTTCAACCCGGCCGGCGGCGGCGACCCGGTGATGTACCAGCACATCTTCTGGTTCTTCGGTCACCCCGAGGTCTACATCATGATCCTGCCGGCGTTCGGCGTGGTGTCGGAAATCATCCCGACCTTCAGCCGCAAGCCGCTGTTCGGCTACCAGGCCATGGTGTACGCGACCGCGTCGATCGCGTTCCTGTCGTTCATCGTGTGGGCGCACCACATGTTCACGGTGGGCATGCCGCTGGGCGGCGAGATCTACTTCATGTTCGCCACCATGCTGATCGCGATCCCGACCGGCGTGAAGGTGTTCAACTGGGTGGCCACGATGTGGCGCGGCTCGCTGACCTTCGAAACCCCGATGCTGTTCTCGATCGGCTTCCTGTTCCTCTTCACGCTGGGCGGTTTCTCCGGCCTGGTGCTGTCGATGACGGCGGTGGACGTGCAACTGCACGACAGCTACTACGTCGTTGCCCACTTCCACTACGTGATGGTGGCGGGTGCGCTGTTCTCGGCCTACGCCGGCGCCTACTACTGGCTGCCGAAATGGACCGGCCACATGTACGACGAGAAGCTGGGCAAGCTGCATTTCTGGCTGTCGCTGATTTTCTTCAACATGACCTTCTTCGTGCAGCACTTCCTGGGTCTGGCCGGCATGCCGCGTCGTATCCCGGACTACTCGCTGCAGTTCGCCGAGTTCAACATGATCTCGTCGATCGGTGCCTTCGGTTTCGGCCTGTCGCAGCTCGTGTTCCTGGTTGTCGTGCTGAAGTGCATGAAGGGTGGCGAGAAGGCTTCGGCCAAGCCCTGGGACGGTGCTGAAGGTCTCGAATGGACGGTGCCGTCGCCGGCGCCGCACCACACCTTCGAAACCCCGCCGGTCTTCAAGTGAGTATTGGCGTGACCGAGATGGATGAGGCACTCCGCCGCCGCAACGTCCGCACGGCGTTGTGGCTGGCGGCCACCGCGGTGGCGGTGTTCGTGCTGTTTGTCGTGCGTTACGGGATGTCGGGTCAATGACCGAGCAAACCCGTGTTGCGGCCGGTTCCGAGCGCCGCAACCGTTCGACGCTGATACGCCTGGTGGTGTCGGCTTTCCTGATGTTCGGCTTCGGCTACGCGCTGGTGCCGTTCTACGAAAAGCTGTGCCAGGTGCTCGACGTCAACAACCTGAACAAGCAGGACAACACGCTGCCGCTGAATACCCAGGTCGATCGTTCGCGGAACGTGACGGTCGAGTTCGATGCGAACCTGCACAAGCTGCCGTGGAATTTCAAACCGGTGACCGGCTCACTCGTGGTTCATCCGGGCGAGGTGGTCACCGTGGAGTACGAAGTCTCGAACACGCGCGAGAACGCGGTGACGGGACAGGCGATTCCGAGTTACACGCCGTCGGCGGCGATGCAGTACTTCCAGAAGCTCGACTGTTTCTGTTTCAAGCAGCAGACGCTGGCAGCCGGGGAGACGCGACGCATGCCGATCGCCTTCCTCGTATCGCCGGATCTGCCTAAGGACATCAACACGATCACGCTCTCCTACACCTTCTTCGAGGTGCCGGGGGCGACTGCAGCGACGACGCAGGACGGTCGCACAGGAGGCTGAAATGGCCGGGTTCGTGAAGGGTGTGGTGACAGTGCTTTCGGCCTTCGTCGGCATACGCCGCAAGGGCGATCACGACGCAGCGGTGTCATCGCTGACGCCGTTGCAAGTTATCATCACGGGCGTTGTGGCTGCAGCGCTGTTCGTGATTGCAGTGATCTTGGGTGTAAGAATTCTGATAAGCATCGCTTGAGAGAAACCGGGAAGGAAAAACATAAATGAGCTCGCATACGCCACAACAGGCCCCCTACTACTACGTACCTGCGCCATCGACCTACCCGATCACGGGTTCGATCGCGCTGTTCCTGTTTGCACTGGGTTCGGTGCTGACGATGAACAAGATCACCGGCGGCGGCTTCGTGCTGGGCGCGGGCGTGCTGGTCCTGTTCTACATGATGTATTCCTGGTTCGGCAAAGTTGCGCACGAATCCGAAGGCGGCCTGTACAGCAAGCGCGTGGGTGTTTCCTTCCGCTGGGCGATGGGCTGGTTCATCTTCTCTGAAGTGATGTTCTTCGCCGCCTTCTTCGGCGCGCTGTTCTACGCTCGCGTGCTCGCCGTGCCTGATCTGGCCAGCCTCGAACATCAGGCGCTGCTGTGGCCGGATGCCACCGCAATGTGGCCGAACGCGGGTCCGGGCTACGACGGCGGTCCGTTCACGCCGATGGGCGCCTGGGGCATCCCGGCGATCAACACGCTGCTGCTGCTGACCTCGGGCGTCACGCTGACCTGGGCGCACCACGGCCTGCTGCACAACAACCGCGGCCAGCTCAAGCTGGGCCTGTTCCTGACCATCGCGCTCGGCGTCGTGTTCCTCGGCTTCCAGGCCTACGAATACATGCACGCCTACTCGGACCTGAACGTCAAGATGACCACCGGCGTGTTCGGTTCGGTGTTCTACATGCTGACCGGCTTCCACGGCTTCCACGTGACGGTTGGTGCAACGATGCTTATCGTGATACTGTGCCGCGTCTTCGCCGGGCATTTCAGCCCGGAAAACCACTTCGGCTTCGAAGCGGTCGCGTGGTACTGGCACTTTGTCGACGTCGTCTGGCTGCTGCTGTTCGTCGTCGTGTACTGGATTTGATGTAAAGACGGGATCTGCGAGGAGGAGAGTGGGCCGGTAAGCAAAAAGAGCCCTTATAAAATAAACGCTCGGCGCCGCACATCGTGCGGCGCTTTTTTTCGTGGGTAGGGAGCGTTGGGGCGGGTGTTTCCCGGCGGCGGGGCGCCGCCGGCAGTCAGAGCTTGCCGGTGATGAATCCGAAGCGGTAGCCGAGCATCAGGAAGATGAACAGCGCCATCGACAGACCGACGCGGATGGCCAGCGAGCGCAGCATGCGGCTCGAGTTGCCGCTGTCGCGAAACAGGAAGAACAGCGCTGAACCGAGGCTGGCGATCACGGTCAGCAGCATGAATATCACGAGATAACGCATCAGGAAGAATCCTTAGTCCGGGTGGTCAGTGTACCTGCCGGGCGTCCGACAGCAATGTTCCAGTTCCATTTCGCCCGCCGTCGTTTTCGCATCCGTCTGTGGCCTGCGCTGGCCTGCCTGCTGGTGATCGGCGTCACGCTGTCGGCGGCACGCTGGCAGACCGCCCGCGCGCATTACAAGCAGTCGCTGGCAGACGCTTACGCGACGCAGCAGCGGCAACCGGCGCTGGGCCTGGACCAGTGGAGTGACGCGGCGCCCCCCGAGTTCGCGCGGGCAACAGTGTCCGGTACGTGGCGCAGCGAAGTGCTGATCTACGCCGACAATCAGGTCCGCGACGGACAGGCCGGTTTCCTGGTGCACATGCCGTTGTGTCAGACCGCGCAGCGCTGTGTGCTTGTTGCGCGCGGTTGGGTCCGGCACGGCGGGCGTCGAGACGTGTTGCCGCCGGTTGCATCGCCGGCCGGGCTGCAACACATCGAGGGTGTCGTTACGCGCGCCCAGCCGCGCTTCGTCGAACTGTCGGGCGATGCGGTACAGGGGGCGGTCTGGCAGAACGTCACGGTCGACCGCGTGGCAAAGACCACCGGTCTGCAGCTCGCGCCTTTCATTCTCGTGCAGACCGGTGACGCCGCGGACGGCTTGAGGCGCGACGACGTGAAGCCGGAGTTCGGCGTCGAGAAACACTGGATGTATGCCGCGCAGTGGTACGCGTTTGCGCTGGTCACGCTGGTATTCGGGCTCTATGCAGCCATGCAGAAAGAGGGAGAGAAGTCTTGAAAGGCAAGAAGGTCCTGATCGTGCTCGCGGCGATATGCGTGTTGCCGCTGCTCGCGTCCTACGCGATGTATTTCCTGTGGCGCCCCGACAGCACGGTGAACTACGGTCAGCTGCTGTCGCCGCGTGCCTTGCCGGCCGAGGCGCTGACCACGGTCGATGGCAAGCCTTTCGACTTTGCTTCCATCAAGGGGCGCTGGACCCTGGTGCTGGCCGACGGTGGCGCCTGCGACGCGAAGTGCGAGGAACTGCTCTATTACATCCGCCAGGTGCGCAAGGCGCAGGGCGAGCACCAGGAACGCATCGAGCGCGTCTGGCTGGTGACCGACGGTACGCAGCCCAAGGCGGAACTGCTGACCGCGATCGAAGGCATGCACGTGATCAGGGCGGCCGGCAGCGCGACGCTGGGCGCGTTTGCCGGCGATGCGACGCATCCGCGCGCCATTCACCTGGTCGACCCGCTCGGTCAGGTGATGATGCGTTATCCGGATGAGCCGGATCCGAAGAAGATGATCAAGGATTTCCAACGTTTGATGAAGTACTCGAGGCTGGGCTGATGAAAACCTACCGCACGCTGTTGCTTGCCACGATTGCAATGACTTTCGCGCTGATCGTCCTCGGCGCCTACGTACGACTGTCCGACGCCGGTCTTGGCTGTCCGGACTGGCCGGGCTGTTACGGCCACGTCACGGTGATTCATGCGTCCGAGCACATCACCGCCGCGCAGGAAGCGAACCCCGAGGGCCCGGTCACCTTCGCCAAGGCGTGGAAGGAAATGATCCACCGTTACTTCGCCGGCATCGTCGGCCTGTTCATCCTGGCGATCGCTGCGCTTGCCTGGCGTCACCGGCGTGAAGCCGGCGCCTCGCCGGTGCTGGCAACGGTGCTGGTCGGCGTGCTGTTCCTGCAGGCGATGTTCGGCAAGTGGACAGTAACCATGCTGCTCAAGCCGGCCATCGTGACCGGTCACCTGATCGGCGGGCTGACCGTGCTCACCCTGCTGGTGTGGTTGTATGCCCGCACGCGTGGGCCGGCGATGCCGACCGTGTCGCCGGCGACGCGCGCGCTGGCGGTCGTCGCCTTCGTCGTGCTGGCGATGCAGATCTCGCTGGGCGGCTGGGTCAGCACCAATTACGCGGCGCTCGCCTGTACCGACCTGCCGACCTGCCACGGCGAATGGGTGCCGCAGATGGATATCCGCAACGGTTTCCACATCGTGCGCGAGCTGGGGCAGAGCGCCGACGGCGAAACGCTGACCATGGATGCGCTGACCGCCATTCACTGGATGCATCGTGTCGGTGCCATCGTTGCCGCACTGGTGATCGGTGCGCTGGGCTTCGCGCTGCGCGCTGCCGGCCATCGTCCGCTCGGCACGGCGCTGCTGGGTGTGCTGGCGCTGCAGATCATGCTGGGCCTCGCCAACGTGTGGTTCAGCCTGCCGCTGCCGCTGGCCGCTGCGCACAACGGTGGCGCTGCAGCATTGGTGATCCTCATGGTGCTGATAAACTACCGCGTCCGCGCCACGGCGCAGCAACGCGTTTCCGGAGTCCTAAATGAAAGCCCTGCGGCTTGATATCCAGCCCTTCTCGCTGAGGCTCGCGAATTACCTGCAGCTGACCAAGCCGCGCGTCGTGTCGCTGATCGTGTTCTGTGCGGTCATCGGCATGTTCCTGGCGGTGCCGGTCGGTCTGCCGGATTTCGGCATCGTTGCGGCCGCGACCGTCGGTATCGCCCTGGTTGCCGGTGCGGCGGCAGCGGTGAACTGTCTGGTCGAGCAGAAGATCGACGCGGTGATGGCGCGCACCCGCGCCCGCCCGCTGCCGCGCGGCGAGGTGAATTCGCTGGAAACGCTGGCTTTCTCCGGCGTGGTCGGCGGTGCCGGTTTGTCCCTGCTGTACCACTGGGTGAATCCGCTCACCATGTGGCTGACGCTCGGCACCTTCATCGGCTACGCCATCATCTACACCGTGTTCCTGAAGCCGGCCACGCCGCAGAACATCGTGATCGGCGGCGCCTCCGGCGCGATGCCGCCGGTGCTGGGCTGGGCCGCGGTGACCGGCGAGGTGTCGGCCGACGCTCTGCTGCTGTTCCTGATCATCTTCGCCTGGACGCCGCCGCATTTCTGGGCACTGGCGCTGTATCGCACGCAGGAGTACGCCAAGGCCGGCCTGCCGATGCTGCCGGTGACGCACGGCGCCGAATACACGCGGCTGCAGGTCTTCCTGTACACGCTCATCCTGTTCGCGGTAACCATGCTGCCTTTCGCCTCGCGCATGAGCGGCTGGATCTATCTCGTGTCGGCGGTGGTGCTGTCCGGCATGTTCATCGTCTATGCCTGGCGTCTGATGCGCAACTACTCTGACGAACTGGCGAAAAAGACCTTCCGCTTCTCGCTGTGGCACCTGTCGCTGCTGTTCGCGGCCCTGCTGGTCGACCACTACATTCCGCTATGAAGCGCCGTCTTTTCGTTGCCGCCCTGCTGTCGGCAGGGCTGGCGGGCTGCGCGCCGTCCGGGCCGACTTTCCACAGCGTCGATATCACCGGCGCAGACTACGGCAAGGGCTTTGCGCTGACCGACCACACCGGCGCGGCACGCACGCTGGCCGACTACAAGGGCAAGGCGGTCACGTTGTTCTTCGGCTTCACGCACTGCCCTGACGTCTGCCCGACCAGTCTGGCGACGATGAAACAGGCACTGACGCTGCTCGGGCCGGACGCCGCCCGGGTGCAGGTACTGTTCGTCACGCTGGATCCGGAGCGGGATTCGACCGAACTGCTGGCCGCCTACGTACCGAAGTTCGATGCGTCCTTCGTCGGCCTGCGCGGCGACACGGCGGCCACCGCTGCGGTCGCGAAGGAATACAAGATCTTCTACCAGAAGGTGCCGGGCAGCACGCCGGACAGCTATACGCTGGATCACTCGGCGGGCACCTATGTGCATGACACTCAAGGGCGTCTGCGACTGTTCATCCGTCACGGCGAAACGCCGCAGAAGATCGCCGACGACCTGAAGGCGCTGCTGGCCCAGGGTTGATCTCAGCTGCTGCGGCCAACAAAAAAGCGACCCGCGGGTCGCTTTTTTGTTGGGACAAACGACGGTCAGGCGGCCATGCCCAGCATCTTCTGCATCGACGCCTTCATCTTCTGCATCGCCTTGGCTTCGATCTGGCGGATGCGCTCGGCCGACACGCCGTACTCGGCCGCCAGTTCATGCAGGGTGGCGGCTTCGCCGTCCTGCGCCAGCCAGCGGCGCTGCACGATGGTGCGGCTGCGGTCGTCGAGCGAGGCCAGTGCCGAATGCAGGCCATCTTCCTGCAGGCGCACGTTCTGCGCCGCCTCCAGCACTTCCAGCGGCTCGGCGGCAGAGTCGGCCAGCCAGTGGATGGGCGCCAGACGGGCGCTGTCGCGATCGTCGTCCTCGCTGCTGCCTTCCAGCGCGACGTCCTGCCCGGTCAGACGGGTTTCCATCTCGACCACTTCTTCCGGCTTCACGCCCAGCGTCTTCGCCACCTCCCGCACTTCGGCCGGGTTCAGCGTGTTGCTGCTGCTCTTGAGGCTGCGCAGGTTGAAGAAGAGCTTGCGCTGCGCCTTGGTCGTGGCGACCTTGACCAGACGCCAGTTGCGCAGGATGTATTCGTGGATTTCCGCCTTGATCCAGTGGATGGCGAAGGACACCAGACGCACGCCACGGTCCGGGTCGAAGCGCTTCACTGCCTTCATCAGGCCGATATTGCCTTCCTGGATCAGATCGGCGTGCGGCAGGCCGTAGCCGAGATAGCCGCGGGCGATCGCCACCACCAGACGCAGGTGCGACATGACCAGCGCGCGGGCGGCTTCGAGGTCTTCGTCGTCGCGGAAACGGCGGGCAAGTGACTGTTCCTGCTCTTCGCTGAGCAGGGGCACGCGGTTGGCGGCCTGGATATAGCTGTCGATATTGCCCAGCGCGCCGGGCATCGACAGATTCGGAACCATCAGAGCATGGGTCATGATTCATTCCTCCCTTGAGGAGCAAGATTAGCACTCCCTGCGTTTGAGTGCTAACAACTGCAACCGTTCATTGCGTTGCAACATGTAAGCCGAGCGGAGCGCCCCTCCCGCACTCCGTTCGCGCTGGTTTGGGTTCGCCGGGAGCGCACGCTACAATCCGTGAATTCCCGACCGTTTCCTCGCCCCGGCTCCGATGCGCCTGCCCTCCGCCCTGTGTGCCGTCCTGCTCTGCCTGCCGCTGCTCGCTGCGGCGCAGCTGCGCGCGATCCCGCCGGATGCGATCAAGGCGAAGATGAAGCCGCCGGTCGATGGCATGGTCGAAGTCGGCAAGTACACCTTCAGGCTGGCGCCCGGCGCCCAGATCCGTTCGACCGACAACCGCATCCTGCTGCCGGTGATGATAGGCAGCGAGCAGGTCGTCCGTTACAAGCTGGACAACAACGGCGATTTGTATCGCGTCTGGGTGTTGTCGCCCGAAGAGATCGACCTGCCGGCACCCAAACAGTAATTTCCCCGTCCCCTTCGATGACCCGCAAGATTTACATCAAGACCTTCGGCTGCCAGATGAACGAGTACGACTCGGACAAGATGGCCGACGTGCTCGGCGACGCCGAAGGTCTGGAAAAGACCGACCGCCCGGAAGACGCCGACGTGATCCTGTTCAACACCTGCTCGGTGCGCGAGAAGGCGCAGGAGAAGGTGTTCCATGACCTCGGCCGGGTGAAGCACCTGAAGCGCGACAACCCCAACCTGATCATCGGCGTCGGCGGCTGCGTCGCCAGCCAGGAGGGCGCGGCCATCGTCGAGCGCGCGCCCTACGTCGATCTGGTGTTCGGCCCGCAGACGCTGCACCGCCTGCCCGACCTCATTTCGAAGCGCCGCGCCAGCGGCCGGCCGCAGGTCGACATCAGCTTCCCGGAGATCGAGAAGTTTGATCACATGCCACCGGCCCGGGTCGAGGGCGCGACTGCTTTCGTTTCCATCATGGAAGGCTGTTCCAAGTACTGCACCTTCTGCGTCGTGCCCTATACGCGCGGCGAGGAAGTGTCGCGGCCGCTGGACGACATCCTGACCGAGATCGCCACGCTGGTCGGCCAGGGCGTGAAGGAAGTGACGCTGCTCGGCCAGAACGTGAACGCCTGGCGTGCGCCGATCAGCCGCGGCTCGGACGACATCGGCGATTTCGCCTTCCTGCTCGAATGCGTGCATGAAGTGCCGGGCATCGAGCGCATCCGCTACACCACGTCACACCCGCGCGAAATGACGCAGCGCCTGTTCGACGCCTACGCGAAACTGCCCAAGCTGGTGTCGCAGCTGCACCTGCCGGTGCAGTCGGGGTCCGACCGCGTGCTGGCGGCGATGAAGCGCGGCTACACCGCGCTCGAGTACAAGGCGGTGGTGCGCAAGCTGCGCGCGGCGCGGCCCGACCTGTCGCTGACCTCGGATTTCATCGTCGGCTTCCCCGGCGAGACCGAGGAGGATTTCGAAAAGACGATGAAGCTGATCGACGACGTCGGCTTCGACGGCAGCTTCAGCTTCGTCTATAGCGCCCGCCCGGGCACACCGGCTGCCGACTTGGCCGACGACACGCCGCAGGACGTCAAGCTGGCACGGCTGGCGCGGCTGCAGAAGCGCATCGACGAGCAGGCGCAGGCGGTCAGTCAGAGCATGGTCGGCAGCGTGCAGCGCATCCTGGTCGAAGGCCACGCGCGCAAGGACGCCGCCGAGCTGGCCGGACGCACCGACAACAACCGCGTCGTCAATTTCCCGGGCCCGGCGCGGCTGATCAATCAGTTCATCGACGTGCGCATCACCAGCGCGCTGCCGCACAGCCTGCGCGGCGAAGTGGTCATCCGCGAGGCGGTCAGCGCTTGAAGACGCGGCCGCTCGAACTGGTGCTGGAGCCGCTCGACAACGCGCGGCTCGCCAACCTGTGCGGCGTACTCGACGAAAACCTGCGTCAGCTCGAAACGGCTTACGACGTCGAGATTGCCCGCCGCGGCGAGCGCTTCCGGGTCAGCGGCGAGCCGGGCCAGTCGCAGCGGGCTGCCGCGGCGCTGCGCCATTTCTATGCAGCGGCCACCGAGCACCTGAGCATAGACGCGATACAGCTTGGTCTGATCGAGCTGTCGAACCGCATCGCCGCCGAACCTGCGGCGCCGGTGCTGATGACGCGCAAGAGCAATCTGCACGGCCGCACGCCGCGCCAGACTCAGTATCTGCGGCAGATCCAGGAACACGACATCACCTTCGGCATCGGTCCGGCCGGCACCGGCAAGACCTATCTGGCGGTGGCCAGCGCCGTCGACGCGCTGGAGCGCGAGACGGTGGCGCGCATCGTGCTGACCCGACCGGCGGTCGAAGCTGGCGAGCGGCTCGGCTTCCTGCCGGGCGACCTGGCGCAGAAGGTCGATCCTTACCTGCGGCCGCTGTACGACGCGCTGTACGACCTGATGGGTTTCGAGCGCGTCGCCCGCGCCTTCGAGCGGCAGGTGATCGAGATCGCGCCGCTCGCCTATATGCGCGGACGCACGCTGAACAACGCCTTCATCATCCTCGACGAGGCGCAGAACACGACGCCGGAACAGATGAAGATGTTCCTGACCCGCATGGGCATAGGCTCGAAGGCCGTCATCACCGGCGACCTGACCCAGGTCGATCTGCCGCGCGGCCACAAGAGCGGTCTGGCCGAGGCGCGGAAGATACTTGCCGACGTGCGCGGCATCGCGATGACCGATTTCCTCGCCGAAGACGTGGTGCGCCACCCGCTGGTGGCGCGCATCGTGTCGGCCTATGAACGTTTCGAGGCGCAGCGCGAAGCCGAGGACGCGATGCGCAAGGGGCCGCGCGGCTGATGCGGCTCAATCTGTCGGTGCAGTACGCGTGCGCGCGCGATGCGTGCCCGCCGCGTGACGACGTGAAGCGCTGGGTGCGCGCTGCGCTTGACCCGGATGTGGTCGTGCGCGCCGACATCACGGTCCGCTTTGTCGACGCGGAAGAAGGGCGGGCGCTCAATCTCGAATACCGTGGCCGCGACTATGCGACCAATGTGCTGTCGTTTCCGTACGAACAGGGTACGCAGCTCGCGGGCGACCTGGTGGTGTGCCAGCCGGTGCTGGCGCGCGAGGCGGGGGAGCAGGGCAAGGCCTTTGCCGACCACGCCGCCCACCTGATCGTGCACGGCACGCTGCATCTGCAGGGCTGGGACCACGAAACGTCGGACGACGATGCCGACGCGATGGAAGCGGAGGAGCGCGTCATCCTGCAAGGACTGGGCGTAGCCGATCCGTATTCGGACGAATACTCGATTCAATCAACGGAGGTCTGAAATGTCGGATCAGGACGACGACAGCAATGTCGGTTTGCGGGTGGTGGCCATCATCGTGATCGCGGTCGTCGCGGCGGTGGTGGGGTTCGCGGTGTCGCTGGCCGGCAAGCCGGCTACGGATGCCGCAGTGGTCGAGGTGGTGGAAGTGGTGGAGGTGATCGAGGCACCCGAGCCAGTGGGCGAGGCGCTGGCGCTCATCTATTTCGCTGTCGGCAGCGCCGAACCCGGCGCAGATCTGGCCGATGCCGTGGCGCGTGCGCAGGCTGCGCTGAGCGCGACGCCAGACGCCATCGTGCTGCTGTCCGGCTTCCACGACCCGTCGGGTGATGCCGCGCAGAACGCCGAACTGGCCAAGGCGCGGGCGCTGGCGGTGCGCGACGCGCTGGTCGCGGCGGGCGTCTCCGAAGCCGGCATCAAGCTGCGCAAGCCGGAAATCACCGCTGCCGACGGCCCGCCGGAAGAGGCGCGACGGGTCGAGCTGCGCGTCCAGTAAGGCCGTGACATCCGGGACATTCCGGATGCCTGACTCGAAACCGACACGCTGGCCGGGTTACACTGCCGGCGTGTTCGTTTCCCGCGTCCCGCATGGACAGTAGTTCCTCACCTTCGCAGCGCCCCGGTTTTCTCGAGCGGCTGTCGCATCTGCTGATGCGCGAGCCGGAAGACAGAGAACAACTGCTGGTGCTGCTGCACTCCGCCTTCGAACGCAATCTGCTGGACGCCGACGCCCTCTCCATCATCGAGGGTGCGCTCCAGGTGTCGGACATGCCGGTGCGCGAAGTGATGATTCCGCGCGCACAGATGGACGTGATCGACATCGACGATCCGCTCGACAAGATCGTGCAGACCGCGCTGCGCACCGCACACTCGCGTTTCCCGGTGATCGGCGAGAACCGCGACGACGTGATCGGCATCCTGCTCGCCAAGGATCTGTTGCGCCTCATGTCGGGCGACGACGACAGCCTGCGCGACATGCTGCGGCCGGCGGTATTCATTCCCGAATCGAAGCGTCTGAACGTGCTGCTGCGCGAATTCCGCGCCAGCCGCAACCACATGGCCATCGTGGTCGACGAATACGGCGGCGTCGCCGGCCTCGTCACCATCGAGGACGTGCTGGAGCAGATCGTCGGCGACATCGAGGACGAGTACGACTTCGACGAGTCGGCCGACAACATCCGGGTCGACCAGACCGGTCGTTACCGGGTCAAGGCCGGCACCGAAATCGAGGACTTCAACGAAGTGTTCGGCACCACCTTCGACGATGACGCCTACGACACCGTGGGCGGGCTGGTCATCCATCAGATCGGTCGTCTGCCCAAGCGCGGCGAGGTGGTGCAGATCGACACGCTGCGCTTCACCGTGCTGCGCGCCGACAGTCGTCGCGTGCACACGCTGATGGTCGATCGCATCGCGCCTCCGGCCGCACCGTCCGCCGTCGAATGAGGCCGTCCGTCCGACTGGCCGCTGCTGCTGCGGCCGGTGCGCTGGCGGTTGGCGGCTTCGCGCCCTTCGGCGTGTTCGCGCTGCCGGTCGTCGCGCTGGCTACGCTGCTGTGGCTGGTCGATACGCTTTCTGTCCGCGCTGCCGCGCTGACCGGCTTTGCGTTCGGCATGGGCTGGTTCCTCGCCGGCGTGTCCTGGGTCAACGTCAGCCTGAGCCAGTTCGGCGGCATGCCCTTGCCGCTGTCGCTGCTGGCCACCGTGCTGTTCTGCGCCTATCTTTCGCTGTTCCCCGCTGCCGTATGTGCCCTCATGCGCGCGCTGCGTCCGTCGGTGGCGCTGACGCCCTGGCTGTTCGCCGCGCTGTGGGTGTCGTCGGAGTGGCTGCGCGGCACGCTGTTCACCGGCTTCCCGTGGCTGGCCAGCGGCTATGCGCACGCGACGCCGAGCCCGCTCGCCGGCTACGTGCCGCTGTTCGGCGTGCACGGCGCCGGCTTCGTTGCCGCCCTGATGTCCGGCCTGCTCGCGCTTTTCGTGCTGCGCCGCATCGCGCTGCGCCCGGTGCTGCTGTCGCTGGCAGCGCTGTTGGTGGTCGGCGGCCTGCTCGGCAGCGTGCGCTGGACCGAAGCGACCGGCCGCGCGCTCACGGTGAGCCTGCTGCAGGGGAATATAGAACAGAGCATGAAGTGGGTGCCCGAGCGGCTGCCCGATTCGATGCAGACCTATCTCGACCTCGCGCGCGCCTGGCCGGCCGATCTGGTGGTGCTGCCGGAGACGGCCATCCCCTTGCCCTACGCCGAGATCGATCCGGCCTGGCTGGCGGCCGTGCGCGCTACCGGGCGCGATGTGCTGATGGGTGCGGTCACGCTGGGCGAGGTCGATGGGCGCGCGCGCTATTTCAACAGCGCGGTGGCGCTCGGCCGCGACGATGCACGCTACAGCAAGTCGCACCTGGTGCCCTTCGGCGAGTTCACGCCACCGCTGTTCGCGTGGACGCTGCAGCTGCTGTCCATTCCGATGTCCGACTTCGGTCGCGGCGCGAAGGTGCAGCCGCCGCTGGCGCTGGCTGGCGAGAAGGTGGCGGTGAACATCTGCTACGAGGACGTGTTCGGCGAGGAGCTGATCGATGCCGCGCGCGACGCCACGCTGCTGGTCAATGTGTCGAACACCGCCTGGTTCGGGGATTCGTGGGCGCAGCCGCAGCACCTGCAGATTGCGCAGATCCGCGCGCTCGAACTCGGTCGGCCGATGCTGCGCGCGACCAACACCGGCATGACCGCGGCCATACAGCCGGACGGCCGCGTCGTCGCGGCGCTGCCGCCTTTCACTCGCGCGGCCCTGCGCGTCGAGCTGCAGGGCTACCAGGGCCTCACCCCTTTCATGCGCTGGGGCAATGTGCCGGTGCTGCTGCTGGCGCTTGCCGTCATCATCGTTGCCGCGGTGCAGCGCAAAAGAGGCTGAGCCGGTAAAATCCCGCCTTTCCCTCACGGTCTGGCTCCATGTCTGCTGCACCCACATTCCAGGAAGTGCTGCTGCGTCTGTCCCGTTTCTGGGGCGAGCAGAACTGCGCGCTGCTTCAACCTTATGACATCGAGGTCGGTGCCGGCACCTTCCACACCGCCACCTTTCTGCGCGCCATCGGCCCCGAGCCCTGGCGCGCCGCATACGTGCAGCCCTCGCGCCGGCCGAAGGATGGCCGCTACGGCGAGAACCCGAACCGTCTGCAGCACTACTACCAGTTCCAGGTCGCGTTGAAGCCGTCGCCGCCGAACATCCAGGAGCTGTACATCGACAGTCTGCGCGCGCTCGGTCTCGATCCGACGAAGCATGACATCCGCTTCGTCGAGGACGACTGGGAATCGCCGACGCTGGGTGCCTGGGGCCTGGGCTGGGAAGTGTGGCTGGACGGCATGGAAGTGACGCAGTTCACCTACTTCCAGGAAGTGGGTTCGATTCCGTGCAAGCCGGTGCTCGGCGAAATCACCTATGGCGCCGAGCGCCTGGCCATGTACCTGCAGGGCGTCGAGAACGTGTACGACCTCGTGTGGGCGCCGGGCATCCGCTACGGCGACGTCTATCACCAGAACGAGGTCGAACAGTCGACCTACAACTTCGAACATTCGAACGTCGAGTGGCTGTTCCGCCAGTTCGGCGATTACGAGTCGGAGGCGAAGCGCCTGATCGAAGCCGGTCTGCCGCTGCCCGGTTACGAAATGGTGATGAAGGCCTCGCACAGCTTCAACCTGCTCGATGCGCGCGGCGCCATTTCAGTGACCGAGCGCGCCGCCTACATCGGCCGCGTGCGCGCGCTGGCACGGCTGGTGGCGCAGGCCTACTACGCCTCGCGCGAACAGCGCGGTTTCCCGATGGCCGACCTGAGCAGCCCGCGCCTGCGCGCATTGCTCGGCGAGGAAGAGTGTCAGCGCATCGAAGCGCTGCGCGCCGCCTGAGTTGCGTCATTCTTGCCCCGTCCTGATCCGACAGAACTGTTTTGAGGCCGCTGCGGCGGCCCTCTGGAAGAGCTATGCAAGCCACATTGCTGGTCGAACTGCTGACCGAAGAATTGCCGCCCAAGGCGCTGTCGCGCCTGGGCGAGGTGTTTGCCGACGCGGTGTTCAAGGCGCTGGTCGAGCGCAAGCTGGTCGCTGCCGACGCGCGCATGGACCGCTACGCCAGCCCGCGCCGTCTCGCGCTGACCGTGCAGGGCGTGACCGACCGCGCGCCCGATGCGGTGGTCGATGAAAAGCTGATGCCGGTCGCCGTCGCGCTTGATGCCGATGGCAAGCCGACACCGGCGCTGCTGAAGAAGCTGCAGTCCAAGAACATTCCGGCCGAGGCGCTGCCGCAGTTCACCCGTCGCATGGACGGCAAGAGCGAAACGCTGTTCTACGCGATGACGGTGCCGGGCGCCGCGCTTGACGAGGTGCTGGCCGGCATCGTGCTCGAAGCGCTGAAGAAGCTGCCGATTCCGAAGCTGATGCGCTGGGCCGACTGCGACTACCAGTTCGTGCGCCCGGTGCACGGTCTGGTGCTGCTGCACGGCGACCGCGTCGTGCCGGGCCAGGCCTTCGGCCACGTCTCCGGTCGCAGCACGCGCGGCCACCGCTTCATGGGTGAGGGCGAAGTGACACTGGCGAACGCCGACGAATACGCGCGTGCGCTGTACGAGCGCGGCGCGGTGATGGCGTCCTTCGAGGCACGCCGCGCGCTCATCGTGCAGCGGCTGGCGCACGTCTGCGCCGACATCGGCAACGGCGTGCACCACGTCGATGACGCGGCGCTGATCGACGAAGTGACGGCGCTGGTCGAAAACCCGAATGTCTACGTCGCGCAGTTCGAACCGGACTTTCTCGCCGTGCCGCAGGAATGCCTGATCCTGACGATGAAGGCCAACCAGAAGTATTTCCCGCTGCTCGATGCCAACGGCAAGTTGCTGAACCGCTTCCTGGTGGTGTCCAACATGCAGGTGGCCGACCCGCACAACATCGTGTCGGGCAACGAGCGCGTGGTCCGCGCCCGCCTGTCGGACGCGCGCTTCTTCTTCGAGCAGGACAAGAAGACGCCGCTGGCCGCGCGCATTCCGAAGATGGAGGCGGTGGTCTATCACAACCGCCTGGGCAGCCAGTTCGACCGCGTCATGCGCATCCAGCGTCTGGCCACCGACATCGGCGGCCGCCTCGGCGCCGACGTGATGCAGGCGGCGCGCGCCGGCCTGCTGGCCAAGGCCGACCTGATGACCGACATGGTGGGCGAGTTCCCCGAGCTGCAGGGCGTGATGGGGCGTTACTACGCACAGCACGACGGCGAAGCCGAGGTCGTCGCGCAGGCGGTCGAGCAGCACTACCGCCCACGCTTCGCCGGCGACGCGCTGCCGGAGGGCGCCGTCGCGTGTGCGGTGTCGCTGGCCGACAAGATCGATGCGCTGGCCGGCTTCTTCGGCATCGGGCAGATCCCGACCGGCGACAAGGACCCGTTCGCGCTGCGCCGCGCCGCGCTCGGCGTGCTGCGTATCCTGATGGAAACGCCGCTGCCGCTGGATCTCGCCGAACTGATTGCCGCCGCGCGCGGCGGTTTCCGCGCGGGCCAGGTGGGCGAGGGCGACGCGGCGAACTTCGAGGCGCAACTGCTGGACTTCATGTTCGAGCGCCTGCGCAACTTGCTGCGCGAAGCCGGTCACGATGCGCGTGCGATCGACGCCGTGCTGGCGCTGCGACCGACGCGCATCGACCTGGTGCCGGCCAAGCTGGCAGCCGTGGTTGCCTTCTCGGCGCTGCCGGAGGCGCAGTCGCTGGCCGCGGCCAACAAGCGCATCGTGAACATCCTGAAGAAGGCGGACGGCGTGGCGGTCGGTGTCGACGCGGCCCTGTTCGCCGAAGCCGCCGAGCGTGACCTGCACGCCGCGCTGACGGCGGTGCAGCCGGCGCTGCGTGCCGATCTCGACGCGGGCCGCTACGCCGAAGCACTGACCGCACTGGCGCAGCTGCGCGCGCCGGTCGACCGCTTCTTCGACGACGTGATGGTCAATGCCGACGACCTCAAGGTGCGCGCCAACCGCCTCGCACTGCTGGGCGAACTGGCGGCAGCGATGAATGCAGTGGCCGACATTTCCCGCCTTGAGCTGAAGGACTGAGCGGGTGAAGCTCATCATTCTCGACCGTGACGGTGTCATCAACTACGACTCCGATCAATTCATCAAGTCGCCGCAGGAATGGCGACCGATCGAAGGGTCGATGGAGGCGATCGCGCTGCTGAACCAGTGGGGCTGGCGCGTGGTGGTGGCGACCAACCAGTCGGGTGTGGGCCGCGGTCTGTTCGACATGGATACGCTGGCCGCCATCCATGACAAGATGCACCGCACGGTGGCGCAGGCCGGCGGCCGCATCGACGCCATCTTCTTCTGTCCGCACGCGGCCGATTCCAAGTGCGCCTGTCGCAAGCCGAAGCCGGGCATGCTGCTGGAGATCGCCGAGCGCTTCAATGTTGACCTGAACGACGTGCCGGTGGTCGGCGACAGCCTGCGCGACCTGCAGTCGGCCGTCGCCGCCGGTGCGCAGCCGGTGCTGGTACGCACCGGCAAGGGCGGGAAGACCGAAGCCGATCCCGAGCTGCCGCCTGGCACGCCGGTTCATGACAACCTCGCCGCCTATGTGCGTGCACTCACGGTGAATACCGACTGATGCCCTTCGTCCGCTCGCTGCTGTTCTTCGTCTTCCTCTTCGTCATCACGCCGCCGTTTTCGCTGATCGCCATCCTGGCGCGGCCGCTGCCGCCCCATGTGCGCTATCGCCTGATCGGGTTGTGGACGCATCTGACGATGTTTGCACTGCGCGTCATCGTTGGTCTGCGCCACCGCGTCATCGGCAGCGAGAACCTGCCCAAGGGCAAGGCAGTGGTGCTGTGCAAGCACCAGTCGGCGTGGGAAACGATGGCGCTGCAGGTGTTCCTGCCGCCGGTCGCCTTCGTGTTCAAGCGCGAGCTGCTGCGCATACCGTTCTTCGGCTGGGGCCTCGGTTGCATGCCGATGATTGCGATCGACCGCGGCGCCGGCAAGGACGCTCTCAAACAGGTCGAGGAGCAGGGCGCTCGCCTGCTCGACCTCGGTTTCTGGGTGACCGTTTTTCCCGAGGGCACGCGCATGCCACCCGGGCACACGAAGCGCTACAAGATAGGCGGCGCGCGGCTGGCCGAGGTGACCGGTGCGCCTGTGGTGCCGATCGCGCACAACGCCGGCGACTTCTGGAAGCGCAATGCCTTCCTCAAGCTGCCGGGCGAAATCACGGTGAGCATCGGACCGGCGATCGACACGCAGGGCTTGACGGCGGAACAGATCAACGGGCAGGCTCAAGCCTGGATCGAAAGTGAAATGCGCAGACTGTTCCCGCATCACTATGGCTCAAACCCACAGCCCGCAGCAGCTTGAATTGGCGCTCGATACGCCGGACAACGCGCCGCCGCAGCCGCGCGGTCGCCACATCGTGCTCGGTCAGCAGATCATCGAGTACGCACTGCGTCGCAGCCGCCGCAACTCGATCGGCTTTTCCATCGGTGAATCCGGCCTGCGCGTGACCGCGCCGCACTGGGTGACCCTGCCGCAGATCGAAGAAGCGCTGCGCGAAAAGCAACGCTGGATATTCACCAAGCTGGGCGAAGTGCGTGCCCGTCGTGCCCCGGTGCGCACCGACTGGCGCGACGGCGCCCGGCTGCCCTGGCTGGGTACGCACGTCATGCTGCGCCTCGGTGACACCTGCGCGCGACCGTTGATCGACAACGAGGTGCTGCGCCTGCCACTGCCGGCCGACGCCGACCACGACCGCGTGCGCGACGCGGTGTGCGGCTTCCTGCAGCAGGAGGCGCTGGCGCTGTTCACCCGCCGCGCGACCGAGCTCGGCGCGCGCATCGGTGTGGCGCCCGAACGGGTGGTGCTCAGTTCGGCCAATACGCTGTGGGGCTCGTGCACCGCACAGGGCGTGATCCGGCTGAACTGGCGACTGATACATTTCTCGCCGGCGCTGATCGATTACGTGATTGCGCACGAACTTGCTCACCTGAAGGAACTGAATCACTCGCGCGCGTTCTGGGATACCGTGGCCGCCATCCTGCCCGGTTTCGAGGCGGCGCGGCGCGAGCTGCGCGCGCACCACCCGGGGCGCATCGTCGCCCCCTAGAATGAAACAGCCCCCTTACTCGCCAGGCACGTACAGGGTCGGCTTCGCACAGCCGACCCGTTCGGCAGGCGCGGCGCAATGCGCCGCACCCCTGCCTCACCCCCCGCAAGGGGAAGGTCAGTTCCTTCGGAACGGCCGTGCTGAACTGAAATGAGGACTCACACATGCGCATCCTTCACACCATGCTGCGCGTCGGCAATCTCGACCGCTCCATCGATTTCTACACCAGTGTCCTCGGCATGCGCGTGCTGCGCCGCAAGGACTATCCGGACGGCAAGTTCACGCTGGCCTTCGTCGGCTACCAGGACGAAGCCGACGGCGCGGTGCTCGAACTGACCCACAACTGGGATACCGACAAGTACGACCTCGGCAACGCCTACGGCCACATCGCGCTCGAGGTCGACGACGCCTACGCCGCCTGTGAGCAGGTGAAGGCGCGCGGCGGCAAGGTGGTGCGCGAGGCCGGCCCGATGAAGCACGGCTCGACCGTGATCGCCTTCGTCGAGGACCCGGACGGCTACAAGATCGAGTTCATCCAGCGCGGTTCGCAGTCCGCAGGCTGAGCCTGCCACCGGCAACGCACGTCCGTGAGATATTCACGTGGCGTGCGTGCCCTGCAGGTTTAGGTTGCCGGCTTCCAACATCGGAATCGGAGGTCGGACATGCGTTCCCACATCATCGCGCTGCTGCTGTCGCTCGGCGCGTCCCACGCGGCACTCGCCGCGCCGTCGAGTACCTTCGACTCCGGCAATGACGGCTGGACGGTATCCGACACCAATCCGCCCTTCGATTCCTTCGGCGGCTCCTTCACACCCGACTACGACGAGGAAGGCCAGTTCATCCGCTACACCGATCCGTCGGTGATGAGCTTCTTCTTCGAGGCGCCGGAATCCTTCCTCGGCGACCTGTCGGGCTACTACGGCGGTACGCTGCACTACAGCCAGACCTTGTCGGTGCAGACGCCGCAGTGGCGCGATGACCCGGACGTGGTGCTGGTGAATGGCGCGGGTCTGGTGCTGGTGTTCCAGCACGACTACCAGCCGGGCATCGACTGGACCGATTTCACCGTGACGCTGGCGGAGGGTAGCTGGCGCGTAGGCGGACTGGGCGGAAGTTTCGCGACGGCTGCGCAGGTGCAGTCCGTACTCGGCGACCTGCAGCGGTTGCGCATCCGTGGCGAGTACATCTCCGGGGTGGTGGAGACGACGGCGCTCGACAACGTCGCCATCACCGCCGTGCCCGAGCCTGCATCGTGGGCGCTGATGCTGTCCGGCGTGGCGCTGGTCGCCGCTGCGGCGCGGCGACGTTTCGGCTGATCAGGCTGCGACGCGGGCGGCCTGCAGTTCCGCCCGCAGTTCGGCGGCCAGGGCCTCCACCTCGGTTTCCAGCTGGTCGATCAGCAGGTCGGTGCCGGCGTCGTCCGGCGCAGCGGCGCCACCGCGTTCAAGCCGCCCGGCGATGCCGGCGGCTCGGGTGCCGCCGAAATTGCGCACCGTACCCTTGAGCGTGTGCGCCTCGGCCGCAAGCGCATCGCGCGATACCGACCGTGCCTCGCGCAACGCACCCAGCATGGTCCGGTAGTCGCGCAGGAAGAGCACGATGATGTCGCGCATCAGCACTTCGTCGCCGCCCAGATTGCCGAGCGTGAACGCGCGGTCGAACTGCGCGGCGTGCGTGCCGTCCGCCTTGCCCATGCACTCCTCGGGGCGTTCGGCCGGCGCCGACGCCGGCTTCTGCAATGCCTCTTCCAGTGCGCGTATCAGTGCCGGAACCTGTATCGGTTTCGACACGTAGGCGTCCATGCCGGCGGCAAAGCACTTCTCACGGTCGCCAGCCATTGCGTGCGCCGTCATCGCCACGATGGGCGTGTGGCGCTCGCCGTCCTGTGCGCGGATGTGACGTGTGGCGTCGAAGCCGCCCATCTGCGGCATCTGCAGGTCCATCAGGATGACGTCGTAGCGGATGCAGGCTGCCTTCGCGACCGCTTCGATGCCGTTCGCCGCCACGTCGACTTGGTGGCCCAGGCGCTCCAGCAGGCGCACTGCAAGCGTCTGGTTCACCGGGTTGTCTTCGGCCAGCAGGATGTTGAGACGGCGTCCTTCTCCGCCCTCGGTCACCGGAATGCTGCGCCGCTGGCCGGTCGTGCCGGTGCCCGTCGCGGCCATCAGCGCGTCGAGCAGGGCTGCAGTCTGCGCGGGCCGGGCGACGCTGCCGCTGATGCCGGCCGGCAGGGCGCTGGCGCCCGGTGCGGCACCGTCGTGCAACAGGATGATGGGCAGTTCGGCGGCGCACTGTCCCTTCAGCGCATGCACCAGCGCCCAGCCGTCGCGTGCGGCGAGGTCCTCCGCTACCAGCAGTGCGCGGAAGCACTGTGCCTCGCTCTCGGCGGCGACGATGGCACCGATGCCTTCGTCGAGATCGGCGCACAGCCGCGCCGCCATCTGCCACTGCGCCAGCTGGGCGGCGAGATGCGTACGCGATGCCGGGTCGGGCTCGATCACCAGCAGAGGCATGCGCTCCAGCGAGCCGGTTTCCTGCGATGCCAGTTCGCCGGCGCGTGCGCTGGCGAACGGGACGGTGAAATGAAAGGTCGATCCTTCGCCTGGTGCGCTGATCACTTCCAGCCTGCCGCCCATGCGCTTGACCAGCCGCGTGCAGATGGCAAGGCCGAGACCGGTACCGCCGAAGCGGCGGGTGGTCGAACTGTCCGCCTGCGAGAAGGCGTCGAAGATGAGCGCCTGCTTGTCCGCCGGAATGCCGATGCCGGTGTCGCGCACCGCGAAGCGCAGGCCCTGCACGCCTTCGTCCTGGCGGTCGAGCGTGACCGACAGGTCGACGCTGCCGCGCTCGGTGAACTTCAATGCGTTGCCGATCAGATTGGTCAGCACCTGACGCAGCCTGACCGGATCGCCGACGACGCCGTCGGTCACCGACGGATCGATGCGGCAGCCGAGCTGGACCGGACGTCCCGGCTTGGGCGCCAGCGTGCGCACGATGCTGCCGATCACCTCGCGCAGGCTGAACGGAATGTGTTCGAAGTCCAGGTGCCCGGCTTCGATCTTCGAGAAGTCGAGGATGTCGTCGATCAGCGTCAGCAGTGTGTCCGACGACTGCTTCACCAGTGTCAGGTACTCACGCTGTTCGCCGGTCAGGTCGGTGTCGAGCGCCAGTTCGGTCATGCCCATGATGGCGTTCATCGGCGTGCGGATTTCGTGGCTCATATTGGCCAGGAAGTCGCTCTTGGCGCGGCTTGCTGCCTCGGCGGCGTCACGCGCCTGCATCATCTGCTCGTGCACCGCGCGTCGCTCGCTGATGTCGGAAATGAAGGCGGTGAACAGCGCACGCCCTTTCATGTGCGTCGAGGTGATGGCCAGTTGGGCGGGGAAGCGGCGACCGCTGCGGTGGCGGATGTCCAGCTCCATGTGATGTCCGATGACGGAATCGAAGTGGCGGCTCAGCCACTGCAGCAGGTCGTGCTGACCCGGCTCGCGTTCGGAGGGGGCCACCAGCAGCTCGATCACCGGGTGCTGCATCGCCTCGGCAGCCGTCCAGCCCAGCATGCGTTCCGCAGCCGGGTTGTATTCGATCACGTTGCCGAAGCCGTCGAAGGTGATCACTGCGTCGAGCGCCGCACCGAGAATCGCACCGGTGCGTGCTTCGCTTTCGGCCAGTGCGCTGCGCTGGTCGTACAGGCTCAGCGAGGCCCAGTTCAGCGCCCGTGTCAGCCGATCGGTTTCATGCGAGCCGGTCGCGGTTGGCAGGGTTTCGCCCATCGCCTGGTCCAGCTTTTCGGCGAAGTCGGTGCACTGGTTCAGCGCGGCCAGCGGCCGGCGCAGCAGCAGGTAGAGCGCGCCAGCGCCGAGCAGCATTGCGAACAGCCCGTGCAGCAGGCTGTCACGCAGAATGTGCGCATGCACTTCGCGCGCTTCCGGTGTATCGGTCTCGGTGCGCAGCCATACGGTCTGTCCGCCGGCCACCAGCGGCACCCAGCTGACGACGATCCGCCGCCCCGCATCGTCCTCTGCCGCAGCGCGCGCACGCGCGATCAGGCCCGGTGGCGGCGCGTCGGTCGGGCGGGTGTCGGCCGTGCGCCAGGCGCCATCGCCGGCGCGTCGGAGTGCCGACAGGACTTCGCCGTTCGGCGTGACCAGCGCCGCCGCCAGCAGCACGGCCGTGTCGGGCAGCCGCGGTCGCAGCGCGACCAGGGCGTCGCGGTCGTATTCGATGTCGGCCGCCAGGCTGGCGGCGATGGTGTGCGTCTCGGCCAGCGCGCCGCGTTCAAGCAGGCGCAGTGTTTCGTGCGTCTGTTCGCTCGCCGTGTACAGCGCATTACCCGCCGCGCCGACGCCGAAGGCGAGCGCAAACAATGCGGTGATGCGCAGCAGCAGGCGGTGCGGCCCGAAGGCTGATGGATTCATGGATCAGTCTTCGTCCCGGAAGCGCGCACGAATGTTCTGCACTTCGTCCCAGCGCCCGAGCATGGCATCGACGCAGGCCGGATCGAAATGTCGCCCCCTGCCATCGGCAAGGAAGTCGCCCGCGCGTTCGACCGCCCACGCCTGTTTGTAGGGGCGCGACGAGGTCAGCGCGTCGAACACATCGGCCACCGCGACGATGCGCCCGACCAGCGGTATGGCATCACCGGCAAGGCCCTTCGGGTAGCCGCTGCCGTCGAATTTCTCGTGGTGACTGAGCGCAATCGTCGCCGCCAACTGCATGTAGGGCGAGGCGGAGTCCTTCAGGATTTCGTGGCCGATGGTGGCGTGCTGCTTCATGATTTCGAACTCGTCCGGGTCGAGGCGGCCCGGCTTGAGCAGGATGTGATCCGGCGTGCCCAGCTTGCCGACGTCGTGCATCGGTGCAGCGATCAGCAGGGCCTCCTCCATGTCGGCGTCGAGACCCATTTCGCGTGCGATCAGCGCCGAGAAGTGAGCCATGCGCAGGATGTGCGCGCCGGTTTCGGGGTCGCGGAATTCGGCGGCGCGCGCCAGCTTGTTCAGCGTTTCGCGCTCGCGTTCGAAAATTTCGGCGGTAGCACGGCGGACCTCTTCGGCCAGTACGCGGGCGTGGTTGGCCAGCACGACCTGGCTGCGCCTCAGCGACAGCATGTTGCGGACGCGCGAGGTGAACTCGACACGATCCACCGGCTTGGTCAGGAAATCGTTGGCGCCGGATTCCAGCGCGCGGTAGCGCACTTCGCGCTCGTGGTCGGCGGTGACCATCAGCAGCGGTGTCTGGGTGCGCGCCAGATTGGAGCGGAAGCGCCGGATGAATTCGATGCCATCCATGTCCGGCATCATGTAATCGACGATGACCAGATCCGGGTCCTCGCGCATGCAGTGTTCCAGCGCCTCGGACGGTGACAGGAAACAGGTCGATTCCACGTCCGGCAGCTTGCCCAGCAGCGCAGACATCAGAACCAGATTCACCTGCGCGTCATCCACGACCACTACATTCATCCAGGGCACCCCGTGTGCGTATCTTTTTCGATGTGCGGCGGTGCCCGATCGGCCCGCCCGATCCATCCTTTCCGCACGAATGAATAACGGCGCCGCGCGCGGGCGACTTTAGATGGCCCGGATCGTGGCTGACAGAATGAAACAGATGCGCGCGAGGGCATCCGGCCGTGCGCAAGCCCGGTCGGCGCGCTAACCTACTGCCCGATGAATGCTCCGACGCCCTACACGCTTCGCGCTTCCGCGCTGCGCAACTGGCTGCGCCAGCTGTCCTTCCGCGACATGTTCGCGCTCGGCCTGCCAGCCCTGCTCATCATCGCCGCCGGTTTCTGGTTCGCCGCCCGCTACATCAAGCCGGCGCCGCCTGACCAGACGACGATTTCCTGCGGTGCCCAGGGGTCTGCCTACGAATCCTTCTGCGCGCGCTACAAGCCGCTGATCGAGCCCTTCGGCGTCGGCGTGAAGCTGCTCGAAAGCGCCGGTTCGATCGAGAATCTGAAGCGCCTGAACGACCCGGAACAGACCGTCGATTTCGCTTTCGTCCAGGGCGGCAGCGCGGAAGATCACCCGCCCGGCCTGCTTTCTCTCGGGGCCGCCTATTACGAGCCGGTGTGGGTGTTCTACCGTGGCCGGCCCGGGCTGGAGCGGCTGGACCAGCTGAAGGGCCTGCGCATCGGCGTCGGGCCGGAGGGCAGTGGCACCCGCCATCTTGCGCTGCAGATGCTGGCGGCGCACGGCATGGCGGACGACAAGCGGCGCTTGCTGCCGCTGAGCGGAATCGCCGGCGTCACCGCGCTGCGCGACCGCCGCATCGACGCGCTGGTCGTGGTTGGTGCGGTGCATTCGGCCAGCGTCTGGGCGCTGCTGTATTCGGATGGCGTGTCGCTGATGAGCATGACGCAGGCGTCCGCATACTCGCGCCGCTTCCCGCATCTGACCATGCTGACGCTGCCGCGCGGCGCCATCGATTTCGTGCGCGACATTCCGCCGAAGGACGTGTCACTGGTGGCGACACAGGCCTATATGGTGGCGCGCGAAGACACGCACCCGGCGCTGATCGACCTGATGCTGGGCGCGATGAAGCCGGCGCATGCCGAGGCCAGCGTGTTCCAGCGGCCGGGCGAGTTCCCGAAGGCGGACGGCGGCGACTTCGAACTGCACCCGCGCGCCAAGCGCTTCTACGAGGTCGGCCCGCCTTTCCTGCAGCGCTACCTGCCGTTCTCGATCGCCAATCTGTTCGATCGCATGCTGGTGCTGCTGGTGCCGCTGCTGGCCCTGGCGGTCCCGCTGTTCAAGATACTGCCGCAGCTCTACGTCTGGCGCGTGCGCAGCAAGCTGTACCGCTGGTACGGCGAACTGAAGGACGTCGAACGTCAGGCCATGCTGCCGGATCAGACACGCAGCCGGGCCGAGTGGCTGGACGACATCGACCGCATCGAGGCGGCGGTCGCGCGCATCCACGTGCCGCTGGCGCATTCCGATTACCACTACCAGTTGCGTGCCCACATCCATATGGTGAGGCGGCGTCTGCAGGGCATACCGGACGGTGCGGTGCACGAAAATGCGCAGGGCGCAGGAACCGAAACGGCGCCGTCCTGACTCAGTGACAGTTCGCCGGCTGCGCGTTGCGTGGTCCGGCTGGGGCAAATTTACAAACATTCGTGCTTGTATATAATTGCAGGCCGAATTCAGGAGAGTTCCCCGATGCCTGTCCGCTCCGCGGCCGCCGTGCCCGCCTCGCGTCCGATTTCCCGCCTGGCCGTGCGCCCGGGACGCCGACTTTCTCCGCTCCACACCTCTTTCGGTTTCGTCGCGCTGATTGCTGCTGCGCTGCTGTTGTCCGCCTGCAGCGGCGACAAGGCGGCGCAGCCGGCCGCCGCGGCGCCGCAGGCCTTGCCCGTCACGGTGATCGAAGTGGCGCCGACGCAGGCGCCGCTGGTGGTCGAGGCGGTGGCGCAGGCCGAAGGTGCGCGCGAAGTCGAAGTGCGGGCGCGGGTCAGCGGCATCCTCGAAAAGTGGCTGTTCCGCGAGGGCGAGCCGGTCAAGGCCGGGCAGATGCTGTTCCGCATCGAGCGTGCGCCGTTCGAGATCGCGCTGGCGCAGGCCAAGGCGCGTCTGGCCGAAGCACAGGCGGTCGAGGAACAGACGGCGCGTGAAGCGCAGCGCCTGACCGGGCTGGTAGACGAGAAGGCGATCAGCCAGAAGGAATTCGACGACGCGCGCTCGGCCAGCGCCGTGGCCCGTGCCGCGGTGAAGTCGGCCGAAGCGGCGGTGCGCGAGGCGGAACTGAATCTGAGCTACACACAGGTAACCGCGCCGGTGGCCGGGGTGACCGGCCGGGCCCATCGCTCCGAAGGTTCGCTGGTGAATACCGGCAGCGACAGCCTGCTCACCACGATTGCGCAGATCAACCCGATCTGGGTGCGCTTCAGCCTGTCGGACAACGATCTGATCGGCGTGCCGGGCGGGCGCGCCGCGGTACGGAGCTTCCGCGAGGTCGAGCTGCAACTGCCCGACGGCAGCATCCTGCCGCAGCGCGGCCGCATCAATTTTTCCGCCAGCCGCATCGACCCGGCGCTGGGCACGCTGGAAATGCGCGCCGAGTTCGCCAACGCCGACGCCGTCGTGCTGCCCGGCCAGTTCGTCCGCGCACGGGTGATCGCCGGTGAGCGCGACAATGTGTTCCTGGTGCCGCAGGCTGCGGTCACGCAGACCGAAAGCGGTCCGGTGGTGATGCTCGCGAATGCCGAAGGCAAGGTGGAGCCGCGTCCGATCAAGCTCGGTCAGTGGCAGGGCAAGGACTGGGTGGTGACCGGCGGCCTGCAGGCTGGCGACCGCGTCATCGTCGATAACCTGATCAAGCTGCGACCGGGTGCGCCGGTGGCGCCGCGCGCGGCGGGTGAAGCTGCGCCGCCGGCGAAGTCCTGAAGGAGCGCCCGCACATGGCCCGCTTCTTCATCAACCGCCCTATCTTTTCGGGCGTCATATCCATCGTCATCATGATCGCGGGCCTGGTGGCCTCGCTGTCGTTGCCGATCGCGCAGTACCCGGAAATTTCGCCGCCCACCGTCATCGTCACCGCAACCTATCCGGGCGCCAACTCGGAAACGCTGGCGCGCACGGTGGCGGCACCGATCGAGGAACAGCTGTCGGGCATCGAGGGCCTGCTGTACTTCAACTCGACATCGACCTCCAACGGTACGGTCACCATCACACTCACCTTCGAGGTGGGCACCAATCCGGATACCGCGCTGATCGCGGTGAACAACCGCATTTCGGTGGCCGAGTCGCGGCTGCCGGAAGACGTGCGCCGTTCCGGCCTGGTGGTGCGCAAGCGTTCGAACAACCTGCTGATGATCGCCGCGCTGAAGTCGACCGACGGCCAGCGCGACACGCTGTTCCTGACCAATTACGTGCAGGTGAACGTGCTGGAAGAGCTGCGCCGCCTGCCGGGCGTCGGTGACGCGATCGCCTTCGACGCGCCGTACGCGATGCGCGTCTGGCTGAAGCCGGACGTGATGGCACGCTTGGGCATCACGACCACCGAAGTGGCGGCCGCCATCCGCGTGCAGAACGCACAGAACGCGGTCGGCCGCATCGGTCAGGAGCCGGTCACCAACGGCCAGCAGCTCACCTACACGGTGACCGCGAAGGGCCGCCTGCTCGACATTCCGCAGTTCGAGAACATCATCCTGCGCGCCGACGGCCCGGGTGGCGTGGTGCGGCTGAAGGATGTCGCGCGCATCGAACTGGGTGCCGAGAACTACGACCGCACGACCAAGGTGAATGGCACGCCGGTGTCCGGCATGGGTGTCTATCTGCAGTCGGGTGCCAACGCGCTCGACACCGCCAAGGCGGTGCGCGCCAAGCTCGACGAACTGTCGCAGCGGCTGCCAGAAGGCACCGAATTCATCATTCCGAACGACACGACGCGCTTCATCAGCGAGTCGATCAAGGAGGTGGTGCACACGCTGGCCGAAGCCACCGTGCTGGTGGTGCTGGTGGTGTGGGTGTTCCTGCAGAACTGGCGCGCCACGCTGATTCCGCTGATCGCGGTGCCGGTATCGCTGGTCGGCACCTTCGCCGGCCTGTGGGCGCTCGGCTTCTCGATCAACACGCTGACGCTGTTCGCGATGGTGCTGTCTATCGGCATCGTGGTCGATGACGCCATCGTCGTGCTGGAGAACGTCGAGCGGCAGATGCGCGAACACGCGCTGCCGCCCAAGCAGGCGTCGATGGCGGCGATGCGCGAGGTGTCGGGCGCGCTGGTGGCGATGGTGCTGGTGCTGTGCGCGGTGTTCGTGCCGGTGGCTTTCCTCGGCGGCATCGCCGGTCAGCTCTATCAGCAGTTCGCCGCCACGGTGGCGATTTCGGTGTCGATCTCCGGTGTCGTCGCATTGACGCTGACACCGGCGCTGTGCGCGCTGATGCTGAAGGAGCACGAGGGCGAAGTGAAGTTCTTCCGTCCGTTCAACCGTGGCTTCGAGTGGCTCACCCGGCTGTACACCGGCACTGTGGGCGCCACGCTGCGCCACCGCGTCGTGGCGACGCTGCTGGTGTTGCTGCTGTTCGCGGGCGCCGGTTTCATGTTCCGCGTCGTGCCCGGCGCCTTCGTGCCGTCCGAAGACCAGGGCTATCTGTTCGGCTTTGTCACGCTGCCCGACGGCGCCTCCGCCGAGCGGACCGAAGTGTCGTTCGAGAAGATCCGCCGCGTGATCAACGACCACCCGGCGGTGGAGAACGTGTTCATGGTGCGCGGCATGGACTTCATCACCGGCAACAACCGGCCCAGCGTGGCGATGACCTTCGTCGTGCTGAAACCGTGGAAGGACCGCACGACCACGGCCGACGACCTGCAGAAGGTGATCGCCGCCGAGGGCATGAAGCTGAGCGACGGCATGGGCTTCATCTTCAATCCGCCGCCTATCCAGGGCCTGGGTGCGGCCGGTGGTTTCGAGGCCTATGTGCAGGCGCGCGAGGATTCCGATGCGCGCAAGCTGGCAGCCATCACCGGCCAGCTGATCGCCGAGTTGAACAAGCGGCCCGAGCTGGTGGACGTGAAGACCTTCTTCCGCGTGTCGTCGCCGCAGCTCGCGGTCGATGTCGATGAGCCGAAGGCGCTGTCGCTGGGCATTCCGCTCGACGCGCTGTATTCGACGCTGCAGGCGACGATGGGCACGCTGTACGTGAATGACTTCAACCGCTCGGGCAAGACCTACAAGGTGCAGCTCGGCGCCGACGCGCCCTACCGGATGAAGCCGGAGGATCTCGGCAAGCCCTACGTCCGGTCGAGCTCGGGCGCGATGATTCCGCTGTCGGCGGTGATCAGCGTGCGCACCGTGGTCGGGCCGGAAATGGTCGAACGCTTCAACGGCTTCGTCGCCGCCAAGATTCTGGGCAATGCAGCCCCCGGTCGCAGTTCCGGCGACGGCATCGCCGCGGTCGAGGAGGTGGCGCGTCAGGTGCTGCCGGCCGGCTACACGCTGGAGTGGGTGGGCCAGGCCTACCAGGAGAAGCGCACCGGCATCACCTCGGTGCTGGCGCTCGGTTTCGGCATCATCATGGTGTTCCTGATCCTGGCCGCGCAGTACGAGCGCTGGTCACTGCCGCTGGCCGTCATCATGGCCATCCCGTTCGCCATCCTCGGCGCGCTGCTGGCGGTATGGATGCGCGGCATGCCGAACGACATCTACTTCCAGATCGGTCTGGTGGTGCTGGTCGGTCTGGCGGCGAAGAACGCCATCCTGATCGTCGAGTTCGCGCTGCAGAAGCAGCAGGAGGGCATGGACGCCATCGCCGCCTCGCTGGAAGCTGCACGACTGCGCTTCCGTCCGATCTGCATGACGGCGCTGGCTTTCATCCTTGGCGTGGTGCCGCTGGTCACCGCCACCGGCGCCGGCGCCGCGGCGCGCCGCTCGATGGGTACCGGCGTGTTCGGTGGCATGCTGGCCGCCACCTTCATCGCCACGATATTCATTCCGATGTTCTACAGCTGGATGGCCGGCCGCAAGGCAGCGCGCCGTGACGACAGCCCGGCCGACGAGGTGACCGCATGATGCCCGCCGCCCTGAAAACGCCGCTCGCGCTGGCCTGCGCCGCGCTGCTGTCCGGCTGCATGGTCGGCCCGGACTATGTGCGCCCGACGGTCGATCTGCCGGCACAGTACGCGCCGGCGCAGGACGCGGTGCCCGTCGCCGTTGCGCGTGGCTGGTGGAAGCAGTTCAACGACGACACGCTGAACACGCTGGTCGAACGGGCGCTTGCCGACAACGCTGACGTGCAGCGTGCCGCGGCACGGATCGAACAGGCCGACGCGCTGCTGCGCGAAGCCGGTGCGGCCCTGTTCCCCGATGTCGGCCTTGGCGCCTCTGCCAGCCGCTCGCGCATCAGCGGCGTCGGTGCGCCGATACCGGCTGGCGCGCCGCTCTACCGCAACAGCTTCCAGACGGCGATCTCGACCTCGTTCGAACTCGATTTCTGGGGCCGGCTGCGCCGCGCCAGCGAGGCGGCGCGTGCGCAGGCGCTCGGTACGCGGCACGCGAAGGACACGGTGGAACTGACGCTGGTGAGCCAGGTGGTCGGTGGCTACCTGAACCTGCGCGCGCTCGACGCCCAGCTCGTGCTGTCGCGCGACACGCTGGCCACGCGGCGCGAGAACGTGGACATCCTGCGCAGCCGCGTCGAGCGTGGCCTCACCAACGAACTGGAACTGCAGCAGGCGCTCGGCGCGGTCGCGGCGATCGAGGCGCAGATCGCAGACCTGGCGCGCAGCCGTGGCATCGCCGAAAACCAGATCGCGCTGCTGACCGGCAATCTGGGCATGCACATCGAGGCCGGCGACCTGCGCAGTCTGCCGCTGCCACCGCTGCCGCCGGCCGGCCTGCCGTCGTCGCTGCTCGACGCCCGTCCCGACGTGCGACAGGCGGAGGCCGAACTGGCGTCGGCCAACGCGCAGATCGGGGTCGCCAAGGCGGCGCTCTATCCGTCGATTTCACTGACCGGCAACTACGGCTCGCAGAGCCGCGAGTTGTCGGACCTGTTCAGCGGCCCGGCCAATATCTGGTCGCTCGGCGTTGCGCTCGACCTGCCGCTGTTCGACGCCGGTCGCCGCAGCGCCCGTGTCGATCAGGCCACGGCACAACAGAAGCAGGCGCTGGCCGGCTACGTTTCGGCCATCCGCAACGCCTTCACCGACGTGCGAGACGCACTGGTCGCTGCCGAACAGTACGCGCAGAGCGTGAGCGCACTGCAGGCGCAGTCCGACGCCGCAGCGCGCAGCCTGCATCTGGCGCAGAAGCGCTACGACGCGGGCTATTCGCGCTATCTCGAAGTACTCGATGCGCAGCGCACCGCCAACGAGGCGTCGCTGGCGCTGGTGCGCGCGCGTCAGGGCCAGCTGGCCGAAGTGGTGAACCTGTACGCCGCACTGGGCGGCGGATGGGGTGAGGAGGCTGGGGCCGCGCCGGACGACGCCGCAGCGTCGTCCTTCCGCTGATCCGCTTCAACCGGCGAGCGCGGTCAGTGACCGCGGCTCGTCGGCCTTGCGCTCGACCGGCTTTTCCTTGCCGGCGCTGGCCAGCGATTTAATGTCGCCGGAAATTTCGCCGCCTTCCTCGATATGGATCTTGCCGTAGCGGATCTTGCCGCTGACGCGGCCGGTGGCATGCACGATGAGTTGTTCGCGCGCGGTCAGTTCGCCGTCGAAATTGCCATGGATTTCCGCCACGTCGATGCTGACGGTGCCGGAGTAGGCCCCGTTTTCGGCGATGCGGATGACGCGGCTGTCCATCGTCGCTTCGACCCGGCCTTCGACCACCAGCGTGTCGCAATCGAGAATTTCCGCGCCGCGCAGTTTCACGTCGGGGCCGACGATGAGACGGCTGCCGTGGGTGGGCGAGGGCTCCATCGCTTCCGGCTTCGACGGCTGCGGCGCCGGGGTGTCGCGCTGCGGCGACAGCGCGGCCGGCGACGGTGTCGTGCTCACCGTCATGCCGCTGCCGGACGTGCCGCCGCCGCCCGGTCGTATCGTGCGCGGCAACGTGGATTCAGTGGATTTCGGGAACAGGCCGGGCTTGTTGAACATGTCGTCTCCTTGAAAGTGGCTCGCACCGTGCGGCACGGCGCGCACCGACCGTTCGCAAGCCGTGTGCCTGGTGCTAAATCGGATTTTTAATCAATGGCTTACTTGCTTCGATTCGAGCTTTCACGGCGCCTCTGGCGCGAAGGCCCGCGATTCTGTCGCCGCAGCGCGACAGTCGGCCGCGCAGAAGGGGGCGCAGTGCGCATCAAGGCGTGCGCTGCGCCGTGTCGCCGCCCGGCGACACGGCGCCTCGTCGCTGCGGATTTAACGTTCTGTTGCATTCCATTACCGGACCTTACCGTGGCCCGCGTCCGGGCTGCCTAGACTCGGACGTTCACCGGAAATCCTTCGACTCATGCCTCATGCATCCTTCCGTACCACCCTGCTGCTGACCGTGCTGCTGATCGCCGGCGCGCTCGGTGCCGCAGCAGCAAGTGGCTGGATCATGCTGCAGGACTTCGCCCGCGCCAGCCGTGAGGCCGGCAGCGGCGCATTGAATCTGACGTCGGCGATGCAGCAGATCGACGAACGCTCGCTCGATATGGCGCGCAGCGCGCGTCAATACGCCGTGCTGCGGGACGACGGTCTGCGTCTCCGCTACGACGAGGCTCAGACCCAGGCGCTGGCCTCGCTGGCGACGATGACCGCGACCTTGCCGCAGATCGCGCCGCACGCGGATACGTGGCGCCGTACCGAAGCGCAGTTGCGCGCCGTGTTCGACCTGCCGGCCGAGGCCGCCGTCGACGACGCGTTGCCCGATCTTGCAACTATCAATGATCGCCTCGCCGCTGGCGTGCGCGAGGCCATCGATGGCCGCAACGCGGCGCTGCTCGATACGCTGGAGTCGAGCCGCGACACGCTGGCGACGCAGGTGCTGGCGGCCATCGCACTCGCGCTCCTGCTGGCGGTGGCCACCGGCTGGTGGATATTGCGGCCACTGAAGCGCGTGGAGCAGGCGATTGCGCGCCTCGGCGAAGGACAGTTCTCGACGCCGGTGCAAGTCGGCGGCCCGGCCGATCTGCGCCGGCTCGGCGAGAAGCTCGAATGGCTGCGATTGCGGCTGGCCGATCTCGAGACCCATCGCAATCGCGTGCTGCGCCACGTGTCGCACGAACTGAAGACGCCGCTCGCGTCGCTGCGCGAGGGCATCGCGCTGCTGCAGGATGGCGTGACCGGCAGGCTCAGCGACGAGCAGATCGAAGTCAGCGGCATACTCGATGCCAATGCACGCGCGCTGCAGGAACGCATCGAACAGCTGATCGGCTACAACGCGACGCAGTTCGATGCCCGCCACCTCGAACTGAAGCCGACCGCGCTGCGTGCGCTGGCGCGCGAAGTGGCGGCCGACCTCAAGCTGCAGGCGCAGGCCAAGGACATCCGTCTCGACGTCAGCGGCTATGCGCCGCCGGTGCGCGGCGACGCCGCCAAGCTGCGCATCGCGCTGACCAACCTTCTGGCCAACGGCATCGCCTTCAGCCCGCACGGTGGCACGGTGCGGCTCGAACTGAGCAGCGATGGCGGCACCACGCGCATCGACTGCATCGACGAAGGTCCGGGGGTCGCTCCGGACGAGACCGAACGCATCTTCGAACCCTTCTTCCGCGGCAGCCGCCGCGCACCGCGCCCGGACAAGGGCAATGGCCTCGGACTGGCCATCGTGCGTGAATTCATCGCCGCGCACGGTGGCCGGGCTCTGGTACTGCCGGCCGAGCGCGGCGCCCACTTCAGGATCGAATTGCCCCATGCCAGCTGACGTCCGTCTGACCCGTCTGACACCGATCGTGCTTGCGCTGTCGCTCGCCGCCTGTGCCGGCGTGAAGCCCGCACCATCTGCGCCGGTGACGACCGAGGCGCCGCAGCCAGCGGCGCCTGAAACACAGACCAACGCGGCGGAACGCCAGTTGCAGCAGGCGATGCAGGCGGCGCAGCTGCGCGGCGGCAATCTGACGCGCGCGCGCACCCTGCTGGAGGCGCTGGTCGCCTCTACCAGCGACGAGGCGCGGGCAGTGCAGCCCTATGCGAAATCGCTGCTCGAACAGGTGACAGAGCGCCAGCGGCTGGACGCTGCCAACGTGAAGCTGACGCAGCAACTCGAGCGCAGCAGCCAGCAACTGAAGGACAGTCAGGCGCGGGCGGACGAACTGCAGCGCAAGCTTGACGCGCTGGCCGACATCGAGCGTAGTCTGCCGCCCGCGCGCATTCCGTCGCGCGGCGTGCCGCGGTGAGGGCGGACGGGCAGCACAAGCTGCTGCTGGTCGACGACGACACCGATCTGCTGCGTCTGCTGTCCCTGCGGTTGAAGGCCAGCGGCTATCGCGTCAGCACCGCCGAAACGGCCGAAGCGGCGCTGACTCGGCTGGCGGTGGAGCGCTTCAGTCTGGTCCTGAGCGACGTGCGCCTGCCGGACCGCGACGGGCTCGCGCTGTTCGACGACATCCGTGCGCAGCACCCGGCACTGCCGGTCATCCTGCTGACTGCGCACGGCAGCATTCCCGATGCGGTGGAAGCGACCTCGCGCGGCGTCGCCGGTTATCTGACCAAACCTTTCGACAGCGCATCACTGCTCGACCGCATCACGCAGGCGCTGTCGCATGCCGCTCCGGCCGGTGCGGCGACGGCGATCGACTCCGGCTGGCGAGACGGCTTCATCAGCCGCAGTGCGCGGATGGAGTCACTGCTCGACGAGGCGCGGCTGGTCGCCGCCTCCGATGCCAGCGTGCTGATACGCGGTGACAGTGGCACCGGCAAGGAACTGCTGGCGCGCGCCCTGCACCGCGCCAGCCCGCGCGCGCAGGCGCCTTTCGTCGCCATCAACTGCAGCGCGATACCGGACGCGCTGCTCGAATCCGAACTGTTCGGTCACGAACGGGGCGCCTTCAGCGGCGCGGTCGCCCGTCACACCGGCCTGTTCCGTGCAGCACACGGCGGTACGTTGTTTCTCGACGAGATCGGCGACATGCCGCCGGCATTGCAGGTGAAGCTGCTGCGCGTGCTGCAGGAGCGGGCGGTTCGGCCGGTCGGCGCGACGCAGGCCGAGCCGGTCGATGTGCGCATCGTGTCGGCCACCCACTGCGATCTCGATGCGCTGCTCGCGCAAGGGCAGTTCCGTGAAGACCTGTATTACCGCATCAACGTGGTCACGCTGACGCTGCCGCCACTGTCCGAGCGGCGCGAGGACATTCCGCTGCTGGCCGAGCATTTCCTGCGCACGCTGGCAAAGAAGTACGGCAAGCGCTTGCGCGGCTTCGCGCCCGACGCGCTGGAGGCGCTGGCGACCGCGCACTGGGCCGGCAATGTGCGGCAATTGCAGAACGTGGTCGAGCAGGCGTGCGCGCTGGCCACTACGCCGCTGGTGCCGCGGGCGCTGGTCGATCGTGCGCTGCGTGTGAGGCCGATGGAAGCGCTGGGCTACGCCGAGGCGAAGCAGCGCTTCGAGCGCAATTACCTGGTACAGCTGCTCAAGCTCACCGCCGGCAACGTGACCGACGCGGCGCGCATCGCCGGCCGCAACCGCACCGAGTTCTACCGCCTGCTGCAGCGCTACGACCTGAACCCGGGCCTGTTCCGCGGCGATGTCGCCGAGATGCGACAGGCCTGACCGGCGCTGCGCAAGGGGCCGCGACCGGGTGCCGTGCGGGCGTCGCCGCAGCCCGACGCGCAGTGTGTGCTGCACGTCCCAAGTATCTGAATTCAAAAGCAGGCGAGGTGTGGCATGGCGTGTGCTGAGGCGGGCACTCCCGCCGGCCGGAGTACGCCGCTACAACAGATACGGAGGCAGACCATGATCACCCGCCAGTCCATTGCGACCCTGCTCACCACGACAGCGATCGCCTACTCGATCTGCTCTCCCGCTCAGGCGGCCAGTCTGGTCGCCGCCACGCAGGCGACGTCGCGCGATCCGGTCGCCGATGATCGCGACCGTGGCCTGCAGGAGGCGATCAAGGGCGCGCTCGGCGCCGACGAGGCCCTGAGCGGCTGCTATGTCGCGGTGAGCGCCCGCGATGGACGCGTGACCTTGAGCGGGGTCGTGCGCGACGCGTCGCAACTGGCGCGCGCGCTGCAGACGGCGATGGCGGTACCCGGCGTGCGCGCTGTCGACAACGCGCTGGAAGTGGCCGGGCGCTGAGTACGCTCCGGCGCGCCGGTTCAGGGCGCCTTGTAGTGCGCCTGCGTCATCAGGTCGACGCCGCAGGGCAGATTCTCTATCCAGTCGACGAAGCGCTTCACCATCGCCTTGCCCTCGAAGCGGGCGCCGTGCTGCGGCACGATCATGTCGATGTCGAGCCCGCGCACCATGCTGGCCCAGTAGCGGCAGATCTTGTTCGACACCATGTAGCGGCGGTGGAAGCCGAACATGTGCGGAATGTGCGCGTCAAAATCGCTGACCGGCGGCAGCGCTTCGCTGTGACCGATCATCGAGGCGCCCATGTCGCCGGAAAACAGGATTTTCGACACCGGGTCGTAGAACTGGAAATTGCCTTCCGAGTGCATGAAGTGTGCAGGCAGCGCCAGCATTTCCATGCCGCCGAGCGGAATGCGCATGCCTTCGTCGGGGATCGGAATGATGCGCGCCGTGTAGTCGCGACCGGTCGTGAAATGCGGCAGGAAGCGCGCCCACAGCTTCGAAATCATCACCTTGCACGAGGTGCTGACCATCCATTTGTTCATCGACGCAATGATGTCCGGGTCGGCGTGCGAGGCGAGGATGAGATCGAGGTCCTTGGACGGGAAATAGCGCTGCATCGCCATCATCAACCCGGTGTAGGTCATGTTGCCGCCGGGGTCGATCAATGCGCCGTGTTCGCCATCAACCACCAGGAACTGGTTGCACTGCACTGCGTGGTCGGCGCCTTCGTCGACCAGATCGTAGAAGGCCAGGCAGACGTGCTTGCCGTTGTTGAACAGTTCGACTGCCATTGCCCATCACCCCTTGCCGAAATGCCGACTGATTACGAAGGCGACAGTGTGCCGCAAATCGGCGGGCTTTTAGCCGCCGGCAGCGGGGGGCTTGATGACGATCAATGGGCGGGCGCCCGGAGCGGGGGGCCCCAGCCGTGTGCGGGCTGGGGCGGGCGATCTGGTGGGCCCCCTGGGAGTCGAACCCAGCACCAACGGATTATGAGTCCGCTGCTCTAACCAAGCATGAGCTAGAGGCCCGGAAGGGAGCGGTACTATAGCAAAGGGGCGCCGTATCGGGGCCTGCGGAGCGGGTTTCGGAGGAGGGTGGCGGGCGATGTGGCCGGATTTCGAGGGTGGGTCGATCGCCGACCTGATGCAGGATGTGGTGCGCGCATGTGGCGGCAAGAGCGCCGGCACGGGCTTGCGCGATGTCGACGCGTCAGCCTGGCGTGGCGCGCGCAGCGTCGTGTTGCTGGTGCTCGACGGCGTCGGCATGAAGCAGCTCGAACTGCTGCCCGAGGATGGTTTCCTGCGCCGTCACTGCATGGCGACGCTGACCTCGGTGTTCCCGTCGACCACCGCAGCGGCCATCACCACCTTCATGACAGCCCGGCCGCCGGCAGTGCATGGGCTGACCGGCTGGCACCTGCGTTGTACCGAACCGGGCCTGGATGGCCGTGTGCTCGCCATCCTGCCGGTCACGCTGCGCGGCGATGGCGATCTGCCCTGGTCGCAGGAGGAGGTGCTGGCGAGGGTGTGCCGGGCGCCGTCCGTGTTCGCGTCGCTGCCCGGCCCGTCACGGGTGATCTCGCCCGCCGACATTGCGCACTCGCCGTTCAACACGCTGCACAGTGCAGGCGCGGAGGTCGTCGGCTATGCCGGGCTTGAGGGCATGCTCGCCGCGCTGACCGAGGCGCTGCGCGCACCGTCACCGCCCGCTTACGTCTATGCCTACTGGCCGGACTTCGATCATTGCGCTCATGTGCGCGGCTGTGCGTCGGACAGCGCGCGCGAACTGCTGCGCGCGGCAGACGCTGCGCTGGCTGCCTGGGCCGGGACGATGGCCGGCTGCGACGTGCAGTTGCTGGTGACGGCCGACCACGGCTTCATCGATGCACCTGCGGAGCGCCTGATCGAACTCGAGCAGCTGCCGTCGCTGGCCGACTGTCTCGCCGGCCCGCTGTCGGGTGAGCGGCGCGCCGTGTTCTGTCAGCTGAAACCTGGCCGTGCGCGCGATTTCGAACGCGCGCTGCAGGCACTGGACAGCGCCTGCATTCCGTGGCGATCGAGCGATCTCGTCGCAGCAGGGCGTTTCGGTCCGGGCGAGCCGCATCCGCGCCTGCTTGAGCGGATTGGTGACTACACGCTGGAAATGAGGGCGGACTGGACCTTGCGCGACACCGTGCCGGGCGAACGTGCGCACCGGTTGATCGGCGTGCATGGCGGCACGAGCGAAGCGGAAATGAGGGTGCCGCTGGTGGGGAAGATGCTCTGAAAGACATACGGGAGCGCGTTCACGCTCCCGTCGTGAAGGTCAGCTCGCGATGTAGCTTTCGAGCTGCTTGATCAGGAACTGCTGGTAGTCGATCGTTTCCTTGACCATGTCGCCGATGGACACGACACCGACCAGTGATCCGGCGGCATCCAGCACCGGCAGGTGACGGATGCGCTTGTCGCTCATCAGCTGCATCGCCTGATCGACCGTCATCTCCGGCGTCACGTGGATGAGCTTGCTGGTCATGATGTCGCGCACCGGCGTGGTGGCCGAATCCTTGCCCTGCAGCACTACCTTGCGCGCATAGTCGCGCTCGGAAAAGATGCCGGCCAGCGCACCGTTGTCGGTCACCAGCACGGCACCGATGCCGCGATTGGCCATCACGCGCAGCGCGCTGATGACCGTGTTGTCCGCTTCGACGGTCGCGATCGGACCCTGCTTGCCTTCAATCACCTGAGCGATGGTCTTCACGGTAGGCCTCCCTGTTGTTTTCCGTGACGATGGGGTCGCTCAAGTTTCACACGAAAATCAGGTTTCCGTGTCGAGGAAGCTGCGCAGTTTTTCGCTGCGCGACGGGTGACGCAGCTTGCGCAGCGCCTTTGCTTCGATCTGACGGATGCGCTCGCGCGTCACGTCGAACTGCTTGCCCACTTCTTCCAGCGTGTGGTCGGTGTTCATTTCGATGCCGAAGCGCATGCGCAGTACCTTGGCTTCCCTCGGCGTCAGGCTGTCCAGCACTTCCTTCGTGATGTCGCGCAGGCTGGCGAACAGCGCAGCGTCGGTCGGTGCCAGCGTCGCGGTGTCCTCGATGAAGTCGCCCAGATGGGAATCGTCGTCGTCGCCGATCGGCGTTTCCATCGAGATCGGCTCCTTGCTGATCTTCAGGATCTTGCGGATCTTCTCTTCCGGCATTTCCATGCGGATGGCCAGCGTCGCCGGATCCGGCTCGGCACCGGTTTCCTGCAGGATCTGGCGCGAGATGCGGTTCATCTTGTTGATCGTTTCGATCATGTGCACCGGGATGCGGATGGTGCGCGCCTGATCGGCAATCGAACGCGTGATGGCCTGACGGATCCACCAGGTCGCATAGGTCGAGAATTTGTAGCCGCGACGGTATTCGAACTTGTCCACCGCCTTCATCAGGCCGATATTGCCTTCCTGGATCAGGTCGAGGAACTGCAGGCCGCGGTTGGTGTACTTCTTCGCGATCGAGATCACCAGACGCAGGTTGGCTTCGGTCATCTCGCGCTTGGCGCGACGCATCTTGGCTTCGCCGGTGGACATCTGCTTGTTGATGTCCTTCAGTTCCTTCAGCGGCAGGCCGATGCGGTCCTGGATGTCGATCAGCTTGCCCTGTTCCTCGATGATGGCCGGGGCGGCACGCAGCAGCTGCGCGCCATTCGACTTGGCGGCGGTGATTTCGCCCTTCAGCCAGTCGATGTTCACCTCGTTGCCCGGGAACACCTTGATGAAGTGGGCGCGCGGCATATTGCCCTTGTCCACGCACAGTTCGAGGATCTTGCGCTCGTGCTTGCGCGCCGATTCGACCATGTTGCGCACCGAGTCGCACAGCTTTTCGATCATGCGCGCGGTGAAGCGGATGTTCATCAGCTCGTCCGACAGCTGCTTCTGCAGCTTCAGATAGGTCTTGTCCTGCGAGCCCTTCTTGTCCAGCGTCGACTGCATCTTCGTGTACAGCGCGCGGATGCTTTCGAAGCGCTCCAGTGCATCGGCCTTGAGCTGGATCAGCGAAGCGCTCATCGCGCCACCTTCGCCGTCCTCGTCCTCTTCGTCGCTGTCCTCGTCCTCTTCGTCGGACGCTTCGGCGCTGGCGGCCGCTTCTTCCTCTTCCTCGACCGCGTTCGGGTCGATCAGGCCGTCGATCAGTTCGTCGATGCGCATCTCTTCGCGCGCGACGCGATCGGCCATGTCGAGGATTTCGGCAATGGTCGTCGGGCAGGCGGAAATCGCCTGGATCATGTGGCGCAGGCCGTCCTCGATGCGCTTGGCGATCTCGATCTCGCCCTCGCGCGTCAGCAGTTCGACCGTACCCATTTCACGCATGTACATGCGCACCGGATCGGTCGTGCGACCGAATTCCGATTCGACCGTCGACAGCGCCTGTTCGGCTTCCTCTTCGACTTCCGACGCGTCGACCACGGCCGGCGCGTTCTCGCCCATGAGCAGGTCTTCCGAAGCGGGGGCTTCGTCGAAGACACGGATGCCCATGTCGTTGAAGGTCGAAATGATGGATTCGATCTGCTCGGCGTCGACGATGTCGTCCGGCAGGTGATCGTTGATTTCGGCGTAGGTGAGGTAACCGCGTTCCTTGCCCAGCGCAATCAGCGTCTTCAGACGCAGGCGACGCTGATCGGCGTCCATCGGCAGGGCGTTCGCTTCGGCGGAACCCGCCTTCGCTTTCAGATCCTTGGCTTTGGCGTCTTTGGCGGCCTTTGCACCGCGGGCGGTGACGGGCTTTGCGGCTGCAACAGGCTTTTCTGCGACTTCAGCCTGCTTGCGTGTATCCTTCGACTTGTCCTTGGCGACCATGTATATCCTCAGATCTGCGTGTAACCAGCGGCGAACCTGGCAAGGCAAAACCCTCACCGGATTGCCGTCCGCCTGCGCACAGGACCCCGTCGTACCGGGCCGGCAATGAGCCCGACCTATGTAAGCGGTCGACAGGGAAAACCCGTCATTATACCCGTTTTAGGGGTTGGCTTCTCGTCTTTCAAGTCCGCGCCTTCTCCCGGAGCAGACGGCCGAGTTCGGCCTGTTGCTCTGCGGTCAGCGGCGCCTGACGGCCGAGCATCGTCAGATGGTTGATTGCGCGGGAAATTCCCGTTTTCCTCAGATGCTGCAGCGTGTCGTCGAACATGTGCGGCAGCGCACCCTCGTCCGCCGGATCGTCGATCGCCGCGGCGACCGCGTCCTCGATCAACGGTCCGTGCGGACCGTCCCTGAAGTACTCGACCAGCGCAGCCGTGTTGCCGGCATCGATATCGCCGTGTTCGATGCAATCGGCGATCGCCTGCACGGCACGCAGCCAGGGGTCGTCATCGATGTCTTCCAGGTGTCCGACCTTGCTGCCGAGCGCGGGGCGCTGCATCAGCATGCACAGCAGCTTGCGCGCAGGCGTCGTCGGTGCGACGCGCGGTGCTGCCGGCGCCGGCGGCGCGTTGTAGCGGCCAGTGCGGCGCGGCATGCGCAGGCCGCAGGCTTCGGCCAGCTCCTGCGCCGACAGCCCGACCGCCGGCGCCAGCAGGTGCAGCAGCTGGGTACGCAGGGCGCCGGCGGGGATCTGCGTCACCAGCGGCTTGGCTTCATTGATGAACTGGGCGCGACCTTCGGCGCTGCGCGTGTCGCAGCGCGACTGCAGTTCGTGCAGCAGGTACTCGCTGAGTGGCTGCGCCGACAGCGCGAGCTGGCGGAAGCGGTCCGCACCCTGTTCGCGGACGAAGCTGTCCGGGTCGTGCTCGGTCGGCAGGAAAAGGAAGGATGCGCTGCGCCCGTCGCTCAGTTCCGACAGCGCCGATTCGAGCCCGCGCCACGCGGCCTTGCGGCCGGCGCGGTCGCCGTCGAAGCAGAACACGATGCGGTCGGTCTGGCGGAACAGTTTGTGGATGTGGTCAGGGGTGGTCGCCGTGCCCAGTGTGGCGACCGCGTTGCCGACGCCAAACTGGGCCAGCGCCACCACGTCCATATAGCCCTCGACCACCAGCACGAAGCCGTCGTCGCGGATCGCCGCGCGCGCCTGTGTCAGGCCGTACAGTTCGCGGCCTTTCGAGAACAGCGGCGTTTCCGGGGAGTTCAGGTATTTCGGTTCGCCGCGATCGAGCACGCGGCCGCCGAAGCCGATCACGTTGTTCCGCGCATCAAGGATGGGAAACATCACGCGGTCGCGGAAGCGGTCGTAGCGTCGGCCCTTGCTCTGGCCTTCCGACGGTTCGGCGTCGATCACCAGCCCGCATTCGGCCAGCGCTGCCGCCTCGTAATCGTCGAAGGCTTCGCGCAGGCCCTGCCAGTCGTCCGGTGCGTAACCGATGCCGAAGCGGGCGGCGATCTCGCCCGACAGGCCGCGGCCCTTCAGGTACTCGATGGCGCGCGGGCTTTTTTTCAACTGTTGCCTGTAATGCTGGGCGGCGCGCGCCATCACCTCGGTCAGCGACGCCGCCTGCTGACGGCGCTGTGCCATTTCCGGCGTAAAGTCTTCGCGCGGAACGGTCATGCCGGCGTTGCGCGCCAGTTCCTCGATGGCGTCCGGATAGCTCAGTCCGGAATATTCCATCAGGAAGCCGATGGCGCTGCCGTGCGCGCCGCAGCCGAAGCAGTGGTAGAACTGCTTGGCCGGGCTGACCGTGAAGGAGGGCGTCTTCTCGCTGTGGAAGGGGCAGCAGGCCTGATAGTTGACGCCGGCCTTCTTCAGCGGGACGTAGCGCTCGACCACGTCGACGATGTCGACGCGGTTGAGCAGTTCCTGGATGAAGGACTGCGGGATCATCCCGCCGTCGCTCAGCCGGCGTTGCCGCTCAGCGCGGCCTTCACCAGCGCGGACGCCTGCGCCATATCGGTGCGACCGGCCAGCTTCGCCTTCAGCGGTCCCATCACCTTGCCCATGTCGGCCGGGCCGGCGGCGCCGACCGCTGCGATCACCTCGGCGATGACGGCGCGTACTTCGTCCGCGCTCATCTGCTGCGGCATGTAGGCGGTCAGTACCTCGAGCTCGAACTTCTCGGCGTCCGCCAGATCCTGGCGGCCGGCGCTTTCGTACTGGCTGATCGAATCGCGGCGCTGCTTCAGCATCTTGTCGATCACGGCGGTGACCTGGGCGTCGTCGAGCGTGATGCGCTCGTCCACTTCCTTCTGCTTGATCGCGGCCAGCAGCAGGCGGATGGTGCCCAGACGCGCGCTGTCCTTGGCGCGCATCGCGGTCTTCATGTCTTCGCTGATCTGTTCCTTCAGGCTCATGGTGTCACTCGCGGCGGCGGTTGAAGGGAAGCAACAAACACAAAAAGCCGAATGCGTCACTGCGCATCCGGCTTTTTGGGTTCAAGCCCTGCAGCCTTGCAGGGCCCGGCGAATCAGTACAGCTTCGGCGGCAGGGTCTGGCTGCGCAGCCGCTTGTGGTGACGCTTCACGGCGGCAGCCAGCTTGCGCTTGCGCTCGGCCGTCGGCTTTTCGTAGAACTCGCGCGAACGCAGTTCGGTCAGCGTGCCAGCCTTTTCGATGGTGCGCTTGAAGCGGCGGATCGCAACTTCAAACGGCTCGTTTTCCTTGACGCGAATACCCGGCATACAAACAGCCCTCAATGGCGCGCCCGCTGCTCGATATGAGCGGACGCATAACGGAAAGCCGGCGAGTATATCTCGGTGCCGGCGATGTGCCAAGTCCGATTTGCGGGGCGCGCAAGTACAATGCGCCGCATGTGGATACTTGGCATCGAATCGTCGTGTGACGAAACAGGGCTGGCGTTGTACCACGACCAGCGAGGTCTGGTCGCGCACGCCGTGCACTCGCAGATCGATCTGCATCAGGCGTACGGCGGCGTGGTGCCGGAGCTGGCGTCGCGCGATCACGTACGGCGCATCGTACCGCTGTATCGTCAGGTGCTGGCCGAAGCAGGCATTGCCGCCGGCGACATCGACGCCATCGCCTACACGGCGGGGCCGGGGTTGGCGGGCGCGCTGCTGGTCGGTGCGGCGTTCGCCGAATCGCTCGCCTTCTCGCTCGACAGGCCGGCCATCCCGATTCATCACCTGGAAGGGCATCTGCTGTCGCCGCTGCTGTCGGCTGATCCGCCGACCTATCCCTTCGTCGCCTTGCTGGTGTCCGGCGGCCATACGCAGCTGATGCGCGTGTCGGCGGTCGGTGACTACGAAATGCTCGGCGAGACGCTGGACGATGCGGCCGGCGAAGCCTTCGACAAGACGGCCAAGCTGCTCGGCCTACCGTATCCGGGTGGGCCGCACCTGGCGGCGCTGGCGCAGCAGGGCTCGCCGGGGCGTCTGAAGCTGCCGCGGCCGATGCTCGGCAGCGGCGATCTCGACTTCAGCTTCTCCGGACTGAAGACGGCCGTACTGAACGCGGTGAACAAGGGCCTCGACGAGGCCGGGCGTGCCGATTTGGCGGCCGAGTTCCAGGAAGCGGTGGTCGACGTGCTGGTCGCCAAGTCGCTGGCTGCGCTGCGGCAGACCCGGCTGAACCAGCTGGTGGTGGCCGGCGGGGTCGGTGCCAACCGGCGTCTGCGCGCGCGGCTCGACGTCGAACTGGCGCAGCGGAAAGGGCGCGTGTTCTACCCGGAGCTGGCGCTGTGCACCGACAACGGCGCGATGATCGCCTTTGCTGGCGCGCAGCGGCTGGCAGCGGGCGTGGCAGCGTCGTCGTCGCAACACGCCATCGCGGTACGGCCGCGCTGGCCGCTCGACACGCTCTGAGCGGGCTCAGCCCGCGTTCTGGGCCTTCTTGCCGCCGATGCGGCTTTCGGTGCCATTCATCAGTCGGCGTATGTTGTCCGCGTGGCGCCAGATCAGCAGGCCGGACATCGCGGCAAGCGCGCCGCACACGACGGCGGACTGCGTGTACAGCAGGCCGCTGATCGGCGCGCTGCATGCGGCAACCAGTGCCGCCAGCGACGAGTAACGGGTGAGCAGCGCGACCGCCAGCCAGATGCCCAGCGCGATCAGCCCCACCATCGGTTCGGCGGCCAGCATTACGCCGGCCGCGGTCGCCACGCCCTTGCCGCCGCGGAAGCCCAGCGTGACCGGGAAGACATGGCCGACGAAGGCCGCCACCCCCGCCAGCAGTGCGGCGTTGTCGCCCATGCCCAGCGCGCGCACCAGCCATACCGCGACGCAGCCCTTCAGCGCGTCGCCGATCAGCGTAAGCAGCGCGGCCTTCTTGTTGCCGGAGCGCAGCACGTTGGTGGCGCCAGGATTGCCGGATCCATAGGTGCGTGGATCGGCCAGGCCGAACAACCTGCTGCTGACGACGGCGAAGGGAATGCAGCCGAGTGCGTAACCGAGGGCGATCGCGATGGCGATGCTGAAAGCTGAATTCACGATGGGCGACGGGTCGGACGTAGAATCCGGCAATTCTAGTTCGACACGGGCAACTGGGCAGACATGGACTGTATTTTCATCGAAGGCATGAAGGTGACCGCATCGGTCGGCATCTACGCGCGCGAGCGTGCGCACACGCAGCAGCTGGAGATCAGCATGACCTTCGGCGTGCCCGACGCCGCGGCCCAGAACGACGACATCAACGACACGATCGACTACGCTGAGGTGGTCAATCGCATCCGCGCCGAACTGGGACAGCGCCACTTCAATCTGCTCGAAACGCTGGGCGAGTTCGTCATCAACATGATGCTGAACGACTTCCGCGCGTCATGGGTCCGGATTTCGATCGCCAAGACCGGCATCATGAAGGACGTGCGTCAGGTCGGCGTGACGATAGAGCGGGGGCGTTCGCCGACAGCCTGAAATCGCGCGTTGCTGCCTCGTGCGCGAGCAGCCAGCGCTTGATGCCGGGCAGAAAGCCCTGCGTCGCGTGCGCGAAGCCGCCCAGTGCGCCGCCCGCGCCGACGATGCGATGACAGGGAATCACGACCGGCAGCGGATTGGCGCCGCAGGCCGCGCCGACGGCGCGTGGCGCGGAGCCGATGCGACGCGCCACCTCGCCATAGGTCAGCATGTCGCCGACCGCGATCTCCCGCATCACCGCCCATACCGCCTTCTGATGTGCGCTGCCGCCGGGCGCCAGCGGCAGATCGAAGCGATGCCGGGCATCGCGCAGGTAGGCGTCGATCTGGCCTGCGGCTTCGGCAGCCAGTGACGTGCGCGCCGCTTGCGGCGACTGCGGTGGCAGGAACTCGATCAGCGTGAGCGCATCGTCCGCCGTGCGGATGCCCAGCGCGAAGCCGGGCGCCGCGACCACCGCGTCCCAGTCGGTCGCGTCGGCGTCCTTCATCATTGCGCCTGTCTGGCGCCGAGCAACAGCTGTTTCAGGTCGTCCTGGGTCGGCTTAGGGCCTATCCAGATGGCGAGCAGCGCGCGGTAGAAATCGTCGCCCTCGACCGTCTTGCTCACCTCCCTGCCGTCGATCACGGCACGGGTGCCCCGACCGGGCAGCCATTCGAGGCCGATGCGGCTGCCCTTCTTCACCTCCTGCACCGCCATCAGATCGTCGACGAAAGCGCGGATGCGCGGCTGCATCGCCTCGAATTCCGCCGGCGGCAGGTTCTTCTTCATGCCCTTGACCAGCGGTTCGGTGAACTGCGTTGCGGAAAAGCTCATCAGCGGCACGATCTCGATGCGCTTCGGGCCCGCCGCGCTCATCGCCGCGTCCAGGCTGTCGGCCGGTGCGCCGAGGTAGAGCGCGACGGTGTAGGCCTTGATGATGAAGCGCGTGCGCACGCCGGCGCCGTTCAGCTGAAGCGTCGAATCGGACAGTCGCGTCGTCGGATCAAAACGCGTGCCTTCGACTTCGATGGCCGTGACGACCGGAGAGAGCATCAACATCGACACGAAACACAATGCGCGCAGATTCATGGGGACTCCGTCGGGTTCGGGTCCCGAATTATCCGGCGGACGGGCACCGATCGTGCTCGCGAGATGTGAGAAATGACGGCCTGCTTCAGGAATCAACCTTAATAAGACTTCGCAAGCTATTGTTTTTCAATCAATGAAGTGCAATCATCCGGCCATTGAGGTCAGTCAGTTGTCGGTCACGCGACAACGAGGAGGGCGCATGCGCGCACAAAAAAGAACACATCCGCTGCTGTTTGCACTGCTGCTGGGCGCATCGGTCGCCACGCATGCTCAATCATTGATCGAACAGGCGGCCGCGCACATCGAAGCCGGTCGCCATGCCGCTGCCTACCAGCTGCTGTCTCCGCAGGAGTCGGAGCGGGCCGGTGATCCGCAGTTCGATCTGCTGCTGGGGATTTCGGCGCTGGAAACCGGGCGGCATACGCTGGCGGTGTTCGCGCTCGAACGCGTGCTCGCCGTGCAGCCGGACAATGCGCGTGCCCGCGCCGAAATCGGCCGCGCCTATCTGGCGCTCGGCGAGTCGGTCGGCGCCCGGCGTGAGCTGGAAGCGGTGCGCAATCAGAACGTACCGCCCGAGGTTGCACGGAGCATCGATCGCCTTTTGTCGGCCATCGATCGCGCGCCGGACGCCGGCAGACCGTCCTTCGCCGGTTTCATCGAAGCGGCGGTCGGACGCGACACCAACGTGAACAGCGCCACGTCGCAGAATGCAGTCGCCGTACCCGGCCTTGGCGCCTTCCTGCTCGACCCAGGCAGCCAGAGTCGCGACGCCTGGTTCAGTGCGCTGTCCGGCGGTATCAATGCACGCGTGCCGCTGAACCGCGAATGGGCCTTCCTCGCCGGCGCCACCGGCGCGGCGCGCTTCAATGGCGGCGAGTCGCGCTTCGACACCACGGCGCTGGACGGCAACGCAGGCGTGTCGTGGACGCGCGGCGCGAACCGGATCACCGCGGCGTTGCAGCTCGGCATGTTCGAGGTCGATGACGACAAGCTGCGCGACTACACCGGTGGCTCGCTGCAGTGGCAGCACACGCACGATGCGCGCAACCAGACCACCGTATTCGTCCAGCAGAGCCGCCTGCGTTACGAAGGCACGAACGACGTGCGCGACGTCAATCGCAACATCTATGGCGTCGGTCACGCGCTGGTGCTGCCGAACGATCGCACAATGCTGTTCGGCAGTTTCTACCTGGGCGCCGAAACCGGTCGCAATGACCTGCCTTCGGGCGTGAACATCGCGGCCAACGACGTGATCGGCTTTCGCGTCGGCGCGCAGCACATGCTGGACGAGCGCTGGATGCTGTTCGGTGCGCTGGCACACGAGGCGCGCGAATACTCGAATGTCGACCCGATCTTCGCCCGCGTGCGCGACGACAACCTGACCTCGCTGTCGCTGGGCGCGAGCTATGCCTTTGCCAAGCAGTGGCTGCTTACGCCGTCGGTGTCCGTGGTGCGCAACGACTCCAGCATCAACCTCAACGAATACCGTCGCGGCGTCGCCCAGTTCGCCGTGCGCCGCACGTTCTAGGAGAGCGCCATGGCGAAACCCTTCACTCCCGCACGCCTGACGCTCGCCATCGCACTGGCGTTTCCGCTGCACGCAGTTGCCGAGACGGCGGCGCGCGTCGAATTCACGTCGGGCGACGTACGCGCGCTGGCGGCCGACGGCAGCAGCCGCGTGCTGGCGCGCGGCGCCCAGGTCGGCAGCGGCGACACCGTCGACACCGGCAGCGGCCGCGCCCAGATGCGCTTCACCGACGGCTCGCTGGTGTCGCTGCAGCCGCAGACCCAGTTCCGCATCGACCAGTATGCGTTCGCCGGCAAGCCGGCCGAGGACCGTGGCTTCTTCAGCCTGATCAAGGGTGGTCTGCGCACCATCACCGGTCTGGTCGGCAAGGGCAATCGCAGCAATTACAAGCTCACCACCTCGGTTGCGACCATCGGCATCCGCGGCACCGAGTTCTCCGTCGTCTACGGCAACAGCATCAACGTGACGACGGGCGATGGCGCGGTCGACGTCTGCAACGGCGCTGGATGCCTCACCGTGTCCGACGGGCAGAGCGCCTATGTCGCCGACCAGAGCACGCCGCCGGTCATTACCGAAGTGAAGACCGACTTGCCGCCGCCGCCGCCGTCGAACAGCGGCAACCTGACGCCGCAACAGGGTAACGACACCTTCCTGGTGTCGGAGAACCGTAGTGAGGGCGGCGGACTGGAGGTGCTGGATGGGCTGGACGATGGAGACGGTGACGGAACCCTTCAGTCCGGCGACGGCTATTACGTCTATGGCCAGTACGTCGACCAGTACGGTGGCTATGGCGGCGACGTCATGCTGGATTCGGCGAGCGCCACCTTCGAGGGCAATGCGCTGGTGTCGGCGTCGAATTCGAATGGCGACATCCAGGCGTCTTCGGTTGCCGAAGCGCATCAGGACGGCATCATCGGCTGGGGGCGCTGGACCAGCGGTTCGTGCTCCGGCGAATTCGACTGCGCCGGCGACACCCTGCTCGACGTGCATTACATCGCCGGCAGGCCGACGCCGGATCTGGCCGCGCTGGGCGGCGCCAGCGGCACCTATGCGCTGAGCGGCTACACGACGCCGACCACGACCGGCGGTGCGAGTGGCGGTTCGGTGAGCGGGTCGATGACGGCCGATTTCTCGGCCTACACGCTCAGCGTCGGCATGAACGTAACGGTCAGCGCCACCACCTTCGGGCTGACCGGCTCGGGCAGCATCAACAGCGGTACTGCAGCGTTCTCCGGTTCGTTCTCGAACTGCAGCGGGTGTTCGTTCAGCCCGCCCAGCGGCAGTTTCCACGGCTTCTTTGCCGGTGCAGGCGCCGAGCGCGCGGGCATGGTCTACACCTTCGACAGCGGAATTGGCGGCATCAACAAGGTCAGCGGCGCGGCGGTGTTCACGCAGACTTCGCTCGGTCTGGGCAACTGACGGGCGCGCCGATCAGCCGCTCAGAGCGATCCGGCAAAGCTGCGGATGCCGGTCAGCAGCATTTCGACCGCGACCGCACACAGCAGCAGGCCCATCAGTCGCTCAAGTGCGGAGGTTCCGCGCTCACCCAGCCGGCGGATCAGCGGCCCGGCCGCCAGCAGCACGCAGGCGGTGACCGCCATGGCGACGCTCATCGCGCCGGTCCAGGTCCAGAAGCGGTCCGGCTCGCGCGACACCAGCAGCATCACCATGGCCATCGCCGACGGCCCGGCGATCAGCGGAATCGCCAGCGGCACGACGAAGGGTTCGCCACCGGCCCACTCGCCGAATACGCCGGCCGGTTGCGGGAAGATCATGCGCAGCGCGATCAGGAACAGCAGCACGCCTCCGGCGATGCCGAGCGAGGTCTGCGACAGCTGAAGTACCTTCATCACCGACTCGCCGGCCCACATGAAGGCGAGCAGCGCCAGCCAGGCGAAGAAACACTCCCGCAGCACGACGCGCTGACGCCGCTCCTTCGGCACGTCCTTCAGCAGCACGGTCATGACCGGTGCGTTGCCGAACGGATCGAACAGCAGCAGGAGCAGGATGCTGGCGGAGAGGAAGCTGTCGGACAATGCTAGGTAGGGGCTAGGGGCTAGGGGCTAGGGGTAACGGGACGGCGTGCCCGTCCCGTTACGCAGTTCAGCTGCGCACCTGGCCGTCGCCGAGCACCACCCACTTCTGACTGGTCAGCCCATCCAGACCGACCGGGCCACGGGCGTGGATCTTGTCGGTCGAGATGCCGATCTCTGCGCCGAGCCCGTACTCGAAGCCGTCGGCGAAGCGGGTCGACGCGTTGATCATGACCGACGCCGAGTCCACCTCGCGGATGAAGCGCATCGCCCGCGTGTGGTTCTCGGTCACGATGGCATCCGTGTGCTGCGAACTCCAGCGGTTGATGTGGTCGATCGCCTCATCCAGCGTATCGACGATGCGCACCGCGAGAATGGGGGCGAGGTATTCGGTCGCCCAGTCCTCGTCGGTCGCCGCCTTCATCGCCGGCACCAGCGCGCGTGCGCGCTCGCAGCCGCGCAGTTCGACGCCCTTGCCGAGGTAGATGTCGGCCAGACGGCCAAGCACGCGCGGTGCCGCAGCGAAATGTACCAGCAGCGTTTCCATCGTGTTGCAGGTGCCGTAGCGATGCGTCTTGGCGTTGTCGGCGATGCGTACCGCCTTGTCGTCGTCGGCGAATTCGTCGATGTAGACATGGCAGTTGCCATCCAGGTGTTTGATCACCGGCACCTTCGCTTCGCGGGAGATGCGCTCGATCAGACCTTTGCCGCCGCGCGGCACGATCACGTCGACGAACTGCGGCATCGTGATCAGCGCACCGACTGCCGCGCGATCGGTGGTGTCGACCACCTGCACCGCCGTTTCCGGCAGACCGGCGGCAACCAGACCTTCGCGTACGCAGGCGGCGACCGCCTGATTGCAGCGCGCGGCTTCCGAACCGCCGCGCAGGATGGCGGCGTTGCCGCTTTTCAGGCACAGGGCTGCGGCGTCCGCAGTCACGTTCGGCCGCGCTTCGTAGATGATGCCGATCACGCCCAGCGGCACACGCATCTTGCCCACCGTGATGCCGGTCGGGCGGCGCTTGAAGTCGGTCATTTCGCCGACCGGGTCGGGCAGCGCGGCGACCTGTTCCAGACCCTGGGCCATCGCCTCGACGCCCTTCGCGGTCAGCGTGAGCCGGTCGATCATCGCCGCGTCCAGACCATTGGCGCGCGCCGCGTCGACGTCGGCCGCGTTGGCTTCGAGCAGCTGCGGCGCACGCTCGCGCAGCAGCGCGGCGATGCGGATCAGCGCGTCGTTCTTGGCGGCGGTGGATGCCTGCGACACGATGCGCGACGCGGCGCGGGCCTGGCGGCCCAGCGTGTTCATGTAGTCCTGGATGTCCATCTTGATTCCCGAAATGCTCAGACCGCGCACCCTATGGAAACTGCAGTCAAACACGGATGAAAGCAGAAAGCGCGGCGACTTGCCAGTCGGCCACGCTCAGCGTGCGCACAGTCGCAGCGTGATCTGCAGGAACTCGTCCCACACGTCGCCACGCGCCACGCCCTTGATCATGCGGTCCAGTCGCGCCGCCTGCATCAGCGCGGTGCGGGTGGCGGCCGAGGACAGGCGCTGCAGTGCCCGCTTGTACGGCGACTGGCGGGCGCCGAAGATGCGCGCCGCGGTCAGTGCGTCGTCGGCGCTGCGGCCGGCGTCCATTTCGGCGCGTGCCGTGGCCAGCACACGCAGCTCGGCGACGATGATCCACAGCACCAGCGGAGCGGCCACGCCCTCGGCGCGCAGGCCGTCGAGCAGGCGGCTGGCGCGCGCGGCGTCGCCGGCGAGCAGCGCCTGGCGCAGGTCGTCGACTTCGTAGCGGGCGACATCCATCACCGCGTTGCGCACCTGTTCGAGCGTCAGTTCGCCGGGCGGATGAAGCAGCGCGAGCTTCATCACTTCCTGATTGGCCGCCAGCAGATTGCCTTCGACGTGGCCGGCCATGAATTCCAGCGCTTCCGGTGTCGCGCTCTGCTGCTGGCGGGCGAGCCGACCGGCCAGCCAGGCCGGCAGGCGCGCAAGACCGGGCGCGTTCAGTTCCAGCTCCATGCCGGATTCGATCAGCGCGGCGAACCAGCTACTCTTCTTCGCTTTCCAGTCCATCAGCGGCAGCGTCACCAGCGTGATCGTGCCGGCCGGCGGGTTCGCGGCGTAGCGGGCCAGTGCGTCGCTGCCTTCGCGGCCCGGTTTGCCGGTCGGAATGCGCAGGTCGATCAGCTTGTCGCCACCGAACAGCGACATATTGCCCGCCGCCTCGGCCAGCGCCGACCATTTGAAGTACTGCGTCACCACCAGCACCTCGCGCTCGCTGAAACCGCGCGTACGCGCGGCGGCGCGGATGGCGTCCGCCGCCTCGATCACCAGCAGCGGCTCGTCGCCGTGCAGCACGTAGAGCGGCGCGAGCGTGCCCTTCAGGTGGGCGTCGAGCTGTTCGGCGCGCAGCTGCATCGCGCTCAGGCAGGTTTGCGCTTGATCGCCTGCAGGCGGCGCAGCAACTGCTGGATCACGTCCGACTGCATTTCGGCCAGCAGGAGTTGTTCCTCTTCCTGCTTGGCCAGCGTGTCGCTGTCATTGAACGTGAGGTCGCGACGCATCTCGATGGTCGCCACCGGCGCGATCTCATCATTGGTCGGCGTGCGTACGCGAAACGAGAAACGCTGGCGCAGCTGATACTCACGGACGCGGCCTGCCGAGTTCAAGCTGAGAATGACCTTTTCGGTCCTGTTCTCGGTGATGTCGAGCACAGCATCGGCCGCCTTGATGTCATCCGCGACCTTGGACGTGGTCTGCGCTTCGATGGCGCGCCTGAGTTGGGCTGTCAGCTCCGAGTAACGGTTGGAGTTGATGTACAGCGTCTGGAAAGGCAGATCACGCACGCCGCGCAGGTGGAAGCCGCAGGCCGCCAGCGGAAGCGCGGCGGCGGCGGCCAGCAGCAGGCTGCGACGGGATGGGTTGGCGGGGGCGCTCACGGGCATCTCCTGCTTCAGCACACGATATTGACCAGACGGCCGGGCACGACGACCACTTTCTTCGCCGGCTTGCCTTCCATGAATTTCTGCGCCGCGTCGTTGGCCAGCGCCGCGGCCTCGATGGCGTCCTTGGCCGCATCGGCGGCGACGCGCAGGCTGCCGCGCAGCTTGCCATTGACCTGCAGCATCAGTTCGACCTCGTCCTGCACCAGCGCCGATTCGGCCGGCTCCGGCCATTCGGCGCTCAGGATGTCGTCGCCGAAGCCGCAGTCGCGCCACAGAACGTGCGTGACGTGCGGGCAGATCGGCGACAGCACGCGCAGCAGCATGGACAGGCCTTCGCCGATCACCTCGGCCGCGTCGGCGCCGTCGCGCGGCGCCTTTTCCAGCGCGTTGAGCATCTTCATGCAGCCGGAGGCCACCGTGTTGAACTGCTGCTTGCCGAGGTCATAGCTGGCTTGCTTCAGCACAAGGTGCAGTTCGCGTCGCAGGTCGGCCAGCGCGGCCGGCAGCTTGGCCTTGCCCAGCGTCGACGCCGCCGGCACGTGCGCGCGCAGTTCGGCCTTGTAGTCCTGGGCGAAATTCCAGACCCGCTTCAGGAAGCGGTGTGCGCCCTCGACGCCGGCGTCGTTCCATTCCAGCGTCTGTTCCGGCGGGCTGGCGAACATCATGAAGAAGCGCGCGGTGTCGGCGCCGTACTGGTCGATCAGCGCCTGCGGGTCGACGCCGTTGTTCTTCGACTTCGACATCGTGGTCAGTTCGTGCTCGAGCACGGTGCCGTCGGTCTTCAGCCTGCCACCGGTGATCTGCCCCTTGGCGTCTCGCTGGACCTCGACCTCGCTTTCCCAGTAGTAGTTCTTGCCGCCGCCTTCAGGCTTGTGCAGCCAGGCGTGGTTCAGAACCATGCCCTGGGTGAGCAGGCGGGCGAACGGTTCCTTCACGGTCATCAGGCCCATGTCGCGCATCACCTTGGACCAGAAGCGCGAGTACAGCAGATGCAGGATGGCATGCTCGATGCCGCCGATGTACTGATCCACCTGCATCCAGTAGTTGGCGCGCTCATCGACCATGGCCGCATCGTTGCCGACCGAGCAGTAGCGGGCGTAATACCAGCTGGAGTCGACGAAGGTGTCCATCGTGTCGGTTTCGCGCTTCGCCGCCGCGCCGCATTTCGGGCACGCGACGTTGATGAAGTCTTCGCGCTTGAGCAGCGGGTTGCCCGAGCCATCCGGAATGCAGTCTTCCGGCAGCACCACCGGCAGTTGCTCGTCCGGCACCGGCACGTCGCCGCAGTGATCGCAGTGGATGATGGGTATCGGGCAGCCCCAGTAGCGCTGGCGCGACACGCCCCAGTCGCGCAGGCGCCACTGCACCTTCTTCTCGCCACCCTTGGCCGCGAGATCGGCCGCCACCGCATCGACTGCGCCGGCGTAGCCCAGACCGTCGTAGCGGCCGCTGTTTACGCAGACGCCGTCCTTCGATCCGTACCACTCGGCCCATGCGTCAGTCGAGAACGCATTGTCGCCGACCGCGATCACCTGCCTGATCGGCAGGTCGTACTTCTTCGCGAAACCGAAATCGCGCTCGTCGTGCGCCGGCACGGCCATTACCGCGCCGTCGCCATAGCTCATCAGCACGTAATTGCCCACCCACAGCGGCACCGATTCGCCGGTCAGCGGATGCACGACGGTGAGGCCGGTCGGCAGACCTTCCTTTTCCATCGTCGCCATGTCGGCTTCCATCACCGAGCCGTGCTTGCACTTCTCGATGAAGGCGGCCAGTTCCGGGTTGCTGCGCGCGGCGTGGGTGGCCAGCGGATGTTCGGCGGCGACCGCGCAGAAGGTGACGCCCATGATTGTGTCGGCGCGGGTCGTGAACACCCACAGCTTGCCGTCGTCGATCAGTGCGCCGTTGTCATCGCGGATGTCGTGGCTGAAGGCGAAGCGCACGCCGGTGCTCTTGCCTATCCAGTTCGCCTGCATGGTCTTCACGCGCTCGGGCCAGCCGTCCAGCGTGTCCAGGTCGTCCAGCAGTTCGTCGGCGTACTGCGTGATGCCGAGGTAGTAGCCGGGGATTTCGCGCTTCTCGACCAGCGCACCGGTGCGCCAGCCGCGGCCGTCGATCACCTGTTCGTTGGCCAGCACGGTCTGGTCGACCGGGTCCCAGTTCACCACCTGGGTTTTCTTGTAGGCGATGCCCTTTTCCAGCATGCGCAGGAACAGCCACTGGTTCCACCGGTAGTACGACGGCTGACAGGTCGCCAGTTCGCGGCTCCAGTCGATGGCGAAGCCCAGCGCCTTGAGCTGCTGGCGCATGTAGTCGATGTTGTCGTAGGTCCATTTCGCCGGCGGCACCGCATTCTTGATCGCCGCGTTCTCGGCCGGCAGACCGAAGGCGTCCCAGCCCATGGGTTGCAGCACGTTGTAGCCGCGCATCCGGTGGAAGCGGGTCAGCACGTCGCCGATGGTGTAGTTCCGCACATGGCCCATGTGCAGCTTGCCCGACGGGTAGGGGAACATCGACAGGCAGTAGTACTTGGGCTTCGAAGTGTCCTCGACGGCCTTGAAGGTCTGGCTGTCGTCCCAGTACTGGCGCGCGGCGGCTTCGACCTCGGACGGGGTGTAGGCGGGGGTCTGTTTTTCTGACATGAGGCGGGATGCGGCGGAAATGAACGCTAACCCGCAATTATAGGCCCGGCGGGACGCGGCCCGCCGGAAAACGCGGTGTCGGTGCCGGACCGATTCAGGCCGGGGCCGTCCGGCGGGGCGCCGAGCCCTTGCGCGACACTTCGCGCAGCGTCGCTTCGGCGTCGTCGGCGAAGCGCAGCGTCAGATGCGGCAATGGCATGGTCTGGCCGCGTTCGTCGTAAGCTTCCTTCACCCGCCGCAGGAACTCACGCCGCACTTCCCATTGGGCCATCGCCGCGACACGGATACGTGCCCGCACGATCAGTGCCGATTCCTGCCACTGGTCCACGCCCGCCATTTCGAGGTCGCCGAGCATGCGGCCGCCGAAGTACTCGTCCTCGCGCATCGCCTTGGCGACATCGAACATGATGGCGTAGATGTCAGTCACCCGGTCGGTCGGCGCCATCCGCACGTCGATCACCGCATTGGCGAATTCGCGCGAGCGGCTGGTGACCGTCGTGATCTCGCCGTTCGGGACGAAATGGACGTTGCCTTCGTAGTCGCGCAGCCGCACATAGCGCAGCGTTACCTCCTCGACCACGCCGCTGTGGCCGGCAATATCGACGATGTCGCCGACGCGGATCTGGTTCTCCAGCAGCACGAACAGTCCGGAGAACAGATCCTTCACCAGCGACTGGGCACCGAAGCCGATGGCGATGCCGGCGACACCGGCGGTGGCCAGCAGCGGGGCGACCGAAATGCCCAGCGCGCTCAGCGCGATGCCGCCGGCCAGCACGAGGATGACCACCGATGCCGCGTAGCGCGCGACCCGCACCAGCGTGTCGATGCGCTTGATGTCTTCCGCGCAGTCGGTGCGCCGGCGCAGCGTTTCGTGGATCAGCCGTATCGAGCGCCGGGCGAGGTGCTGCAGTATCCAGGCGAGCAGCAGGATCAGGAACAGCTTCACCGCGAGGTCAAGCACCTGAGGCAGGCGGTCGCCCGCCCATGCGTAGAGCCAGGCGGCGGTCTGTGTCCAGTCGTTCATTTTTGTGGTCTCTCCCTGTTTGCGTTGTCCGGGATAGACGCGACCGCCCTGCCCGGGGGCGGTTCCTCGCTGTAGGAGGAGGACTACACGCCCACGGGGCGCGACCGTCGGCAGGCAGCCCGGTAGAATCCGCCGCATGACATCCAACCCGCTTCTTTCCGGTCTGAACGAACAGCAGTTCCAGGCCGTCACGCTGCCGTCGCAGTCCGCACTCATTCTCGCGGGTGCCGGGTCGGGCAAAACGCGCGTGCTGACCACGCGCCTGGCCTGGCTCATTTCGACCGGCCAGGTGTCGCCGCACGGCATCCTCGCGGTCACCTTCACCAACAAGGCGGCCAAGGAAATGCTGGCGCGGCTGACCGCGATGCTGCCGATGAATGCACGCGGCCTGTGGATAGGCACTTTCCACGGTCTGTGCAACCGCATGCTGCGCGCGCACTGGAAGGAAGCCGGGCTGCCGCAGCTGTTCCAGATCCTCGATTCGGCCGACCAGCTGTCGGCCATCAAGCGCATGCTGAAGGCGCTGAACATCGACGACGAGAAATTCCCGGCGCGCGACCTGATGTACTTCATCAATTCGGCGAAGGAGCAGGGGCTGCGTCCGCACGAGGTCGAGGCCTTCGACGACTTCGCGCGCAAGCGGGTCGAGCTGTACCAGGCCTACGAGGCGCAGTGCCAGCGCGAGGGCGTGGTGGATTTCGCCGAGCTGCTGCTGCGCTGTCACGAGCTCCTGCAACGCAACGAGCCGATACGCGCCCACTACCAGCGCCGTTTCCGCCACATCCTGGTCGACGAGTTCCAGGACACCAACGTGCTGCAGTACCGGTGGCTCAAGCTGCTGGCTGGCCTCGGTACCGAAGGCCAGGCGGCGGTGATGGCGGTCGGCGACGACGACCAGAGCATCTACCGCTTCCGCGGCGCCGAGGTCGGCAATATGCGCGACTTCGAACGCGAGTTCCATGTCGACAACGTCATCCGGCTGGAACAGAACTACCGCTCGCACGGCAACATCCTCGACGCCGCCAATGCGGTGATCAAGCACAACAGCGGGCGGCTCGGAAAGAACCTGTGGACCGAAGCCGGTCACGGCGAGCCGCTGCGCGTCTATGAAGCGTTCAACGACATCGAGGAAGCGCGCTGGGTGGTCGAGGAAATCAGGGCGCTGATACACGACGGCACCGCGCGCGACGACATCGCACTGCTCTACCGCAGCAATGCGCAGTCGCGCGTGCTCGAACACGCGCTGTTCTCGGCCGGCATTCCGTATCGCGTCTATGGCGGCCTGCGCTTCTTCGAGCGGCAGGAGGTGAAGCATGCGCTCGCCTACATGCGACTGATCGCCAATCCGCACGACGACACCGCGTTCACCCGCGTGGTCAATTTCCCGACCCGCGGCATCGGCGCGCGTTCGCTGGAACAGCTGCAGGACGCGGCGCAGGCGCATTCCACCAGCCTGTATGGCGCGCTGAATTTCCTGACCGGCAAGGCGGCGCAGTCGGTCGGTGCCTTCATCAAGCTGGTCGATCAGCTGCGTTTTGCCTGCGAAGGACTGAAGCTGCCGGAAATGGTCGAGCAGGTGCTCGAACTGTCCGGCCTGCGCGCGCACTACCTGACCGAGAAGGAGGGTCAGGAGCGGGTGGCCAACCTCGACGAAATCATCAATGCGGCCGCCAACTTCATTTCCGAGGAAGGCTACGCGCAGGTCGCCGCCGAGGACGAGGCGGCGCCGCCCGACCCGCTGTCCGCCTTCCTGTCGCACGCTTCGCTCGAAGCGGGCGAGCATCAGGCTGACGCCGGTCAGGCCGCGGTGCAGCTGATGACCGTGCATTCGGCCAAGGGGCTGGAATTCGACGTGGTGTTCATCGGTGGTCTCGAAGAAGGCCTGTTTCCGCACGAGAACTCGGTGCTGGAGCGCGACGGTCTCGAAGAGGAGCGCCGGCTGATGTACGTCGCCATCACCCGCGCGCGCAAGCGGCTCTATCTGTCGTTCGCGCAGTCGCGCATGCTGCACGGACAGACCCGCTACAACCTGCGCAGCCGCTTCTTCGACGAAATTCCGGCCGAACTGCTGAAGTGGCTCACGCCACCGGCCAGCGCGCGCGGTTACGGCGGCTTCGGCAGCAGCAGTGCCGCGCCGTCGGCACCGGCGAGCAGCAATCCGCGCAGCTTCGGCAGCGGCCGCCGGACCACCGCGGTCAATGACAGCGGCTTCCGCGTCGGCCAGCAGGTGAGCCACGCCAAGTTCGGCGCCGGCGTCATCGTCAATGCCGAGGGCTCGGGTTCGGATGCCCGGGTTCAGGTCAATTTCGGTGCGTCGGGCGTCAAGTGGCTGGCGCTCGCCGTGGCCAAGCTGTCGCCGGCCTGATCGCTCATGAGCGTGCGCCTCCGCCTCTTCTGTTTCGCAGCGCTGCTGTCGGCAGCCGGCGCGGCCGCGGCGTCGGAACAGTGGCGTACCGCCCATCTGCGTGGCGAGTGCGATACGGCGCTGGCCGAGGCGCGTGGCGCCGCCGAGAAGGGCGAGCCGGAAGCGATGCTGCAGATGTCCGACTGGCATTTCTTCGGCACCTGCCTGGACAAGAACGACACCGAATCGGCGCGCTGGGCGCTGCTGTCGGCGGAGGCCGGGCTGGCGCGGGCGCAGGTCGTGGCCGGGCAGATCCGTGCCAGCGGCATCGGCGTCGAGCGCAATGCGGCCGAGGCACGCCGCTGGTACACACTGGCGGCCGAAGGCGGTGACCCGGAAGGCATGCTGTTGCTGGCCAAGCTGATCGAAGCCGATACCGCCGACCCGCTGGCGCCGGAACTGGCGCTGGCCTGGGTGCGGCGCGCGGCCGACAGGAACTACGCGCCGGCCTATGTCCATCTGGCGGCGATCTACAGCGGCGGCGGTGCCCAGACCGACTACGCGGAATCTGCGCGCTGGCTGGAGAAGGCGATGCAGGCCGGCTACAGGGACAATTCGGTCTGGGTCGCCTGGTCCTGGGCCTGCCTCAATCTCGGCCGCTACGACGAAGTGCTGCAGGCGGCGACCAAGGTGCCGAACGACGCGCCGGAATTCAAGGCGGCGCAGATCAACCACGCGCATGCACTGTTGCTGAACGGACAGATAGGCAACGCGCGCGAGGTGTACGCCGCCAACATGACCCTGCGCGGCGCCGACGAATTCCGCCGCATTCTGCGCGAGGACTTCGCCGAACTGCGTCGTTCCGGACGCGATCACCCGGGCATGGCGCGCATCGAGAAGCTGTTCCTGTCCGGCAAACCCTGAGCGACGTGCACCGCGACCGCCATCGCAGCTATGCCGAACTGTCGTCCGCGCATCGCGAGGGCATCGACTACCACGTCACCGTAGAGCGACGCGGCAGCGGGGTCGCCATCGTCGCGCCGCATGGCGGGCGCATCGAGCGGGGCACTTCGGAGGTGGCGCGTGCAATCGCCGGCGACGACTTCGATCTCTACCTGTTCGAAGGCGCGTTGCCGACGATGAACTTCGAAACCCTGCACATTACGAGCACCCGCTTCGACGAGCCGCGCGCCCTGTCGCTGATCGCCGACTGCGACGCGGTGCTGGCGGTGCACGGCGTGGCCGATACCGGCGAGCGCGCGCTGCTCGGCGGCCGCGATCGTGCGCTCGCCTGCGCCATGGCCGATCGTCTGTACGCACGCGGCGTGCTCGCGCAGACCAGCGGCCATCGCTACCCCGGCCTCGATCCGCGCAATCTGTGCAACCGGGGGCGGCAGGGCCGCGGCGTGCAGATCGAACTGAGCGACCTGCTGCGAGGCGGTCGCTACGAAAGGGCAGTGATCGATGCCGTTCGTGCTGCCCTGCATGGACGGGTCATGACGCGACGCTAGAATGCGAGGCTGACCTCGTCAGCAACCCGTCATGCGCACTCCCTACCTGCTTGCCGGATTCATCGTTGCCCTCGTCGCGCTGGTTCTCGGCCGGCTCATCCATGACGACTCAGCGCGCGCTGGCGACGTGCCGACGCTGCGTGCGCTGTATTCGATCGAGCCACCGTTCGCCTACATCGACGCGCGCGGCCGCGTCACCGGCGAGGCGCCGGAAATGCTGCGCGTGCTGGCCAAACGGGCCGGCCTCGGCGAGGTCGAGTTCATCCACACCGAGTTCGGCCAGTTGCTGCACGATCTGCAGATCGGTCGCGCCGACATCGTCGCCAGCGGTCTGTTCGTGACGCCCGAGCGCGCGCAGCGCGCACGCTTCACCCGGCCGACCGCGCAGGTATCGTCGGCGCTGCTGGTGGGTGCCGGCAATCCGCTCGACCTGCATGGCCTCGACGACATCGCGGCGCACCCGGATGCGGTGCTGGCCGTCATCGACGGTGCGGTCGAACTGACCGTGGCCAAGCGTGCCGGCGTACCGCCCGCCCGCATACAGCGTCACGGCGACGCGACCAGTGCGGCGGTGGCGGTAATCGAGGGCCGGGCCGACGCGCTTGCGCTGTCCGACGTGTCCTTGCGCCACATGCTTGCGGTATCCGGTCTGACCGGCGTCGAACTCGCGCAGCCCTACCGGCCGCCGCAGCGCGAAGGGCGTGGCGAAGCGGGCTGGCCCGCCTTCGCGCTGCGTCCGCAGGACGAGGCGATGGCGCGCCGCATCGACGAGGCGATGGCCGGCTATCTCGGTTCGCCCGAGCATCGCGCACTGGTCGCCGCCTTCGGCTTCGGTCCGGACAACCTGCCGGCGCCGGCACAGCGATGAACGGGCGCAGCGCAATGGCGGGCGGCCCGCCGGTATTCGGTCTCGCGCTGCTGCTTTGCGCCTGCATGGGCCTGATGACCTATGCGCACATGCGCTGGGACGACAGCCTTGCCGCCGCACTGACCGCGCGCGACAACCTGGCGCAGTCGCGCCGTTACGCGCTTCTTGCCCAGCTCGATACCGAGCGCCTGCTGACCGGCGTGACGACGATACCGCGCACCCGTGTGATCGCCCATCTGGACCGTGCCCTCACGACCGCGCGCGACCTGCGCAGCGGCGGTGGTGCCATCGCCGGCTTCTCGGTGCGGGTGCCGGTGGCGGGCGACGTGGCCGCGGCCGCCGATGCCTACGTGGCGGCACTGGCCGATGCGCGCGCCATCATGGAACGCCAGCTCGACGGATTCGAAGCGGGTGGCAGCGCACTGCTGCTGGCGCAGCGCGCGGTCGATAGCCGTGCGGTCGCGCTGGAGGACGCATTGCTGCGCCATCTGGCGGCACAGCGCCGGCTGCTGCGCCAGCACGACACGGCGACGCTGGCGCTGGTGGCGATCCTCGGCCTGCTCGTGCTGTTCTACCTGTACGTCGCGCACCGGCGTCGCGATGCCGCGGTCGATGCGCTGCTCGGCAGCGAGTCGCGTCTGCGCGCCTTCGTCGACAGCCTGCCCGAGGTCGCTTTCATGCTCGACCGTCACGGTCGCTACATCGAGTCTTTCGGCAATGGTGGCGCCTTGCTCGCGTCGCCGGCGGAAACCCTGGTCGGGCGCACCGTCGAGGAGGTGTTCCCGGCCGACGTGAGCAGCCGCTTCCTTGCCGTGATCCGACAGGCGCTGGCGCGGCAGCGCACGCAGTCCTACGAGTACACGCTGGCGCTGGCGGGCCGGCAGGTGGTGTTCGATGCCCGGGTGTCGCCGGTGCCGGGCAGCGACCGCGTTGTCTGGGTGTCGTGGGACGTGACGGCGCGCCGCCGCGCCGAGGCGCACGTGCAGGCGCTGGGCCGGCTGTACAACTTCCTCAGCCAGGTGAACCAGACCATCGTCTGGTCGGCCGACGAGGACGAACTGTTCGAGCGCATCTGTCGCGTCGCCATCGAGTTCGGCGCCTACCGCTTCGCCTGGATCATGCGTGCCGACGACAGCGGCACACTCGCGCTGCGCGCCAGCGCCGGCAGCGCGGTCGCCGACCGCGCTCAGCTGGTCAGCGCGTCGTCCACCGACGCCGGCAGCGTCACCGCCGCCGTCATGCGCAGCGGCAAGCTGTGTCGCCTGTCGGCGCTCGACGGCGACGACGCGTGGATGCCGGCAGCGCGTGCCGCCGGCTGCATGGGCTACGTCGGCCTGCCGATCCGCCTCGATGACAAGGTGGTTGCCGTGCTTGGCCTGATCGCGCGCGAAGTCGACCCGGAGGACGAGGACGAAGCGCGTCTGCTCGACGAAGTGATGATGGATCTGTCGTTCGCGGTGCGTCGCCTGCGCGACGACCGTGATCGCGCGCGCGCCGAACAGTCGGCGCGCCTGCTGGCGGCGGCATTGCGCAGTACGCGCGATGGCGTTGTGGTGACCGACCTCGACGGCATCGTGGTTACAGTGAACGAGGCCTTCTGCGAGCTGAACGGTCTCGATCCGGCCGCCACCGAAGGATGCACGCTGGTGTCGCTGCTCGATGTCGAGGGCGCCGATGCGCTGTATGCCGACATCGATCGCGCGCTGCGCGGCGGTGGCTTCTGGCAGGGCGAGGTGGCGGCGCGGCGGCGCAACGGCGAAGCGTGGTCGGGCTGGCTGTCCTGCGCCACCGTGCGCGACGACGACGGCCGGGCGACCCACCGCGTCAGCGTGCTCACCGACATCACGCAGGCGCGGCGCACCGAGGAAATGCTGCATCACCTGTCGCAGTACGACCCGCTGACCGACCTGCCCAACCGCGTGCTCATCCAGTCGCGCCTGATGCACGCGATCGATCTGGCCGCGCGACGCGGCACGCGCGTCGCTGTGCTGTTCCTCGATCTGGACAATTTCAAGACCATCAACGACGGCCTCGGCCACGCTGCCGGCGACGAGGTGCTTGCTGCCGTCGCGCAGCGCCTGCGCGCGCGCTTGCGCCGACAGGACACGCTGGGCCGGCAGGGCAGCGACGAGTTCGTGCTGCTGCTCGAAAACATCGACCAGCCGAGCGAGGCGGCGCTGGTTGCCCAGGGCGTGTTCGACAACCTGAGCGCACCGGTGCGTCTGGCCTCCGGTCAGGACATCTACCTGCAGGCCAGCATAGGCATCAGCCTCTACCCGGACAACGGCAACAGCGCCGAGGACCTGATCCGCGACGCCGACGCCGCGATGTATCAGGCCAAGCGCAGCGGCCGCAACACGCTGCGCTTCTACACCGATGCCTACACCGACGAGGCGACGCGGCGGCTGTCGCTGGACACTGGCCTGCGGCGCGCGCTGGAGAACGACGAATTCGAGCTGCGCTTCCAGCCGCTGGTCGACCTGTCCGACGGCGCACTGATCGGCGCCGAGGTGCTGGTGCGGCTGTCCGCCGCGGCCAGCGTGCACGCCGGTCCGTCGCAGTTCATCCCGATCATGGAAGCCAACGGACTGATCGTGCAGCTGGGCGAGCGCGTGCGCGAGCTGGCCTGCCGGCAGGGGCGCGCCTGGCTCGACGCCGGTTACCGGCTCGGCACCTTGGCGGTCAACATGTCGGTCGCCGAAATACGTCGCGGCGGGCTGGAGCGGCGCATCGAGCGGCTGCTCGGCGACACCGGTTTTCCGGCCGCGCTGCTCGAACTCGAAGTGACCGAATCCAGCCTGATGGAACAGGGCGACGAGGCGCGTCACTTCCTCGACGCGATCAAGCGCCTCGGCTTGCGCATGGCGATCGACGATTTCGGTACCGGCTACTCGTCGCTCGCCTACCTGAAGCGCCTGCCGGTCAACAAGCTCAAGATAGACCGCAGTTTCATCTGCGACCTGCCGGGCGACGCCAGCGCGGTCGAACTGGTCGACACCATCATCACGCTCGGTCACAAGCTGGGCATGTCGGTGCTGGCCGAGGGCGTCGAAACCGAGGGCCAGCGCGATCTGCTGCGCGCGCACGGTTGTGACGCCTGCCAGGGCTATCTGTACGCTGAACCGCTCACCGCCGCCGAGTTCGAACGTCGCTTCCTGCGTCCGGCGCCCCGCGTGCAGTGAGCGCACGACACCAATCCTTTCAAGCGGTATCGGGCGCCGCCCCATGGTCTGTTGCCATTGAATCGCGGGCCGCGCGCGAATCAATGGCAACAGACCCTAGAATGATTGGTCGCGGGTCCGCCTTCCGGGTCCGGTCCGATTTCAGCGAGTTTCCCGTGCAGTCCGCAATGTCCCTCGATGCCCCGATGTGCCCGCGCCCGAACAGGGTGAGGGCATGAATACTCCTGCCGCAGGCGGTGGCGAGCACATGCCCCAGCTGGGCTTCGCGCAGCGCAGCTATCGCGCGCGGCAGGCCGGGCTGCTGTTCGGCCTGCCCATGGTGCTCGCCGTGCTGTACGAGCGCGGCGACCTGTCGTGGTCGTCCTGGCTGCTCTGGCTGGGCCCCTTGCTGCACGCATTGCTGTGGCCCCACCTCGCCTGGTGGCGCGCCCGGCAGTCGCGCGATCCCTTCCGTGCCGAAGGCGACAACCTGCTGGCCGATCATTTCTTCGGTGGTGCATGGACCGCACTGATGGCCTTCAACGCCGTGCCCTCGCTGCTCATCCTCGCGCTGATGAGCATGGACAGCGTCGCCGGCTGCGGTCCGCGCCTGATGCTGCGTGGCCTGCTGGTGCACGCGGTGGGGGTGTTCGCCGGCGGGCTGCTTTACGGTTTCGACTGGCAGCCGCTGTCCAGTCTGGTCGTCGTCGCGGCCGGCGTGCCGATGCTGCTGCATCCGATCGCCATCGGCTTCGTCACCAACCAGGCACTGCGCAAGCTGCAGCGACAGCGCGAGGCGCTGGAGACGCTGAGCCGGATCGACGCGCTGTCCGGCCTCGCCAACCGCGGTCACTGGGAGGTGCTGGTGCGCAAGGAATTCGCGCGCTATCGCCGCTACGGGCATACGGCAACGCTGGTGATGGCCGATCTCGATCACTTCAAGTACATCAACGATCGCTACGGCCACGCCGCCGGCGACGAGGCGATCCGTCGCTTCGCCGCGCTGCTCGGCCGCGAACTGCGGGTCAATGACACGGCGGGCCGCTACGGTGGCGAGGAATTCGGCATCCTGCTGCCGGACACCACCGGCGAGGGCGCACGCGAAATGATGGCGCGCCTGCGTCAGTGCCTGCACGACGAACCGCTGATCGACGGGCACGTGGTCACCGCCAGCTTCGGCGTGGCCGAACTGACGCCGATGCTCGATACCTGCGAGGCGTGGATGCGGGTGGCCGACCAGATGCTGTACCGCGCCAAGCACGCCGGCCGTGATCGCATCGTGCTGCCCGGCCCGGGCGGCGGCGAGGTCGATGGTGGGCCGATCACCGGCGAAGAGGGCGTGCCGCCGCATCTGGCGGTGGCCGCTGCGCGGCCGGACGTGCTGCGCCAGCTGCTGACCGGCATCGACATGAGCGAAACCGCTTTCGCGCTGTTCGATCCGGTCGACCGGCTGGTGCTGGCCAATGCAGCCTTCATCGAAATGTACTGCGTGCCGGCCGGCGATCTCCGCTTCGCCGACCTGATGCGACATTGCTACACGCACCGCATCGGGCCGCGCATCGAAACGGACGACATCGAAGCCTGGCTTGCGGCCGCCGACAGCAAACGGCGCAGCCGGCCGTGGCGCTCGTTCGACGTCGACATGATGGACGGACGCATCCTGCGGGTCGAGGAAACGTCGTTTGGCGAAGGCTGGGTGCTCACCTCGGTCCGGCACTAAGGTCTGCGACAGCGGATCGCGTGCCGCGCGGGCTCAGCTGCCGTTGCGGAAGGGCGCGGCGAGGTCGCCGGCGCAGTTCAGGTACTGACCCGTCACGTCGCGCGGCGCCGGGCCGTTGAATGGCAGCTCGACGTCGCCGCCGATCTGGCCCAGCACGAGGCGACCGCCGAAGAAAAGGAAGTTGCGCATCAGCGTCGCCCAGTCGAGCTGCTTGTCGGCCTCGAAGCCGGGCAGCGTGAGCCGGCCGTCCTGGGCGACCAGCAGTATGGCAGGGCGGAACTGCTCGACTTCCAGCCGCGCCAGCACCGGCAGTCCAGGATTGCCCGGCGGCGGCTGCACCTCGACTCGGGCGTTCACCTCGTCGCCGTCGCGCTGGCGCACGACGCGGATGTCCCAGCCTGACACCGTTACCGCGGTGCCGCAGCCGCGCGGCCAGCCGTTGTCCAGCTCGACCACTGCGCGGTAGCTGCCGGCGACGCGGTCGGCGGCCGCCAGCGGCGCGGCGGCCAGACATGCCAGCAAGGAGAGGAGCAGGGCGCCGTGTTTCATGCCGGCTCAGACGCCGCAGGGCGTCCGGAGTTCGCAGTGCTCGCCCGCGGCCCGCTCGGCCTCAGTCACCACCACCGCCGCCATCGCCACCACCTCCACCGCAATCGCTGCCGCCGTCGCCAACATGGGTGCAGCCCGAATCGTTGCTGCTGCCGGCGATGCCGCTGCCGTCCGCTTGCGAGTCGTGCGGGCGCTCGCGCAGGCGGCGCAGACCGCCGGTCAGCAGCCACACCAGCGCCGCGACAGCGATCAGCGCGACGACGAAACCGCTCACGCGCCGTTCAGCAGCGTGTGCAGCGCGACGAATTCCTGCGCCAGCTTGTGCGACGGCGCGAAGTGGATCAGCGGCAGTGCCGCCTCATGCGACTCCTTCACCTTGACCGACGGCGACAGCGTCGCGTCGAGCACCGGCAGGCCTTCGTCGCGCAGTTCCTGCACCACGCGGGCCGGCAGGCTGGAGCGCGCCTGGTACTGGTTCACGACGATGCCTTCGAGCTTCAGCGCCTCGTTGTGGTCGGCGCGGATCTCTTCGATGTTGTCGATCAGCTGGTACAGCGCCTTGCGCGAGAACTCGTCGCAATCGAACGGGATGAGCACCGATTCCGCCGCAATCAGCGCGCAACGCGAATAGAAATTCAGCGCCGGCGGCGTATCGATGTAGATGTGGTCGAACTGGTCCAGCGCTTCCAGCGCCTCGCGCAGCTTGTAGATCTTGTAGCGCGATTCCAGCTTGTTCTCGAGTTCGGCCAGCTTGGCGCTGGCGGTCATCACGGCCAGACCCGGGTGGGCGGTGTCGGTGATGAATTCGGTGGTGTCTTTCGGCGTCAGCTTGAAGTTCAGGATCTGGTCGAAGAAGTCGGCGGCGCCAAGCTCGACGCTGTCCGCCGCCTTGCCCAGCAGATAGTTGCTGGAATTGCCCTGCGTATCGAGGTCGATCACCAGCGTACGTTTGCCGCTTGCCGCGCTGATGGCGGCGAGGTTGCAGGTGATGGTGGACTTGCCGACGCCACCTTTCTGGTTGAACACGACGCGACGCATGACGGACTCCCTGACCGAAAGAGGCATTCTGCCAAATCATTGGGTGCAGTGCACAATAAGCGTGCCGATTGCGGTCGTCGCGCGCACGCGCCGCGACGTGAAGGGCAACAGACCCCGATCATGACCGGTAGAATTCCGCGCCAATCACCATGAGGGCAGGATGACCATGACGGATTTCGCTGTACGCATGCACCGCACCGGCGGCCCCGAAGTGCTGCAGTACGAGGCGGTCGAGCCGGGCGCGCCTGCGCCGGGCGAGGCACGCGTGCGCCAGCATGCGGTCGGCGTCAATTTCATCGACATCTATCACCGCAGCGGCCTCTATCCGGTGCCGTTGCCGAGCGGACTGGGGCAGGAGGCGGCTGGCGTGGTCGAGGCCATCGGTCCCGGTGTCAGCGAAGTCGCGGTCGGTGACCGTGTCGCCTATGCAGGCGGTCCGCTCGGCGCCTACGCCACGGCGCGCAATATCTCGGCCGACCGGCTGGTACGTCTGCCGGACGGCATTTCCTTCGATACCGCTGCCGCGCTGATGCTCAAGGGGCTGACCGCGCACTACCTGCTGCGCCGCACCTGCCGTGTCGAGCCCGGCGACGCGGTGCTCATCCACGCGGCGGCCGGCGGTGTCGGCCTGATCGCCTGCCAGTGGGCCCGCGCGCTCGGCGCCACCGTCATCGGCACCGTCAGCACGCCGGACAAGGCGGCGCTGGCGCAGGCCAACGGCTGCGAACACGCGCTGACCGGCGTGGCGCCGGCCGACCTCGCGGCGCAGGTGCGCGCGCTGACCGGCGGCCGCGGCGTGCGCGTGGTCTATGACGGCATCGGCCGCGACACCTTCATGGCCTCACTCGACTGCCTGCAGCCCATGGGCATGATGGTGAGCTATGGCAATGCGTCCGGTCCGGTCGCGCCATTCGAGCCCGGCATGCTGGCGCAGAAGGGCTCGCTCTTCCTGACCCGGCCGACGCTGTTCCACTACATTGCCGCCCGTGCCGACCTGGTCGCCGCGGCCGACGAACTGTTCGCCCGCGTACTCGACGGCACGCTGCAGATCAACATTCAGCAGCGTCATGCGTTAGCCGACTGTGCCCGCGCGCATGAAGCACTGGCCGCGCGTCGCACTACCGGCTCGACCATCCTGTTGCCGCAGTGAAGCATCCGCTGCACCGGCGACATCCTCTTTCGGAGCGCTTTTCGATGAAGTTTCTGTTGTCGCTGCTCGCCTGCTGCTGCATCCTGTCTCCCGCCGCGGCGCAGACGCCGGCGCAGACGGCCTTTCTGAAGGCCGAAACCCGCCGCATCGACGAGCAGTTCGTGCGTCGCGTGGTCGACATCACGAAGCTGCCGGCAGCGCAGGTGCGCGCCGCCATGCCGGCGGAAGGGCGCATCACCGAACCGTCGGCGCGGGTGGCTGCCGGCATCGAAAAGCAGCTGGGCGAGCCACTGAGCGACGAACAGAAGCAGGCCATTGCGCACGCGGACGAGGAACGTCGCAGCGCACTGGCCGCGGCACGTGCGGCAGCAAAGAACAAGTAAACACGCAGAAGCGCAGCAGGTCGGGAGAGAACTATGGGTTCGAAAGTGTGTGCCATCGTCGGCATGGGCTCAGGCGTCGGCGCCGCAGTGGCGCGGCGTTTCGCCGCCGAGGGCTATTGCGTGGCGATGATTTCGCGCGACGCCGGAAAGCTCGAACGCTATGAGCACGAACTGGCCGCGCGCGGCGTGACCGCGCAGGGTTTCGTGGTCGATGCCGGCAGCGACGAATCCATCGTGTCGGCCATCGAGAACATGCGGCAGGCGATGCCGCCGCCGGAAGTGCTCATCTTCAACGCCTCGGTGCCGCGCGAATGCGCACCGTCGGTGCTCGACCCGGAAGCGCTGGCGTCCGACCTGCGCATCGGCGTGCTCGGCGCGCTGACCGCGGCACGCGCCGTGCTGCCGGCGATGCGGGCGACCGGCCAGGGCAGCATCCTGTACACCGGCGGCGGCCTGGCGATGGAGCCGGTCGCCGCGGCCGCTTCGCTGTCGGTGCAGAAGGCGGCGCTGCGCAACCTCGTATTCAGCCTGCACCAGGAGCTGTCGCCGGCCGGCGTGCATGCCGCCATCGTCACCATTGCCGGCGTGCTGCGCGAAGGCAGCCTGCTCGACGCATCCCGTGTGGCCGACGCCTTCTGGACGCTGCACGCGCAGCCGCCCGGCCAGTTTGCACGCGAGATCGTTCTGTCATGACGGAACGGGCACTGCGCAGCGTGCTGATCGCCAACCCCAAGGGTGGCGCCGGCAAGAGCACGCTGGCCACCAATGTCGCCGGTCACTGGGCCACCCAGGGCGCGCGCGTCATGCTGGGCGACATCGATCGCCAGCAGTCGGCCCGCCACTGGCTGGGCATGCGCTCGCCATTGCTGGCGCCAATCTCCACCTGGGAACTCGAGCCCGAACAGCCGGCCCGTCCGCCGCGCGGCACCACCCACGTCGTGCTCGACACGCCGGCTGGCCTGCGCGGCAAGCGGCTGGAGGCGATGCTGAAAATGGTCGACCGCGTGCTGATCCCGGTCCAGCCATCGATCTTCGACATCCTCGCCACCGGCGACTTCCTGACCGAACTGGCCGAGCACAAGCGGGTTGCCGCGAACAAGGTGAAGATCGGCATCGTCGGCATGCGGGTCGACACCCGCACCCGCGCCGCGCACGAACTGGAGCGTTTCTGCGCCGGCCTCGAACTGCCGGTGCTGGCCTACCTGCGCAACTCGCAGCTGTATGTGCAGACGGCGGCGCACGGCATGAGCATTTTCGACCTGTCGCGCTCGCGCGCGCAGACCGACCGCGAACAGTGGCAACCCATCATCGATTGGCTGGATTCCCCATGAACAACTCGACACGCAACAGCAAGAGCCTCGCCGTCGTCCGCGACAGTTCCGAGCTGGATGGCGCCAAGGCGCGCATCCTGGTGTTCGCGGGCAGCACGCGCGAGGCTTCGTTCAACCGCAAGCTGGCGATCGCCGCCGCGCGCGCGATCGAGGAAGCCGGCGGCGAGGCGACGCTGATGGATCTGCGCGACCACCCGCTGCCGCTGTACGACGGCGATCTCGAAGCGTCGGCCGGGCTGCCGCTGGGCGTACGTCCGCTGAAGGAACTGTTCAAGTCGCACGACGGCCTGTTCATCGCGTCGCCCGAATACAACGGGTCGATGAGCGCCGTGCTCAAGAACACGCTGGACTGGGTGTCGCGCCCGGCCGGCGACGAGGCGGGCACCGTGCCCTATGCCAACAAGACGGTCGCACTGGGCGCTGCCTCGCCCGGCGCGCTCGGTGGCCTGCGTGGTCTGGTGCATCTGCGCGCGGTGCTGCAGTCGGTCGGCGCGCTGGTGCTGTCGGAGCAGATCGCGGTCGGCAACGCCGCTTCCGCCTTCACGCCGGAAGGCGGGCTGGCCGACGAGCGGATGCAGCAGATGCTGCGCCGCACGGTCGCGCGCCTGGTCGATGTCGCCTCGCGCCTGCGCGATTGACGGAACCCGCCTGCGCGACTGAAGTTTTTCATTACAACAAACACGAGCCTGGAAGAGACATGAAATACCTGCGCCTGCGCCATAACGGCGCCGAACGCCTGGGCCGCATCAATGGCGATGCGGTCGAACTGCTGGACGGCGATCTGTTCGCCAACCCGGTACCGACCGGTGAGACCGTGCCGCTGGATGGCATCGAGTGGCTGATGCCCTGCCTGCCGCCGAAGATGGTCATCATCGTGCACAACATCCGCGCCGCAGTGGAAAAGGCCGGTCACCCGATTCCGGAAGATCCGCTCTACCTGGTGCGCTCGCCGCAGGCGCTGAACTGGCACCAGCAGCCCATCCCGAAGCCGGCCGGCTTCGACGGTCGCGTGTTCTACGAAGGCGAACTGGGCGTCGTCGTCGGCAAGGTCGCGCGCAATCTGGACGAGGCGCAGGCCGCCGACGCCATCTTCGGCTACACCTGCATCAACGACGTCAGCGCGCTCGAACTGGTGGACAAGAATCCGTCCTTCGGCCAATGGACGCGCGCCAAGAGCTTCGACGGCTTCGGCTGCTTCGGCCCGGTCATTTCGACCGACCCGCTGCCGGCCGATGCCGAAATCGTCACCACGGTCGGCGGCCGCGAACGCCAGCGCTACCCGGTGACCGACATGATCTTCTCGCCGGCGCAGCTGGTGTCGCGCATTTCGCGCGATATGACGCTGATGCCGGGCGACGTGATCTGCTGCGGCACCTCGGTCGGCGTGCTGCCGATGAAGCCGGGCACCACGGTCGAGGTCACCGTCAGTGGCGTCGGCACGCTGACCAACATCTACGCACCGACCGAGTAGGGCCGCCGCGGCATGAACAGCCGCGCTCCGATCGACCTGCGTCAATACGGCGGGCCGCGCGCACAGGCATCCTGAAAATATGGACGCCCACGCCGGCCTGCCCCATCTGCAGCCCATCCTGCTCTTCCTCGCCATCGCCGGTCTGGTGATGCCGCTGCTCGCCCGCGCGCGGGTGAGCCAGGTGGTCGCCTTCCTGGTGATCGGTGCGCTGGTCGGGCCGAACGGACTGGGTCGCATCGCGGCCGACCACGCCTGGCTGCGCTGGCTCACCATCGCCGACGGCGAAGGTGTGCGTGTGCTGGCCGAACTGGGCGTGGTGTTCATGCTGTTCGTGATCGGCCTTGAGCTGCCGGCGCGCCAGCTGTGGTCGCTGCGCCGCTGGGTACTCGGTGTCGGCAGCGCGCAATGGCTGGGCTGCGCTGCGCTGATCGGCGCCGTTGCGCTGGCCTTCGGCCACAGCGAAGAAACGGCGGTGGTGCTCGGCCTCGGTCTGGCCATGTCGTCGACTGCAGTAGTGATGCAGTTGCTGGCCGAATCCGGGCAGACCCGCTCCACGGTCGGCCGCATGAGTTTCGCCGTGCTGCTGCTGCAGGACATCGCCGTCGTGCCGCTGCTCATCCTGCTCGGTCTGATGGCCGGCCAGAGTGGAGAGGGCGGCGGCGGGCATTTCCTGATGCTGATGCTGACCGCGCTGCTGAAGGCGGCGGCGGCCGTGGCGTTCATCCTGCTGACCGGACGCCTCGTGCTGACCCCGCTGTTCCGCCGCGTGTCGGTCACCACCCAGGCCGACAGCTTCATGGCGCTGACGCTGTTCGCCACGCTTGGCGTGGCGGCGCTGACCGGCGCCGCCGGCCTGTCGATGGCGCTCGGCGCCTTCCTTGCCGGCCTGATGCTGGCCGAAACCGAATACCGTCACGCCGCGCTGCTCGCCATCGAACCGTTCAAGGGCCTGTTGATGGGGCTGTTCTTCGTGTCGGTCGGCATGAGCCTCGATCTGCTGCAGGTGGCCGGCGACGCCGGCTGGCTGGTCGCTTCGGTGCTCGGCCTGTACGCCATCAAGAGCGCGACCATGTACGGCTTGTTCCGGCGCAGCGGCCTGAGCCGCGGCGAGGCGGCCGAGGCGGCGCTGCTGCTCGGCCAGGCCGGCGAATTCGGCTTCATCGTCATCGGCGTGGCCATCGCCGGTGGCGTGCTGGCCGGCGCGGTCGGCAATTTCATGCTGCTGGTGGTGACCTTGAGCATGTTCCTGACGCCGCTGGCGGCGCGGGCAGGCCGCGTGCTGCGGCAGAAGCTCGACACGCGCGAGGCCGACGCACCCGCGTCATTGCCGGGCGACGAAGCCGACGAGGACGTGGTCATCATCGCCGGCTTCGGCCGCGTCGGCCAGCTGGTGGCGCGCCTGCTCGACCGGGCCGACGTACGCTGGGTGGCGATCGAGCGCCACGTGGCGGCGGCGGCCGAACATCACGCGCAGGGGCGACCGGTCATCGTCGGCGATGCCGGCAGGCCGGCTCTGCTGCATCACCTCGGCGCCGGTCGCGCGCGCGCCATCGTCGTCACGATGGACGACATGGCCGCGGCCCGCCACGTGGTACACAGCCTGCGCGCCGAGTTTCCGGCGCTGCCGCTGATCGCGCGTGCGCGCGATGCCGCACATGCGCGCGAGCTGTTGGCGGCGGGGGCCAGCGAAGTGATTCCCGAAGCGCTCGAAGCGGCGCTGCAGATGGGGGTGCATGTGCTCGCCCGTGTCGGCGTCGATGCCGACACGGGCGCACGCCTGATCGAGTCGGAGCGGGCGGCCGGCAGCGCCTGAGCGCCGCCGGTCACCGGTTCAGGGCTTGACGCCCGGCGGCAGCGCCGGCTTGCTTTCGGTGGCCGACGGCAGCGGGTGGTCGTGACCTTCGATGGCCGGGTGTTCGTAGCCGGCGTGCACCTTGTGGGTGGCGGTGCTGGCGCCCGGCGGCAGGGCCGGCCTGTTCTCCACCGCGGTCGGCACGTGCTGGTCGTGGCCTTCGATTGCCGGGTGCTCCTGTCCGGCATGTACCTTCTTCGTCTTCGTGCTCACGCCAGGCGGCAGTGCAGGCGTGTTCTCGACCGCGGTCGGCACGTGCTGGTCATGACCTTCGACCGCCGGGTGTTCGTAGCCGGCATGCACCTTCTTCGTCTGGGTACTGACGCCCGGAGGCAGCGCAGGCTTGGCCGCGACATTGGCCGGCTTCTTGCCCTTGACGGCCTCGGCCGGGTGGTCGGCGCCGGCGTGCTTGCCCGACGCGTCGGCCCATACCGGGCCGCTCATACAGAGGGAAAGCGCGATGACTGCCCATTCCTTTTTCATGATGTCTTCCTTCCGATTGGTGGGTTGTTTATAACCAGTCTGCGCTGGATTCCGCGCCGCAACATTGACATGACTCAAACGGCAGCAGGGAGCATTCTGCCGGCCGGGGTTATGCTTCCGATCCAATGAACATACCGTCTTCCCGGCTGCTTTTCCTGCACGCTAACGGCTATCCGGCGGGCGTTTATCGCGCCTTCCTCGATCTGCTGGCAACGCGCTGGACGGTCCACGCGATCGACACCATAGGCACCGAAGCGCAGCACCGGCCCGGTCATGGCTGGCGGCGCATGCGGGCGCAGGTGATGGACTGCATCGACGCGCTGCCTGATGGGCCGATGGTGCTGGTCGGACATTCGATGGGCGGCTATCTGGCCGCGATGGCGGCTGCGCGGCTGCCGCAGCGGGTGTCACAGGTCGTGCTGATCGATTCGCCGATGGTGCTCGGCTGGCGGGCAACGCTGGTGTCGGCGGCCAAGGCCACCGGACTCACCTGGAAGCTCGGCCCGGCGCCGGTCGCGGCGCGCAGGCGCAACCACTGGGCGTCGCGCGAGGAAGCGCGCGCCCATCTGGGCAGCAAGGATTTCGTGCGGCGCTGGGCGCCCGGTGTGCTCGATGATTTCGTCCACGCCGGCCTGCACGAGCACCCCGGTGGTGGGGTCACGCTGGCCATCCCACGCGAAACCGAGCGCGACGTGTACGCGACCATCGCCCACCGCGATGCGCTGCTCGCCGTGCGTCGGCTGCGCGCCCGCGGTACGCCGGTCGGTTTCATCACCGGCAGTCATTCGGAAGAAACCCGCCTCGCCGGTCGCGAACAGAACCGCCGTTTCTGGGGGGCGAGCTGGGTGGAACTGCCGACCGGCCATCTGGTGCCGATGGAGGCGCCGGAAGCGTGTGCGCGGGCAGTGCTGGAAATGATCGAGCGGGGCGGAGGCCAGTGAGCGCAAGGCGATCACCGGCCCTTCCTGCAAGAGACGCTGACCGCGATCAGACGCGGAAGCGGGCGATGGTTGAATCGAGTTCGGTGGCCAGCGCCCCGAGCTGATGCACGGTCTGTTCGGCGGCCAGCACCGAGTGGTCGGATTCCTCGACCATGTGGGCGATGCGTTCGACGTTGCTGGCGATGCTGTTGCTGGCCTGCGTCTGTTCCGCGGTCGCGTGGGCGACGCTGCGGATCTGGTGCAGCGCCTCGGTCGCGCCGTCGTTGATGCTGCGCAGCGCTGCCGCGGCCTCGCCGGCCAGCGCCACGCCCTTCTGTATCTGCGGGCGCACCGCTTCCATGCTGTGTACGACGGCGTCGGTGTCGGTCTGGATCGCCGCGATGGTCTGCGCGATTTCGCCGGTCGCCTGCGTCGTGCGCTCGGCCAGCTTGCGCACCTCGTCGGCGACGACCGCGAAGCCGCGGCCCTGTTCGCCGGCGCGCGCCGCTTCGATCGCCGCGTTCAGCGCCAGCAGATTGGTCTGTTCTGCAATTTCCTTGATGGTCTTGGCGATGCCGCTGATCTGGCGCGAACGCTCGGCCAGTTCGCCGATGCGCTCCGACGCGTCGGTGACCTGCCGTGACACGTCCTCGATGGCGCCGGCGGCGGATTGCACACGCTGTTCGCCAACGATGGCCAGTTCGGCCGAACGGCTGGAGTGGTTCTCCGAGTCGCGCGCACTGTCGGCGATCTGGCTCACGCTGACCGTCATTTCCTCGATTGCCGCGGCGGTCGAGGAGGTCGCGGACGACGACTGGCCGGAGGCCTCGCGGATCTGCTGCATGCGTTCGGCAATGTCGGAGGCCGCCGCGGTCAGCGACTTCGATCCCTGCTGGATGCCACCTATCATGGTTTTCAGGCTGTCGCGCATGATGGACAGCGAATGCATCAGGCTGCCGTTGCGAGCCGATGGCATCGCCACGTCGAGTCGCCCGGCGGCGATTTCGGTGGCGGCCCGCATCGCGACCTCCGGCTCGCCGCCGATCTGCGCAAAGATGCGGCGCGACGCGGTGATGGTCAGCGCCACGGTGGCCGCGATCACGGCCAGCGCGATGACCAGCAGCGTCAGCGCGTAGGACTTGAAGGCCTGTTCGATGTCATCGACGAAGAAGCCGGTCCCCAGGGTCCAGCCCCAGGGCGCGAAATGGGTGACGCCGTTCATCTTCGGCAGCGCCTCGCTGGCCCCCGGCTTCTTCGCCGGTACGGTGACGAAGGCGGGGTCGGCCTTGGCCAGCGCTTCGCGGTAGACGTCGGTGTTGGTGCGGCCGTCCGGGGCAACGCCACCATTGTCCTTCTGGCCGAGCTTTTCCTTGCGCACATGGGCCAGCAGCACATCGTCGGCGCTGCGCGCGAACATGTAGTGATCGTCGCTCTGCAGACCCAGCAGCGCCTCGCGTGCATGTGCCTGCGCCTGTTCGCGCGTCAGCGTGCCGGCTTTCTCCTGCTCGTGATAGCGCTGCAGGATGCCGGTAGACAGCTTGAGCAGCGTGACGATGCGCGCCTCGCGTTCGGCCATCATCGTCGAGCGGATTTCGCTCAGTGCGATGCCGCCTATCAGCACCAGACCGACGGCGGAGCACGACACGATCAGTGCCAGGCGAGTGGAAATCTTCACGGGGTCATCCCTTCGGTTCGCTATGGACGAAGGGTTCACGGCCGGGCGCCGCATTACTTGACGACGCGGCGACCGCGCGGGACGGATTCCCGACGGACGGTACTGCGCTGCGCTCAGTCCCCCTCGCTCTGGCCGGACAGGCGTTCTGCCCGCTCGATCGCCGCTTCGAGCGCCGCCTCGGGGTGGCCCGCCGGCAGACGCGGCGTGCCGCCGGTACGCTCGTAGCCGTCGTCGACGAGGCTGCCGCTGCCCACCGCCCGCGCCGGCCCGCCCAGGTTGGCGGTCACCAGCTGAGGCACCGCCAGCACCAGCGCCACCATGACGATCTGGATGCCGACGAAGGGTACGGCGCCCCAGTAGATGTCGCGCGTGGGCAGCGTCTTCGGCGCCACCGAGCGCAGGTAGAACAGCGCGAAGCCGAAGGGCGGGTGCATGAAGGAGGTCTGCATGTTCACCGCCAGCAGCACGCCGAACCACACCAGGTCGATTCCCAGCTTCTCGGCCACCGGCGCCAGCAGCGGCACGATGATGAAGGCCAGTTCGAAGAAGTCGAGGAAGAAGGCGAGCACGAACACCAGCAGCATGACCGCGATCAGGAAGCCGGTCTGGCCGCCGGGCAGCGACAGCAGCAGGTGTTCGACCCACAGGTGACCGTCGATGCCGTAGAAGGTGAGCGAGAACAGGCGCGCGCCGATCAGTATGAACAGCACGAAGCAGGTCAGCCGCACCGTGCGGTCGAGCGCCTGGTTCAGCAGTTCTCCGCTGAGCCGGCGGCGCGCCAGCGCCATCAGCAGCGCGCCGGCCGCGCCCATCGCGCCGCCTTCGGTCGGCGTCGCCAGGCCGAGGTAGATGGTGCCGAGCACGAGGAAGATCAGCGCCAGCGGCGGCATCAGCACGAAGGCCACGCGGCGCGCCAGATCGGGCAGCAGTTTCAGGCGCAGCAGGCGGTCCGCCAGCGCCAGCAGCCAAGCCACCGCGCCACCGGCGGTGACCGACAGCAGTGCGCGCGCGTCGGCGGCGTGCGCCTGCAGCGCCGGCAGCTGACTGGCGCCGACACCAGCCGCCAGCGCGACCGCGAACAGCGCCCACACGCCGCGCCGCTCGGCCGCGTCGTGGTCGTCGGCTTCGGGCAGCGCGGGTGCGCTCTTCGGTTTCAGCCAGGCCATGCCCAGCACGTAGAGCAGATAGAGCCCGGTCAGCACCAGACCGGGCAGCAGTGCACCGCGGTACATGTCGCCCACCGGCCGGTTCAGCTGGTCGGCCAGCACGATGAGCACCAGCGAGGGCGGAATGATCTGCGCCAGCGTGCCCGACGCGGCGATCACGCCGCTGGCAAGCCGCGCGTCGTAGCCGGCGCGCAGCATGATGGGCAAGGAAATGAGACCCATCGAAATGACCGACGCCGCGACCACGCCGGTGGTGGCCGCCAGCATCGCGCCGACCAGCACCACCGCCACCGCCAGCCCGCCGCGCAGCGTGCCGAACAGCCGGCCCACCGTGTCGAGCAGGTCCTCGGCCATGCCGGACCGTTCGAGCAGCAGGCCCATGAACGTGAAGAAGGGAATGGCCAGCAGCGTGTCGTTGCTCATGACGCCGAACACGCGGTCCGGCATCGCCTGCACCAGCGAGGCGGAGAGCAGGCCCAGTTCGATGCCGATCAGCCCGAACACGATGCCGCAGGTCGCCAGCGCGAACGCGACCGGCGCCCCCGACAGCAGGAACAGGATCATCGCGAAGAACATGACCGGGGCCAGGTTGGCGGCCAGCCAGGCGGTCATGGGACGACCCTCCGGTCACTGCGTGACCACCTCCCCGGAGGAGGGACGCGCATCCTTCGGAGCGGCCGTGCGGACGCGGAGAGGTTGGCCCTCCGGTCACTGCGTGACCACCTCCCCGAGGGAGGAACGCGCATCCTTCGGGGCGGCCGTGCGGACGCGGAGAGGTTGGCTCTCCGGTCACTGCGTGACCACCTCCCCGAGGGAGGGACGCGCATCCTTCGGGGCGGCCGTGCGGACGCGCTCATGCCTCCGCCTCCGCGTCGTCGGCGAGCGTGGCGACCCGGCGCGCGATGAGCGCCAGCGCCTGCAAGGTGAGCAGCGCGAAGCCGGCGGGCACAAGAATGCGGGCCGGCCACAACGGCAGGCCGCCGGCGCTGGCCGACACTTCATTGCTGAGCCACGACGACAGGAACCAGGGCCAGGACAGCCACAGCATCAGCAGGCATACCGGCAGCACGGTCAGCGCGAGCGCAGCGATGTCGGCCTTGATCCGGCCGCGCGGCGACAGGCGCGCGGTCAGCAGATCGATGCGCACATGCTCATCCAGCTTCAGCACGCGGCCGGCGCCGAGCAGGAAGGCGGCCGACACCAGATACCACTGCGCCTCCAGCAGCGCATTCGAGCCGGCGTCGAACTTGCGCGCCAGCGCATTGCCTACCGCCAGCAGCACCGCCGCCAGCACGGTCCACGGCAGCACGCGGCCGCAGGCCTCGTTCAGTCGGTCGGTCAGATCGGCGAGCGTCAGCAGGGCGCGCATGGCGTGGGGGTGGAGGTGAAGGCGCGATGGTAACCGCTGAGGCGGCTGCGACGCACTGTGGGAGCGGTCTTCTGACCGCGACGCGGCCGATGCAGTCCGCTGGCTTCGATTCAGGCCGCAGTCGGGGTCAGAAGACCCCTCCCACAGAACCCGGATTCAGGCCCCGCTCCTTGATCGGGCTCACCGTCTCTGTGCGAGCGGCCTTGGCTGCGACGCGGCCGCTGAACGTAGCAGCTGCCGACGCCCTACAATATTGCATCGCACAAGGATCGCTCCATGACCGCCACCACCCGCATCTGCCTGGTCCGCCACGGCGAAACCACCTGGAACGTCGACCGTCGCGTGCAGGGCCAGATCGACATTCCGCTTAACGAGCGCGGCCTGCTGCAGGCGCAGGCCACCGCACAGGCGCTGCTGGCCGAGCGCATCGACACGCTCTACGGGTCCGACCTTGGCCGCGCCTGGGTGACGGCCGGGCGCATCGCGGTGCCGCGCGGCCAGCCGGTCATGCCGGAGCCGGCGCTGCGCGAACGACATTACGGCGCCTTCCAGGGGCTGACCTACGCCGAGGCGCGCGAGCGCCACCCGGAGGACTTCCACCGTTTCGAAGCACGCGATCCGGCAGCGCAGTTTCCGGGCGGCAGCGGCGAAAGCCTGATTCAGTTCGACGCCCGCATCTGGGGTCTGGTCGAGACGCTGCGTGCCCGCCACGCCGGTCACACGCTGCTGCTGGTGACGCACGGCGGCGTGCTCGACATTGTCGCCCGCCGTGTGCGCGGGATGCCGCTGACCGGCAAGCGCGACTTCGACATCGCCAACTGCGCGCTGAACTGGATCGCGCACGATGCGAACGGCTGGCGCATCGAGCGCTGGGGCGACCAGACCCACCTCGACGGTGCGCTGGACGAGTTGCCGGCGTAAGGAGCGCGGCGTCGCAAGCCATCGGCTTCGATCCACGCCGCAATCGCGAGCAAGCTCGCTCCCACCAGAACCCCGCTCCGACCGTGATCCGGGACTGCTTTTGTGGGAGCGACCTCTGGTCGCGATGGGGCTTCGGCAGGCCGCTGTCGGGGTCAGAAGACCCCTCCCACAAGACCTCGGCAAAGGTTCGGGGCGCGGATCGGCGCGTCCCCTGTGGGAGCGGCCTTGGCCGCGACGCGGCCGTCAGGCGCCGCCGGCTTCTATCCAGGCCGCAATCGCGAGCAAGCTCGCTCCCACAAGGCCGGTGCGCCCTTCGAAGACGGGCGCTATCTTCCCGCCGCCGGATTCAGGAAACCGCGCATCAGCCGCGTCAGCCGCGGCATCACCACCCAGGTCATCGTGATCACGATCAGCGCGGTCAGCAGCGCGACGCGCGGCAGGAAGGGCAGCGGCGTCAGCCAGGGCGCGACCAGCCACAGGAAGAGCGACACGGTCGGAAAGATGCCCATCCAGGTCACCAGCGCCATGCGGGCGCGCGGCGGGTGGGCCGACGGCGCCACCACCTGCGGGCCGAACCACGCCTCCAGCCCGGTCACCACCCGGTACTCCGGCTCGTTCTCGCCGGCGGCGCACAGCCGTGGCTGCAGCGCCGCGCGTGCCGGGCTTTCGTCCCACGCCTTCAGATCGGCTTCGGAACGGAAATGCGCGATCACCTGGTAATCGCCGCCCGGCTGCTCGGGCGTGATCATCTGGGCGCCGAGAAAGCCGGGCGCATGACGCATGGCTTCGAACATTTCGCGGATCAGCGCTTCGTATTCGACCTCGAACCCGACCCGTGCCCGGCGGCGAGCGATGCGGGTGACATGGGCTTGCGGTGGGGCGGCGCTCATGATGATCTCCGTTATCCGTATTGCGTTTGTTAGAGAAGCTGGGTTGCGTACTTCGATGCCCCGGTGGGAGAGATCTTGACCCCGACAGTGCGTATGACGACCCGCCGCTGTCGGGGTCGAGACCCCTCCCACAGAACCATGCTCCAGGCTCGGGTCGCGGATCTGGCGCAACCCTTGTGGGAGCGGCCTTGGCCGCGACAGTGCGTATGACGACCCGCCGCTGTCGGGATCAAGACCCCTCCCACAGAACCATGCTCCAAGCTCGGGTCGCGGATCTGGCGCAATCCTTGTGGGAGCGGCCCTGGCCGCGACAGTGCGTATGACGACCTGCCGCTGTCGGGGTCAAGACCCCTCCCACAGAACCATGCTCCAGGCTCGGGTCGCGGATCTGGCGCAACCCTTGTGGGAGCGGCCTTGGCCGCGACAGTGCCTGTGACGACTCGCAGCTGTCGGATTCAGAGACCCCTCCCACAGAATCCCGGCCCGGCCACAGGTCGGGCGCATCTCCTGCTGCTTACTCCTTGATCGCTTCGACTGCGATGTCGATGGTCACTTCGTCGCCGACGTTCGGGGCGTACTTGCCCATGTTGAAGTCGGTGCGCTTGACGGTGACCGTCGCGTTGGCGCCGATGGCGTCCTTCTTCGTCATCGGGTGCGGCATCGAATGGAAGCTGGTCACCTTCAGCGTCACTGGCTTGCTCACGCCCTTCAGCGTCAGCGTGCCGTCGACCGCGACCGGCTTGTCGCCGTCGAACACGACCTTGGTCGACTTGAAGGTGGCGGTCGGGTAGCGGGCGGTGTCGAGGAAATCCTCGGCCTGGATGTGCTCGTTGAACAGCGACGAACCGGTGCTGACCGACTTCGTGTCGATGGTGATGTCCACCGCGCCGGTCTTCGCCGCGCGGTCCAGCGTGATCGTGCCGGAAGTCTTGTCGAAACGGCTCAGCTGGGTCGAGTAGCCGAAGTGGCTGTACGAGAAGCGCGGAAAGCTGTGGTTCGGGTCGAGCTTGAAGGTTTCCGGCGCGGCCAGCGCGGGGGCTGCGACAGCGGCGAGGGCGAGCGAGGCGATGAGGGTTTTCAGCGAGGTCATGGCGGTTCTCCGGTTTGGGTACATCTATATATATATGCAGCGAGGGTGAGGGCGGCTCAGCCGCCGGAAGTCATCTTCACCAGCGTGCGGTCACGCAGGACGAAGTGGTGGTACAGCGCGGCGCCGGCGTGGCCCAGTACGAGCAGCCAGATCAGCCAGGCGCCGAGCACATCCTTGTGGATGAAGTCGATCGGCTTTTCGAAGGTCTTGAAGTCCAGACCCATGCCTTCGGCCACCACGCTCTGGAACAGCGCGGTGCTCTCGAACTTCGGAATCTCGAACAGGAAGAAGAAATCGGTGTTCACGCCGGTGCCGAGGTAGCCGGTGATCGGCGCGACGATCATCACCGCGTACAGCGCCAGATGGCCCATATGGGCGGCGAGGTGCGCCAGCGGCGTGCCCGGCTCGTCTGCGGGCGAGCGGTTCATCAGGCGCCAGATCACGCGCAGCGCCACGATGACGGCGATGCTGACGCCGACCGACAGATGGATCTGCAGCGCGGTCATGTTCTCCGGCGTCTGCTTCTCGGTGAACCACTGGCGGTAATAGACCGACACGTAGGCGGCGAGAAAGAGTGCCGCCGTGGTCCAGTGGAACCACTTGGCGATGCGGCCGTAGTTGGCGGCGGTGTTCTTCAGGCTCATTGCAGCGCTCCTCGATCAGGGGTGAAGGCCCAGGCGTCCATCGCCAGCACGTAGTCGTCGATGCCGGCGTGGAAGCGCTCGGCGGTCGCACCTTCGCCTGCGGCGCCGAGCGCGACGAAGAAGGGCAGCAGGTGTTCTTCGCTCGGGTGGGCGCGCACGGCGTCCGGCGCGCGGCGCCGGTAATCGAGCAGCGCGTCGGTGTCGCCTGCCGCCAGCCGTTCGGCGAACCAGTCGGCGAAGGCGCGCACATAGGCCGGCGTGCGGCCGTCGCCGTGGGCGACGATCTGCCAGTCGCGCAGGTTGTGCGTCAGATTGCCGGAGCCCAGCACGCGCAGGCCCTGCGCGGCCAGCGGCGCCAGCGCGCGGCCCAGCCGGTACGCACCTTCGGCGCCGCCGCAGCTCTGCAGCGACAGCGGAATCACCGGCACGTCGGCGTCGGGGTACATCAAGCGCAGCGGCACCCACGCGCCGTGATCGAGGCCGCGTTCGGCGTCCAGCTGCACCGGCAGGCCGGCGTCCTCGATGGCTGAGGCGACGATGCCCGCCAGTTCGCGGCAGCCGGTCGCCGGGTAGCGGATCGCGTACAGCTCGGGCGGGAAGCCGTAGAAATCGTGAATGGTGTCCAGCCGGTCGGCGGTGCCGACCGTGGGTACGGTGCTGTCCCAGTGCGCGCTGACCGCGACGATGGCGCGCGGCCGCGGCAGCAGGTCGGCCTTCGCCTTCAGCGCCGCGCCGGCCGCACCCGGGCGCAGCGCGAAGGTCGGCGCGCCGTGCGGTACGAAGAGGCTGGCGGGGTAGGTGTGCAGTGCTGCGGTGCTCATGGCGGACATCCGTGATTCGATGACTGCAGCTTAGTCATTCCGGCTTGTCCGAAATAGACGACAATCCGCAAATACTCGTTGCAGGAATCGCAACAATGGATCGACTCGACGCCATGCAGCTCTTCGTTCGCGTGGTCGAACTGGGCAGCTTTTCCGCCGTCGCCCAGCAGATGGGTGTTGCCCGCTCGGTGGTCACCCGGCAGATCGCCGCCCTCGAAGCCCACCTCGGCGCCAAGCTGCTCGCGCGCAGCACGCGCCGGCTGTCGCTCACCTCTGCCGGCACCGCCTATCTGGAGAAGTGCCGCGTCATCCTGAATCTGGTCGAAGCCGCCGAAACCGGCATCGCCGAAGAGCGGCAGACGCCGCGCGGCCCGATCCGCGTCGGCGCGCCGCTGAGCTACGGCCTGAAGCGCCTGTCGCCGCTGCTGCTCGATTTCGCCGAGCACTACCCGGAAGTCATGCTCGATATCGACTACAACGACCGCCGCGTGAACCTGATCGAAGAGGGCATGGACCTCGCCATCCGCGTCACCACGAAGCTCGACCCCGCCACCGTCGCGCGCCGCATCGGCACGAGCCGGCTGATCGCAGTCGCCTCACCCGACTACCTCGCCCGCCACGGCACCCCGGCCACGCCTGAAGACCTCGCGAACCACGCCTGCCTCGGCTACACCGCGGTCGCCGCCCACCCGAGCTGGACCTTCACCACCCCCGACGGCCGCACCGTCACCGTACCGCTGCGCAGCCCGCTCACCGCCAGCAACGGCGATGTCCTGACCGAGGCCGCCGCCCGCGGCATGGGCCTCACCTGCCAGCCCGATTTCATCCTCGACCCCTGGCTTGTGGACGGTCGTCTGCAGCCGGTGCTCACCGACTGCGCGACACCGGAACTGGGCGTGTATGCCGTGCTGCCCGGCAACCGGCATGTGCCGCACCGGGTCAGGGTGCTGATGGACTGGTTGGCCGAAAGGCTGATGGCATAGTTGGACACAGCCTGTTCGGGTACATTCCGGATGACCCTAGATGAGAAATAGAAGGGGTGAGATTTTTCATCGCTGTTTAATACTGGATGAATACACAGCATGGCGCGCCAAAACCGTGAGCCTGAAACCGTTTCGGAACGATCACACCTGCCCGCTTATCCGGCAGCGTCCATAGTTATGGCGCAAAAATGCGCCAGAAAACAAAGTTCAATTTCTCCTCGCAATAGGGGCCAATGATGAAGTGCACTTCAATTTATGCAAGTTTTATGTTGTTGTTTCTAGCAACCGTTTGCCATGCTGAATGGATTTCTCCTACGGATAAAAAGTATGCAAACGAAAACTCCGCCCTGTATGCGGAGGTTGCTAAAGCTAAGGCTCTAATTAGCGACGCCAAGGGACGAACGGACCTAAACCATCAAGCCGTCGATATACTGCGCAAAGTCTTGGAAAAGGATGCGAAATTTGCGCCTGCATATGTTCAGTTCGCACGTGTTCTTTCAAACCTTGGATATCAGGTAAACAATCGGTTTGATGGGGATTCTTTGCGATCCCAAGAGGACTATCTAAATAAAGCACTGGCTTTGGAGCCGGATTACGATTACGCCATCGCGATGATGGCTTTTACGAAAATGTTCCAGGGCAATCTGGACGAGGCAGAAAGGCTGTACAAAAAAGCTGAGCTTCTTGGATCTTCTTACCCTTTCTTAAAATCGCAACAGGCCCAATTGGCGACCAGGCGCGGTGATTATAAAAAGGCAATAAAGTTGGCCACACAAAGCTACGAAGAGAATAAATCCGATTCCAATGTGACTACAGGGGCAATTAATGAACTGATCTTTGCCTATGAGCGTTTGGACGGAAACTATAATCAAGAACTGGAAGCTTGGCAGACTAAGCGACGAAACTTGGAGCCAAATGTTGCTTGGAATTGGGGAGACCATGCACGGTTTAGACTTTATTTTCTAGGAGACCATGAGGGAGCTATAAAGTACAGCGAAAAGGCTCTTGCGCTAATGAACTATGGTGTCGCGCGTTATATTTTGGCTGCGGCGCACTACAAGAAATGGGCTGACTTAAAAGGCACGAAAGCCCGATCTTCTGAAGCACAAGCCGCATGGGAAAAAGCGCAAAAACTTTATCCTGATGCGAGGGAGGTGGCGGAAGAGTTTATAGAGAACCCTACACTTAGGGCGTCGGGCAATGCCATATTGGCGAAACTGGGTGCCGGTGTTACACGCTGAATCTAACCCTTCGCTGCACCCGAAGTGTTACAGCGGGCTTCGCCCGCTTCCGCACTCCGGTGAGCTCAAACGTTAGGCGCCAGGAAACTCGGGGTTGAGGAGTCGCAATGATCAAGAGTGTTGGAGGAACGAAGATCAAAGCGAAGCACCGCGCGTCCTGTCATTGCGGCACCGTGGTACTGGAGCTCGATCTCCCAGATGGCATCGTTAATCCGCTGCGATGCAATTGCTCAATATGCCGACGAAAAGGCGCAATCATGGCTACCGTCCCAAAGAGCGGCCTGAAGGTCCTGCAGGGTGAAGCTTCACTGAACAGCTATCAGTTCAATACAAACGTAGCTCGCCACTACTTCTGTTCAAACTGCGGCATCTACACCCACCATCAGCGCCGCTCGAACCCGAATGAGTACGGGTACAACGTGGGGTGCCTCGAAGGCGTGAATCCATTTGATCTTGAGCCCGTTCGCCTCAGCGATGGCGCAAACCATCCACTAGATCGCAAGGCATGAGGTCACTACTCAGACCTTAGGCGCCCCCAATCCGTCCTATGTTTGACTTCCTGGACATAATCTCACTGCCAAGGACCCTATTGCTGGGCGTGTTACGTGCGCTTTGGTGGCTTGGTTGGGAGTTCTGTGTGCAAACGGTCGGTTGGTCCGTGGGCTGGTTCGCTTGCCGTGCGGTCACATTTGGCCGTTTTCCGTCCGAGCAGCGGAACCAACTAAAAGACGCAGGTTTGTTCGTTGCCTTCGTCGTAGAAGTGCTTGGTCTGGCACTTTTAGCTCTGGGCATTTATCTCCTGTCTCAAAGCTGGCCGCACCTATGAATTATTCAAGCTTTTCGCGTCGTAGCTTGCGTCTGCCGAGGGCGTCCGGTGGCGCAGGTGCGCCTAACCATCCCGTCAGCCGGACCGCCGAACACCCGCCTTTAGGCTGCGTCAATCCGCCTCGCGGGGCGTAAGGTTACTTTCGTCGATAACCAGCGCGAGCCCTTCACTTCTGAGCCGGACACGGTAGCGCCGCCCATATGCACATCACAACTCGGGGAACGAAACGTACGTGCCAGAGATGCGGAACAGTGCTTGAACACGAAGTACGGCGACGCAGCATGATCGACGTCGTCGGTGCGACTCTGCTCGGTCTGGTGGTCCTTGGCCTCGCGCTGTTGTTCGCGTCCACCTCCGGCCCGCGTGGCGGACGCTACACCTTGGCCGTAATCGTAGGCACTGTGGGCTTTCTTATCTGGGGGCTCTGGTACGTCGCTGGTCCAGCGGATCGCGCGGTCTCGTCCTGCCCCTCGTGTGGTGCTCAAGAGCCGGGTTCGCGTGAGCCGTAGAAGAGCGTGACCTTGCCCAATGAATGAAGGCCGAATCGTGATCGGCAGGCGAGCGACGACGTGAAAAGCTTGTTGAACATGCATGTTCGAGGCCTGCTGCAGATTGCGTATCTGTCCTTCAGCCCGACCTCGGCGCCCAGCCGCTCAGACGGCCCCAGACTTTCATGTCGATCGCTGATCCGGCCGAAAGGCTGATTTCATTCAGCACGTCGGCATACCGAAGTACATTGTGGATGCCTCTTGTCGAACCCGTCATGTCATGCGGAGTGCCCTCCTTCTTGCCAGCGTAGTGTCCGTCGCAGCCTTGACTGTCGTCGGCTTCCGGTACGTCACGTCCGTGCACGAGCCGGAGGAGAGCTTCGTTGCGGAGCAATGGGTGAGCCGGCGCGCGCAGGTACAACTCAACGATCCGGGTTGTGTGCGGGGCGGAATGGCGCTGTCGCTCATACGTACAGGCGCGCTGCTCAAGCTGACGCGCGTCGAGGTGGTCGGACTGCTCGGCGCGCCTGACGAAGGTGCCGCGGAAGCACTGCGCTACGGCCTCGGCCAGTGCCACTGGGACTGGCGGCATAGTTTGCTGGTGATCCGTTTCGGTCCAACTGGAAGAACTAGCAGTGTAGGGATAATGAAGGAATGAACCTCGGCCGTGCATGGCTTCGCTATGGGCATGGACTGGACACCCCGCAAGGCATTGCGCTGATGCTGAGCGTGCCCGTGTGCTGGATAGTGATTCTGCTGCGCTGGGCTTTTCCCGATCTGGCGGAAACGTCGGCCTTCTCTTCACCGGACTGGCTTTATCTGTTCTCGCCCTTTCTGGGCTTTCTTGCTTTCCTACGGCTCGGGTATCCGGCCTTTGGCGCGTCGTGGCTTGCCGCCGGTATGGTGTGTGCGCTCTCAGGGTTTCCGTTCTATGTCGCCTACCTTCGCACCTGATTACACGCAATGCGCTGTGGTCCTCGCGCTGCGCCGTTTGATGGAGACTTCGCATGAAGTGTGATTGCCCTCTTTGCGGAGAGAACCTTTCGCGCAGGCGATTGAAGAAGGTGCCACTGCAGGGCGAATCATCCTGGCTGGCGTTCAGATGGTTTCTGAAATGTCCGTCGTGCACCGGTGCGCTGCAATTGAATCCGCACCCGCTCGAACGCACCGCCCTGCGGTGGGTACTCATCGGGGTTGCGATGCTGAATGGCGGAGCTCTGCTGTTCGGCGTCACGGCGCCGCCGTCGTTGGCACTGCTATCGATTGTCTTGGTCGCGTTCGGGCCGTTCATCGGGCGGGCTCTGTTGGTTCCGGCCGACTGGCCCCGGTATGCGCCGCAGGCCTCAGGCGAGCGCAAGGCTTGATGTGGTGATGCATCGTGATTCCCGTCAATTCCTTCGTGCCGCGACGGAGACCGCCCACATGACCCTGCTCTTCCTGTGCGCCTTCTTCGCCGCGATCTGGCTGATCTGCCTGCCGCTTTACCGCGGGTTTTTCGCCAGCCCGGGTGAGCACGACGCGGTGCGAGCGAGATTGAGCCTGCTTCGGCAGGACAGACGCCTGCGCGGCCGGTGCCTGCTCGGGCTGTTCGTGCTGCTGAATGCGTGGTCGCTGTATCCGCTGCGAGGCGTGTGCGTCGCCGTGGCGGTCATCGCGGCTTTCGTGCTGGTCACGCGGTAGGGAACACGTGCGTACGAAGGTTCTTTTCATCGCTCGCTTTCAGGCTCCGCAACTGTCCTGCTCCATGGCTGTTATGCCGCGTTGTGGCAATCTACGCAGATAAATATGGAGGTTGCTATGCCCCGTCCGCTGGAAGCCCTTGCTGAAGAAGTGCTCCAACTTGCGCCGGAAGCACGTGCCAGGCTGCTCGACCGTGTGGTGGCCAGTCTGGATGCGGATCGTGCTCGTGACGCCGCCTGGGATGCGCTGGCCGCGGAGCGGGACGCCGAGCTTGAATCCGGTGAGGCAGTGGCCATTCCGGTCGAGCAGGCGCTCGCCCGTCTTCGTGCGGAACTGGAGTGAAGGTTTCGATCCACCCGGGTGCGGATCGTGATCTCACCGATGCTTTCCGCTTCTACAGATCGGAAGCCGGTAGCCGTGTGGCTGGCCGGTTTCTTGCCGAGTTCGAGCGCGTAACGAAGCTTCTTGCCGAGTACCCGGATCTCGGCACGCCTACCGGCGCTGATCGCCGGGCATATCCGCTTGTCGGCTTTCCCTATGCGGTCATCTATTGCAGGAAGGATTACGGACTGCAGGTGCTGGTCGTACGGCACCAGAGCCGCGATCCCGGGCACGGCGAACAACGATCCTGACTTGTTGGACATGCGTGTCGCAGTCTCTGGCGCTTTTTCCCCTGCTGCCTGCCTCGAGTGATCCCCACCCATGAGCATGATTCTCGAACTGCATACCGTCAGCGACGCCAACCTGCCCCGGGTGCTGGCGGATCCGCCGCTGGTATGGAAGGTCGTGTCGCCGGACGACGACGGCATGTACGAGGCAGCGCGCGCGGAGGCGGGCGTTGCGGAGGCCGGTTTCTTCCAGCGCCTGCTCGGCCGGCCGGTACGCGCAAAGGCGTCGGCGGTGGATTTCCCTCTGGCCCCGGGCGAGGTCGAAGCCACCGATCTCGACAAGGCCTGGCACGGCATCCACTACATGCTGACCGGCACCGCGTGGGAGGGGGTGCCGCCGCTGAACTTCCTGATGCACGGCGGTGCGGTGATCGGCGACGTCGAGGTCGGTTACGGGCCCGCGCGCGGCATGACGGCGGCGGAGGTGAAGGCGATGGCCTGCGCGCTCGCCGGCATCGACGAGGCTTTCATGCGTGCACGCTTCGATCCGGCGCAGATGACGCAGCTCGACATCTACCCCGGCATCTGGGATCGCGACCCGGCCGAGGACGACAGCTTCGGCTACTGCATGGAGTACTTCGGCGAGCTCAGGACCTTCGTGACGCGGGCAGCGAAGCGGGGCGCGGGCCTCATCATCAGCCTCACCTGAGTCGCTGCCTGCCTCGTGAATTGTGCTGTCACCCCTGCGGTCGGCAGGGCGATACTGTCGGCCCGGCGATAACACGCCGGACCTGCTGCAGAGCTGGTGGAGCAATGCCGCCGGCCCCGTGGCCCTTCTTCTGTTTTCGGATTCGGGAGTACTGGATGTCACATCACCGTTCGCGCCGCCTGCGCAAGAAGCTGCACATCGACGAGTTTCAGGAACTGGGTTTCGAGGTGGCCTTCAGGCTGCGCGACGGCCTGTCCGCGGACGAAATGGGTGCCTTCTGGGATGCCTTCATCGGCGACGCGATCGAGGGCAACGGCCTGCTGTATGGCGGATCGACGCGCGGGATGGCCTGTCTGCGCAAGCGCGGGTCGGCCAACGAGCAGCATCGCGAGGCGGTCCGATCCTGGCTCGCGGGGCGGTCGGAGGTGAGCGAGACGGAGGTCGGTCCGCTGATCGACGTCTGGTATCCGGCGGAGAACGATCAGGCCTGACGCCGAGCCGACGCGGCGGAGGTCCGCGTGCTGCCTTTAGCGCACCCTTGCATTCGTATGACCCACCCCCTCGTCCTGTTCGATTTCGACGGCACGCTCGCCGACTCCTTCCATCTGTTTCTCGACGCGTGGACGCACGCGGCGCAGCGGTATGGCTTCCGCGCCGTCGATACGACCGACCTCGACCGCCTGCGTCGCCTCGGCGCGCGTGACATCGTGGCCGAGGTGGGGTTGCCGCTGTGGAAGCTGCCGGCAGTCGTGGCGACGATGCGCGCCTGGATGCGCGAGCGGGCAGATCAGGTGAGGCTGTTCGACGGCATGCCCGAAGTGCTGCACGCGCTGAAGGCAGGTGGTGCGCGGATCGGTATCGTCACGTCGAACGCACGCGACACGGTGGAGCGGGTGCTCGGCGACGACTGCCGTCCGCTGATCGATCACTGGGGCTGCGGTGCGTCGCTGTTCGGCAAGGCGGCGAAGACGCGGCGGGTGATGAAGGCGGCCGGGGCGGTGGCGGACCGGACGGTGAGCGTCGGCGACGAACTGCGTGACCTCGAAGTGGCGCAGTCGCTCGGGCTGGCCTTCGTCGCGGTGGCCTGGGGTTATACCGTGCCGGACCGCTTCGCCGGGCTGGCCGGCGTGCGGCTGTGCGCGGTGCCGGGTGAGCTGCCGGCACTCGTGTTCCGGCCCTGAGCGGGCGACCTCGAATGCGCGGCACCGCTTATTTGCGAACGATTCGCATTTGCGTTAATCTGGCTTCCCGAGCGGGCGCACTTCCTGCGACCCTCAGCCACAGGAAGCGGACGATGGAATTCGAAACCGATGAGCCCCGGATGCCGTGCCCCTTCGGCATGCTGGCTGCGACGATGGCGTTGATGACGCGCTACGCGGACCCGGCATCGGGGCAGACCGGGCAGGGCGTGCATGAGGTTCATCCGCTGCTGGCGCGCAAGATCGTGTCCAACCTGTTCTTCCTGCAGCATCACCCGGCCTTGCCCGAACATTTCGCCCAGGTCGTCGCTCAGGTCCGCGCGCAGTGGAAGGCGCTGGCCGATGCGAAGGCCGGACGTCAGGCGGGCTTTACGTCGATGGCGGCACTGTCCACGACCGCGCACTGAACACCCGCCGCCCCGCCGTTCCGGGCTGGCCGACTTCAGCTGCTCTGGCGTATCGTCCGCTCTTCAGTCCTGGAGCCGAATGTCATGTGCAGCGACCGCGACGATCCCGAACTCGCCCGCGCCCGCATCGCCGGCGAAACCGCGCGCCACTACGGCACGATGCGCTTCGCGATGTTCACGGTGTTTTCCGCCGTGCTGGGGGCATTGCTCGCGTTCGCGTTTTCGCAGGGCGGGTCGCTCTTCCTGGCCCACGCGCCCTACCGGGTCGGCCTCGGCGTGGTCGGGCTGGTGCTGTCGGTGCTGTTCCTGCTGGCCGAATACCGCATTTCGACGCTGGTCACCTTCTATCAGGAAGAGGCGTTCACGGCCGGTGCGCTGGCTCCGTCGCCCGACCATGACGACTGGAAGGGCGTGGTGCTGGTGACCATGCTCGCGCCCTACGCCTTGTCGGCGGTGTTCTGGCTGCTCGCCATCTTTGGCCTCATCGTGTTCCCGGTCTGGCCGGCGCCGGCGGCCGGCTGATCCTGCGCATGACGAGGTGCCGCGCGATGCGGCACCATGGCGGAACACTGTCCGGATGGAACCCGTCATGAGCGCCCACGCCCCTCCTGCAAACGATCCGTCGGTGCCGAGCGTTCTGCCGGCCGACGAAAGCGCCGGCCGTTACCTGCTCGCCGCCGTGCCGCGCGTGCATCCGGCGCAGACCGTCGATGCGGTGCTGGCCGACCTGCGCGCCCGGCACTACGACTGCCTCGACATCGTGTGCGTGGTCGATGATGACGAAAGCCTGATCGGCATCGTGCCGCTGGCCGATCTGTTCCGCGCGGGGCAGGGCGCACGCATTGACGCGGTGATGCGGCGTGACTGCCCGACCGTGCATGCGCACACCGACCAGGAGCGCGTCGCCTCGCTGGCGCTGCATCACGTGCTCGACGCGATGCCGGTGGTCGATACGCACGGCCGGCTGCTCGGCGTCGTGCCATCGACCGCGCTGCTGCACATCCTGCGTCGCGAGCACGTCGAGGACATCCACCGCCTCGCCGGCATCACGCGCGAGACGCGGCGTGCGCGCGAGGCGATCGAATCGGCGCCGATGCGCCGCCTGCGCCACCGTCTGCCCTGGCTGCTGATCGGTCTGGCCGGCAGCATGTTCGCCACCTTCATCATGGCCGGCTTCGAGCGCACGCTGTCGCTGAGTCCGGCGCTCGCCTTCTTCGTGCCGGGTCTGGTCTATCTGGCGGACGCCATCGGCACGCAGACCGAAGCGGTCGCGGTGCGCGGCCTGTCGCTGAGCCACGCGTCGATCGGCGCGCTGGTCGGTGGCGAGGTGCGCACCGGTCTGCTGATCGGACTGGTGCTGGGCGGGCTTACCTTTCCCTGCGTCTGGCTGGCCTTCGGCGACCCGACACTGGCGTTCGCGGTGGCGCTCTCGCTGGTGATGGCCGGCGGCATCGCGACGACGATAGGTCTCTTCCTGCCCTGGCTGCTCGGCCGCCTGGGCAGCGACCCCGCCTACGGCAGCGGCCCGCTCGCCACCATCGTGCAGGATCTGCTGACGCTGCTCACCTATTTCGCGGTGGCGAGCGCGGTGATGGTGCAGGGGTGAAGGCGGGCCGGTTGCGAGTTCGGCCCTCATCCGCGGTCCCGCTCACGCTGAAGCGGGAGAGGGGCGTGGGCGGGCGGAGGTCTTTCCGTCTCCTGCATTGGCGGGGGAGGCAGAGCTTCGATCAAGGCCGCTATCGCGAGCAAGCTCGCTCCCACAAGATCCCAACTCCGGCAATGGATCGGGCGCGCCCCCTGTCGGAGCAGCCCCGGTGGGAGCGGCCTTGGCCGCGACACGGCTGCTGCGGTCCGCAGGCTTCGATACAGGTTGGCGTCGGGGTCAGAAGACCCCTCCCACTGAACCCCCGGCTTCGGCCGCGGATCGCGCGTGCTCCCCGTGGGTGCGACTCCTGCGGGAGCGGCCCCTTGTGGGAGCGGCCTTGGCCGCGACATAGGCATACTGCAGCCCCTGCTGTCGATCCGCGCACCGGTCGCTCGTCGACCCTGCGACGGCGCCTGTCGCGCCGACTCCAGGAGAGCTGCCATGCGTTACATGATCATCGTCAAGGCCACCGCGGACAGCGAGGCGGGTGTCATGCCGGAGGAAGCACTGATGGCTTCGATGGCCACCTATCATGAAGAACTGATGCGCGCCGGCGTGCTGCTCGACGCCTCCGGGCTGCAGGCCAGTTCGAAGGGCTGGCGCGTGCGTTACCGCGATGCCGGGCGCAGCGTCATCGACGGCCCGTTCGCCGAGACGAAGGAGCTGATCGCCGGCTATACGCTGATCCAGGTCGCCTCGCGCGAAGAGGCGCTGCACTGGACACGCCGCTTTCCGAACCCGGCCGGCGAGGGGCGTGACGCCGAGATCGAGGTGCGTCAGGTGTTCGAACTGGACGACTTCGCACCCGGTGAGGCGGTGGAACGCTTCCGCCGGATGGACACGGCCTGAAGGAGACGAAGCATGACGCACGGGACCACGACGACGGTGCACACCGGACGATGACGGCCGACCTGCACCGCACGCTGGACGCCGTCTGGCGCATCGAGTCGGCGCGCATCATCGGCGCGCTGGCGCGCATGGTGCGCGACGTCGGCCTCGCCGAGGAACTGGCGCAGGACGCGCTGGTGACGGCGCTCGAACAGTGGCCCGACAAGGGCGTGCCGGACAATCCCGGCGCCTGGCTCACCGCCACCGCGAAGAACCGCGCGCTCGACCTGCTGCGCCACCGCAGCATGCAGGCGACCAAGGCCGATGCGCTGACCTGGGAAATCGAATCGCAGCTGCAGGACGGCGCGCCACCGGCCCCGGACAGTGCGCTCGACGAGCCTATCGGCGACGACGTGCTGCGCCTGATGTTCGTCGCCTGCCACCCGGTACTGTCGGTGGAAGCGCGCGTCGCGCTGACGCTGAAGATGGTCGGCGGCCTGGCCACGCCGGACATCGCGCGCGCCTTCCTGGTGCCGGAGGCGACGCTGGCGCAGCGCATCGTGCGCGCCAAGCGCACGCTGAGCGAGGCGCGCGTGCCCTTCGAACTGCCCGGGCCGGCGGAGCTGGGGGAGCGGCTCGACGCCGTGCTGAAGGTGATCTACCTCATCTTCAACGAAGGCTATGCCGCCACCGCCGGCGAGCAGTGGATGCGACCGGCGCTGTGCGAAGAGGCCCTGCGCCTCGGTCGCATACTGGCAGAGCTGGCGCCGCAGGTCGCCGAGGTGCACGGCCTGGTGGCGCTGATGGAAATCCAGGCCTCGCGACTGCACGCGCGCACCGACGCTCGCGGCGCACCGGTGCTGCTGCTGGAACAGGACCGCACGCGCTGGGACCGTCTGCTGATACGCCGCGGGCTGGCCGCGCTGGAACGCGTCGACGCGCTCGGCGGCGGCTACGGCCCGTATGCGCTGCAGGCCGCCATCGCCGCCTGTCATGCGCGCGCCGCCCACGCCGACCACACCGACTGGCCGCGCATCGCCGCGCTGTACGACGCGCTGGCGCAGATCGCGCCGTCACCGGTGGTCGAACTCAATCGCGCGGTCGCCGTCGGCATGGCCTTCGGCCCGGCGGCCGGGCTGGAGATCGCCGACGCGCTGCGCGACGAAGCGGCGCTGCGCCACTACCACCTGCTGCCCGGCGTACGTGGCGACCTGCTGGCCAAGCTCGGCCGCCACAGCGAAGCCTGCGAGGAGTTCCGCCGCGCCGCCGCGCTGACGCAGAACGAACGCGAGCGCGAACTGCTGACCGAACGCGCCCGCGTCAGTGCGGACGCAGCACGCTGACACTCATGCGGGCAGTTCCCGGCGACGGCGCGCGGCCAAACCGATCAGCGCGGCGCCGGGGTTTGTGGGAGAGGTCTTCCGGCCCGGACAGCAGCCTGGTCCGAAGCGCGACGGCCGTGTCGCAGCCAAGGCCGCTCCCACAGGGGCATGCGACAGACACGCGGCCGGAGCCCGAGTGGGGTTCTGTGGGAGGGGTCTTGACCCCGACAGCGGCCTGCATCGAGGCCCGCGGAGCGCGGGGCCGTGTCGCAGCCGAGGCTGCTCCCACAGGGGCATGCGCCAGACGCGCGGCCGGAGCCCGAGTGGGGTTTTGTGGGAGGGGTCTTCTGGCCCCGACAGCGGCCTGGATCGAGGCCTGCGGACAGCAGCAGCCGTGTCGCGGCCAAGGCCGCTCCCACAGGGGCATGGTCCAGACCTGCGGCCGGAGCCCGAGCGGGATTCTGTGGGAGGGGTCTTCTGACCCCGACAGCAGCCTGTATCGAAGCCTGCGGACAGCAGCGGCCGCGTCGCAGCCAGGGCCGCTCCCACAGGGCGTGCAAACAACCAGCGCACCGACGAAAAAAAAGGCGGCCCGCAGGCCGCCTTTGAGAACTCACAGCCATTGCTGTGGAGGAGGAGAGCCGAGTATCGCCCTTGTCCGCCTGCCTGCAAGGGCTGTCACAAATACTTCATCTGCGCCTGTTCCGCAGACGGCTCAGGGTGTGCAACCGGGTGCGACAGGTGGTCGAAGGGCGGTGCAGCCGCCCGGCGCATGCTGCTGCGTGGTGCATGCGTCCGCGGCTTGCGAACGTCGGTTTACTCCGCCTCGACCGAGGCAGGCAGCGGTTCGAGTCGCTGCACCAGCACCTTGTCGACGCGGTTGCGGTCCATGTCCATCACCTCGATGCGCAGGCCGGCGACCTCGAAGAAATCGGTGGCCACCGGGATGCGGCCGAGCATGTGCAGCACCAGTCCACCCACCGTGTGGAAGTTTCCGCTGTCCTCGCCCGGCAGTGCGTCGTCGATGCCGAGCACTGATTTGACGCGCTCGATCGACGTGCCGCCGTTGACCAGCCACGAGCCATCCGCGCGCTGAACCACGTCCGCTTCCTCGTGCGCCGCCGGCACCGACATGTCGCCGACGATGGCGGCGAGCACGTCGTTGACGGTGACCAGCCCCTGCAGGTCGCCGTACTCATCGACCAGCAGCGCAAGGTGCTTGCGCGTGCGACGGAAGTTCTCCAGCAGTTGTGCGGTGCTGACCGTGTCCGGCACGTAGAGCGGCGCTTCGAGCAGCGCTTCGATGCTGCGCCGGTCTATCGTTTCGCCGGCCAGCGACTGCTTCAGCAGCGCGCCGCTCTGCAGAACGCCGAGCACGTGTTCGAGACCGTCGCGGCACACCAGCACGCGGCTGTAGGGGCTGTCGGCGATGCGCCGGCGTATGTCGTCCTCCGGGTCGTCGAGGTCGATCGCGTGGATGTCCTTGCGCGGCGTCATGATGGCGCCGACGCGCAGTTCGTCCAGGCGCAGCACGTTGGACACGATCTGCTGTTCGCTCTGGTGGAACACGCCCGCTTCGGCGCCCTGGCCCATCAGTACCTTGATTTCCTCGTCGGTGATCGGCGGCTCGTCGGTGCGGCGCGCGCCTGCGATGCGCAGGATGGCGTTGCTGGTGACCGACAGCACCCACACCAGCGGCCGCGCGACGCGCGCCAGCAGCACCATGGGCCGCGAAATGAGCGAGGCGATGCCTTCGGGCGCCAGCAGTGCCAGCCGTTTCGGCACCAGTTCGCCGACCACGACCGAGAAATAGGTGATGCCGACCACCACGACGGACAGCGCCACCGTGCGTGCATAGGGCTCGATCAGCGGGAATCCCGACAGCCAGGCGGCCAGCGGGTCGGCCAGTACCGTTTCGCCCATGGCGCCGCTCAGGATGCCGATCGACGTGATGCCCACCTGTATCGTCGACAGGAAGTTCGACGGGTCGTCGTGCAGCCGTATGGCGGCCTGCGCCCCCTTGTGGCCGTCCTCGGCAAGACCGATCAGGCGCGCCTTGCGCGACGACACGACGGCGATTTCCGACATCGCGAAGACGCCGTTGAGCAGGATGAGTGCAAACAGTAGTGCTACGTCCATGCTGCAGGCCACCCGCTGTCCGATGCGTGGCCCCGGTGTGAAGGAAGGACCATTATCCCCCACGGCGCACACCGCTCCCGGCCGGGCGGGGACTAGCGGCTGTCGGCGATGAAGCGGTAGCCCACGCCTGTCTCGGTCAGCAGATGTGCGGGCCGCGCCGGGTCGGCTTCGAGCTTGCGCCGCAGATGGCCCATGTAGATGCGCAGGTAGTGGCCGTGCTCGACGCTGTTCGGGCCCCATACCTCGCGCAGCAGCTGGCGGTGCGTCAGCACCTGGCCTTCGTGCGCCGCCAGCGTGGCGAGCAGCCGGTACTCGACAGGCGTCAGGTGCACCGGCTCGCTGGCGCGCGTGATCAGGCGGCGCGCCAGATCGAGTTCGCAGTCGCCGAAGCGGAGCGGGCCTGCGGCATCGGCCGGCGTGCCGCCGCGGCGGCGCAGCGCGACGCGCACGCGCGCCATCAGTTCGCCCACCGAGAACGGTTTGATCAGGTAGTCGTCGGCGCCGGCGTCGAGCGCGGCGATCTTGTCGTCGTCGCCGGTACGTGCCGACAGCACGATGACCGGCACGCTGCTCCAGCCGCGCAGATCGCGTATCAGGTCGACGCCGTCGCCGTCGGGCAGGCCGAGATCGAGCACCAGCAGATCAGGCTTGCGCGTGCCGGCCTCGATCAGGCCGCGCTGAAGTCCATCGGACTCGAACACCTGATGCCCGGCCTCCTCCAGCGCCTGGCGCACGAAACGGCGTATCGCCGCATCGTCTTCGACGATCAGGACGCGGGACACCGGGGGCTGCAGGCTGCTCATGCCGCACAGTCTGCCGCAGGCGGCAGATCGGTGCCCGCCGGCGCGTCGCGGTGCGGCAGGGTCCAGCGGAACACCGCGCCGTGTGCCGGCGGCGGCCGGTTGGCGGCGCCGATGTCGCCGCCGTGCGCGCGCACGATGGCGCGGCAGATGGCCAGCCCGAGGCCGACGCCCGGCGTGCTCGACTCGGCTTCGCCGCGCGTGAACTTGCGGAACAGGTCTTCCGGATCGCCGGCCGGCAGGCCCGGTCCGTCGTCGCTCACCTCGACCGCGATCGTGTCGCCGTCGCGCGCGGCGGTGATGCGTATCGTCGTACCGGCCGGCGTGTACTTGGCGGCGTTCTCCAGCAGATTGACCAGCACGCGTTCGAGCAGCACGGCGTCGCCATAAAGCAGCGGCAGGTCGGACGGCAGATCGACGCGCACCACGTGCCGTGCCAGCGCGCCCTCGATGGCGCGGATCGCGCTGCCCGCCAGTTCCTCCAGCGACTGCCAGTCGTGGCGCAGCGCCACCGCGCCGGCCTGCAGCCGCGCCATGTCGAGCAGGTTGTTCACCAGCTGCGCGGTGCGCCGCGCCTGTTCGACGATGGCGGCGATCGCCGGCCCGTGGGCGGACCCCTCGCGCGCCAGCGCGCCGGACAGGTTCTCCGACATGCCGATCAGCGCGGTCAGCGGCGTGCGCAGGTCGTGCGACAGCGCCGCCAGCAGCGAATTGCGCAGCCGTTCGGATTCCATCGACAGCAGTGTGTCCTGGGCGACGGCGACGAAGTGCACGCGCTCGATGGCGATGGCGACCAGCGCCGCGTAGGTGTCGAGCAGCTGGCGCTGTTCCGGAATCATCAGCAGCCGCGCGTGCGCCGGCTTCACGGCGATGACGCCGCGCGTGCGCATCGGCGCCTGCAGCGGCAGATAGAGCGCCGGTGCGCCGGGCAGCGTGCCGGTACCGGCACCGGCCGGTTCGCTGTGGTCGTAGGCCCACTGCGCAAGGCCGACATCCGGCGCGAAGCGGTCGTTGTCGGGCGAGGCCGGCGCCAGCCGTTCGGCCGCGTCCGGCAGCAGCAGTGCGGCGTGGCCGCGGAAGGCGCGCTCGACCGCGCGTTCGCCGATCTCGGCCACCTGTTCCAGCGTCAGCGCGCGACCGAGATCGCGCGCCATTTCGAACAGGCTGCGCGCGCGGTCCTCGCGGTAGCGGGCAACGCGCGCCTGGTACTGCAGCGAGGCGGTGAGCTGGCCGATCACCAGACCGACCGCCATCATGACGGCGAAGGTGATCAGATATTCGGCGTCGCTGACCGAGAAGGTGAAGCGCGGTGGCACGAAGAAGAAATCGAAGGCCAGCACGTTCAGCACGGCCGACGCCAGCGCCGCCCGGCGACCGTGGCGCACGGCGATCGCTACCACCGCCAGCATGAAGAGCATGACGATGTTGGCGAGGTCGAAGTAGGGCAGCAGCGGTGTTGCCAGCACCGTCACCGCGGCACAGGAGGCGCCGGCCCACAGGTAGCCGCGCAGCGAGCGCGCGACTGCCTCGCCGTCCTCGTCGTCGGCGGGCGAGGGCGATGACGAGAGCGGGCCGCTGTCGTCGCGCCGCGCGATCACCATGAATTCGATTTCCGGCGCCAGCGCCGCCACCCGTTCGCCGAAATGGCTGCGCCCGCTGGCGCGCTGCCACAGCGTGCCGACCCGGCCGCGCAGCGAGTAGCCGGTCACCAGCGTGCCCAGATTGTGTTCGCGCGCGTAGGCGACGGCGGCCACGGCGGCGTCCTGCGCGGTCAGCGTGGCAGTGGTCGCGCCCAGCGACTCGGCCAGCTTGAGCGTGGCCAGGATCGCGCGGCGACGCGCTTCGGGCAGGCGCTGCAGCGCCGGTGTCTCGATGTAGATGGCGTGCCACGGCGCGTCGGCCTGCGCCGCCCGGCGGGCAGCGGCGCGCACCAGCCGCTCGGCGCCGGCGTCCGGGCCGACGCAGGCGAGCAGTGCATCGCTTACCTGCCACACCGCGCGGCTGGCCTGCGCAACGTGTTCGCGCCGGTAGCTGCGCACGTCCTCTTCGACCCGCTCGGCCGTGCGGCGCAGCGCCAGTTCGCGCAGCGCCATCAGGTTGCCCTTGCGGAAGAAGTTCTTCACTGCGCGCTCGGCCTGCTCCGGTAGATACACCTTGCCCTCGCGCAACCGGCGCAGCAGGTCGTCGGTCGGCAGGTCGACCAGCACCACTTCGAAGGCGGAATCGAACACGTGGTCGGGCACCGTTTCGCGCACGCGAATGCCGGTGATGCCGCCAACCACGTCGTTCAGGCTTTCGATGTGCTGCACGTTCACCGTGGTCCACACGTCGATGCCGGCGTCGAGCAGTTCGTCGATGTCCTGCCAGCGCTTCGGGTGGCGCGAGCCGGGCGCGTTGCTGTGCGCCAGTTCGTCGACCAGGAGCACGGCGGGGCGGCGGGCCAGCGCACCGTCGAGATCGAATTCCTCCAGCGTGCGCCCCTGCACCGTCAGCGCCCGGCGCGGCAGCAGTTCCAGCCCCTGCAGCTGCTGCGCGGTTTCGCTGCGGCCGTGCGTCTCGACGATGCCGACCACGACGTCGATCTGCTGATCGCGCAGGCGCTGTGCAGCGTCAAGCATGGACCAGGTCTTGCCGACGCCGGCAGACGAACCGAAGTAGATCTTCAGCCGGCCGCGCGCGGCCCGCGCTTCCGCCGCCTGTGCGGCGGCGAGCAGGGCGTCCGGGTCGGGGCGTATCGGTTCGTCGGTCATCGTCGCAGTCTAGCGCCCGGAACGCCGGCCGCTGCGCACGACCAGCCAACCGACCAGCGCCAGCGGCGCGGCGATGGCCAGCAGACCGAGCAGCAGCACGAGGAGGTCGTGGTCCATGCTCAGCGCAGCGCGGCGAGTGCGCGGTTCAGCGCCAGCACGTTCACCCGTGGCTCGCCGACGAAGCCCAGCCACGGGTGATGCGCGTGACGCTCGATCAAGGCCTCGACCGCGGCCGGGTCGAGGCCGCGCGCCCGCGCCACGCGTGCGGCCTGATAGCGCGCGGCGGCGAGGCTGATGTCGGGGTCCAGGCCGCTGGCCGATGCGGTGACCAGATCGACCGGCACCGGCGCGCGGTTGTCCGGGTCGGCCGCCCGCAGCGCGGCGATGCGCTGCGCCACCGCGTCGACCAGCACGCGGTTGTTCGCGCCCAGATTGCTGCCGCCGGAGGCCGTGCCGTTGTAGGGCTGCGTCGCGGTGGCCGATGGGCGCGACCAGAAGTGACCGGGCGACGAGAAGGGCTGGCCGATCAGCGCCGAGCCGGTCACCTGCTCGCCGTCGCGGATCAGCGATCCCGCGGCGCGTTCGGGGAACAGCGTCTGCGCCAGCGCGGTGACCAGCAGCGGGTAGGCGAGACCGGTCAGTGCGGACAGCAGCAGGAACAGAGACAGCGCAGGGCGCAGGGCATGCAGTGCGGCGTTCATTGCAGGACTCCGTATTCAGGTGAGGTGCAGCGCGGTGAGCAGCACGTCGATGAGCTTGATGCCGACGAAGGGCACGACGAGCCCGCCCAGGCCGTACAGCAGGCCGTTGCGACGCAACAGCGCGGCGGTGCCGAGCGCGCGGTACTGCACGCCGCGCAGCGCCAGCGGGATCAGCGCGACGATGATGAGCGCATTGAAGATGACGGCCGACAGGATGGCCGACTCGCCCGACGCGAGCTGCATCACGTTCAGCGCACCGAGCTGCGGATAGGTGGCGGCGAAGGCGGCCGGCAGGATGGCGAAATACTTGGCGACGTCGTTCGAAATGCTGAAGGTGGTCAGCGCGCCACGCGTCATCAGCATCTGCTTGCCGATCTCGACCACTTCGATCAGCTTGGTCGGATTGCTGTCGAGGTCGACCATGTTGCCGGCCTCCTTCGCCGCCTGCGTGCCGCTGTTCATCGCCACCGCGACGTCGGCCTGGGCCAGCGCCGGCGCGTCGTTGGTGCCGTCGCCGGTCATCGCCACCATGCGGCCCTCCGCCTGGTAGCGGCGGATCAGCGCCAGCTTGGCTTCCGGCGTCGCTTCGGCCAGCACGTCGTCGACGCCGGCTTCGGCGGCGATGGCGGCGGCGGTGAGCCGGTTGTCGCCGGTGATCATGACGGTGCGTATGCCCATGCGCCGCAGTTCGACGAAGCGCTCGCGGATGCCGCCCTTGACGATGTCCTTCAGTTCGACCACGCCGAGCACGCGTGCACCGTCGGCCACCACCAGCGGCGTGCTGCCGCGGCGGGCGGCGTCCTCGACGATGCGCACCAGTTCGGGCGCGAACTGCCCGCCCAGCGACTCGACATGCTGGCGCACCGCTTCGGCCGCGCCCTTGCGGATCTGCCGGCCTTCCCAGTTCACGCCGCTCATGCGCGTCTGCGCGGTGAAGGGCACGAAGGCCGCGTCGTGCGACAGCAGCTGGCGTTCGCGCAGCGCGAACTTCTGTTTGGCGAGCACGACGATGCTGCGCCCCTCCGGCGTTTCGTCGGCCAGCGATGCAAGCTGGGCGGCGTCGGCCAGATCGCGCTCGCTGACGCCGGGCGCCGGCAGGAAGGCGGCGGCCTGACGGTTGCCCAGCGTGATGGTGCCGGTCTTGTCGAGCAGCAGCACGTCGACGTCACCGGCCGCCTCGACCGCGCGGCCCGAGGTGGCAATCACGTTGGCGCCGAGCATGCGGCTCATGCCGGCCACGCCGATGGCCGACAGCAGGCCGCCTATCGTGGTCGGGATCAGGCATACCAGCAGCGCCACCAGCGCGGTCACGGTCACCGGCACGCCCTGCTGCGCGGCCTGCACCGCGAACAGCGAGAACGGCAGCAGCGTAACGGTGGCCATCAGGAATGCCAGCGTCAATGCGATGAGCAGGATGGTCAGCGCCACTTCGTTCGGCGTCTTGCGCCGCTTTGCGCCCTCGACCATGGCAATCATGCGGTCGAGGAAGCTGTCGCCCGGATTGACCATGCAGCGCACGACGATCCAGTCCGACAGCACGCGGGTGCCGCCGGTGACCGACGAGAAATCCCCGCCGGCTTCGCGGATGACCGGCGCCGATTCGCCGGTGATCGCGCTTTCATCCACCGAGGCCACGCCTTCGATCACCTCGCCGTCGCAGGGCATGGTGTCGCCGGCCTCGACCAGCAGCACGTCGCCGATGCGCAGCGCGCCGGTATCGACCGCATCCCAGCGCTCGCCCTGACGCGGCGCGCGCAGCTTCTTCGCGGTGCCGCGCTTCTGCAGGCTGCGCAGGCTGGCCGCCTGCGCCTTGCTGCGGCCTTCCGCCAGCGCTTCGGCGAAATTGGCGAACAGCACGGTGAACCACAGCCACAGCGCGTTGGCGCCGATGAACCAGGCCGGCGCCTCGCCCTGACCGGCCAGCGCCTGCAGCCACAGCGCGCTGATCAGCACGGCGCACAGCCAGACCACGAACATGACCGGATTGCGCCATTGCGCGGCCGGATTGAGCTTGATGAAGGCATCGCGCACCGCGCCGTGCAGCAGCGCGGGATCAAGCAGACCGGCAGTCGGGCGCGAAGGGTGAAGGGCGTTCGTCATGATCCTGAAAACCTCAGCGATACAGGTTGATCTGCTCGACCACCGGGCCGAGCGCCAGCGCGGGCAGGTAGGTGAGCGCGCCGACCAGCGGCACGGTCAGCACCAGCAGTACGACGAACATCGGTCCGTGCGTCGGCATCGCGGCGTCCTGCGCGGCGGCGGGATCGCGCACGGCACGGGTGCGGGCGGCCAGCGCGCCGGCCAGTGCCAGCACCGGCACGATGACGGCGAAGCGGCCGAGCGCCATCGCGATCGCCAGCGTCAGGTTGTAGAAGGGGGTGTTGGCCGACAGCCCGGCGAAGGCGCTGCCGTTGTTGTTGGCGGCTGACGAGAAGGCGTACAGCACCTCGGAGAAGCCGGCCGCGGCCGGATTCAGCAGGCCGGCGCGACCGGCCTCGCTGCTCACCGCGAGGGCGGTGCCGGACAGCACCAGCAGCGGCGTGACCAGGATGGCGACGGCCACCCATTTCATTTCCGCCGGTTCGATCTTCTTGCCCAGGTAGGCCGGCGTGCGCCCGGTCATCAGGCCGGCGACGAATACCGCCAGCACGGCGAACAGCAGCATGCCGTACAGCCCCGAGCCGACGCCGCCGAACACCACCTCGCCGAGCTGCATCAGCAGCATCGTGATGCCGCCGGCGAGCGGCGTCAGCGACGCGTGCATCGCGTTCACCGCACCGCAGGAGGCGGCCGTCGTGATCGCCGCGAACAGTGCGCTGGCGGCGACGCCGAAGCGCACCTCCTTGCCTTCCATACTGCCGCCGGCCTGCAGCGCACTGGCCGACTGGTCCACCCCGAGCGCGGCGAAATGCGGGTTGCCTGCTTGTTCCAGCGACATGATGCCGACCACCGCGGCAACGAACAGCACGGTCATCGCGGCCAGCAGCGCCCAGCCCTGACGGCGGTCGCCGACCAGGCGACCGAAGGCCATGCACAGCCCGGCCGGAATCGCGAAGATGGCCAGCATCTGCAGTACGTTGGTCCACGCCGTCGGGTTCTCGAAGGGGTGGGCCGAATTGGCGTTCATGAAGCCGCCGCCATTGGTGCCCAGCATCTTGATCGCCTCCTGCGAGGCGACCGGACCCATGGCCAGCGTCTGCGTGCCGACCGCACCCGCATCGGCATGCAGCGGTTCGAGCAGCGTGACGGCGAGGTCGGGCGACAGGTTCTGGATCACGCCCTGCGCTACGAACGCCAGCGCCAGTGCGAAGGACAGCGGCAGCAGCAGCCACAGCGTGATGCGCAGGACATCGACCCAGAAATTGCCGATGCCGCCCGCACCGCTGCGCGCGAAGCCGCGCATCAGCGCGAAGGCGACCGCGATGCCGGTGGCGGCGGACAGGAAGTTCTGCACCGTCAGGCCCAGCATCTGCGTCAGGTGGCTCATCGTCGACTCGCCGCCGTAGCCCTGCCAATTGGTGTTGGTGACGAAGCTCACCGCGGTGTTGAGCGCCGAATCCCAGGTCGGCGCGGCGAACTGCTGTGGATTCAGCGGCAGCTCGGGCTGTAGCCGCTGCAGCACGTAGAGCGCGATCACGCCGATCAGGTTGAACAGCAGCAGCGCACCGGCGTAGCCGCGCCAGCCCTGCTCCTCACCACTCACACCGCAGGCGCGCAGCAGCGCCGCCTCGATGCCGGCCAGCGGACGCGGCGCCCGTTCCGACACCAGGGCCAGCCAGCGGCCCAGCGGCAGCGCGATCAGCCAGACGGCCAGCACGAAGGCGCCCAGCAGCATCCACATCTGGGCGGTCATCACAGATCCTCCGCGCGCCACAGCGCCCACAGCAGATAGACGAACAGCGCCGCGGCCAGCGCGGCGCAGATTCCGTACAGCGTTCCCATCATGATTCCTCCGCAGACGATGTGCGAAGACTAGGCGGGCACGTGCAAAGACGGTCTATAAATCGCGGGCACCGCTGTATACGCGGCGTAAACGTGCCGGCCCTGCAGGCTTCGGCAGCGAACGATCAGGGCGTGAAGAAATAGCGCGTGAGGTGGAAGAACACCGGTGCGGCGAAGCTGACCGAATCCATGCGGTCCATCATGCCGCCGTGGCCCTGGATCATGCTGCCCCAGTCCTTCGCGCCCAGGCTGCGCTTGACCGCCGACAGCACCAGCCCGCCGAGGAAACCCATCACGACGATGGCGGCCGACATGCCGGCCGCCTGCAGCGGCGTGAAGGGCGTGATCCACCACATCGCGGCACCGATCGCGGTGGCCGACAGCGCGCCGCCGACGAAACCTTCCACCGTCTTCGACGGGCTCACCACCGGTGCGATCTTCGTCTTGCCGAACAGCTTGCCGAACACGTACTGCAGCACGTCGCTCAGCTGCACCACGAGCAGCAGGTAGAACAGCAGCAGCGCGTTCTGGCCGGCGTAGTCCGGAATGTCGAGCAGCAGCAGCGCCGGCACGTGGCTGATGCAGTAGATGGTCAGCATGACGCCCCACTGGATCTTGGCCGCGCGTTCGAGGAAGTGTTCGACGTCCTGCGCCAGCACCGACAGCGAGGGCAGCAGCAGGAAGCCGTAGACCGGGATCAGGATCGAGAACAGCGCGTACCACTCGTCGGCGATCAGCGCGTACTGCAGCGGGATCGCGATGAAGAAGGACACCGACAGCGCGCGGTGGTCGCCCGGCCGGGTCGGCGTCAGCGTCATGAATTCGCGCAGCGCGAACCACGATATGAGCGCGAACATGACGATGGTGGCCATCTTGCCAAGCATGAAGGCGACCGCGAACACGGCCACCATGATCCACCAGGCCTTGATGCGCGCATTGAGGTTGTCGACCACGGCGCGGCCCGACTCGCCGCTGACCCGCCGCGACAGCAACCAGCCGATCAGAGACGACAGCAGCAGCACGGCACCGATGCCGCCCATCAGCCAGTAAAACTTGTCCTGTGCGCTCATTCCGTTTCCTTTTTGTTGTCGCGCGGCAGGCCGGCCGCGTCGGTTCAGGCCAGATCGATGACCGCGCGCCGGGCGCGCTCCAGAAACGCTGTCTTGTCTTCACCCTCGATACGCGCCAGCGGCGCGCCGAAGCGCACGGTGCAGATCAGCGGCACCGGGAAGAAAGTGCCCTTGGGCATGCAGCGGTGCAGGTTTTCCAGATACACCGGCACCAGTTCGACCTCGGGGAAGCGCTCGGCCAGATGGAACAGCCCCGCCTTGAACGGCCCCGGCAGCGGCTGCAGATTGCGCGTGCCTTCCGGAAAGATGATCAGCGAATCGCCGGCAGCGAGCGCTTCGGTCAGCGGTGCCAGCGGGTCTTTCGTCGCCTCGCTGCGCTGGCGCTCGATGAACACCGCGTTCAGCCCGCGCACCGCGATGCAGCGGCGCACGGCGTCGGTGTTCCAGTAGTCGGCGGCCGCCACCGGCCGCGTGTGGCGGCGCAGTTCGCGCGGCAAGGCCGACCACAGCGCCAGCGTGTCGATGTGGCTGGAGTGGTTGGCGAAGTAGATGCGCTGCGCCGGCGACGGCGCGCTGCCCTGCCAGCGCGGCGCGGCACCGACCAGCGCGCGGGTGATTCCGATCAGCAGCGCCGAAATCAGCATGACGGTGCCCCGGTGGTGAGCTGGCGGGCGATGCCCTGCGTGCGCGTGATGCAGGTGAGCATCGAGCCGGCTGCAATAACGATGCAGGCCACCTGCAGCGCCCACTGGCTGCCGGCCCAGGCCAGTTCGCCGGCGCCGATCAGGCAGGCGACGGTCATCACGGCCATGCGGTGCTGCTTGGCCATCGGCCCGCGGAAGCTCTGCGCCTGACCGAGCGCGCCGCCGAACACGCGCACGTAGGCGGTCAGCGCCGCCGCCAGTGCGCCGAACCAGCCCAGCGCCGGCCAGCCGACGGCGTAGCCGAGCGCGACGATGAGCAGCGAGTCGGCGACGCGGTCCGGGAATTCGTTGTACAGCGCACCTAGCGCCGACTTCTTGCCGCCCTCGACCGCCACCATGCCATCCAGCAGATTGCAGATCAGCCGCCCCTGTATCGCCAGCGCGCAGCCGACCAGCCCGGCGGGCGTCGGCCACCACAGCAGCAGCGCCGCACCGACCGCAGCGAACAGGATGCTGACGACGGAAATCTGGTTCGGCGTCACGTCAGTGCGCGCCAGCCAGGCCGCACTGCGCTGCGCCCAGCCGGCCGAGCGGGCGGCAATCGGACGGCGATTCTCGTCCGTTTCGTCTTTCGGACGGCGATTCTCGTCCGCGTCGTCTCTCGGACGGCGATTCTCGTCCGCATCCTTGTTCGCCTGAGGCAGTTCGTCCGCATCGTTCATGTTCTTGGGCTCCGCACGGGTGGTGGGATACGGCGCTGGCATTCTGCCCTGAATGCACGCGGCCGTCATGGGTGGGCGTCACCGCGTGCCGATGTAAGCATCCGCCATCGCGCGCGGTCTGCTGTGGTATCGACCCCGGACGTGGCGCCGGCGGAACCCCGCCCGGCGCTCTGGCGTCCGAAAGTCAGTGCCGCACAAGAACCACACCGTGGAGGACACACCATGAACCGCCGCCAACTGCTTGGCCTGCTCGCGCTGCACGGCCTGGGCCTCGCCGCCCTGCCGCTGCGCGCCGACACGCCGGCGCCGCTGAAACTGAGCGACGCCGAGTGGAAGAAGCGCCTGACACCGGCGCAATACGCCGTGCTGCGCGAAGAAGATACCGAGCGCCCGGGCAGCAGCCCGCTCAACGCCGAGAAGCGCCGCGGCACCTACCACTGCGCCGGCTGCGACCTCGCGCTGTTCTCGTCGAACGCCAAGTACGAGAGCGGCACCGGCTGGCCCAGCTTCCACACCGCGCTGCCGGGGGCGCTGGGCACGAAGACCGACTACAAGCTCATCCTTCCGCGTACCGAGTACCACTGCGCGCGCTGCGGCGGTCACCAGGGCCACCTCTTCAACGACGGCCCGGCGCCGACCGGCAAGCGCTACTGCAACAACGGCGTGGCGCTGCGCTTCGCGCCGGCGGCGGCATGAGCACCCTGCGTACGCTGGCCGGATTCGTTGCGCTGCTTGCGCTGAGCGGCGGGGCGATGGCGCAGACGACCGCCCGCGCCACCTTCGCCGGTGGCTGCTTCTGGTGCGTCGAGGCGGATTTCGACAAGGTCGACGGCGTGCTCAAGACCACCTCCGGCTACACCGGCGGCAAGACGGCCAATCCGAGCTACGAGGAGGTGTCGTCCCACACCACCGGCCACGCGGAAGCGGTGCAGATCGAGTACGACCCGGCGAAGGTGAGTTACGAAGCCCTGCTCGACAAGTTCTGGCACAGCATCGACCCGACGGTGAAGGACCGTCAGTTCTGCGACATCGGCACGCCCTACCGCACCGCGATCTTCGCTCACGATGCGGCGCAGTTCGAAGCGGCGAAGCGCTCGCTCGCCGCGCTGGAGAAGAGCAAGCCGTTCAAGGCGTCCATCGTCACCGAAATCCGCATGGCCGACACCTTCTACCCGGCCGAGGACTACCACCAGGACTACTACCGCAAGAATCCGGCCCGCTACACCTACTACCGCTGGAGCTGCGGCCGGGACGCGCGCCTGCGCGAGCTGTGGGGTGTGAAGTAGGCGGCTGCTCCTGCAGGAGCAGCGGTCGACCTGCCGCCTGAGGCCGGGGCTCTGTGGGCGGGGGCTTGACCCCGACAACAGCCTGAGTCGAAGTCTGAGGACTGCAACGGCCGTGTCGCGGCCAAGGCCGCTCCCACGCGGATCGCGCCGGCGCTGCGGCCGGAGCCGGGATCCTGTGGGAGGGGTCTTCTGACCCCGACAGCGGCCTGTGTCGAAGCCTGCGGACTGCAACGGCCGCGTCGCGGCCAAGGCCGCTCCCACAGGGACATGCCCGATCAGCCGCTGTGGCCAGGCCTTCGTGGGAGCGAGCTTGCTCGCGATGCGGCTGGCAGCGGCTGTCAGCCCGGTGCCTTGCTGTCGTCGAAGCAGGGGCCGAAGCCGCGGACTTCGACCGTGGCCCAGGCGGCGGCGGGGCAGGCGCGTGCGATGTCCAGCGCCTGCTGCCGGTCGTCGGTGGCGAGCATGAAGAAGCCGCCTATCATTTCCTTCGCTTCGGCAAACGGGCCGTCGACCACCTGTGCGCGGCCGTCGCGAACCTGTACGCGCGTCGACTCGACGCGCAGCGATTCCGATCCCATCAGCAGGCCGCGTGCGGCGAGGCCTTCGCCGAAAGCCACCATCTGTGCATAGAGCTCGCGGCCTTCCGCTTCGGTACGGGTGGCGCGCTGGCCGACCGGTTCGATGATGAGCAGCATGTGCGGCATTCAGGTCTCCTTGGTGACGCTTTCGGGGCAGGGATTCGCGCTGGCGGCGAGCAGCTCTTCGGGGCTCACGTCGCGCACATGGGTGGCGATGGCCCAGACGTGGCCGTTCGGGTCGACCACCCGGCAGTAGCGGTCGCCCCAGAACATGTCTTCCGGCGCCATCTGCGCCGTCGCGCCGGCGGCCACCGCCTGCGCAAACAACGCGTCGACATCGGGCACCTGCAGGTGCAGTACGACCGGTGTGCCGCCGTAGCTGTTCGGGTCGCGCATGAACCATTCGGGGTGAGCGTCGACGATCATGACGGCGGAGTCGCCGATGCGCACCTGCGCATGCAGGATTCTGCCCTCGCTGCCGGGCAGGCGCATCACTTCCGTCGCGCCGAAGGCGCGCACGTAGAAATCGATGGCGGCTGCCGCGTTGTCGCAGACGAGGTGCGGGGTGACGGTGTGCATGCCCGCAGGCACGGGCTGGGGTGAGGTCATGGCCGGATCTCCTTCGAGGGTGAAGTGAACCGGCACGCACCGGTCCTGCCCGGTCGACGAAGCAGCCGGTGCGAAATCGACAGCGCGCCCGATGAAAGTCCGCCTGCTTCAGCGTGCGCGCAGCAGATCCTCGCGCAACAGACCTTCGAACTCGTCGGCCGGCAGCGGCCGCGCGAACAGATAGCCCTGGAAGAACTGACAGCCATTGCCCGCCAGCGCATTGCGCTCGCCTTCCGTTTCCACGCCTTCGGCGATCACCTTGACGTCCAGCGCCGAGGCCAGCGCGACCACCGCGCGCACGATGGCCAGATTGCCCTCGCTGGCCGGCAGATTGCGCACGAAGGATCGGTCTATCTTCAGCTCGTTGATCGGCAGGCTCTGCAGATAGGCCAGCGACGAATAGCCGGTGCCGAAATCGTCGATCGAGAAGCGGATACCGCGTGCGCGCAGCCGCTGCATCACGTCGATCGCGCCATCGACGTCGCCGAGCAGGATGGACTCCGTCAGTTCGAGCACCACCTTGCCCGGCGGTGCGCCGGTGCGCGAGATGGCCTCAAGCACCGAATCGGCGAACTCCGACTGGTAGAGCTGGGCGGCACTGATGTTGATCGCTACCGACAGATGGGCGGTTTCCGGTTTGCGCGCCCAGCGTGCGAGCTGTTCCAGCGCATCTTCCATCACCTGCTGGCCGAGCGCCGACATCAGGCCGGCGCGTTCGGCCACCGGTATGAACTGCGCTGGCGGGATGAAGCCCTTGTCCGGGTGACGCCAGCGTGCGAGCGCTTCGGCTGACACGATGCCGCGACCGTTCTCGACCTGCGCCTGGTAGTGCACGCAGAACTGGCGCGTCGCCAGCCCGCTGCGTATTTCGTCTTCGAGGCGCAGCCGCGCGGTGACGGTTTCCTGCATGACCGGGTCGAAGAAGTGCAGGCGGTTCTTGCCGCGCTGCTTCGATTCGTACATCGACAGGTCGGCGCGACGCAGCATTTCGTCGATCGAGTGCGTGCTGCCGCTGAACATCGCGATGCCGATGCTGGCACTGGTCTGGCGCGTCTGACCGTCGAGCACGTAGGGGCGATTGAGCGCCGCCAGCATGGCCTCGGCCACGCGCTCCGCCTGTTGCGCGGCGTCGATCGAGTGCTCCGGCAGGTCGGCCAGCAGCACGACGAATTCGTCGCCGCCAAAGCGGGCGACGGTGTCGGTCTCGCGCACGATGTCGCGCAGCCGGGCACCGGCCTTCTGCAGCAGCAGATCGCCATTGTGATGACCGAGCAGGTCGTTCACGTTCTTGAAGTCGTCGAGGTCGATGAACATCAGCGCGCCGTGGCGCGAGTTGCGCGACGTCGACGCCATCGCCTGGCCGAGCCGGTCGGACAGCAGGCGCCGGTTCGGCAGGCCGGTCAGTGCGTCGTAGAAGGCGAGCCGGCGTATTTCGTCCTCGGCCGCCTTGCTGAAGGTGATGTCCATGAAGGCGGCGACGTAGTGCGTCACCATGCCGTCGGCGTTGCGCACTGCGCTGATCGACAGCCGCTCCGGATACACCTCGCCATTGCGCCGCCGGTTCCAGATCTCGCCCTCCCACACGCCGTCGGCGTGCAGCTTGGACCACATGGCGCGGTAGAAGGCGGTGTCGTGGCGGCCGGACGCGAGCAGGCTGGTGCGCTGGCCGATCGCCTCTTCGGCGCTGAATCCGGTGATCGCGGTGAAGGCCTTGTTCACGCGCAGGATGACGCTGTAGGCGTCGGTGATCATCATGCCCTGCTGCGACTCGAAGGCGATGGCGGCGATGCGCTGTTCTTCCTCCAGCCGCACGCGTTCGGTGATGTCGCGCGTCAGCAGCACGACCGCGCGCCGGCCTTCGAAGGTGACGTCGAGCGCTCTGGCGCGCGCCTCGAACACGCGCGGACCGCCCCGCGTGTCCAGCGTGTATTCGAGTACCTGAGCGCTGTCCGACTGCAGTGTCCGGCGCACGTAGTCCTGGAACATGGCCGCCTTTTCCGGCGGCAGCACGTCGGTCATCAGCTTGCCGCTCAGCGACTCCGCGTCGGCGACGAGCAGCTTCTCGTCCGGTGCGCGAATCTTCAGATAGCGCCCGTCCTCGTCGAGCACCATCAGCACGTCGGGCACCGCTTCGGTGATCGCCCGCATGCGCGCTTCGCTGTCGCGCAGTGCCTTGCCCGTGCGCTGACGTTCGTCGAGGTCCAGCAGCAGCATGCCGAGCAGCGCGGTGGCCGGCGCCAGCGTGAGCAAATAGGGCAAGGCCAGCATATCGAACACGCGTTTGGCGGTGTCGCCCGGCAGCCCGAGGAAGAACAGCAGCGCCACGACATGCACCACGACACCGAGGCCGAGGAAGGACAGGAAGCCCGGCGTGACCTTGCCGCTGCGGACCAGCACGCGCATCAGCAGGCCGAGCAGCACCGAAACGGTGATGACGCCGACGCCGACCAGCGCGCCGCCGCCGCCCAGGTGCAGGCGGTAGGCGGCGGCCACGGCCCCGGCGATGGCGCCGACCAGCGGGCCGCCGAACAGCGCGGCCATACTGAGCACGGCGGAACGACCGTCGAAGATGACGCCGGGGGTGAGGGTGATCGGCATCATCATGCCGACCACGCACATGACGCCGAAGATCAGTCCCGAGCCGATCGCCCGGGCGGCGTGGCGCTCACCCCAGAAGCGGGCGTTGAAGCCCTGCAGCAGGCTGAGCGCCAGGATCAGTGCGGTGGCCTTGATGAGGTCTAGTGCCATTCTCTCTATTTGAAATGCGGGCTGCGGGGCCATCCGGCAGGGCGCCGGACGAGTGGTGCATTTCAGCCATTCTCGCGCAACCAGGCTTCGAAGTGTTCGGCCGGCAGCGGGCGCGAGAACAGGTAGCCCTGCGCATAGTCGCACTGCGCGGCACGCAGCAGATCGAGCTGGTGGATGGTTTCGACGCCCTCGGCGATCACTTGCATGCCGAGCTTGTGCGCCATCACGATCATTGCCTCGCACAGCGCGAGCTCGCTGGAGTCGCGCGACAGGCCGCGCACGAAGGACTGATCGATCTTCAGGTAATCGATGTCGAACTTCTTCAGGTAGGACAGCGAGGAATAGCCGGTTCCGAAGTCGTCCAGCGACACCTGGACGCCTGCGTCGCGCATCGCGTAAAGGCATTCCAGCGCGGGTTCGTCGGCCTCGACCAGCATGCCCTCGGTGATTTCGATCGCCACCAGGCTGCCCGGCGCATCGAGCGTGCGCAGCAGCTCGACCACACCGGGATAGTCGCCGTTTCGATTGCGCAGCTGCAGCGGCGAATGGTTGATGCTGATCTGCACGGTGTCGCCGAGGCGCTGCTGCAGATGGCGCGCGAAACCGACCGCGGTGCGCGTGATCCAGTCGCCCATCGGCAGGATGAGACCGGTCTCTTCGGCGATCGGTATGAATTCGGTCGGCGACACGTGGCCGCGTTCGGGGTGCTGCCAGCGCATCAGTGCTTCGGCCTTGCGCACGCGGCCGGTCGCGATCTCGACGATGGGCTGATAGACCAGGTGGAACTGGCCGGTGGTCAGCGCGGTGTGCATGTCCGACACCAGGCGAAGACGGCGTTCGGAACTGGCCTGCATCGACGGCGTGAAATAGCTCATCCGGTTGCGTCCGGCGCGCTTGGCGTCGTACATCGCCTGATCGGCCTGTTTCAGCAGATCTTCCTGGCTCTGCGCGCTGTCCGGATAGAGCGTAATGCCGATCGAAGCCGACACATAGACCAGTTCGTTGAACAGCTGGAAAGGCTGGTGCAGGGCGCTCAGTATCTTGCCGGCGATCTGCTCGACGACGTCCGGGTGCTCCAGCCCGCCCAGCACCACTGCGAATTCGTCGCCGCCGAAACGGGCGACCGCGTCGGTGTCGCGCATGCAGCCGGTGATGCGCTGGGCCGCCTGCTGCAGCAGGCTGTCGCCGGCCGGGTGGCCCAGCGTGTCGTTCACCTCCTTGAAGCGGTCGAGGTCGATGAACAGCACCGCCAGCTGGCGACCGCTGCGCTGGCTCAGCCGCATTTCCTGGCGCAGGTGATGCAGCAGCAGGTGGCGGTTCGGCAGGCCGGTCAGCGCGTCGTAGTTGGCCTGCTTCCAGATGGTCTGTTCGTTGATCTTCTTGTCGCTGATGTCGCGCACGATGCCGAGCACGGCGGGTTCGTCGCGATAGGTGAAACGCGAGGCGATCAGCTCGATCCACAGCGGCCGGTCGCGGTCGCGGTTCAGCAACTGCACCTCGTAGCGACGTTGCGGTTCCGGCCCGGAACCGATGCGGCGCTCGTAGCGCTCGCTCCACAGTTCGAGGAAGTCGGGGTGCAATACGTCGGCGAAATGCAGGCCGGTGAATTCCTCGACGGTATAGCCCAGCATGCGTGGCAGGGCCGGGTTGACGAAGACGAAGCGGTGCTCCTGCGCAACGAAAACGCCGTCGGCCATCGCGTCGAGCAGCGCGCGCTGGGTGGCTTCGGCGCGCTCGAGTTCGGTCTGCACGCGGCGACGTTCGGTGATGTCGGTATGGGTGCCCACCATGCGCAGCGGCCGACCGTCGGCGTCGCTGCTGACCACCTTGCCGCGGTCCAGTATCCACTTGTATTCGCCGTTGCGGCAGAGCATGCGATGTTCGTTGCGGTAGCCCGGCGTGCGGCCGTCGAGGTGGGCCTGCACGTCGGCCATCACCCGCGGCAGGTCGTCCGGGTGTACCCGTTCCGACCATTCGGACAGCGCGTTGCCGATGTCCTGTTCCTCGTAGCCCAGCATGGTTTTCCAGCGCGGGCTGAAGAACACGGTGCCGTCCTGGATGTTCCAGTCCCACACGCCGTCGCCGGCACCTTCCAGCGCGAACTTCCAGCGCAGCTTGTTGGCCAGCAGGTCACGTTCGGTGCGCTTCTGCTGACTGAGGTCGCGCCAGGTGGTGATGAACACCTCGCGGCCGTCGATGGCGATGGTGGTCAGCAGTACCTCGATCACGACCTCGCTGCGATACGGGCTGCAGAGGGTCCACTCGAAGCGGTGGCTGCCTTCGCGCCGCGCGATGTCCATCATTTCGCGCGCCTTGTCGTCGGACGCACGGCCATCCGGCTGGTGCGCCGGCGAGATGTCGGCCGGACGCAGCGCGATCACCTCCTCGCGGGCCGGGAAGTTCAGCATGCGCATCGCCGCCGGGTTCCAGTCGGTGAACACGCCCGACTCGACGTCGAGCAGCAGCATCGGGTCCGGTATGCGCTCGAACAGCAGGCGGAATCGCCGGTCGCCCTCCACCTGCCCGTGTGCAGGCCGTTCTGAATACGCGGAGTTCGATGGATGCGGGGTTGAAGTCAAGGTTCTGCTGCTCATCGGGATTGCCAAAAGGCCCGCCATGCTCACATCGGCGGCGCTCGCATCAGATATCGGCGCGCCGCCGGCGGACTGTACTTGTGCATTGCAAAAAATGTTTTCTTTCATGAGGATGGCGAATGCCCTGCGCACCCGACGGATACGGTGCGAGGGTGCCCGGCGCCGGTATCATGGCGCCTCTCCCAACGGCTGCAGGCATACGAACCGGACGTCGTCGTGCCTGCGTCCACCACACGTCTCGCACCCGTCCACGTCAAGGATTCCGTCCCGCCATGAGCGCCCGTCCCGAGATCGCCTTCGTCACCTGCGCCGACATGCCCAAGCCCGACAGCGACGCCGAACTGCTGATGGCCGCCTGCGGCGTGCCAGTCGATCTGGTCGCGTGGAACGCCGACGTCGACTGGTCGGCCTACCGCTGCGTGCTGCTGCGTTCGCCCTGGGACTACCACACGCGCCTGCCCGAATTCCTCGCCTGGGCGCGGCGGGTCGATCGCTGCAGCCGGCTGCTCAATCCGCTGCCGGTGATCGAGTGGAACAGCCACAAGCGCTATCTGTTCGAGCTGGCGGCGCGCGGTGTGGACATCGTGCCGACGCGCTTCATCGAGCGGCGCAGTGCAGAGGTCGCGCAGGTGCTGGCTGAATTCGGCAGCGGCGAGGTGGTGGTGAAGCCGGCGGTGTCGATAGGCGCTTTCGGTGCTTTCCGCGGTGCGGCCGACAGCGCCGCCTGCGCCGATCACCTGCGTGCGCTGGCCGCCGAGGGTGACGTGCTGTTGCAGCCCTTCGTGCCGGGCATCGCCGATGGCGAGGTGTCGCTCATCTTCTTCGGCGGCCGCTATTCGCACGCGGTGCGCAAGGTGCCGCAGGCCGGCGACTACCGTTGCCAGGACATCTGGGGCGGGGTTGCCAGTGCGCACGCGCCGGCCGACGACGAATTCGCGCTGGCCGAGGCGGCGCTGGCGGCCGCACCCGGCCCCTGCGCCTACGCGCGCGTCGACATGCTGCGGCTGCACGGCCGGCCGGTGCTGATCGAGCTGGAACTGATCGAGCCCTCGCTCTTCTTCGACACCGCGCCGGGCAGCGAACGCGCACTGGCCGAAATCGTGCGCGCGAACGCATGCTGAACTTGCACGCGGTGCGTCGCCCCCGTACGCTGCGCGGCCTTCCGCACCACCGCACTGCCCGATGAACACCTCCGCCTGCGGCATCGACTTCGGCACTTCGAACTCCACCGCCGCCATCCACGACGGCCCGCTGGCTCGCCTGCTGCCGCTCGAAGACGGCAAGCCCACGCTGCCGTCGGCGGTGTTCTTCAACCTCGACGAGGATTCGATGGCGGTCGGCCGGGCCGCGCTGGCCGAATACCTCGAAGGTTTCGAAGGCCGGCTGATGCGCTCGATGAAAAGCCTGCTGGGCAGCGGCCTGATGGACGCCGGCACCGACGTCGGCGGCCGTCATCTGGCCTTCCGCGATCTGATCGGCGGTTTCATCGGCGAAGTGAAGAAGCGCGCCGAGACCGCGGCGCAGACGCGCTTCGAACAGGTGGTGGTCGGCCGCCCGGTGCGCTTCGTCGACGACGACGCCGAGGCCGACAAGCTGGCCGAAGACACGCTGGCCGACATCGTGCGCGGCGCCGGCTTCCGCGACGTGAGTTTCCAGTTCGAGCCGATCGCCGCCGCGCACGCCTTCGAGCAGACGGTCGAACGCGAGTCGCTGGTGCTGGTGGTGGACATCGGTGGCGGCACCTCCGACTTCTCGCTGGTGCGGCTGTCACCCGAGCGCCGACGCCATGTCGATCGCAGCGCCGACCTGCTGGGCAACACCGGCGTGCACATCGGCGGCACCGATTTCGACAAGCGTCTGTCGCTCGCTTGCGTGATGCCCGAACTGGGCATGGGCGGCCTGCTGGCCAGTGGCGCCGTGCTGCCCAACAGCACCTACTTCAACCTCGCCACCTGGCACACCATCCACCTGGCCTACCGCCGCGACGTGCTGCCCGGTCTGCAGGACATGGCGCGCGACGTGGTCGATGGCCGTCGCTTCGAGCGGCTGTTGCGCGTGCTGCGCGAGCGCAGCGGTCACCATCTGGCGATCCGCTCGGAGGCGGCGAAGATTGCGCTGTCGGACACGCCACGGGTCGATCTCGATCTGGGCGTGGCCGAGGCCGGCCTGCACGTACCGGTCAGCCGTGCCGCGTTCGAGGACGCCATCGCGGCCGAGATCGCCCGCGTCGGCGACGCCGCGCTCGCTTGCGTCGCCCAGGCGGGTCTCGCGCCGTCGGCGGTCGATACGCTGTTTTTCACCGGTGGCTCCAGCGGCGTGCCGGCGCTGCGTCAGGCCCTGGCCGCCCGCTTCCCGGACGCGCAGCCGGTCGAGGGCGATCTGTATGGCAGCGTCGGCTGCGGTCTCGCCGTGGTGGCACGCCAGCGTTACGGCAGCGCCTGACCCTCTGGTCGGAGTCGCGAGCAAGCTCGCTCCCGCCAACCCAGGCCGAGCCGCGATTCGCGAGTGCTTTTGTGCGAGCGGCCTTGGCCGCGACACGGCCGCTGCTGTCCGAGGGCTTCGATCCAGGCGGCTGTCGGGGTCAGAAGACCCCTCCCACAGAAACCCGGCCCTGGCGCCAGCCGTGGATCGGGCGCATTCCGTGTGGGACGGACCTCTGGTCGCGACGCGGCGGGGCAGGCCGCGGGCTTCGATTCAAGTAGCTAGCGCGAGCACGCTCGCTCCCACGATTGCGGGACGCCGGCGACCGCGGCGGCATCCAGCATGTCTTCGACGCGGACGAACTTCTCTGCCGGTTTTCCGCCTGCGCGTCCGCGCTCGGCTTCCGCCTGCTCTATCGCGCGCCACCCGGCGAAATCGACCACCCGTCTGCGGTCGGCTGCCAGTTGCGCCAGCAGGCCGGCGCGTCCGGCTTTCGGTGCGTCAAGCGCGGCCAGGTCGGCCAGCAGGCTCGCCACCGTGTCCACGCTGTCGGCGCGGTTGGTGCCGATGACGCCGGTCGGGCCGCGCTTGATCCAGCCCGTTGCGTACCAGCCGCGCAGCACCTTGCCGCCGGTGTCGATGACGCGACCGTCGCGATGCGGCAGCGCGCCGCGCACCAGATCGAAGGGCAGGCCGGGCAGTGGCGTGCCGCGGTAGCCGACGCTGCGCAGCACCAGCCCGGCCGGCAGGCTCAGCCGCTCGCCGGTCGGGGCCGCGGACTGTGCGCCGGGCTCACCTGACAGCGCCTGCGCTTCCAGCTCGATCCGTTCGACGCGCGTCGCTCCGCTCAGCGCCACCGGCGCGCGGTGGAAGTGCAGGTGCAGCGCGCGCCGCCCGTCGTCGGTTGGCGTCTGCGCGAAGCCGCGCAGGATGTCCAGGTTGCGCGGGGCGTGAACGAAGCCGGGCATGGTCAGTTCGGCCTGGCTGGCGTCGTTGAGCAGGAGTGCCGCCGGATCGACGCGCGGCTGCCAGCCGGGCAGGGTGCCCAGTTCGCGCAGCTCCTTCGGTGTGAACTTCGCCTGCACCGGCCCCCGCCGGCCCACCAGGTGGATTTCGCGGACGCGCGAGCAGGCCAGCGCGTCGAGCGCATGCGCTGCGATGTCGGTGCGTCGCAGCGCATCGACCGGGCTGGCCAGGATGCGGCAGACGTCGATCGCCACATTGCCCTGGCCGACCACCACCGCGACCTCCTGTTGCAGGTCGAATTCGAGGTCGGCGCATTCCGGACGGCCGTTGTACCAGCCGACGAAATCGCCGGCCGCGTGTACGCCGGGCAGGTGTTCGCCGGCTATGCCCAGACGGCGGTCACCGGCCGCGCCGGTGGCGACAATGACCGCGTGGTAGAACGCGCCCAGTTGCCGCACCGACACATCGCGCCCGAGCTCGACATTGCCGAAGAAGCGCAGTCGCGGGTCTTCGGCGATCTGCGTGAACACCGTGGTGACCGACTTCAGTTTCGCGTGGTCCGGCGCGACGCCGAAGCGCACCAGACCGAAGGGCACCGGCAGGCGTTCGATCAGGTCGATCTCCACCTGCAGGCCGCTTTCCAGCAGGGCCTCGGCGGCGTAGAAGCCGCCGGGCCCGCTGCCGACGATGGCCACGCGCAGTGGCTGGCCTTCAGTTCCGGGCATCGCCATTGCGCGTCACAGCCCGAGCTGCTGCCGTCGCGCCTCGGCACCGTCGAGCGGCGCAAGGCGGGCGCGGATGACCGGATAGCGCTGCGCCGCCTCGGCGTTGATGCGTATCCAGTGCTGCTGGTCCTCCGCCAGGTCGAACTCCTCGACGATGGCGTGCACCGGGCAGGCCGGAATGCAGGCGCTGCAGTCTATGCACACCGCCGGGTCGATATAGACGCGCACCTCGTTCACATGGAAGCAGGCCACAGGGCAGCTCGCCACGCAGTCGGTATAGCGGCAGCCGCGGCAGTTGTCAGTCACGACATGGGTCATGGTTCAGACCCTCTGCACGTCGACGCGGTTGTCGGAATAGGTGCCCGCCTGGCCGAGATTGCAGTGCCGGGTCGAGGTGGTCGAGTTGACCGCGGTGCCGCTGCGGTTCAGCCCCGGCCAGTGGCCGACATTGGTCATCATCAGGCCGGGTGACACGTCCTCGCTGACCTCGGCGCGCGCCTCGAAGGCGCCGCGGTCGTTGAACACGCGCACATAGCTGCCCTGTTCGATGCTGCGCGGGCCGGCGTCTATCGGGTGGATGACGATGATCTGTTCGCCCTGGCGGCGCTGCTGTGTCGGCTCGTTCGCGTACTGCGTGTTCAGGAAGGCGTGCGGCTTGGGCGACACCAGATTGATCGGGAAGGCGCTGGCGCCGTCCGGCATCATGGTTTCGACCGACGGGATGTAGTTGGGCACCGGATCGACCGGCGTGCCCGGCTGCATCGCCTCGTACCCCGAACGCCACACCGGCACCACGAAGTTGCCGCCGGCGGCGAGGCTGGAGGCGAATTCGCACTTGCCGGAAGGCGTCTTGAAGTCGCCGGTGGCGTGCGGCGTGCGCTCGTCCGGCAGGCCGACGTCGAGCCGCATCCAGCCCTTTTCCCTCAGCGTCTCCAGCGTGATGCCCTTCATGACCGGCGCGTCCCAGTCGTAGCAGCGGCGCAGCATTTCCCAGTCGTCGAGATCCCAGTGCTCGTCGGTGAAGCCCATGGTCTTCGCCAGCCGGCGGAACAGTTCGACATTGGGCACGCACTCGCCCGGCGGCGCGATCGCCGGCTGGTTCAGGTGCATGTAGAGGTGGCCCCAGGTCACCATGATGTCCAGCTGCTCGGCCTGCATGGTCGCCGGCAGCAGGATGTCGGCGTACTTGGCGGTATCGGTGATGAACAGTTCGCTGCACACCATGAACAGGTCTTCGCGCTGCAGGCCCTCGACGATGGTGCCGGCGCCCGGCGCCTGCGACACCGGGTTGGAGTTGTAGACGAACAGCGACTTGATCGGCGGATCGAGCGGCATCGCACCGGTCAGCGCGGCGCCGAGGTCCAGTTCATTGATCACGCGGGTGCCCGGCGGAATCCAGTCCGGCCGGCACATGAAGTCGAACTTGAACGGAAATTCCCAGATCGGCATTTCGATGGTGCCGCCACCCGGGTAGCGCCAGGCGCCGGTCAGCGCCGGCAGGCAGGTGATGGCGCGCACCGCGTCGCCACCGCCCGGGCTGCGCTCGACCGCCACGCCCTGGCGTATCGCCGAGCGCTGCGTGCCGGCGTACTCGCGCGCCAGCGTCAGGATGTCCACCACCGGAATGCCGGTGATGTCGGATACCCGCTCGGGCGGAAATTCCGCCGCGCGCGCCTTCAGCTGGTCGAAACCCAGCGTGTATTTCTCGACGTAGTCGTGGTCGTACAGGTCCTCGCTGATGATCACGTTCATCATGCCCAGTGCCAGCGCGGCGTCGGTGCCCGGCCTGATGCGGATGTGCCAGTCGGCCTGCTTGGCGGTGCGGGTGCGCACCGGGTCGATCACCACGATCTTGGCGCCGGCCGCCTTGGCCTTCAGCACGAAGGGCCAGCCGTGCAGATTGGTGTTGAGCATGTTCATGCCCCACACGATGATGTACTTCGACACCGCCAGACTTTCGACGTCCATGCCGCCGGTCGGCCCCACCGTCATGATCCAGGCGGTCGATGAACCGGATTCGCAGTAGGTCTTCTCGGCCACGGTCGAACCCAGCCGGTTGAAGAAGGCGTCGCCTGCGGTCAGCCCGTTCAGCGTGCCCTGATGGCCCAGGTAGGCGTGCGGCATGATGGCCTGCGTACCGTACTGCGCGATGATGTCGGTCCACTTCGACTTGATCGTCGCCAGCGCCTCGTCCCAGCTGATGCGCTCGAACATGCCCGAGCCCTTGGGGCCGACCCGTTTCATCGGGTAGAGCAGGCGGTCCGGGTTGTAGTGGTGCTCGGCGAAGTTCTTCAGCTTCACGCACAGCCCGCCGCGCGTCATCGGGTGGTCCGGGTCGCCGGTCACCTCGACCAGCTTGCCGTCCTCGACGTGGTACAGGAAAGCACAGGTATCGGGGCAATCCTGCGGACAGGCGCCGCGCACGACAAGGGTTTCGCTCGAATGGGTGGACATGGCTTTCTCCCGGTAGAAAAAGTGACAAGGGGTGGATGGGCGGGCCCTCTGCGGAGCCCGGTCCCGATGTCTGCCCGGTGAAAGTTAGTCAGTGGCGGTGGCAGGAGACAGGGCCAGTCGGAGAAAAAAGGATGGTGCCAGCGGGTAACCGCGAACGGACTGCACAGCGGGAAACCGTCAATCTGCTATCGGGCAGGTTCGATGGCTCTAGCGCTCGATACGACGGATATCGCCGCTACGGGTGATCGAGAAGATCGCGGGGCGAGTCGTCGTTTCGGCGAGTCGAATCATTCTTGGCCAACAGGAAACGGCCAGATCGGCTGTTTCCTGAGCGGAAAGGTTGCCCGATGTCAGTGCAAAAAGGAGGACGCCGGCGTCGCGCAGGGCTTTGAGTTCGTCCGGGCGGCGGCGGATGTTCTGGTCTCTGGTGAGAACCAGCCAGCCACGGCGACCCGCTTCCGCAAGCCATTTCTCGTCCGGCGTGTCGTGGGCAAAGAGGTCCCTGTGAGCGACGAAAGGAATGTCTGCGGCGCGAAGGGCGTGATCAAGCTTCGCGCTCCAGGCGTCGCGGTCAATGAAGAGCGTGAATGCCTCAGGCGGCGACGCGTTGACCAAAACGCAGTGCTTCTTCGATCTCGTCAATGGCGACCTGGTAATCCTCCGCCATCTCGTGAATCGAGTCGCCCGCGGCAAAACGACTCACGATGACATCCGTCTTGACTCCAGCCCTCAGAAGTACAGGGCGACCAAAGGACAGGGTCGGATCGACCGCCACCACCCGCGAACCGTCCTGCTGATTCGGGTGCACGTAAGGAAACAGCCGGATGGGTTTGCCAGCTTCGTTGCGCTCAATGCGCGCGAGTGCGCGTTCGAAATCGCCCCGCAGGGCTTGCTGCCCGCTGCGGGACACGTTAAGCAACTTGCTGGCATGTTCGACGAAGAGATCGATTCCGTTGGTCTGGAACTGAATGTCCAGCAGCGGTCGTGCCGATCCCAGGTGCTCCTGCACGTACTGAACGCTTGCACGCACTTTTTGCAGCGAAACGTGATGGCGCCGGCGGATGGCCGAAAGCACATGCAGTTCGCACAAGTTGGCAAAAGAGAGCAGGCGCTCGGACGCTCCGGCCGGTGCGATGACCGGCTGGAAAGTCTTCTCTTCCCCCGCGTTGCTTCCATACTTTTGGCCGAAGCACCATGCCTTCACTGTTGCAGCGGGCAGCGCGAGGATGCGGGCAGCCTCGCTGGCGCTGTAGGCGGGTTGTTCGGACCGCTCGGGCGGCGGGCTCCCGGGCGAGCCCTTTCGGGAATGTGTCATGAAGACGGGATGCTCCTGTGGCGGCAGAACAATGAAAGTCCTGTAGACCTGCTTCGCCGGAAAAGTGCTCGTTGACTGCGCGCGATGCTCGTTCTATTGCCTTGCTTCATCACGACTTAGATAGAGTCAGGTGACCCGTCTCCCTGACGGGAGTCTGCTCGGCTATCCAGCGCCTGCGCCAGCCCCTCGATCCCGCGCTCGATCTGCTCCTCCGCCAGATGCCCGTAGCCCAGCATCAGGCAGCGTTCGTGTCCCGGCAGCAGCTCGTGGAACCACACCGGGCTGTCGGACAGCGGATAGACGCCGGTGCCGAAGCCGCGTGCGGCGGCCTGTACCTCGACCGCCGGCGGACAGGATTCGGGCAGGCGCAGCAGTAGGTGCTGGCCGGCGTCGGCGCCCTGGATGCGCACTTCGGGCAGACGCGCGCGCAGTGCGCCGACCAGCGCGTTGCGCCGCGCTTCGTGGGCGGTGCGCAGCCGGCGCAGATGGGTGTCGTAACTGCCGTCGCGGATGAACTGCGCCAGCGTGGCCTGTTCCAGCCAGGGCAGGCCGTTGTCCATCAGCGACTTGATCGTCACCGCGGTGCGCACCAGGTCGCGCGGCAGCAGCATGTAGCCGATGCGCAGGCCGGGACCGAGCGTGCGGGTGAATGAATTGACGTAGATGACGCAGCCGTTGCGGTCGAGCGACTGCAGCGTCGGCAGCGGTGCGCCTTCGTAGCGGTAGTCGGCGTCGTAGTCGATTTCCAGGATGTAGGCGCCGTTGCGCGCGGCCCATTCGAGCAGCGCGAGGCGCCGGTGCAGCGGCATGGTGCCGCCGGTCGGGAACTGGTGCGACGGCGTGACATAGACCAGCTTCACCCGCCGCTGCGGCAGCTGCCGCACATCGACGCCATGCGCATCGACCGCCACCGGAATCACCTGGGCGCCGTAGCTTTCGAACAGGAAGGCTGCACCGCGGTATGTCGGCGCTTCCATCACGACCGGCGTGCGGGTGCCGACGAACAGGTGAGCCACCAGATCTATGCCCTGCTGGAAACCGGCCACCAGCAGCAGCTGTTCGGTCGAGGCCACCATGCCGCGCGTGGTGGCGAGGTGGTTCACGATGAGCTGGCGCAGTTCGGGCAGACCGGCCGGGTGGCTGTACTCGCTCATCCGCTCGGCGGCGCCGCCCAGGCATTCGACGATGAGCTTGCGCCAGATGCGTTCCGGAAAGCTGCGCGGGTCGGCGCGGCCGAACACGAAGTCCGTTGCGAGGCCGGGCTGGGTCGGACGATGCAGGCCGGTCAGGCCGCGGCCGCCATAGGGCAGCGGCAGATTCAGCGCGCGGTGTTCGGCGCCGCTGCGCAGATCGTCGATGCTGTCCGGCGAGCGGATCAGGGTGTCCGGCAGCGTCTTCGCGACGAAGGTGCCGACCGCACGCTCGGTGTACAGATAACCCTGCGCGATCAGTTCCTCGTAGGCGGCGGTGACCGTGTTGCGCGATACGCCGATCTGTCGCCCGAGGTCGCGCGTTGCCGGCACCGGTGCGCCGGGCGGCAGCAGGTGGTGCTCGATCAGCGCGCGCATCTGCGCGACGATCTGCGCCTGCAGCGTGCTGTCCAGGGTCGGGTCTACGAGGATGGGAAGGTGCACGGCGTGAGCTCGCATGGCGACGTTCCGGCGACCGTTGGGTCGCCCGCTTTCCGTGAGATTAACAGCAGACCGCGCGCCAACCGGCAACGCTCGATCGCGCGGTCTATATCCAAAGAGGCAGGCAGACGCTTCACCACCGCACGAAAGATGCGCGAGGCCCGGCGCGCGACCGGCGCACGACAAAGAGGGAGACAGACATGAATGCAGAAAGTGGAAGCGGCTGGGCGCTGGTGACTGGCGCGTCAAGCGGACTGGGTGTCGAGTTCGCGCGCCTGCTCGCCGCGCGCGGACGCAATCTGGTGCTGGTGGCGCGCAGCGTCGAAGCGCTGGAGACGCTGGCAGCCGAACTGACTGCCGCTCACCGGGTTGCCGTCCGGGTGGCCGCGCTGGATCTGTCGCAGCCGGGGGCGGCGATCGAACTGAAGCGACGGACCGACGGACTGGGGCTGCGCGTCGACACCCTGATCAACAATGCCGGATTCGGCGTGCACGGCGAATTCGTCGAGGCGGATTCGCGGCGCCTGCAGCAGATGCTGGACGTGAACGTGTCGGCGCTCACCCAGCTCGCCCGCCTCTACGGCGAGGACATGCGCCGCCGCGGTGACGGTCGCATGCTGCTGGTGGCCAGCCTGCTCGGCTTCATGGCGTCGCCGGTCTATGCCGCCTACGCGGGGACCAAGGCATACGTACTCAGTCTGGGCGAAGCGCTGCACGACGAACTGGCGCCGCACGGCGTCACCGTCACCGTGCTGGCGCCCGGCCTTACCGACACCGCCTTCACCCGCACCGCCGGGCACGAGGCGTCGGCCACGTTGAAGCTGATGCTGATGCAGCCGCGACCGGTGGCCGAAGCCGGTCTGCGCGCGCTCGACGACGGTCGCGCCTGCGTGGTGCCCGGAATCTTGAACAAGCTGTCGGCGTGGTCCACCCGCATCACGCCGCGCGCCATGCACCGCCGCATCATGCAGGCGCTGCTGGCCTGAAGGCCGGCGGTTTCAGGCCGCCGCGCGGAAGGTGAGGTTGATGCGGCAGGCGCCGGTCAGCGGATGCTCGGCGTGCGCCAGCGGCAGCACACCGTGAAAGCGCAGCCGCGACGGGCCGCCCCACACGACCACGTCGCCATGCACCAGACGCAGCTTCTGCGTCTGGTCGTTCCGCCGCAGGCCGCCGAACAGGAAGACGGCCGGAATGCCGAGCGATACCGACACGATGGGCGCGCCGTAATCGCGTTCGTTGCGGTCCTGGTGCAGCGTGAGCCTGGCGCCCGGCGCATAGCGGTTGATCAGGCAGGCGTCGGGCGCGAATCCGGCGAAGCCGGCGTGCGCCGCTGCGTCGTGTGCGAGCGCGCTGAAGCAGGCCGGCATCGCCGGCCATCGTCGCTCGCTGTCGGGGTCACGCGAGGTGTAGCGGTAGCCCTGTTCGTCCGAGTGCCAGCCCAGCGTGCCGCAGCTGGTGGTGGCCACCGACATCGTGTGACCGCCGGGCGTGATCAGGTGACGGAAGGGCGCGCTGGCGGCGATGTCGTCGACCGCGGCCAGCAGCGTCGGCGCGACGTCGCGCGCAAAGCCACGCAGCAGCGCGGCACCGGGCGCCAGCGCGTGGATGCCGGCTTCGCGTTCCTGCTCGTCGAACAGGTCCATCAGTCGCTGCGCTCGCGGTCGAGCAGTGCGCGCTTGCGCGCCACACCCCAGCGATAGCCCGACAGACTGCCGTCGGTGCGCACGACGCGGTGGCAGGGCACCGCCACCGCCAGCGTATTGGCGGCGCAGGCGCTGGCGACTGCGCGCACTGCGGCCGGCGCGCCGATGCGCTGCGCCAGTTCGGTGTAGCTCAGCGTCTGTCCCGGCGGTATCGCGCGCAGCGCCGCCCACACGCGCTGCTGGAAGGCGGTGCCGCGGAGGTCCAGCGGCAGCGCCAGACCGATGCGCGGTGCCTCGACGAAGCCGACCACCTGCGCCACCACACGCGCGAAGTCGGCATCGTCGCCGCTGAGGCGTGCCTGCGGGAAGCGGTCCTGCAGCTCACGCGCCAGCGCGTCGGCGTCGTCGCCCAGCGCGATTGCGCAGACACCCTGCGGGCTGGCCGCCACCAGCAGGGCTCCGAGCGCGCATTGCGCGATGGCGAAACGGATGTCGGTGTCGGCGCCGCCGGCCCGATAGCGACGCGGCGTCATGCCCAGTGGTCGTGCCGATTTCTCGTAGACGCGGCTGGTCGAGCCGTAGCCCGCGTCGACGATGGCCTCGGTCACGCTTGCGCCGTCGGCCAGCCGCTCGCGCAGTCGTTCCGCGCGTCGCGCTGCCGCCCAGGCGCGCGGTGTCAGCCCGGTGTGCGCCCTGAACACGCGCAGCAGGTGGAAGCGGCTGCAACCGGCCGACGCGGCCAGTGCGTCGAGCGAAGGAAGCGTGTCGGCGTCGTCGATCTGCCGGCACAGCGCGGCCACCATGGCAGCCTGCCGTTCGGCCAATGGCGGCAGGTCGGGCCGGCAGCGTTTGCAGGGTCGGAAGCCGGCCGCCTCGGCGTCGGTGCGGCTGGCGTGGAAGCTCACGTTCTCCGGCCGCGGCGTGCGCGCGCCGCAGGACGGGCGGCAGTACACGCCGGTGCTGGCGACCGAGTAGAAGAATCGGCCGTCGGCGCCCGCATCGCGCGCGCGCACCGCCGCCCAGCGAGGGTCTGCGAGCGTGACTGCGGCGCGTGCTTCACGGCGGCTGGCGGTGTTCGTCATCGTGCTTCCGCTTCTTTCGGGTGGTCGATACCGGGACATTAATCGCTGTGCATCGACACCGCACTCCGCCGATTGCTTTCGAATCCGCGCAGGACGGCGTTGGTCGATTTCTTGTGAGCGGCCTTGGCCGCGACACGGCCGCCGCCGTCCGCCAGCTTCGATCCAGGTCGCTGTCGGGGTCAGAAGACCCCTCCCACAGAATCCGGCTCCCGCCGCGAATAGGGCGCGCTTCTTGTGGGAGCGGCCTTGGCCGCGACTGGGCCGCCGCCGTCCGCCAGCTTCGATCCGCGCCGCTGTCGGGGTCAGAAGACCCCTCCCACAGAACCCCGGCCGAGGCTCAGGTCGTCGATCGGGGGCACCACCCCTGTGGGAGCGGTCTTCTGACCGCGACGCGGCTTCGGCAGGCCGCTGGCTGTGGCCGAGGCCACCCGAACGGGTCCTTCCGCCGGCAAGTCACGGTCGACATTGCCCGCCTGCAATCGCGATACTGCATCGCCATGGACCTTCCCGACACAACCGACCACCACCACGAGGCGGTGCGCTTTCTGGCCGCGCTGGACGACGACTGGGCGACGCTGGTCGCCACCGTCGGCCCCTGCCTGCACGCGCCGAAGCCGGCGCGCGAGCCGTGGCAGGCGCTGCTGCGTGCGGTGGCCTACCAGCAGCTCAGCGTGCGCGCTGGCGACACGATGATCGCGCGCTTTCTCGCGCTGTACGGCGCCCCGGATTTTCCGACGCCGGAGCAGGTCTGCGCCACCTCGCCGGAAGCGCTGCGCGGCTGCGGTTTTTCCGGTCGCAAGGCGGACACCATACGCGGCATCGCCGAAGCTGCCCGCAGCGGTGTCGTGCCGACGCTGGCGCAGGCGCGCGACATGGACGACGAGGCGCTGATCACGCGGCTGACCGCGCTGCACGGCATCGGCCGGTGGACGGTGGAGATGATGCTCATCTATACGCTGGGCCGGACCGATCTGCTGCCGGCCGACGACCTCGGCGTGCGCGAAGGCTACCGTCGGCTGCGGCGTCTCGACCGCCCGCCGACGCCGCGGCAGATGACCGCGCTGGCATTGCCGTGGTCGCCGCACCGCACCGCCGCCAGCTGGTATCTGTGGCGGGTGCCGCGCTGACCGCGCCCTACCAGTACTTCTCGAACAGCATGCTGCCCGGACTGTTGCGCCGGCACGGCGTGAAGCCGCGCTCGGCCAGCAGTGCACGCATTTCCGTGGTGAATTCCGGGTTGCCGCACACCATGACGCGGCTGTCGGCCGGCTCCAGCGTGTGCCCGACGTGAGCCTGCAATGTGCCGTCCGCGATCAGCTGCGGGATGCGTTCGGTCAAGGCGCTGACGCCGGGTTCGCGCGTGACGATGGGAACATAGGTCAGCCTGCCATGCGACACCGCGGCCGGTGCCTCGATTTCGTCGCGGTAGGCCAGTTCGTCCGCGTGGCGCGCGCTGTGCACCAGCACCATGCGCGCGTAGCGGTCGAGCGCGCCGGGCGTGCGCAGCAGCGAAACGTAGGGGCCGAGGCCGGTGCCGGTGGCCAGCATCCACAGCGTGTCGCCGGGTGCGAGCTGGTTGTCGAGGAAGAAGCCGAATACCGCCTGCTCCAGCAGCACGGTGTCGCCTTCGCGCAGTGCGGCCAGCTGTGCGGTGAAGGCACCGCCCGGAATCAGCACCAGCAGGAATTCCAGCTCGCTGTCGGTGGTCGCCGATACGATGGAGTAAGGACGCCAGACCGCGGCCTCCGGCGTGTCGACCGGCAGCCCGAGGCGGGCATAGTGGCCCGGCTGGAAAAGATAGTTGGCCGGCCGCTCGATGCGGATGGACCACAGCACGGGCGTCCAGCGCCGGATCGCGCTGATGCGCTGGGCGCTCGAGCGCGGCACGCGTGGCGCGCGTGGCGCGGGTTTGGCCAGTGCCAGGGCTGCTGCGTCGGTTTCGGCCATGTCCCTCTCCTTCGTTGCCGTACAGGGCAGACATCCGTCGTGACAGCATGGGCGGGCGGTGGTTCGCGCAATCCTTGTCGCAGCGCAAGGCGCGGCGGCGGCCGGCCCTCCAGACTGTCGAAAGCCTGTCCGCAGTCGACACCTGTTTCGCGCCGCCCGTCGCGTCTCGCCGGCGCGGCGCTGCCCGGGGCACGGTCGCCGGATGCGAACAGCCTTCAGCGCCGGTTGCCAGCGGCGCCGACGCACCGGCAAGGAGAATCGTCTTGAGCGCCCGTCACCGCCAGTTGCCCCTCGTCTACGCCTGCTCCGGCTGTTCCAGCGCTGCGCAGATGGCCAATCACATCGCCGTGAAGCTGGACCGCGGCGAGCGGGCCGAAATGTCCTGCATCGCCGGCGTCGGCGGCAACGTCGATCACCTGGTGCGCATCGCCCGCTCCGGTCGTCCCATCCTCGCGCTCGACGGCTGCCCGCTGGAGTGCGTGCGCAGCAGCCTGGCGCAGCGCGACGTGCAACCGACCCGCCACCTGCTGCTGCATGAGCATGGCGTGCGCAAGCGCCAGCATGGCGAATTCGACGCCGACGAGGCGGAGCGGCTGTTCGAACTGGCCGCCGGCATCGTCGCCGAGCTGACGCCGGACGACCCGGCCGGCTGAACGCGCGCAAGACTGATCCGGATCAACGCAGCGTCGTCGGCGCCTGCTTGACTGAAAGTTCGGACAACAAAGAGGAGAGGGCAGATGAAACGCGGTGGATTGCGGGCAATGCAGCGCGCGTGTGCGGCTGTCGCGACGGTGGCGGCGATGCTGGCAACGGTGCCGGCCGAGGCGGTGACGCGGCTCAGTTTCTCCGGCGTCGTGGACAGCGTCAGCGCGGGCTATGCGATACCCGGCATCGATGTCGGTGACGCGATCACAGGCTCGCTGCTGTATGACCCGACGGTCGCCGACGGCCAGCCGCTGAACTGGATCGGCTACTACCCGGGGGCGATCACCGGTTTCAGCGCGACGATGGGCGCGTTGAGCTTTACGCAGTACACGGCACAGTCGCCGAACAGCGAAATCGACGTGATCAACGACGACTTCGTCGCCGGGCTGTACCGCGACGACCTCTATTTCCGCGTAGCAGTGGCGGAAGCGGCGACGCCTGACGTGGTGCGCTTTCTGCAGCTGAGCTTTTCGGTGGCTGGCGCGACGCGACCCGATGTGCTGGTCGATGACAGCCTTCCGGCGGATTTCGACCCCTTGGCGTTCTCGCTGCGGCGCGGCTTCATCACGGTGCTGCCGCCCGGCGCGAGCCAGGGCAACAACTTCGTGCTGAATTCGGTCTCGGTGGTCCCAGTACCCGAACCCCGCATGGCGCTGCTGATGCTGGCCGGGCTGCCGCTGCTGTGGCTGGGCGCCCGCCTGCACGCGCGCCGCCGGAGGCCGGCCGCGTCGTCGCCGACGCGGCCCGGCTGACTTACTCGGCCAGTGCCGACGGTGCCGGCTGCGCCATCGCGGCCGGATTGAAGGGCAGGCCGTTCACGGTGAGCTGACCCTTGCTGAAGGCGATCTTGGCCGACAGCTGGCCGTCGGCGCGCGTAACGTAGCCCTGGCTGGTCAGCGGCTGCAGCGTCTGTTCGAACTGGGCGTCGGCCATGGCCGCAAGCTCGTCCGGATCGGCCTCGTCGCCGACCACGGCCAGCAGGCCGGCCTTGTTGCGTTCGACCACCATGCTGCGTACCAGTGCCTCCGGCAGCGATACGGCGCCGCTGGCATCGACCTTGCCGATCAGACCCAGCGGATTGGCCAGCTCATCCGGCGTGATGCCCGGCAGCGATACCTTCGCACTGAGAGAGGTCGGTCCATGCGGCGTATTGAAGGCGAGACGGTCGATGGCCACGACCGGAGCATGGCCCAGCAGTTCGATCGTCGGCCCCATCAGCTGCCCCATCTGCGCCTGCATCGCCTGCGGATTCATCATCAGCGCCGGATCGGCAGACATCGTCATGAAGCTGCGATACAGCCGTGAGGTCGTGCGCGCGTGCAGGTGGCGCAGCGAGAAGTCGTAGTGGGCCGGGCCGTAGCCCGTGCCGGCCACCTCGAACTTCTCGGCGCCGATGCGGGCAACCAGATCGACGAAGTCGCCGTCCTTCGGGATATCGACCTCGTACACCAGCTTGGTCAGTTCCACCTTGGGCAGCGCCGCACTGCCGGAGCGGTCGTCGAAGCTGATCGCGTCCACGGTGAAGCGTTGTGAGCCGGCGTAGAGCAGCGGGTCGTCTTCGAACAGACGCGTCTGGTTGCCGCTGAAGGCGAGGCCGGTGATCGCCATGCGCGAACCGGCGGCGTCGGTCACTTCGAGCTTCGGTGCCGCGCCGCTCATCGTGTACTGCGTCATGCCTTCGGCGAAGTCGATGCGGGCGGTGATGCCGTCCCAGCTCACGCGCATCGCGTCGTCGTCGTCCTCCGCCGGCACGTCGAACACGAAGGCCGGGCTCGACACGTCGCTGCGGCCGCCGCCGGCGAAGTGATAGACGGTGCGGATGTCCAGCGGCTTCCGGTCGCCGAACACCTTGCGTACCGCTTCGAGCGCCTCGCCTTCGAGCACCAGTTCCGACTGTGCGACGCCGGCATCGAACTCGGTGCCGCCTATCCACGGACCGTGGCGGATGTCGGTGCGCACGGTCAGTCGTATCGGTTCGATCGTTTCTTCGCCGGTCGCCTGCAGCGCGCGTGCGGTGTCGCCCATCAGTTCGATGGTGACGGTTTCGGTCGAGGAGAACAGGCCGCGCTGGTAGTCGCGCTTGACCAGCTTCACGTTCGGAATGCCTTCGGCCTGCTTCGCCTGGGCGTTGTGCGAGTTCTCGATGCGCTGGCCCAGATACCAGGCGCCGCCGGTGTAGGCGATGAGCGGAAGGGCGATGACGGCGAGCACTGCGGCTTTCTTCATGAGGAGTCCCGTGTGGATGCGGATGGAATGTGAAGCGGGCGGCATCGTGACACGATAAGCCGCTGCCCGCTGTGACATCGCACGCGTTCGCGCGGGAATCGTCGGGCTGTGGGTGAGCAGCGGCTTCGGGTCAGCCTGCCATCGCGAGCAAGCTCGCTCCCTCAAGGGCCCGCCGGGCGCTCAGCGCGCTGATGCGGCGACGGTGCGGGTGGGGGCGTCGGTCGTGGTTTCGGGCAGGCTGGCGATCAGCAGGGCGAGGCCGAGCAGGGCGGCGGCGGTACGGGTGCTCATGTCCATGTGCAAAAGTACAAAAAAAGACCGGCGCACGAGGCGCCGGTTGCGCTCACCCGGTACAGGCGAACACCATGAGGAGACGTTGCCCCGGGCTGCTGTCGCGCAGCGCCGGGTCGGCGGGTGGGGTGCTCAGTCCTTCATCAGTTTGAACACCCACATCGAACCGCCCTGGTTCAGATAGCTCACCTTCTTGGCGACGTCGCCGCCCCACAGCGGCACTGCGCCGCCCCAGCCGGCGGTCACTGCGACGTACTGTTCGCCGTCCTGTTCCCAGGTGATGGGGGGCGCGACGATGCCGGTACCGACCTGGAAGGACCACAGCTCCTTGCCGGTCTTCGCGTCGGCCGCCTTGAAGAAGCCCTCTGGCGTGCCCCAGAACACCAGGCCGCCCTTGGTCGTCATCGCGCCGCCCCACAGCGGCGCGTTGTTGGTGATTTCCCACACCACCTTGCCGCTCTTCGGATCGACCGCGCGCAGTGCGCCGATGTAGTCGCCACCGATGTCCTTGGCGTCGGCGGTCTTGATCGTGAAGCCGGCGCCGAGGTAGGCCGCACCCTTCTTGTAGGTGATGGGCTCGTTCCAGATTTCCATGCTCCATTCGTTGGCCGGCACGTAGAACAGGCCGGTGTCCGGGCTGTAGGCCATGGGCATCTGGTTCTTGCCGCCGAGGAAGGACGGCGACACGTGCACCACCGAGCCCTTCTTGCCATCCTCGCTGGCCGTCGGGTCACCCGGGCGCTTGGCCGGGTCGTAGATCGGACGGCCGTTCTCGTCCAGACCCTTGGCCCAGTCCAGCTTCTTGACGAAGGGGAAGCCGCGCTCGAACTTGCCGGTGTTCGCATCCAGCACGTAGAAGAAGCCGTTGCGGTCGGCCTTGCCGCCGAGCCGCCTGCCGCCGGCGTCGAAGGTGACGAATTCGTTGGTGCCGTCGTAGTCCCAGCCGTCGTTCGGCGTGCCCTGGAAGTGCCATTTGATCTGGCCGGTGGCGACGTCGATGGCCACCGTCGAGCAGGAGTACAGGTTGTCGCCCGGGCGCAGGTGGCTGTTCCACGGCGCCGGGTTGCCGGTGCCGAAGTAGGCGAGGCCGGTCTTCGCGTCGAAGGTGCCGCCCAGCCAGGTGGCAGCGCCCCCGGTCTTCCACAGGTCGCCCTGCCAGGTCGCGTTGGTGGTGCCGCTGATGCCGTTGTCGACCTTGTTGCCGGACTCGTCGAACTTGTAGCCCATGTGGCCTTCGATGGTCGGGCGCACCCACACCATCTTGCCGGTCTTCGCGTCGCGCGCCTCGACCCGTCCGATGATGCCGAATTCGCCGCCGGACACGCCGGTCAGCACCAGGCCCTTGGCGATGATGGGCGCGGCGGACGACGAGTAGCCGGCCTGGTAGTCGTCGATCTTCTCCTTCCAGACCACCTTGCCGGTGTTCTGGTCGAGCGCGACCAGCTGCGCGTCCAGCGTGGCGTAGATGACCAGGTTGTCGTAGACGGCGGCGCCGCGGTTGATCACGTCGCAGCAGGGCATGATGCCTTCGGGCAGCCGGTGCTCGTAGGACCACAGCTTGCGGCCAGTCTTGGTGTCGAGCGCGAAGATGCGCGAATAGGACGCGGTGATGAACATCTTGCCGCCGACCACCAGCGGCTGCGCTTCCTGGCCGCGCTGCTTCTCGCCGCCGTAGGAGTAGGACCAGGCCGGTACGAGGCGCTTGACGTTCTTCGTGTTGATCCGGGTCAGCGGGCTGTAGCGCTGGCCCTCGGTACCCATGCCCCAGGACAGCACGTCGCCGGTCGTGCGGGCGTCATTCTCGATGTCGGCCGTGGTGACGCCGGCATGCACCGGGCCGCCGTGGGCGAACGCGGCGAGGATGAACAGGGCAAGGGTCGATCGCTTCATGTGTCGTCTCCGTCTGTGCGGATCGGTGTCCGCGGATGGAGCGGCAGACGCAAGGCGCATACCAGAGCCGGGAATCCGTCCCTACCCGAATGCATATCGTGGCGGAGAGCCTTGCCGGAGGCCGGTGGACGCTGCACCGGGCAGCGCCGAGCAGCGCCGGGGTGCGCGCCGATGCGGAGTCCGCCGCGGACAGGAATCGAACGTGGTGACCGCTGCCGCCGTCCGGATTCCGGACTGTCGCGCGTCCATATGGATGACTGGCCGGGAACCGATTGGGCGGCCTAAACTGCGCTCATCGCGTCGTCATCGCTGGAGCCGTCATGAACATCCGCCTGCCGATACTGCTGGTCACCGGCCTGACTGCGCTGTCCGCTACCGTGGCCGCTGCGCCCGGCGGCATACCGGCCGACGGGCGTCACTGCGCGCTGCAGGCGCCGCCGCCGGAGGCCGGCGCCTACGTGACCCCGGGCGGCTTCCTGCTCGCCTTTCCGCGCAACAGCGGCGTCGGTCGCGACTACACCGGCTGCCGCACGCTGTGGGTGGTGCAGGGACCGGACGACACCCCGCTGCTGATGCGGCTCTACTTCCGCGGCGGCCGGCTGGCGGTGGCCGAGGCGCAGGACGGCCGCGGCGGGCGCGAAGTACGCCGGTGCGTGCTGCCTTCGACCGACCGCGCCTGCGCCGGGCTGGAGGACAACCCGCTGGTTGCACTCGATCTGCCGACCTGGCCGCGCGTCTGCACCGAACAGCCGGATCTGCCCGCATGTGCGCAGGACCCGGAATGAAGGCAGCCGTGCTGGCCCTGGCCGCACTGCTTGCCGGCGCGCCCTCGGCAGCCGGCGCGGCGGACGCCGGCCGTGATTTCGACGCCTTCATCGAACGTTTCCGCGCCGCCCTGCGCGCGCGCGACGCGGCGGCCATTGCCGACCTGACCCGCCTGCCTTTCCTGTACGAAGGCCGCCGCCTCGACCGCGCCGCCTTCGTGCAGGTCGTGCCCACACTGTTCGATGCGCGCCTGAGCGCTTGCCTGGCGCAGGCCCGGCCGCAGGCCGAGGGCGCTGATCGCCTGCTGTACTGCGCGCCCTACACCTTCCATCTGCGCGCCGACGCCAGCGGCCGCTGGCGACTCGACGAGTTCGCCGCCGACGGCGAGGATCTGCCATGAACTGGCAGCCGGTCTACGACGTATCCGGGCAGGGCGCCCCAGAGTTCCACGGCTACGTCCTGTTCGGTCTGGCGCTGCTCGCCGTGGCCGGGGGATTCTGGCTGCGCGCGCGCCGGCGCGGCGAACGGTCGGGTACCGCGCGCGTGCTTGCGCTGTTCGCGCTGCTGATCGCGGCGCTCGGCTACGGCGTCAATACGTGGGACCGCAACCGGCTGGCCGACCACCTGGTGGCCGGCCGCGTACTGACGGTCGAAGGCCCGGTGTTCGCGCACGCGCAGTGGCGCGAGGACATCACCCATCCGGGGCAGGGCAGCACCCGCCGCTTCCAGAACTGGGAGCGCATCGTGGTCGGCGGCGTCACCTTCATCTGGTCGCCCGGGGCGCACCAGGCTGCCTTCACCAATGCGCAGACACCGCCGCTGGCGCTGCGCGACGGCCTGTGGCTGCGTGTCACTTGGGTCGAGGACGCGCCGGACGAAGCGACGCAGCGGCGCATCGTGAAACTGGAAACCGGCGATCCGCCGCCCGATGCGACCCCGTGGGGCATGCCGGCCAAGGTGCTGCCGGACGCACCCTATCCGTCGGTGCTGGTGATGCCGGGGCAGCGATGAAGTCATTCCATCGTCGCAGCGCCCGACCGGCGCCGCAGCCCGCTGCAAAGGAAAGACCGGCGCCGGAGCGCCACGGCCGCGCGCGCATCGACGCGCTGCTGGTCGAGCGCGGGCTGGCACCGTCGCGTGCTGCAGCGCAGCGACTGATCGATGCCGGTGTCGTGCTGCTGGATGGACAGCCCGTCACGCGGTCTTCGCAAACCGTGGCGGCCGATTGCTGCATCGCACTTCGTACGGAGGACTGAGCGCGGTCAACTGGCGCTGCCGCTTTGCTCGCTATATATATGCGCCCGGCGTCCGCTCCGACCCGTTACCCGCACCGACATCATGAAGCCCACGCAAGCCCCCGTCCGTCAGCCCGGCCCCGGCGAACTGCAGCCGGTATTCAATCTGTACAACGCCGGTCGTCTGGCCGAGGCGGCGAACGCGGCGCGCCAGTTGCTTGCCCGCTACCCCGGCGCCGTGGTGCTGCACAGCGTGCTCGGGTCGGCACTGGCCAGCCTCGGCCGGCTGGACGAGGCGGAAGCGGCCTTCGCGGCCGCGGTGAAGGCGAATCCCGGTTCGGCCGAACTGCTCAGCAACCTCGGTCTGGTACAGCAGCAGCGCGGCCGGCTGGACGAAGCGCTCGCCACCTACACACGCGCCGTGGCGATCAAGCGGGATTTCCCCGAACTGCTCTACAACATGGGCGTCGTGCAGGACGCGCTCGGCCGTCGCGATGACGCCGCCGCCAGCTACCGTCGGGCCATCGCATTGCAGCCGCGCTTCGCGCTGGCGCTGTTCAACCTGGGCACCGTGCTCGACCGCCAGGGCGCGTCGGGCGACGCGATCGACACCTACCGGCGAGCGGTCGAGGCCGAGCCCGGTTTCGTCGAGGCGTGGTCCAATCTGGGCGCCGCGCTGCAGAAGACGGGCGACGCCGAGCAGGCGGTGGCCTGTTACCAGAAGGCGCTGGACATCCAGCCGACGGCGACCGCCTGGTTCAACCTCGGCACCGCGCAACGCGCCTATGGCCTGATGATGGATGCAGCCGAAAGCTACCGCCGCGCCATCGCGCTGGCGCCGGCCTATGCCGACGCGCACAGCAATCTCGGCGAAATCCTGCGCGATCAGGGCGACGGCGAGGGCACGCTGGCGGCCTTCCGCGCCGCGCTCGCACTCGATGCGGAGCACGGCATGGCCAATTACAACCTCGGCCTGCTGCACCACGACCTGCACGAGTACGACAAGGCGCTGCCGTATTTCGAGCGCGCCCGCGTGCTCGACTGGCAGGACCGCGTGCTGTACTGCCTGTACAAGCTGCGCCGCAGCGACGAGTTCGAGGCGCGGCTGCACGGACTGCTCGACAGCCGCCACCGCTCGCCGATGATCGCCACGCTGTCCGCCCACCACGCACACAACCGGCGCACTGCCGACCCCTACCGCTTCTGCCCGGACCCGCTGGCGCTGGTCCATCACGGTCACCTCGACGCGCTGACCGACGCCGGCGACAGCCTGCGCGCCGATCTGCTGCGCGACATCGCGAACGCCGACATCCAGAGCCGCAAGCAGGGGCGGCTGTACTACGGCATCCAGTCCTCCGGTCACCTGTTCCGCCGCGCCGAAGCGTCGATCGCGCGGCTGGTCGGGCTGATCCGCGACGAGGTGGCGCGCTACCGCGCCACGCTGGCCGCGCACGACTGCGTCTATGCGCAGGACTTCCCGGTGCGCACCGAATTCGCCAGTTCCTGGTACGTGAAGATGAGCAAGGGCGGCCACCTGACCTCGCACATCCACGAGGAGGGCTGGCTGTCCGGTGTGCTCTATCTGGCGATGCCGTCGGACCGGCCGGCAGGCAGCACCGCTGGCGGCATCGAATTCAGTACCGACGGCGACGACTACCCGCGCGAGCACGACGACTTCCCGCGCAAGACACTGCTGCCGGTGGTCGGCGACATCGTGCTGTTCCCATCATCGCTGTTCCACCGGACGATTCCGTTCGAATCGAACGAGGAGCGCATCTGCATCGCGTTCGACGTCAAGCCGGCCGCGGGGGAAGGCGGGCGGTAAGGTGAGCGGCCTGCGTTCTGCCCGACCGGTATCGTCACGGTTCGAGAGGCGGATCCTTGCCGCGTTCGCGCTGGCCGTGCTGATCGTTTCCGGCATGGCGGCAATGACCTGGAAGGTCGCCGACGACGCCAACGCGGCCGCGCTGCGCGTGGCACACACGCATGACGTACTGCACGGCCTGGCGCGCGTACGCGTCGAGACCCTGCAGGTGGAACTCAGCACGCAGAACTTCAGATTGACCGGCGATCCAGCGCGGCTGGCCGAGCGCGACCGGGCGATCGCCCGCCGCGAGATAGAGCTGAGCCGCGTGCGCGCGCTCACCGCCGACAATCCGGCGCAGAGCACGCGCTGGACGCAACTGCGCGCGGTGATCGACGAGCGCCTGGGCCTCTCGCGCCGGATCGAAGCGCTGCGCAGGAGCGAAGGACTGGACGCCGCCAACGCCTTCGTGGCCGTAGCGCCGCTGCGCGAGACGCGCGAGCGCGTCGATCGCATCCTGGGCGAGATGGACGACGAAGAGCGGCGGCTGCTGGTCGGCCGCAACGTCGCGCAGAGACACACGAGCGGCCTGCTGGTCGGCGCCGGCGGAGCCGTGCTCGTGCTTCTGCTTGCGCTGTTCGGTGCGACCTACGGACTGATACGGCGACAGCTGAGCGCGAGCGAGGGACATCTGCGCACCGTCATCAGCCGTGTGCCGGCGCTGATCGCCTACGTCGATGCGCAGCAGCGCTACGTGTATGTGAACAGTCACTACCGCGAGCGCTTTGCGCCTCATCACCCTGACATCGCCGGTCGCTCGGTGCGCGAGGTGCTTGGCGAGACGCGCTACGCCATCGCCGCGCCGCTGATCGAGAAAGTCCTGAAGGGCGAGCCGCAGAACTACGACTGGGAACCCTTTCCGGGCGTCTGGCAGGTGATCAACTACATGCCGCGGCAGGACGAACGCGGCGACGTGACCGGCTACTACGTGCTGGGCGCCGACATCACCGAGCGCAAGCGCGCCGAGGAAAGGATACGTCTGCTCAACAGAGAGCTGGAACAGCGCGTGCGCGAGCTGGAACGGGTGAGTCGCGCATTGCGTACGCTCAGCGCAGGCAACCGCGCGATGCTGCGCGCCACCGGCGAACGCGAACTGCTGGACAGCATGTGTCGCGCGCTGGTTGAAGTCGGCGCCTATCCGATGGCTGTGGTCTGGTTGGGCGATGCTTCGGGTGACTATGTTCCGACGGCCCAGTGCGGCCATCCGGACGGCATCGACGGACTGCGCGCATGGGCCGCCGCCAACGCCTCCGACGTTCGCACGGCGATGGACGCCATCGTTGCCGGCGGGCAGGTGCGCCGTTTCAACGGCACCGATACGGCGGATCACGACGTGCTGCCGACGCCCGCGGGCGGCCCGGTGATTGCGTGTCCGCTGCGCGTAGGGGGCCGCGGCATCGGCATGCTGACCGTTCATGGCGCGGCCCCCGAGGGGTTCGGCGACGAGGAAATGTCATTCATCGGCGAGTCGGCCGACGACCTGGCCTACGGTGTGTCCACGCTGCGAACGCACGCCGAACAGGAGCGCACGCGGGAAGCCATGTACCGGCTTACCCAGTTCGACCTGCTCACGGGTCTGCCCAACCAGGCCCTGTTCAGCGACACGCTTGCGGCCGAGCTGCGCAGCTGCCGTCAGCACGAGCGTCCGTTCGCGCTGCTGCAGATGAATATCGAGCGGCTCAGCGAAATCAACGACGCGCTCGGATTCACCCAGGGCGACCAGATACTGTGCGAATTCGGCGCCCGGCTCCGTGAGGCGATGCCGGACGGTGCCTTCGTCGCACGACTGCGCGGCGACGAATTCGCGCTGCTGCTGCCGGACAGCGACCGTGCCTCGGCGCTGGCGATGGCGCGTCGTTTGCGCGAGGTGCTGTCGCAGCCGGTCCAGCTGGTCGAGTTGCCGATCGATGTATCGACGCGGACCGGTATCGCGCTGTATCCGGATCACGGGTCGACCCTGCACGACCTCTACCGGCACATGGACATCGCCGTGCGCCAGGCGAAGAAACAGGGCGTCGACTGCGTCGTATTCGATCCGGCGCTGTATCCCGCGCCTTCGCACCGCCTGAACATGGCCGGAGATCTGCGACGCGCGATCGAGGCGGACGACCTGCGGCTCTATCTGCAGCCCAAGGTCGACATGCGCGATGGCATCGTCTGCGGTGCCGAAGCGCTGGTGCGCTGGCAGCACCCGACGCGCGGCCTGATTCCGCCGTCCGAGTTCATCGAGCTGGCGGAGCAGACCGGACTGATCCGGCCGCTCGCCGAGTGGATGATCGCGCGCGTGCTGCGTCTGAACGGGCAGTGGGACGACGAGGGGCGTTCGCTGCCCATCGCGGTGAATCTGTCTGCGCGCAATCTGCGGGACGAGGATCTGGTGGACAAGATCCGCCAGATGCTGGCGCATTGGGGTACCGCGAACGGACTGCTGGAGATCGAGATCACCGAGAGCGCCGTGATGGAGGACGCGGACTTCGCGCTGCGCGTGCTGCACGGCTTGCGCGCAGAAGGCATACGGCTCTACATCGACGACTTCGGAACCGGTTACTCCTCGCTCAGCTATCTGCAGAAGCTGCCGGTCGGCTGCATCAAGATCGACCAGTCATTCGTGCGCGCGATGGCGGTCAGCAGCGACTCCGCCGCCATCGTCCGCTCAACGATAGACCTCGTGCATGACCTCGGGCGCAAGGTGGTGGCCGAGGGTGTCGAGACGCAGCAGCACTGGGATGCGCTGTGCGCACTCGGCTGCGATGTCGCACAGGGCTATCTGATTGCCCGGCCGATGCCGGCAGAGGACTTCCCGGCCTGGGTGGACCGCTACCGGCCAATTCGCGCGAGCGATCCGGCGGACAAGCACGGGGCGGCCTGAACGCCGATCGTGCGTCGGCGGCAGATGTTCAGTGTGGGCCGGCCGGTCTGGCCGGCAGGCGCAGCGTCACCGCGAGGCCGGGCATGGCGTCGTCAAGCGCAATGGTGCCGCGGTGCAGCGCGACCACCGACTGCACCAGACTCAGGCCGAGGCCGAGGCCGGGCGTGTCGCGGGCACTTTCCAGCCGGTACAGGCGTTCGAACACGCGCTCGCGCTCGGCGGCCGGAATGCCCGCTCCTTCGTCGCGCACGCACAGGCGCCAGTCGTCGCCGTCGCGCGTCAGCGACAGGTCGACCGCGGCGCCGTGCGGGCTGTACTTGATGGCGTTGTCGATCAGGTTGAGTACGGTCTGGAACAGCAGGTCGCGGTGGCCGGTGCAGACGGCGCCCGCCGGCACGCTGACGACGAGGCGCAGGCCGCGCTCCTCGGCCAGCGGCTCCATCAGTTCGGCCGCGTCGCGCACCAGGCGGCCGAGGTCCAGTTCGCTGAACTCGCCACGCAGCAGGCCGGAATCGACGCGCGCGATGCGCAGCAGCGACTGGAAGGCGGACAGCACCTGGTCGACGTCGGCCAGATTGCGCTCCAGCCAGTCCGGCAGTTCGTCCGCCGTGGGCGGATGGCTCAACGCCGCCTCGATGCGCGCACGGTGACGGGTGAGCGGCGAGCGCAGGTCGTGCGCGATGTTGTCGGTGGCACCGCGCACGGTGGCGATCAGCCGCGCGATGCGGTCAAGCATGCCGTTCAGCGTCTGCGCCAGGCGGTCGAATTCATCCGCGCCGTCGCCGCTGCGCAGCGGCACCCGGTGCTGCAGATCGCCGTCCATGATCTGCTGCGCGGCGCGCCGTATCGTTTCGACCGGCCGCAGTGCGGCGCGGGTGATCAGATAGCCGCCGCCCAGCGAGGCGAGCAGCATCAGGCCGAAGCTCACCAGCGCGGCGCGACGGATGTCGCCGCGTACCTGCTCGACTTCGTACTCGTCGAAGCCGACCAGCAGCCGGCTGCCGTCCGGCAGGCGCGCCCAGCGGGCGACGATTTCGGTCTGCCCGCGGTGGAGCAGGCTGGGCAGGCGCAAGGGCAGGCTTTCGCGGCCGGCGCTGGCTGGCCAGTGGTCGAGGTTGCCGATCAGCAGGCGGCCGGCCGCGTCCTCCAGCCGGTAGACGCGGTCGTGATTGGCCGAGCGCACGTCCAGCCGCTGGCGGATCAGGCCGCTGATGCCGCGCACGCCGTCGACCCGGTACTCGGCGGCGAGGATGTCCAGTTCGGCTTCTACGCTCTCTTCGACGTGACCCAGCATGTACTGCCCGGCCAGCCAGCTCACCAGCATCAGCAGCAGGCCGAAGCCGGCGGCGAGCAGGGCGCTGTTGGCCAGCGTCAGCCGTGCGCTGGTGCTCAGGCGCAGATTCATGGCTCGCTGTCGGCCAGCGCGCGCCGCCGGCCGTCCATCAGTGCGCGGGCGATGCCGGGCAGCGCGATGCCCAGCCGCGCTTCGAGTGCGCGGGCGCGCTGCGCCAGCTTCATTTCCGACAGCCGGAAGGCGTTGCCGCGAGCGGCGAACACGATGCGGTTGTCGCCGTCAGCGGTGTCGACCACCGCCACCGAACGGGCGAAGCTGGCGGCGACGCGTTCGACCCAGGCGCTGTTCAGCGCGTCGCCGGCGTACATATTGATCGCCAGTACGCCGCCGTCGCGCAGCGCCGCGTGGCAGTCGTCGTAGAAGCGCTGCGTGGTCAGCGCCGCCGGCATGCCGCCGATGTCGAAGCCGTCCACCCACAGCAGGTCGAACACGCCGTCGTGCGCGGCCACCCACTCGGCGCCGTCGGCACAGCTGACGGTCAGCCTGTCGTCGTCCGGCGGGATGTGGAAGCGATCGCGCAGCGCGATCACCGCCGGTGATATCTCCGCCACGGTCATGCGCGTCCGCGGCAGGTGGCGGTGGCAGGCCTTGACCAGCGAGCCGCCGCCGAGCCCGATCATGCCGATGTGGCCCGGCTCGGGCACGAACAGCAGTGAGGCCATCATCAGGCGCGAGTACTCGAGAACCAACCGCTCGGGCGCGGCGGCGTCCATCGTGCTCTGCACCGCCAGTTCGCTGAAGGCCAGCGTGAGCTGGCCGTCCTGTTCGACCAGATAGGGCTGGCCGGCATCGACCTCGTCGCGTCCGCTCATGACGGTGCGCGCAGGCAGTAGCCGCTGCCGCGCAGCGTGTGGATCAGCGGTGGCCAGGGCGCGCGGTCGACCTTGGCGCGCAGGCGGGAGATGTGCACGTCGATCACGTTGGTTTGCGGGTCGAAGTGGTAGTCCCACACGCCTTCGAGCAGCATGGTGCGGGTGACCACCTGGCTGGCGTGGCGCATCAGGAATTCGAGCACGCGATACTCCTGCGGCTTGAGCGCGATCTCCTCGCCGCTGCGCCGCACCGTGTGCGTCATGCGGTCGAGTTCGAGGTCGGCCACACGCAGCACCGATTCGGCCACCGGCATCAGGCCACGCCGGGTGATCGCCTCCAGCCGCGCCTGCAGTTCCGACATCGCGAACGGTTTCACCAGATAGTCGTCGCCGCCGGCGCGCAGGCCGCGTATCCGTTCGTCGACCTGGCTCAGTGCGCTGAGGATGAGCACCGGTACGCGCGAACCGGTGGCACGCAGCGCGGCCAGCATGGACAGGCCGTCCATCTGCGGCATCAGGCGGTCGAGCACGATGGCGTCGTACTGCTCGCCGGTGGCGAGGAACAGGCCCTCGCGGCCGTTCGGCGCGTGGTCCACCACGTGTCCGGCCTCGCGCAGGCCGCGGCAGATGAATCCGGCGATTTCGGTGTCGTCCTCGACGACCAGGATGCGCATGTCGATGGGAACTGGAGTTGGGGTGTGTGACGCGCCCTCAGGGCGCGAATCCGGACGCCATTCTGCCTGCGCACTGGATGGCCGCAACATGAACAGACGTTCATGTTGCGTTCACCCTGTGGCAAGCCGCCCGCGCGCAAGCTTGCTGGCTGTCCGTATCCGTCGATTGCGTCCATGCGCTCAGTCCTTCTGCTTTCCTGTGCACTGCTGTGTCCGCCGGTGTTCGCGCAATCGCTTGCCGCGCACGCCGACGAGCACGAGCAGCCGGTGCTGCGCGACAGTGCGCTGACGCTGTCGCGTGCGCTCGATCTGGCGATGGCCCGGGCGCCCGGCAGCGCGCTGCCGCAGGCGCGCATGAACGAGTCGCGTGCGCTGGCCGCGCGCGCCGACAGCGTGCTGTCGGGCCCGCCAGCGGTGCAGATGCGCTATCAGACCGACCGCCTGCCCGGCCACACCGGGCTGCGCGAACTCGAAGCGGGGCTGGAACTGCCGCTGTGGCGGTCCGGCCAGCGCGACGCGCTGCGGCGCGAGGCCGATGCCGGCCGGCTGCAATCCGAAGAGGAGTTGCGCGCCTACCGCTGGCGCGTGGCCGGCGATCTGCGCGAACAGCTGTGGCGCGTGCTGCAGGCCGAAGCCGAAGTGACGCTGGCCGATGCCGACGTCGATCTCTACCGCGCGCTGGAAGACGACGTGGCGCGCCGCATCCGCGCTGGCGACGCGGCGCCGGTCGAGAAGCTGTCGGCGGAGACCGCCCGTCGCGAGCGTGACGCGGTGCTGTACGAGGCGCAGGTCGAGCTGGCGCACAGCCTGTTCGGCTGGACCGCGCTGACCGGCCAGCAGGCGCTGCCGCAGCAGGCGCGTGAGGCGGTGGCGACCCAGGCGCTGGGCTATCCGCCGGTGCTGATGGCGCAGGCCCATGTCGAGCGGGCGCGCAGTGCGCTCGGCACGCTGCAGTCGCAGGGCAGCGGTGCGCCGCGCCTGCTGGTCGGCGTGCGCTCGGAAACGGCGGCTGACATGCCCACCACCGACAGCGTCGGCGCAACGATTTCCATCCCCTTCGGCGGCGAAGCGCACCGCAGCGCCGCGCTGTCGCCGGCGCAGATCGAACTGGCGCGCGCCGAGGATGAACTGGCGTTCGCCCGCCGCAACGCCGAACTGGCGCTGCACGAGGCCGAACACGAACTGCACGCGCGCGAACAGGCGCGCACGCTGGCGCTGGGTCAGAAGGAAGTCGCCGAGCGCGAAGTCGAACTCGGACGGCGCGCCTACCGCCTCGGCGAAACATCGCTGGCCGAGCGCCTGCTGGTCGAGGCGCGTGCCGCCAGCGCCCGCCGTGCCGCGGCGCTGGCCGAAATCGCCTGGTCGCGCGCCGTCGCGCGCTATAACCACAGCCTGGGAATACTGCCTTGAAGCTCCGTATCGTCTTCCTCCTGTTCGGCCTGTCCACCGCTGCGGCGCAGGCCGCCGATGTCGTGCTCGCGCCGACCCAGATGCAGCGTCTGGGAGTGCGCGAGGCGCTGCCTGTCGAAGCGAAAAGCGCACTGGCCACCCCGTGGTCGGCACGCGTGGTCGCGTCACCCGATGCGGAGTGGGTCGCGACCGCACCGGCTGGCGGCGTGGTCGTGCGGGTGCCCGTGGCGGAGGGCCAGCAGGTGGCGGCTGGCGCGGTGCTGGCCGAGCTGCGCAGCGCCGATCTGCCGGACATGGGCGCGTCGCTGGCGCAGGCGCGCACTGCGGCCGAACTGGCGCGCGGCAACCGCGAACGCGACCGCGCGCTGCATGCCGAGGGATTGATCGCCGAACGCCGCGTACGCGAGTCGGAAGCGGCGGCAGCACAGGCCGACGCTGCACTGGCCGCCGCACAGTCACGCTTGCGCCTGATGGGCGTGTCGGCGGCCGACGCGTCGGCCGGCCGCATCCAGGTGCGCGCCGCCGCCGCCGCGACCGTGCTCGAACGGATGGCGCTGCCGGGTCAGCGCGTAAACGAGGCGGACCCGCTGCTGCGCCTGGCCGATGCGAACAGGCTCATGCTGGAACTGAACCTGCCGGTCGCGCAGGCGGCGTCGGTGCGTGAGGGCGACCTGATCGAGCTCGACGGAAGCGCCGGCAGGGCGCGGGTGACGCAGATAGGCTGGGGGGCGTCGGACGCCACGCAGACGGTGCGCATCCGCGCCGAACTGCCACCTTCGAAGAACGGGCTGCGGCCCGGCCAATGGGTCAAGGTGCGCCGCAGAGCGACGGCAGCCGCCGCCTGGTCGGTGCCGGCCGGCGCACTGCTCCATCACGACGGCAGGAGCTGGGTGTTCATGCGCACCGCGCAGGGCTTCCGTGCGGTCGAGGTAGAGGTGCTGTCGCAGGACAGTGCGCAGGCCACGGTCAGCGGCGCGCTTGACGCGAAGTCGCCGGTCGCGGTCAGCGGGGTGGCGGCGATCAAGGCGGTGTGGCTGGGCCACGGCGGAGCCGAATGATGCTCGACGCCCTGACCCGCAGCGCGCTCGCCCGCCCGCTGCTGACCGTACTGGCGGCGCTGCTGCTGATCGCCGCCGGCCTCAATGCGGCGATGAAGCTGCCGATCGACGCCTTCCCTGACGTGTCGGCGCCGCAGGTGAAGATCATCGTCAAGCTGCCGGGCATGACACCGGAAGAGATGGAAGCGCGCGTCACGACGCCGATCGAGATCGAAATGCTGGGTCTGCCGAAGCAGACCATGCTGCGCTCGACCAGCAAGTACGGCCTCACTGACGTCACCATCGATTTCGAGGATGGCACCGACATCTACTGGGCGCGCAACCAGGTGAGCGAGCGCCTGAACGGCATCATGGGCGACCTGCCGCCGGGCCTCTCCGGCGGGCTGGCGCCGATCACCACACCGCTGGGCGAAATGTTCATGTTCACCGTCGAGGGCGATCTGCCGATCGCCGAGCGGCGCGCGCTGCTCGACTGGGTGATCCGCCCGGCGCTGCGCACGGTGCGCGGCGTGGCCGACGTGAATGTGCTGGGCGGCCTGGCCAGCGCTTACGAAGTGGTGCCGGACGCGGCCCGAATGGCGGCCACCGGCATCACGCTGGACGAACTGCGGACCACTTTGGAACGCTTCAACCGCAACGACGGCGCCGGCCGCATCAACGAGGGCGAGGAAACGCTGCTGGTGCGCGTGCAGGGCCGGCTCACTTCGCTCGACGATATCGGGCGCCTGGTGGTGCACGCGACGCCGACCGCGCAGGTGCGGGTGGCCGACGTGGCCGAAGTCAAGCTCGGCGCGCTCACGCGCATGGGCGGCGTCACCCACAACGGCGAGGGCGAGACGGTGCAGGGCCTGGTGCTGGGCCTGCGCGGCGCCGACGCGCAGCAGGTGGTGGCCGGCGTACGCGCCCGGCTCGAGGAAGTGCAGGCGGCGCTGCCGGCGGGCGTGAAAGTGGTGCCCTTCTACGACCGCGGCGAACTGGTGTCGCGCGCGGTCGGCACGGTGTCGAAGGCGCTGCTCGAAGCGGTGGTGCTGGTCGGCGTCATGCTCTATCTCTTCCTCGGCAATCTGCGCGCCGCATTGGCGGTTGCCGTGGTGCTGCCGCTGTCGGCGCTGTGGACCTTCCTGCTGATGCACCAGTTCGGCCTGTCGGCCAACCTGATGAGCCTGGGCGGGCTGGCCATCGCCATCGGCCTGCTGGTCGACGCTGCCGTGGTGGTGGTCGAGAACGTGGTCGCCCATCTGCACGAACCGGGCGCCGATCAGCGCCCGCGGCAGCAGGTGGTGCTGGACGCCGTGCGCGAGGTGGCGGTGCCGACCACCGCCGGCATCGTCATCATCGCGCTGGTGTTCGTGCCGCTGCTGAGCCTGCAGGGACTGGAAGGCAAGCTGTTCGCGCCGGTGGCGCTGACCATCGTGTTCGCGCTCGCCGGCTCGCTGCTGCTGTCGCTGACCGTCATTCCGCTGCTGGCGCGTCTGATGCTGAATGCGAAGTCGCACGCCGACCCCTGGCTGCCGCGCACGCTGGCCCGACTGTATGCGCCGCTGCTGCAGAAGGCGCTGGCGGCACCGGCAGTGGTGGGCGCTGTCGCCGGTCTGCTCGGTGTCGCGGCCGTCGTGCTGTACATGGGGCTGGGCAAGACCTTCATGCCGACGATGGACGAGGGCAGCCTCATCGTGCAGCTGGAAAAGCTGCCGTCGATCAGTCTCGACGCCTCGCTGGCGATCGACAGCCAGTTCCAGCGCGCGCTGAAGGAGACGGTGCCGGAGGCGCTGCAGGTGGTGGCGCGTGCCGGCTCGGACGAGATCGGCCTCGACCCGATGGGCCTGAACCAGACCGATACCTTCATCAGCCTGCCGACCGAGGTCGACAAGCCGGCGGTCATCCATCGCATCCGCGAACTGCTGAACGAATTTCCGGGCGTGGCCTACGCCTTCACTCAGCCGATCGAAATGCGGGTGTCGGAAATGATTCTCGGCGTGCGCGGCGACCTCGCGATCCGCATTTTCGGCCCGGATCTCGACGTGCTGAATCACAAGGCGGACGAGATCGCCGAAGTGCTGCGCGCGACACCGGGGGCGGAGGATGTGTTCTTCGTACGCAACGAGGGTGTGCAGTATCTGCGCGTCGTGCCGGACAGCGACGCGCTGGCCCGTGCCGGGCTCGACATCGACACGCTGGCGGCCAGCCTGCGCGCACAGATCGAGGGCGAGCGGGTCGGCCTGATCCAGCAGCAGGAGCGGCGCATTCCGCTGCTGGTGCGTGCCAGCGGCAGCACGGCGGCGGCCGACGAACTGGCGCAGCTGCCGGTGGCGCTGCCGGGCGGAGGGCGCATCGCGCTCGGCCAGCTGGCGCGTTTCGAACGCGTCGGCGGGCCGGTGCAGATCAACCGGCAGCTGGGCAGCCGCAATATGGTGGTGATCGCCAACGTCGGCGGCCGTGATCTGGTCGGCTTCGTCGAGGAGGCACGCGCGCAGGTGATGCAGAAGGTCGAGCTGCCGCCGGGCTACCGGCTGACCTGGGGCGGCGAGTTCGAGAACCAGCAGCGGGCGGCGCAGCGGCTGGCGCTGGTGGTGCCGGTGGCGCTGGTGCTCATCTTCCTCATTCTCTACAGCACCTTCGATTCGCTGCGTCAGGCAACGCTGGTGATGGCCAACGTGCCGTTCGCGATGATAGGCGGCGTGTTCGCGCTGGCGCTGTCCGGCGAATACCTGTCGGTGCCGGCGTCGGTCGGTTTCATCGCGCTGCTCGGCATCGCCGTGCTCAATGGCGTGGTGCTGGTGAGCTATTTCAACCAGCTGCGCGCCGCCGGCATGTCGATGCTGGACGCCGTGGTGCATGGCGCGCAGCGCCGGCTGCGGCCGGTGCTGCTGACCGCGTCGATGGCTGCCCTCGGTCTGGTGCCGCTGCTGTTCGCCAGCGGGCCGGGGTCGGAAATCCAGCGGCCGCTTGCAATCGTTGTCATTGGCGGGCTGGTTTCTTGTACTGCGTTAACACTGCTGCTGCTGCCCATCCTGTACAAGCGATTCGGCGAGCGAACCGCCGCCTGATGATTTCATTCCATGACTGAATCCCTTGCGCCACAGCGGCGCGCGCTGCCCTTCCTGCTCGTTCTTGCGCTGACAGCGCTGGCTGTCTGGACGCTGCTGCGGCTGGGCCTCTGGCTGTACGCCGACCCCGGCAGCGCCGCAGTGCACGTTTTCGGGCGCGGCCTGTGGTTCGACATGGCAACACTTGCCTGGATGGTTGCACCGCTGCTGGCACTGTCGGCCCTGCTGCCGGCGCGGTTGCGCGCCAGCCGCTTCGTGGGTGCATTGCGCTGGGCGGCGCTGTGGCTGGCGGTGGCGCTGCTGCTGTTCGGCGCGGTCGCCGAAGTGGTGTTCTGGGAGGAATTCTCGACCCGCTTCAATTTCATCGCCGTCGACTATCTGCTGTACACGCAGGAAGTGATCGGCAACATCGTCGAGTCCTACCCGGTCGGCGCGCTGGTCGGCGGCATCGTGGCGCTGTCGGCGCTGTTCGTCGTGCTGTTGCGGCGACGGCTTTCATTTGCCGTCGCTGTCCGCTCCTGGCGCGCGCGCGTCGCCATGCTGGCGGCGGCCGTACTGCTGCCGGCGGCGGCGCAGGTGGCGGCGATCGAGCAGATGGAAGGCAGCGGTGACGCCTACGCCGACGAACTGGCGGGTAACGGACTCTTCTCGCTGGCGGCGGCGATGCGTCGCAACGAACTGGATTACGCGCGCTGGTACGCGACGCTGCCGCAGGAGGAGGCGGACGAGGTGCTGCGCACACTGCATGTCGAGCGCCTGCCGCTGAGCGCCGAGGACAGTCCGAGCGCGATGGACGATCCGCCGCACGACAAGTCACCCTTCACACGGCGGCCGCGCAATGTGGTGCTGGTGACCATAGAGAGCCTGTCGGCGGAATACGTCGGCGCCTATGGATCAAAGGAAGGCCTGACGCCGGAACTGGACCGCATCGCTGCCGAAGGGCTGCGCTTTGCCAACGTGTATGCCACCGGTACCCGCACCGTGCGGGGTCTGGAGGCACTGTCGCTCGGCACGCCGCCGGTGCCCGGTCAGGCCATCGTCCGGCGGACGAACAACAACAACCTGTCGACAGTCGGGGAAATCCTCGCGCCGCAGGGCGTGGTGCCGATGTTCATCTACGGTGGCTACGGCTACTTCGACAACATGAACAGCTATTTCCGCGGCAACGACTACCTCATCGTCGATCGCACCGATTTCCCGAAGGACAGCATCGTGTTCGAGAACGTGTGGGGCGTGGCGGACGAATCGCTGTACGCCAACGCGCTGATCGCGATGAACCGCAAGGCGGCCGAAGGCAAGCCCTTCTTCGCGCAGATCATGACCACGTCGAACCACCGTCCCTACACCTATCCCGACGGCCGCATCGACATTCCGTCGCCGGGCGGCCGTCACGGCGCGGTGAAATACACCGATTGGGCGATCGGCCAGTTCATCCGCGAGGCGAAGAAGCAGCCGTGGTTCGCCGACACGCTGTTCGTGTTCGTCGCCGACCACTGCGCGTCGGTCGCAGGCCGCACCCGGCTGCCGGTGGCGAAGTACCGCATCCCGCTGATCTTCTACGCGCCGGACATGCTGCCGCCGGGCGAATTCACCGACCGTCTGAGCCAGATCGACCTGGCGCCGACGCTGCTCGAAGTGATGGGCAAGAACGGCGACGACCATTTCTTCGGCCGCGCCTTCTTCGAGGAGCATGTGCAGCTGGATCGCGTATTCATTTCCAACTACCAGGACCTGGGCTATCTGCGCGGCGACCTGCTCACCGTGCTGTCACCGCAGCGTGTGGTCAAGGCCTACCGCGTCGACCCGGTCACGTTGGAATCGACGCCGACCGAGCCGGACCCGCAGCGGGTGAAGGAGGCCATCGCCTACTACCAGACCGCGGCCGCGGCATTCAAGCAGGGCCGTTTGCAGATGCCTGCCGCGCAGTGATGCGGCGGCACGCCGACCTGCTCGCCGTGGCGGTGCTGTCGGCGCTGCTGGCGCTCTGGAGCAACCGCTGGAGCGACGGCGATCTGATCACCGCCGCGTGGTTCTTCGACGCCGCCGCCGGGGCCTTTCCGCTGCGCAGGCAGTGGCTGCTGTCGGCGGTGCTGCACGACGGCCTGAAGTGGCTGGCGGTGCTGGTCTGGCTTGGCCTGCTGGCCGGCTGGAGTGTGCTGCGCCTGCGTGGCGCGGCGGCTGAATTGCGCGGCCGTCTCGCCTTCGTGCTCGTCGCCTCGCTGCTGGCTGTGATCGCGGCAAATATGGCGCGAGCGCAGTCGGCCCACAGCTGCCCCTGGTATGTCGCTGACTTCGGTGGCTCGGGGCAGTTCTTTCGCCTGTTGGATCCGCGACCAGAAGAGGCCGGACCAGGCAAATGCCTGCCCAGCGGCCATGCGGCCACCGCCTTCATGTGGCTGGCGCTGCTGCCGGTGCTGACCGGCGCACGGCGGCGCCTGGCGCTGGCTGGCGTGCTGCTGCTCGGGGGCGTGGCGGGAGCGGTTCAGGTCGCGCGCGGTGCGCATTTCCCGTCGCACATCCTGCTCAGTGCCGCGCTGTGCGCGCTGGTCGTCTGGATCTGCGCATCGCTGGCGCGCAAATGAAAACCGGCCCTCGCGGGCCGGTGTGTGCTGCTGTGCGGTCGATCAGCCTTCGAGCAGGCTGCGCAGCATCCAGGCGTTCTTTTCGTGGATCTGCATGCGCTGCGTCAGCAGGTCGGCGGTCGGCTCGTCGTGCGCCTCGTCTACCACGGCGAAGATGCTGCGCGCGGTGCGGACGACGGCTTCCTGGCCGGCCACCAGCTGGCGGATCATGTCGTTGGCCGACGGCACGCCTTCCGGCTCCTTGATCGACGTGAGCTTGGCGTAAGCCGAGTAGGTGCCCGGTGCCGGATAGCCCAGCGCGCGGATGCGTTCGGCCACCAGATCGACGGCCAGCGCCAGTTCGGTGTACTGACCTTCGAACATCAGGTGCAGCGTGTTGAACATCGGACCGGTCACGTTCCAGTGGAAGTTGTGCGTGGTCAGGTAGAGCGTGTAGGTGTCGGCCAGCAGGCGCGACAGACCGTCGGCAATGGCGCGGCGCTGGTCTTCAGGAATGCCGATGTTGATCGTGCTCATTTGGATGCTCCCTTCGTTGATGCTGACGCGGATGTGAGTGCGGCCGTCAGGTACCGGTTCCGTCAGTTGTGTCGGTGCGGGACTGCGGCGCCTGTCCGGCGATCAGTTCGGCCAGCCGTGCGAAACACTCCTGGCGGGCATTCGAACTGCGTGCGACCAGTGCGATGGTACGGCGCGGACGCGGTTCGGAGAAGCGGTGCGCGACAAGATTCATATGACCGAGCAGGCCGGAGCGCAAGGTCATGTCAGGCAGCAGCGCCATTCCAAGCCCGCCTTCGACCATCTGCGCCAGCGTGAAAAGGCTGGTCGCCTCCATCCCGGTCACCCGCGGTTCGTCCAGCCGGCAGCCGCCCAGCGTATGTCCGCGCAGGCAATGGCCCTCTTCCAGCAGCAGCAGCGCCTCCGGGTCCAGCTTGCCGATGTCGCGCGGCATGTCCGCTTCGCGGCCGGCCGGCGCGATCAGCAGCAGTTCTTCGTCGAACAGCGGGTGCACCTGCAGATTGCCGGTGTCGTAGGGCAGCGCGATCAGCGCGAAGTCGATCTGGCCGGTGGCAAGCCGCGCCAGCAGGTTGGCGGTCAGGTCCTCACGCAGCGCCAGTTTCAATTCAGGGTAGCGCGACCGCACTTCGGGCAGTACCGCCGGCAACAGGAAGGGCGCGATCGTCGGGATGACGCCGAGCCTGAGCAGGCCGCTCATCGGCCGCTCCGCATTGCGTGCCCATTCGGTCAGGTCTTCGGCCTCGGCCAGCAGCCGGCGCGCACGCACGACGACCTCGGCTCCGACTGCGGTCATCATGACCGAATGCCGCTCGCGCTCGACCAGCCGCGTGCCCAGGGTGGCTTCCAGTTCCTTGATGCCGGCGGACAACGTGGATTGCGTGACGAAGCAGGATTCCGCCGCCTGGGTGAAGTTCAGCTTGTCGGACACGGCGACCAGATAACGCAGCTGGCGCAGCGAGGGCAGGGCGGACATGCGCGGGCTCCGGGGATTATTGATCGAATTATACGATCAACAATAGAAAATCAATCAATTGGACCGTTATCGATCCGATGTCCAGAATGCGTCCTGTCGATGTGCAGCGCAGCAAGTGGCCTGCACATCACCACTTTTCGAATCCGGTCCATCACTCAAGGAGATGAACATGAGTCTGCAGAACCACGAAGGCAAGCGCGTCCCCAACGTCACGTTCCGCGTCCGCGAAAACAACGAGTGGAAGAACGTCACCACCGATGATCTGTTCAAGGGCAAGACCGTCGTGGTGTTCTCGCTGCCCGGCGCTTTCACGCCGACCTGCTCGTCCACCCATCTGCCGCGCTACAACGAACTGGCGCCGGCGTTCAAGGCGAATGGCGTTGATGACATCCTGTGCGTGTCGGTCAATGACACCTTCGTCATGAACGAATGGGCCAAGGATCAGGAATCCGACAATGTGACCCTGGTACCCGACGGCAACGGCGAATTCACCGAAGGTATGGGCATGCTGGTCGACAAGGCCGACCTCGGCTTCGGCAAGCGCAGCTGGCGCTATTCGATGCTGGTGAAGGACGGCGTCGTGAGCAAGATGTTCATCGAGCCGCAGGAACCGGGTGATCCGTTCAAGGTGTCCGATGCGGACACGATGCTGAACTACATCAATCCGAACGCGAAGAAGCCGGACCAGGTCGCCATCCTGACCCGCGAAGGTTGCGGCTTCTGCGCCAAGGCCAAGGCCTTGCTGGCGGAGAAGGGCTATCACTACGCCGAGATCAACCTGCCGCACACCGAGCGTTCGCGTGCCCTGGGTGCCATCGTCGGTGCGAAGACGGTGCCGCAGGTGTTCATCAACGGCCAGCACATCGGCGGCTGGGAAGATCTGGAGAAGTGGGCGGCGGCGAAGTAAGCCGCACTAGATGGGCGTACGGCGGGGCGACCCGCCGTACGATCAGGCTTGCGCACCCCAGGGCGCGCAGCCCTGATCGTCCGACCAGGGAGACTGACATGAAGGAAATGATCGTGGATGTTGCGGTGATCGGTGCCGGCACGGCTGGCCTCGCCGCCTACCGCGCCGCCATCGCCGGCGGCAAGTCGGCCGTCATCATCGAGGGCGGCCCCTATGGCACCACCTGCGCCCGTGTCGGCTGCATGCCGAGCAAGCTGCTGATCGCGGCGGCGGAAGCGGCGCACGTGACCGAAAAGTGGGACGCCTTCGGCATCCGTCTCGAAGGGTCGGTGCACATCGACGGCCGCGCCGTGATGGAGCGCGTGCGCCGCGAACGCGACCGCTTCGTCGGCTTCGTCGTGCGCGGTGTCGATGGCATTCCGGCCGAGCACAAGCTGCGCGGCTACGCCAAGTTCATCGACGACCGCAGCCTGCAGGTCGATGAGCACACGGTGGTCACCTTTGGCCGTGCAGTCATTGCCACCGGATCGTCGCCTGCGGTGCCGCCGATGCTGAAGCCGGCCGGCAAGCGCCTCATCGTCAACGATGACGTGTTCGACTGGACCGAACTGCCGGAATCGGTGGCGGTGTTCGGACCCGGCGTGATCGGCCTGGAGATAGGTCAGGCGCTGCACCGCCTCGGCGTGCGCGTCGAGGTGTTCGGCCGCGGCCATTTCGTCGGCCCGTTCTCCGACCCGGCGCTGAAGGCTTACGCGACCAACGCGTTTGCCGAGGAATTTCCGCTGCACGCCGACGCCAAGGTGGTGTCGGTCGAGGAGCGGCCGGACGGCGTGCGCATCGTGCAGGAACTGCAGGACGACCGCGTGGTGACCAAGGACTTCGAGTGGGTGATCGCCGCCACCGGCCGTACGCCCAATGTGAAGAATCTCGGCCTCGAGAACACGTCGGTGACGCTCGGCGCAAACGGTGTGCCGGAGTTCGACCGCACGACGATGCAGTGTGGCAGCACGCATATCTTCATCGCCGGTGACGCCAACAACGACCTGCCGCTGTTGCACGAAGCGGCCGACGAGGGCCGCATCGCCGGCGAAAACGCGGCCCGCTTCCCCGCGGTGCAGCCGGGTCTGCGTCGCGAGCCGATCGCCGTGGTGTTCTCGGACCCCCAGCTGGCGACCGTGGGCAAGCGCTACGTCGATCTCGCGCCGGACAGTTTTGTCACCGGCGAGGTGTCGTTCGAGGACCAGGGGCGCTCGCGCGTCATGCTGCGCAACAAGGGTCTGCTGCACGTGTATGCGGACAAGGCCAGCGGTCGCCTGCTCGGCTGCGAAATGATGGGGCCGGACGTCGAGCATCTGGCTCACCTGCTGGCCTGGGCGATGCAGTCGGGCATGACCGTGCAGCGCGCGCTTGAAATGCCCTTCTATCACCCGGTGGTGGAAGAGGGGCTGCGCACTGCACTGCGCGACGCGGCGGCGAAGCTCTCCGCAGCGTGATTGCGCGGCCCGCCCGGACGAGGTACCGGGCGGGCGGTTAGAATACCGGCCTCGTTGCCTCTGCCACCGTGCGGAGGCGCTGCCGGTGTCCTCACGTGTCCGCTTCAGATTCCCTCGTTTCCCGCAGCCTCGCCGCCGTCTGGCACCCCTGCACGCAGATGCAGTGGCACGCCGACCAGTCGCTGCCGCTGCTCGCCGTCAGCCGCGCGCAAGGGCCGTGGCTGTATGCGCCGGACGGCCGTCGCTACCTCGACGGCATCAGTTCGTGGTGGACCAATCTGTTCGGCCACAGTCACCCGCACATCGTGCAGTCGCTGCGCGACCAGCTGGACACGCTGGACCACGTGATGCTCGCCGGCTTCACGCACGAACCGGTGGTGACGCTGTCGGAAAAGCTGTCAGCCCTGACCGGCGGTCGCCTCGGCCACGCCTTCTACGCGTCGGACGGCGCGTCGGCAACCGAGATCGCGCTGAAGATGTCGCTGCACTACTGGCGCAACAGCGGGCGGCCGGACAAGAACGAATTCATCTGCTTCGCCGGCAGCTACCACGGCGAAACGGTCGGTGCGCTGGCGGTGACCGACGTGCCGCTGTTCCGTGATGCCTATGCGCCCATGGTGCGCGGCGCGCACGTCTTGCCCAGTCCGGCGTCGAGCGCACCACTGCACGCGCTCGACGCGCTGACAGTATTCCTCGAAGCGCATCACGCGCGGATCGCCGCGCTGATCATCGAACCGCGGGTGCAGTGCGCCGGCGGCTTCGCGATGCACGACGCCGGCTGGCTCAGTGCGGTGCGTGCGCTGTGCGACGTCTATCAGGTGCACCTGATCGCCGACGAGATCGCCGTCGGCTGCGGTCGCACCGGCACCTTCTTCGCGAGCGAGCAGTCGCTGGATGCCGACGGCGAGGGCTGGCCGGATTTCATCTGCCTGTCCAAAGGCATCACCGGCGGCACGCTGCCGCTCTCGCTGGTGCTGAGCAAGCCCTTCGTGTTCGAGGCCTTCCTCGACGACACGATGGCGCGCGGTTTCCTGCATTCGCATTCCTACACCGGCAATCCGCTCGCCTGCCGCGCAGCGCTGGCGACGCTGGAACTGTTCGAACAGCTCGAGGTGCTCGAACGCAACGGGGCCTGGGCGCAGACTTTCAGCGAGGCGCTGGCGCCGCTTGCGGCGCATCCGGCCACCCGCAATTTCCGTCAAGCGGGAATGATCTGGGCGCTCGACGTCGATACGCCGCACGCGGACTTCAGCCGCCGTTTCCATCGCGAGGCGCTGGCGCGCGAACTGCTGCTGCGGCCGATCGGCAACACGCTCTACTTCATGCCGCCTTATGTGCTCGACGAAGCGCAGAGCGTGTTGCTTGCGCAAGGGGCGCTGGCTGCGCTGGACGCTGCACTGGCATGAGCGCCACCGACTTTCGCGCCCGCCTCGAAGCGCTGGCGGCGGACGATCTGCTGCGTACCCGCCTGGTGCTGGATACGCCCTGCGGCCCGGAGGCGATGGTCGATGGTCGGCGCCTCGTTTCCTTCGCCGGCAACGACTACCTCGGACTCGCCAGCCATCCTGAAATCGTCGACGCCTTCCGCGAAGGCGCCGCTCGCTGGGGCGCCGGTGCTGGCGCGTCGCACCTGGTCAGCGGACACCAGCGACCGCACGAGGAACTAGAGGTCGCGCTCGCGCGTTTCGTCGGGCTGCCGCGCGCGCTCTATTTTTCGACCGGCTACATGGCCAACCTCGCGGTGCTGCCGGCACTCGTCGGGCGCGGCGACACGGTGATCGCCGACCGGCTGAACCATGCCTCGCTGGTCGACGCCGCCTTGCTGTCGCGCGCGACGGTGCGTCGCTATCCGCATGGCGACGTCGCTGCGGTTGAGCGCGCGCTTGAGGCCGCAGATGGACGGAAGGTCGTCGTGACCGACGGCGTGTTCAGCATGGATGGCGACATTGCGCCGCTGCCCGAACTGCTTGCCCTGTGCGAGCGCCACGACGCACTGCTGGTGGTCGACGACGCGCACGGTTTCGGCGTGCTTGGTGAGCAGGGGCGTGGCGTGCTGTCGCACTTTGGCCTCGCGTCACCGCGTCTGATCTATATCGGCACGCTGGGCAAGGCGGCAGGCGTCGCCGGCGCCTTCGTCGCCGGCGACGCGGATGCGATCGAATGGCTGATGCAGACCGGCCGCAGCTACCGCTACACCACCGCAGCGCCCGCGGCGACCGCCTGTGCGGTGCTGGCGAGCCTGCGCTTGATCGGGGAGGGCGACGAGCGGCGCGCGCGTCTGACGGAACATCGTCTGCGCATGCGGCAGCTGCTCGCGACGTGCCGCTGGCCCTTGATGCCGTCCGACACCGCAATCCAGCCGGTGCAGGTGGGTGGCAATTCCGAGGTGCTGGCGCTGTCGGCGCGGCTGCGCGAACGTGGCCTGTGGGTGCCGGCCATCCGGCCGCCCACGGTGCCTGCTGGCAGTGCCCGCTTGCGTGTGTCGCTCAGCGCGGCGCACGAGGCCGCACACATTGACGCGCTGTGCGCTGCGCTGAACGAGGTCGGCCATGAATGACGTGCTGGCCGCCCGTTGTTACGGCACACAGGGGCCGCGCGTCGCACTGGTGCACGGCTGGGGCTGGGACGGCCGCCTGCTGTCGCCGCTGGCCGAGGCGCTGGGCGCGCATTGCCGCGTCGTCCAGCCCGACCTGCCCGGCTACGGATTGAACGTCGGCCAGCGCTGCGACGGTTTCGACGACTGTGTCGATCAGCTCGTACAGGCGGTGCCCGACGCGGAGGTGCTGGTCGGCTGGTCGCTGGGCGGCCTGCTGGCGATCGCCTGGGCGGCTCGGATGCCGGTGCGCCGACTGCTCCTCGTGGGCGCTTCGCCGCGCTTCATGCAGGCCGTCGACTGGCCATATGGCATGACAGAAGGGCGCTTCGACGCCTTTGCAGATGGCCTGGAGCAGGACCCGCGGCGCACGCGCGCTCGCTTTGCCGCACTGGCGGCGCTCGGCGACAGCGATGCACGCGGCGTGCGGGGCGCGATGGCAGCGTTGATGGACGACCTGCCGCCGGCCGCTCAGGCGTTGAGTCAGGGACTGGACTGGTTGCGCGAGCGGGATCTGAGGGACACCTTGCGTTCGCTTCCAATACCTCTGTGCTGCCTGCACGGCGAGCAGGACCATGTGGTCGACATCGGCGCAGCGGCCAAGGAGGCCGCTGCGCGCTGGATGCCAGTGCCGGGCGCGGCGCATCTGCCGTGGCGGCATCGCGAGCTTTCCGATCTGTGTGCGTGGGTGTGCGCCGATGACTGAGCGCGCCGCGATACGGTCCTCATTTTCGCGGGCTGCGATGCGCTATGCCGCGGCGGCCGGGCTGCAGCGCGTGGTGTGCGATCGCCTGCTCGAACTGCTGCCGGACAGATCCGCCGGGCTGGTGCTCGATCTCGGCTGCGGGACCGGCTTCGCATCGACCGGCTTGCATGCGCGCTTTCCTCATGCGACACATTGTGCGGTCGATTTCTCGTTGGGCATGCTGCGTGCCCACGAACGGGGCAGCGGAGTGACGCGCGTCTGCGCCGATGCGCACCGTCTGCCGCTTGCCTCGGCGAGCGCGGACATCGTGTTCTCCAGCCTGATGCTGCAGTGGTGCGACCTGCCGGTTGCGCTGGCCGAGTGTCGGCGCGTTCTGCGGGATGGCGGCCATATGTGTTTCAGCACCGTCCTCCTCGGAACGCTCGCAGAGATCGATGACGCGTTCGCCGGTCTGGATGCGCATCGTCACACAGTGTCATTCCCTGCGCCCGGGGCGCTGGCTGCTGCTCTGGCCGGCAGTGGCTTCACGGCGGACCTGATGCGCAGCGAAATGCACGTCGAGTACTTTGCGGATGCGCGTGCACTGCTGCAGTCGAACCGCGATATCGGTGCGTCACGCGTGCCGAATGGCGCGCGTCGTGCTCTGCTCGGCCGCGCGGCACTGCGGCAGGTATGCGATCGCTTGGAGGCACGGCGCGAAGCGCTTGGCCTGCCGCTGACCTATCAACTGGCCTGGGTGGTCGCTCGTGCGTCCTCGGGCAACCGGAGCTGATATGAGCGCGGGAAAACTGCATTTCGTCATGGGCACCGACACGGGTGTCGGCAAGACATTGGTGTCCTGCGCGCTGATCGAGGCGCTGCGGGCCAACGGCGTGAACGCGGTCGGCATGAAGCCGGTGGCGTCGGGCGCGTCGCCGGACGCCACCGGCCGCCTCGCGAACGAGGACGCCGACGCGCTGGCGCAGGCCAGCGGGCTCGACCAACCGACGGCGCTGACCAATCCCTATCTGTTCGAAGCGCCGCTGGCCCCGCATGTGGCCGCGCAACGCGAGGGGCGATCGATCGATCGCGCTGTGGTGCTGGACGCCCTGTCTGCGCTGCGCGCAGAGGCTGATCACGTCATCGTCGAAGGCGTAGGTGGGTTCATCGTGCCCTTGGGTGCCGACTGGACGACCGCCGATCTGGCGGTCGACATCGGGGCGCCGCTGATTCTGGTGGTCGGGTTGAGGCTGGGCTGCATCAACCACGCATTGCTGACGGCCGAGGCGGCGCGGGCGCGCGGGTTGACGCTGGCCGGCTGGGTCGCGAACTGCCAGCCCGAGGGCATGCTCGAGCAGGAGGCGACGATTTCCGCGCTGAAAAGTCGCCTCAACGCGCCAATTCTTGGCATAATCCCGCGGCTGTCCGGTGCCGATGCAAAAACTGCGTCGCGTCTGCTGGACATCCAGCCGCTGCTGGCCTTCCCTGGATGAATTTTTTGTTCCGGGGTTTGACAGCGCAAGAAACCCTCACCATAATCGCGGGTTTCGCTGGTCGCCGGAGGGGTTCCCGAGCGGTCAAAGGGATCAGACTGTAAATCTGACGGCTCTGCCTTCGAAGGTTCGAATCCTTCCCCCTCCACCACAACTCTTGAGCAAACAGGGTTCTGGCAAGACGGCGAGAAAGTTGCAGCAAACATCGCGAGTGCATGTCGCCGCGATGGGTGGTAGGGGGCGGTTTGGCGGGAGTAGTTCAATGGTAGAACCTTAGCCTTCCAAGCTAATGACGCGGGTTCGATTCCCGTCTCCCGCTCCACGGCTCGGGCGTGTGTCCGGGCAAAGATGTTTCAGTGCCCATGTAGCTCAGTGGCAGAGCACTCCCTTGGTAAGGGAGAGGTCGGCAGTTCAATCCTGCCCATGGGCACCAAAAATTTTTTGCGTGCGGCATCCTGGTGACAACTGAGGATGTCAGTCGATGTTTGACGCAGATCTCTATCAAGCAACCAGGGTGATCGAAAATGGCAAAGGGAAAGTTTGAGCGCACCAAGCCGCACGTGAACGTGGGCACGAT